>Ga0247727_10016008_pt1 | contig 12188 bp, 6 predicted proteins | sample WisWelCaveWW1625_FD_202498 | JGI IMG/M metagenome (GOLD analysis project Ga0247727, IMG submission 202498) | Biofilm microbial communities from Wishing Well Cave, Virginia, United States - WW16-25 | ecosystem: Environmental > Aquatic > Deep subsurface > Groundwater > Cave microbial mat | place...
TAATACAATTAAAATCAATTGCAACTGTTTTTGCCATTAATTTTTATTCAAATTTTTGCTTGCCAATTACCGCAAAGTTTATTATTTATACTCGCAAATTTTTGGCTCATCAAACTAAAAACTATAACGCCACAGCGCCACACTCGATTTTCACTACCAAAAACCATTATAAAAGATGTCTCTCATTACACCTAAACTTCCAGGTCTATGAGACCTAAGGTTGCTCGTTCCCAAACTCCAGTTTGGGAACGCATTTGTCAAGAAGCTCCGCTTCCAGCACTATTCCGGCGACGAATCAATTTCAATAACAGAATGATCCCCTAATATAAAATTCCTCACCGATGAATATTTCCAGTGTTCCGGTAAATCAACACAGCCGCGCTTAACCGGATTGTAATGCATATATTCAATTTTCTGAACCAGTATCTCTTCATTGAAAACCATTTCCGGATGAAATCCTTCTTGCCAGACTTGAAAAGTGCTTTCAGTTTTATATCTCTTTTTGAAATACGCCAATTGATTCAGCAGCCACTTTTTGTTGTCTTGTTTTAATTGTTCAATGATCTGTCTCGATGTAAAGCCTTTCAAAGAACGAATTATCTCCGAAAGTTTTTCCCCGGAGACTATCATATGAAAATGATCGTCTAATATGACAAATGCATAAAGCTTTAATCCTTTATTGAATCTACAAAATTTTAAGGACTCAATGAATATCTCAAAATAAGCCCTGCTGGTAAATAAATTCCGTTTTGTTCAGTGATTTTATAACGTGATCGCATGTTTATCACCTAAAATTCGTACTCGATAATACTCGTTCCCAAACTCCGGTTTGGGAACACCATGGCTAAGAAGCTTCGCTTCCACTATTAGCATAGAAGTAAAACTTCTATGCAATGGCGTTCCCAAGTAAAACTTGGGAACGAGCCTTCCGGACCCTCTAAGACTGGGAAAAATATAAAACTGATCCGTGGTCACCCGTCTCATCTATGTCATCCGTGTTCTGTTTATTACTGTGAATAATCCAGCGCAATCTCCACCGGCATGCCGTGCTTCAAAATCCGATCGGGATTCTCCACCACCACCTTCACGGCGTAAACCAGCGACGTGCGGCTCTCTTCCGTCAAAATATTTTTCGGGGTAAACTCGGCCTTCGGACTGATCCAGCTTACGCGTCCGGCTAATGTCTGATCGGTGCCGTCAATGCGGATTTCCGCGGACTGTCCGAGCTTGACTCTCGGCAGCGCCAACTCGGAGACATACGCCTTCGTCCACATCTTCTGCAGATCAATCACTTCAACCACGGCGGCTCCAGTGAGGACGATTTCGCCGGCGTCAAAATATTTGGTGGTGATCGTGCCCGCCACCGGCGCCGTGATGGTGGCGTCGCGAATTTGCCGCTTCACCAGGTTATACTGCGCTTCCAGCCCCTGATGCCTCGCCTCCACCATGTTCAAATTTTGCTGCGCGTTTTCCAATTGGGTCGCCGCCAGATCGTAAGCATTCTTCAAATCATCCAGTACTTGTTTGGAGGCGGAATTTTTTTCATAGAGTTCTTGGTAGCGCGTGTATTTCGTCTTAATATGTTCAAAATCCAACCGGGCTTTTTCCAGCAGGTTGGAATTGATCTGTTTCTGCACCCGCACCTCCTGTAGACCGGCTTCAATTTGCTGCGACTGGTAGACCAGCTTTTCGGTATCGATCACCGCAATCGCCTGCCCCATCTGAATTTCGTCGCCTTCATCCACATTGAGCGCTAACATTAAGCCGCCGGTTTGTGCCGCCACTTTTACCGACGTGCCCTCCATAATGCCGCTGGCGACAAATTGATCTCGGCTGTCGTCGCCACAACCCATAGAAAACAAAAGGACTAAAAAATAACTGACACGATTCTTCCGCATGGTCCCTCCGTTATTGAATGGTTTCTCCAATGGCGCCCACTGCGCGCTTCAGATTGGCCAGATTGAGATAATACCCGATCAAGGCCTGCTGGGTCTGTAGCTCGGCGCGTGTCAAATCGGCTTCGGCCGTCACCATGTCATTTGTAGAGGCGACGCCGTTCTGGTGCTGCACCGAGACGATACGATAGCGCTCGGCCTGCTGGGCCTGCAGTTCTTCCGCGAGCCGCCACTGCTCCAGACTGAACTGGAAATTTTCGAATCCATCGGCAACTTCATAAGCAATGCTTCGCTGCAGCTCGCGTTCCTCCAGTTCCAGGCGATGGCCCAGCACTTCGAACTCCTCGACTTTTTTCTGGTCGCCGCCCCAGCGCCAGAGATTCCACTGCAAATTCACCCCGGCGGAGAAGTACTCCATCCACTCGTCAGTGACCGGATTCAAGCCAGGTTTGGCGTAATGAAAATTGGCCTGTCCATAAACCGCGGGAAAATAATTCGCACGGGCCAACTTCTGTTGAATCCGCATACCTTGCTGGGCCAGTCGCACGCTCTCTAATTCCGGCCGCTTCTGCGCCGCCTCGTCCTGCAGCCGCTGCACATCCGCCCATTCGCTCGTCGGGCGCAGCAGCTCAACTTCTGCAATCGGTCGCATCTCGGGCAAATCCAGCAAGCGCGCCATTTGGAGGGTGGTGAGCCGCGTGTTCAGTTGATTGTTTTCCAATTCGATGTTCGTCGATAACCGGCCGCTATAAACCTGCAGCGTATCGAACGCCATAGCCTGCTCAGCCGCAAACAAATTGCGCACGTTTTCCAGTTGGACGTTCAATCGCCGCATGCTGGTCTCCAAAATTTTGCGCTGAGTGTAGAGACTCTGTGCTTTGTAAAACAGTTGGTGGATGCGATGGTAAATCTCGTTGAAAACCACCTCCAATTTAGCGGTTTCACTGAGCGTGGAATTTTTCGCCAGATCTACGCGGCCGCGCAGTCGGTAGCCGGTGAAAATGGGCTGCCGAACGCCGAAAATGAGTTCCGAGCGATCATGTCCGCCCAACTCCACCCGCCGGCCCGGAATGCCAATAGTTTGGCTCAGATCGATTTCATTCACTCTCGAAAAGTAGGTGGAAGAAAACGAAAGATCCAGCGACGGCAGCAGGTTGGCCTTCTGAACCCATTCCTCAAGTTGTGCAGCTCGTTCGATTTCAGCCTGCGCTCTTAATTGCAAGCTGTTTTTCCTCGCCAATCGTAACGCTTCGTCGAGTGAGAGCGGCGCCTGCGCCCAGCCCGCGGAAAAATTCAAACCGCAAATCAAAAAAAGTAACACAAAATTTATTTTGTGGCTCAAGCTCTTCCCTCCTTTGACTTTAATTTGAATGCTAAGTGCTTCATTTCAAAATTAATTGTAGGATAGTGAAGCGTAGAGCGAGGAGCGTAAATTCGCTCTACGCTCTTCGCTCTACGTTTTCCATACAACGCAACACTCTTTGGGTCGATAAATTAACCCAAGTATTTTTGAAACGGAGCACTTAGCAAACTCTGCGTAACTCTGCGTTCTCTGCGGTTGATAAATAAGGGTTTTGGTCTTCGAATATAGGAAAAAATTATTGGGTGTCAAGAATCTTTTAGACCCGCGTTGCTTGACACTATCGTACCCTTTTTATATATTTCAAAAATTCCTTTCAACCCAAGGAGACCAGCTATGCCCGGCAAAATTCTCGTCGTTGATGATGAACCCGATCTCGAGCTTTTGGTGCAGCAAAAATTTCGCAAACAGATTCGCGAAAAGGAGCTCGAATTTATTTTCGCGCACAACGGCACGGAAGCCTTAAAAAGGCTGGAAAAGGATGGCGAGATTGAGCTGATCCTCACCGACATCAACATGCCGGAAATGGACGGCCTGACCTTGCTCACCAAACTGGGCGAAATCGACAAGGTACTGAAATCGATCATCGTGTCGGCGTACGGCGATATGCCAAACATCCGCACGGCCATGAACCGCGGCGCGTTTGATTTTGTCACCAAACCGATTGATTTGCAGGATCTGGAAACGACCATCTACAAATCGCTGCGCGAGCTGCAAATGATCAAAGAGGCGCTAAAATTGCGCGACCAACTGGTGTCCATCCAAAAAGAGCTGAACATCGCCACCCAGATTCAGACCTCCATTTTGCCGCAAACCTTTCCGCCGTTTCCCGATCGCAAAGAGTTCGAAATTTATGCGAAGATGATCCCCGCGCGGGAAGTGGGCGGCGATTTTTACGACTTCTTTTTCATCGATAAAGACCAGCTCGGTTTTGTCATCGGCGATGTGTCGGGCAAAGGGGTCCCGGCGGCGCTGCTGATGGCCACCAGCCGAACGCTGCTCAAGGCCACGGCCATGAAGGGGTTTACGCCCGATACCTGCCTCAGCGAGGTGAATAATCTGCTGGTGGATGAAAGCCCTTCGTCGATGTTTGTGACGGCGTTTTACGGGGTGCTCAATACCCGCAACGGCGAACTGGAGTATTGCAACGGCGGACACAATCCGCCTTTCCTGATTTCTGGAAAAAGCAAAGTAGAGCAGTTGGAAAACGTGGGCGGGCTGTTCTTAAGCACGGTAAAAGATATTCCCTACCAAGCCAAAAAGATCGTTCTCAAACCCAACGACACGCTATTTCTGTACACCGACGGCGTGACCGAAGCCAAAAACGCGCAGGAAAACGAGTTTGAAGACGCCCGGCTCAGCGCGTGTTTGAAACGGCTCAGCGGTTCACGTCTAACCGAGCTTACTCACGGCGTGATTGACGAAGTGAAAGCCTTTTCTGCCGAGGTACCGCAAACGGATGATATCACCTGCCTGGCGTTGCGATACCTATGAGGCAACTCTGTCAGGGTTTTGAACCCTGACAGAGTTGCCTCACTTTTTAGTCGTAAAAACGGTAGCCGCTCGATCTTTCACCTCCACCACCAGCTCGTCCTCGGCCTCGCTGCAGGCGGTGCCGCGGCCATCCTTTACTTTTAAACGCACGCGGTACTGTCCCGGCTTTTGAAAGCCATGAAAAACCTGCGCTCCGGATTTGGTGTTGCCGTCGCCGAAATCCCAGAGATAGGTGAGCGGATCGCCGTCGGCGTCAAACGATTTCGTGCCATCAAATAACACCGCATCGTGGGCGCCGCCTACAAAAGCCTCCTGGTCGGCGCCGGCCACCGCTACCGGCGAGGAATTTACGATGACTGTTACCACGTCTTCGCGGGCCGAACAGGGCGTTTGGGCGTTGTCCGAAACTACCAGACGCACGTCGTACCGCCCGGCTTTGGCAAAACTGTGGGTGACGACTTTTCCGGGCTTGACTACTCCTCCACCAAAATTGCACTGGAAGCTGAGGTTTTCGGAGTCGCGATCAAGTGAATTGGAGGCATCGAAGGTGACTTCCGCGCCGGGACACACCATCTGATCATTTCCGGCATCCGCGATGGGCGGATAGTTGACGACGATGGTTTTCAAGACCTCGGCTTTGCTGTTGTCCACCCCGGCGCCGTCATCAACCAGCAACGTAACTTGATAACGCCCGTTTTTGCGATAAGCATGGTTCACCTCCACGCCTTCGGCTGTTTGCCCATCGCCGAAATCCCACCAGTAGGCCGCGATCTGGCCATCCGCATCCTCCGAGTTTTTGCCGGTGAACGCGATGGGTTCGTCCACACAGGCATGATCGGCGGAAGAAATCACCGGCCGGGGCTTGGCGTTGACGGTTACCCACGTGGTATCGGCATGCCAATTATTTTCCAGGTCGGTATTATCTTTCACTTTTAGAGTCACCGGATAGCGGCCGCTCTTCGAAAATTGGTGCCGAACTTTCATGCCGTTCGCCGACGCGCCGTCGCCAAAATCCCAGTCATACGAAACGAGCGAGCCGTCGGGATCGCGGGAGGCGGAGCCGTCCAACACCGCCACCTGATTGACGCCGACGATCTGATTCGCACCGGCGCTGGCAAGCGGCGGATCATTAATTATAATTCGTCTCTGGTCGCGGGTTTGATTGCAATCGGTCTTTGCATCAGTTTTTATGGTCAACGTGATCACATAGCTGCCCGCCGTTTTGTAAGTATGCGAAGCGGTTTTGCCCGTCGCCGTCGCGCCGTCGCCAAAGTTCCACTCATAGCCAATGATCTGACTGCCGGCGCTCGTTGATTCGGAGGCATCCAGCGACAGCAACTTGTTTACCGGGTACGTCAGGGGCGCAGAGAATTTCGCCACCGGCGCTTCATAAACCTGCACGAGAACTTCATCGGTATCGGTGTTATCGCAGTCGCCGATGAGATCGCCGGTGATGGTCAGCACCACCCGGTAGCTGCCAGATTTCTTGTACATATGGGTAGGCATGGCGCCACCGCCGACCGTGCCGTCGCCAAAGTCCCACGAAAATTTGTCGACCACGCCGTCAAAATCCCGCGATTGGGTACCATCAAATTTGACTTCGGTGTTGGCGCAAACGATCAGGTCCGGGCCGGCAATCGCCACCGGAGACTCCGCGACGCGAATCACTTGAATATCGGTGTCGGTATTGCAGGGCAGCCCGGAGTCATCCTCCACGGTGAGCCGCGCCTGACACACGCCGCCTTTCTTATAAATTTTGGTGGGATTGAGTCCCTCGGCGGTGGTGCCGTCGCCGAAATCCCAGAAGTATTTTAATAAGCCGCCTTCAGGATCGGTTGAAGTGCCGGCGTTAAACAGGACGACCTCGCCGGAACACACCAGCCGATCGTCACCAGCATTTGCGACTGGCGGCGCGTTGATGACCACTGTTGCGGCGGTCGAGTTTCTGGAGTTGGATAACCCATGCCCATCGTCCACCGTCAAAATCACCGGATAGGTTCCCGCTTTTTGAAATTGATGAATGACTTTGACGCCGGAAGCCGTCGGCGTACCATCGCCAAAATCCCACAGATAAGTCAACGGGTCGCCGTCCGGGTCGGTGGAAGCGGACGCATCGAAGGCAATGGTGTTGCTGCAACTGGTGATATTTTTTTCGGCTTTGGCAATGGGCGCGTGATTGACGCGAATCGTCACGGTATCCACATTCGCGGCATTCACGGCGCCGCTGTTGTCCTTGACGCTGAGTTTCGCAAAATAAATTCCCGGCTGGGAGAAACTTCGACTGGTCTGCGCCGTTTCAGCGTGATTTTTGTCATCGCTGAATTCCCAGCGATATGAAAGAATGCGGCCATCTGAATCATACGAGCGTCTGCCCGCCAAATTAACGACCTGTTCGGGCGCGGCAATAATTTCATGGCCGGCATCCGCAACCGGTTTGGCGTTGACCGTTACAACCGCCACATCAAAATCGACGGCGTTGGCATGGCCGGTATTATCTTTCACGGTTAGGCGGGCGGTGTAGGTGCCGGGTTTTACAAACACGTGCTGCGCTTTTTGACCAGCAGCCGTTTTGCCATCGCCAAACTCCCAAAGGTATTCGGCGATTTGGCCGTCGGGATCAACCGACTTGCCGGCATCAAAATCGACGGTTTGGCCGGGCGCCGCAATGTAATCCGGGCCGGCGTCCGCGATGGGTTTCTGATTAACCGTCACAGTAATCTCGTCGCTGGCTTGATGGTTTCCCGTGCCGGAATCATCCGTCACCGTCAGTTTCACGCGATACGTGCCGGTTTTGCTGTACACGTGCGTCGGCGCCGGCTCCGCGCTGCGGCTGCCATCGCCAAAATCCCACTCATACGCCACAATCTTCCCATCCGGATCTTTGGAGGCCGCACCGTCAAACGTCATCTCGCTGCTGGTAATGACCTGATCCGTGCCGGCGGCCGCGAGCGGCGGCGCATTAACAATGACCGTCAGATTATCCGAGTGCGTATCGGAAAGGGTTGTAGAATTATCTTTGACAGTGAGGTTTACGGTGTAAGTACCGGGCGCTTTGTAGGTATGGGAAACCGCGGCACCGGAGCCTTTCGTGCCGTCGCCAAAATCCCAGGCATAGTTAATGATCTTGCCGTCGGCATCACTCGACCTGGAGCCATCGAACGTGATGAGTTCTCCATCGGCGATTCGCCGGTCTTCGCCGGCCATCGCCACCGGCGGGTGATTGATAACGACACTCAGCTCATCGGACGCGCTGCTATTTTTTACATTGGCATTATCTTTTATCGTGAGTTTAACCCGGTATTTGCCGGGCGCTTTATAGCCGTGCGTGGCGATCTTCCCCTTCCCCGTTTCGCCATCGCCAAAGTCCCAATCGTAATTCAGGATTTCGCCGTCGCTGTCAAAACTTTTTCCGCCGTCAAAGGTCAACGCTTGACCGACCGCGCCGATCTGGTCTTCGCCGGCTTCCGCCAGCGGCGCAGCGTTGATCCATACTTTCAGTTCATCGGTGTCGAAATTACAGGGGCTATCGGAATTGTCTTCCACCCGCAGCGAGACTTTGTAGGTAGCGGGCTTGGTGTAAACGTGCGTGACGGCGCCGCCCTCGCCGGTGCTGCCGTCGTTAAAATCCCACAAAAAACGACTGATTTTGCCGTCGCTGTCGCTGGACGCAGTGCCATCAAACTTGAGAATATCGTCGGGCGCGGCCACCACATCTGCGCCAGCGCTGGCTTTCGGCGGCTGGTTGACGACTACCGCAAACCGTTCAAACGAGCTGTTGCCGACCTGACCGGATTGGTCCGTCACAATCACCTGCGCCTGGTAGCTGATCTGTTTTTCATAGCTGTGCACCACCCGGCTCCCCTGCGCGGTTTGGCCATCGCCAAAATCCCAGAAAAACTCCAGCACGTCGCTATCTTTGTCCGTTGAGTTTTTGGCGTCAAATACGATGGAATTGCAATCCGAGAGCGCCAGTATTTTGAATTGAATTTCCGGCCGGAAGTTGGTTTTGCCCAACAGCACTGGCAGATCGATGGGCAAGGCCTTGCCTGCCGGGTCGGTTACATAGAACGTGGCGTCATTGGGCGTTTCGCCGCCCTGACCGAACGAGATCGCGGCCATGCGCCCGGTTTCCAATTTGGTGAGCGCGATTTTATTCTCCACCCATTCGCCTTGTCCCGAAGCGGTTACCAGCAAATTGGAGCGGAAGGCGGTTTCAAACCCCACCTGCGCGCCAGCGAGATCAAAGTTATGAACGGTAATATTCTCTATATCAGCGGGCACAAAAAACTTGACGTTCGCGAACGGCTCCTCTTTTGTCAACTGAATGGTGGGGGCATAGGTAAACATCGCGGCGCCGGACGGCGCGACATTGCGGGTTTCGTTCGAGCTCAGTCGGATATCAAACACATTGGCATCGTTGCCGGTGAGGCCCTGCACCACTAATTTAAAGTAAGCATACCCGCCCAGGCGCTCGCCGTCCCGTACGGAAAAGCGGGCGAGATTGTGCCACTCGTTATTCAAAAGCGGGTTCTGGCCGAACGCCGCGCTTTTGATCAGCACCCCCGCGGACAGATCGGCTTCGCTGGGAACCGCAGACTTAATCGTAGCCGCCGAATACGCGCCGGCGCCGCCATACAACGAAAATCTGGTTTCGGTGTCCCAGTCGGTAAACTTTAAGTCGAGATCGCCGCTGCAATCGATATCAAACACGCGCAGGTACAGGTTGTCGCTGACGCTTTCGGGAATTTGGAAAAAAATGACCTGCTTAAAATCATCATCTCCTTCGGAAATGGGTGCTTGCGGACCGTAGGTCACCATCGTGACATTTTTCTGCGCCCACAGGGGAATAGAAATTACACAGATGAATAACGCGATAGCGATTCGTTTCATGCCCGGAGTCCTCCTCGTTTGGTATTATTAAATTGCAAAATGTAAAATTAAAAATGAAAATTAAAAAAGAATAATTTTGCACTTTGAACTTTGCATTTTTCATTTTGCATTTAAATGATATTCTTTCTGATTGCCCAGATAATCCGCCAGCGCCAGCGCGGTGAGCTTCGCCGCAACCCCCGGCGGCATGGGAGCTTTTACGAGACCTTGATATTGGCGCGAAACTTTATTGTAGATCAGATATCCGGAAATCGTATCCTTGCCGAGTTGCAGCGTAAAACGGGCGGTTCGTTTTAAGGCTGACCCGTCGCGCGCGGTAGCGACAATATGAATTAATTTTTCACCCGAGCCCGGCTGAGGGTCTTCGGTGACCTGATGGGTCAGCAATTCCGGTGGAGCGTTGTCATACGTAACGGCTTCTTCAAGCACGGCGCGATTGCCCGCGAAATCCGTGGCCGCCAACTTTAAAGTATTTGCGCCCGGCCCGAGCGGCACTTCGGTCGCAAATTGACCACCGTCTAAATCGACGGCCTGACCATTCAATTCCAGCCGGGTCGCGCCGGCCACGCTGCCTTGAATTTGCAATTTGCTAAGATTGGTTACTTCAGGAAGATCCGGCTGCAGCCGGATAGATGGCGGTTCGTCATCCACTTCAACCGAAATGGTATCCGCCGCCGCGTAGCCGGAAGGCGTGGTGACCGTTACCGCAAAATCGCTTTTTTTAGTTAAATTTCGAATCGTAAACTGAAACCGCCCGTCCGCATCTGAAAATGTCTTCGCGATTAGCGCCGCTGAACGCGAGCTCAAAACCACCGCAGCCGACGGGCGGGTGGTGCCGCGCAAGGTAAACTCCGGATTCTGCACTACAAAATGTTTTGGCTGACTCTGGCGCAGAGTTGCGTCGTACACAATGGGCACCGCGGCGTCCGCATCGTAGATAACGGTTCGGGCAATTTTGCTGACATTGCCCGCCAAATTTTTGGCTTCGAAAGTCAGATCGTTTTTCCCGGGTTTGAGATCGTAACTCACTTCAAATGAGCCCTCCGGTAAAAAGCTCACCGGCTCGCCGTTCAAAGTCAACTGGACGTTGGCCTCGGTTTTTCCACGAACGGGGATCGAGCGGTTCTTAAAAATTTCTTGCTCCTTCGGCGCAGTCACCAGCAAGTACGGCGCCTTGCCGGAAAACTGGACATTAAAAAATCCGGCCGCGCTGCCGGGGCCGGGAAGGCCATCGGCATCGAACGCCGCCACCCGCCAATAGTACACGCCCGAGGCGTCAAAGGTATGTTTGAGTTGATTCGAGGTTATATTTTTTTCACTCAACACGATTTTCTGAAAAGAGGGGTCGGACGCCAGTTCTACCCAGTAGCCCACGGCCCCGGGAACTCTTGTCCAGTTGAGAATGATCTGGTTGGTATACAGCGCGGCGTTGTTTGCCGGGGACATCAACACCGGCGCCGCTAACAAGACCTTGGGCTGAGTAGGTTTTTGATTGGCTGCCACCAGCGAGCCCTGGTTTTCTCCAATCACCACCGTGGCGCCCTGCGAGGAGACTTCAATTTCGCCTTCGTAGTTGGCGATTTTGGTCAATTGTTCATCTTTCTGCACCCAGAAATTATTGGAGTTCACCTTCGTTTCCACGCCCGGGATTTCCAAATCAAATTTGCGCTTGGTTTGATTGGTTTTCAAGAAAGCAAACGCGTCGCCTTTAACTAAACTCACACTGGTTTCTCTCTTCTTTTCCAGCAAGTCCACGCGCATGCTTTGAATCACCGCCTGGGAATTTTCGTTGAGCCGGATGCGGCTGGCATCCTGAAAGGTAATCTCGGCATACGACCTGGACAGGGTGCGTACCCGGTCGCTCTCGTTGAGAATGGCCTGCAGCGGCGCATTGGACCACAGGGTCTCGGCAGGCTTGCGTTTCTCCACGTCGCCCTTGCGATCGCTAAGCGTCGCATCAGCCGTAGTGTTGCGTTTCGCCAGCGTTTCTCGCAGCGCCTCTTCGGCGGCTGTGCGCGCGTTGTCGGCCAGGTTGATGCTGTTTTCCCAATCGCCATTTTTGCGTTTGTCAACCGCCAGATCATAGTTGGCAATAGCCACCGCAATCAAATCGGGCACAAACACCTTCGCGCCGGCGTCGGTGGCTTTTTGAATGGCGGCTTGCGCGTCGCGCAAACGATTGGCGCTGATGGCGACGGCGTCAGAGGGGATGACCAGGGTCATACCGGGCTTGACGTCGGTGGGGGACTTCAGGTTGTTGCTTTTTAAAATTTCCTGCCAGAGGTCGGGATCGTGAAGATACTCCTGCGCCAGCTCCCGAATGCTTTGCCCCTCTTTTACCGTAATGGTAAATGGTTTATGCTCTTGCGCAATAGACAGGCTGGAAAGGAGAACGAGGCCAGCCAAAGGAAGGGAAAAACCCCAACGCCGGGCGTAAGTCATCGCGAGGTTCATAAGTTCGCTGTTCCTTAATGAGGTTAATTTTTTGGCAGCACAATAACAAATTCGGTAAACTCCCCTTCCTGGGTATCCACTTTCAATTCACCTTT
>Ga0247727_10016009_pt1 | contig 12188 bp, 12 predicted proteins | sample WisWelCaveWW1625_FD_202498 | JGI IMG/M metagenome (GOLD analysis project Ga0247727, IMG submission 202498) | Biofilm microbial communities from Wishing Well Cave, Virginia, United States - WW16-25 | ecosystem: Environmental > Aquatic > Deep subsurface > Groundwater > Cave microbial mat | place...
CGTAGATGATGCCTTCACGAATGGCCTTGTCGCACAGGATGAGTTCGTCTCGCCCTGAGAGCTCCATCAGACGGCGAAGGACGACCGTGGCAGGAAACAGGGTATCGACGCGTTTCGGATCTAACCCGGGCATCGCGAGCCGGGCTTTGATGGTGGCTTGACGGAGGTCCTGCTCGATCTCTTTGACGTCCTTCAATGAAATCGTGGCGAGATTGATTTGGGGGAGCGGGCGATTCGTTCGGCGGAAATGAATGACTTCTGCCAAGTTGCCCGCCATGCCGGAGGTGGCGATCAGGGAGTCGAATCGTTTTGTCTTGAACGAATCGAGGGCGCCCTGTAATTGGGCCGTCACGCGGTCTTCGAGTGAGCGGAACATCTCCTCGGAAGGGGGCGTGCGCTTGAGGAATTCATCCACCAGTCGGATGGCGCCCAGCTTCAGGCTCTTCGTGTGGAGGAGCTGGTCACGGTTTCCGACCATCAGTTCAACCGATCCACCGCCGACATCCACCGAAAGCGCCGGCTGTTCCGTCATGGGCACGTTGTTTTTGACGCCCAGGAAAATCAGCCTGGCTTCTTCGGTGCCGCTGATGACGCGAACGGTCAGCCCCGTGTGTCCGGCCACGAGATCGATAAAGTCTCCTCCGTTTTTCGCCTCGCGCACGGCACTGGTGGCGACGGCGATGATACGATCGTAGCCCTTGTTCTTGGCCAGGGTGACAAGATTGCGAATGACGTCGAGTCCGCGTGTGATCGCCTCGTCGGAGAGGCGGTGGGTCGTAAAGGCGCCGTTCCCGAGTCTTGTCATGTCTTTGAAGCGATCGAGAATCTTGTAGCCTGTGTCCAGCTGGATCTCAGCCAGCACCATATGGATGGAGTTCGTTCCGATATCGATGACAGCGATCTTTGCCATACAATAATAGTAACTACTCAGGTGTTCAGGCTGAAGGCTGAAGGCGATACATGATCTCGCAAAGCACGAACCAAGCCATTCAACACCTTCTCGGTTTCTACGACCTTGGATTCAAGCAGAGATGAATCCTCGTTGCGCAAGAAGCCCAACCCCTAAAAGCCTTCAGCCTATCTACCTGAGCAGCTATAAATAATAATGTACTATTAGGCACTTACAGTTGATACCACAATTGATTCATGAGCTTAAGCGCGTGCTCAGGCGAGAGGTACGGGGCTAGAGGCAAGTGGCGAAGACTTCCGGTCGAAAACACGGCTCTTTCCTCTAGCCCCTAGCCGCGCGCCCCTCGCCTGGCCTGTTGGCACGCAAGAACTTTGATGCACCGCACATGTGCCTGCGACAAGCTCAGTCGAGCGGCACAACAGGAGCACACTCCCGCAGGATGCTCAAAAAGGCCGTCCAGCAAGGCCGCAGCGAGTGAAGATCCGAGGCGTACCCTCGGGGTACGTTGAGGATCTGAACGATGCGAGAACGCCGCTGGCGGACTTTTTCAGCGTCCTGCTCGAAACCATAATGAATGGACCTATGCCTGTCAAGGTCGGCAGGGTTAATTCTCGGTGACATCCGAGGCTGTTGGGGACTGGCACCCTTCTTCTTGGTGCCTGTCCCAGTCCTGGGAGCGGGACAGGCACCGCCGCAGACGGCGGAGCCAGTCCCCTGGCCTCCGCACGCCGCCATGAATAATGCGGGCTACGACGCAGTCGTGGTACTCTCCCGTCTCAGGATGCTGAAAGAGTCGGCCGGTCTATCTGGTCTATTCGGTCTATTTGGTCTGTCTGGTTCATCTGGTTAGTTTCGTTCAACCGATCACACGAGATTGACCGAACAGACCGAATAGACCGAATAGACCAGATAGACCAAACAAACCAAATGAACCAAACAAACCTGATGGCTGTTGTTGTGACTGGTGCCTCGACCGGCATTGGCGCGGCTTGCGCACTCGATTGTGCCGGTCGTGGGATGACGGTGTTTGCCGGCGTGCGTGACCCTCGGGCAGGGGAGGCGCTTGCCGCGAAGGGTGGTCCGTCACTCATTCCCATCACGCTCGACGTCACCGATGAGCCGTCGATCGCACGATCCGTCGAGGTGGTGCAATTGGTTGTGGGCGAGGCCGGTCTTGGAGGGCTCGTCAATAATGCCGGGATTGCCATCGGTAGTCCCCTCGAAGTGATTGCGCTGTCGCAGCTTCGGAAACAACTTGAGGTCAACGTGATCGGGCAGATCGCTGTCACGCAGGCGTTTCTCCCGTTGCTGCGCCGTGGCCGCGGTCGAATCGTGAACATGGGGTCGATTTCCGGGCGAGGTACTATCCCACTTTTGGGGCCCTATTCCGCATCGAAGTTTGCCTTGGAGGCGCTGACAGATGCGTTGAGAATGGAACTGCAACCCTGGGGGATTCAGGTTTCGATTATCGAACCGGGGGCGATCGCGACGCCGCTTTGGGAGAAATCAGCCAAGGCGGCAGGGGACCTCGAAGCGTCGGCCAGCGAAGAGGAGAAGGCCCTCTATGGCGAGGCAGTGATTCGAATTCGTGAAGTCATCGCCCAGTCGGCCCAACGAGCGATTCCACCGGACGCGGTGGTCCGAGCGGTGCATCATGCGTTGACGGCGTCTCGTCCTAAAACCCGCTATCTCGTGGGTGCGGACGCCACAGCGCGGGCGTGGATGGTGAAGTGGTTACCGGATCGAGTTCAGGACAGGCTGCTGGCGTGGGCTCTAAAATATCCGCGCTCCTAAGAAGATCGTTATTTGGTTTGTTTGGTTGATTTTGTTTGTTTAGTTAATTTCGTTCAACCAAATAAACAAGACAAACCAAATGAACCAAACAAACCAGAGCAACCAAATCAACCAACCAGATCGGGATTGAGCCGATTCATCGGCTTGATCGAGAGGGCTTTGATTTCGTTGTAGATGATCGTGCGTCCTGCCTGGCGAAGGCGCGAGAAGACTCCTTCCACAATCACCTGGTCGCCTTCCCGAACTTCGATCCGACCGAGACTGATGATTTTTAGCGTGCCGGCCTGATCCTTCAACAGAAACCCATAGGCTGGTTCACCTTGCCGATTCGTCGCGAGTTGGACGTTGGTGACCTGGCCGGTTACCACCACTTCTTGGCGGTCGTACTGCTCGGGATGGGTGAGGAGCTCGGTGATCTCCAGCAGACCGGATGCGTGGACAAGCAGCGGGATAAGGCTGAAGGCGAGAAGGAGAAGAAGCGCAATCAGGAGGCAGGAGGTACGGGATTTCTGGATACTCAATGGTCTGGCCATGATGTGGATATATTATACCTCACCAGGGGCAAGGTGCAATCATAGATGCATAACTCAGGTTAGAGGGGAGGGACGGGGTAAAAAGTTTTGAGTTCTTAGTTGTGAGTTTTGAGTTTTGGCTCGGAGTCTCCGCCCGCTTTCAGCAATCAGCCGTCAGCTCCGGACCTAACTCAAAACTTAAAACTCAAAACTCAGCACTTCTCTGCCCCTTATCCGCCTCTAACTAAAAACTCAAAACTCACAACTTCCCTTGGCCCGCGCTTGTCGCGCGCCTACCACTTATCGGAGGCTCTTCCGCTCACATCTTCTCCCCTCATACTGTTGAGGATCTGAGCCTGCATGTCGCTCAGCTCCCTCTGAGGAGGCTCGGCAGGGGCTTCAAGCGCGCCGACTTCCAGCTTTGGTATGGGCGCGGTCCGCTTGAGCAATTCTTCATCCACTGCCTCGGTAGAGCGGTCCATGTCGTTGAGGATGGTGGTAAGTCGCTGCAGCCCGAACAAGTTCCTGGTGATTTCTGAATGCATGGCGTTGGAGCTGGCTCCGAAGACCAGCGAGGTCCAGAACTTGACTTCGATTTCCTCGGCCAGGTTGCCCCAAACCATGGCGGTCAGCTTGTCGATGAGCGCGGACTCTGTCTTTTCCAACCCGTCGTAGGTTGAGAGCGAACGTTCGATGGGCTGCTCCGCGAGCACGGAGAAGGTTTCCCTCCATAAATCCAATGGTGCAGCCGCTGTGGCCTCAGCGCCGGTCTGTAACGTGGCCTGGAGAGCGTGCAGATACTGCGAGAGGTATTTCACTTTGCGGGCGGCGAGACTGCCGGCGGGGATGCCCCATACATGCGCGATTTCGTGATCTTGTAGCGGCGCAGAGATCGCGCTCTGCCGCTCGCGTTCCGCCAGGTCGAGTCGTTTGCGATATTTTTCAGCCATGCGGAGCTGGGTTTGGAACTCGATGCTGAGCCGTTGCCGCTGATAGTCCTCAGCCGTAATCTCATCGGCATCCCAACGCTGGTTCAGCAGGCGGATTGCCGGCTTGGGCAGCACGGTCCTCGCGGATGCGCGCAAGGCGTCAAGCCGGTCGGTGGAGACGGAGAAACGCCCGGTCAAGAGGGTGCCGGCATGGTCGGCGAAGGCCTCACGAAGCTGGGCGAGTCTCCGAAGACTCTCGCATTGCAGCCATGTCCGCTCCCGCTTGAGCCGCACCTGTCGGCGGTATTGGTCGCGCCGATCCGTAACAACCTTAATTGATTCTTTGGTCATGGTGCTGTTGGTGGGCTTCGTCCCGGCGACACAGCGGGGATCCGGTCGATCAGCCACGATGTACAGGATTTCTTCGTCCGTCACGTCGAAGTACTGGAGCAGGATCAGTCGAAGCATGATCCGCCCTTGCATGGGCATGGCATCGACAACGGATCGGATCTTCTCAACGGTCAGGAGCGAAGCTGGTGACGCTATTGTAGTCATTGGGCTAGCCCGCATAATTCATGAACACTTCTGCTGCAATCGCCGATCCGCTGCGCTCGCGTGTGAAGCGTGAGCGCAGTTCTGAGTTAGGAGTTCTGAGTTAGGGGGTCCTGAGTTGTCCGGAACTAACTCACAACTCAGCACTTCTCTTTCAGCTTTTCCGGCCAACTCAAAACCCAGAACTCAAAACTCAGAACTTCGAGTCGCGCTTGTCGCGCTACGCAGTGCCGGAATGACGCGATTCCAGATAGAGGGCGACGTATTCGCGAATCTCTTGAATAGTCCCGCTGACAAACATGTCCCGTGGGATTTCCACGCGCGTGAGAGTAGCCGGATCTACCCCGCGTTCGATCGCGTAGTCTTCGTCGATGTACAGGCTCACCGACCCGTCGGGAAAGCGGATCGCGTAGAGTGCGTTATTGTCGGCCATCAGTAGAAGAATACAGTTGTTTGGTTTCTTTGGTTTGTTTTGTTTATTTGGTTAGTTTCGTTCAACCAAACAAACCAGACAAACCAGATGAACCAGACAGACCAGATTAGCCGCCGAGCGTGTCGAGCGTTTCCTTGAGGCTCTTGCGAATGCAGGTGAAAATCGGCGTATCGCGCAGCGTGTAGCGGGAGCCTTCGGTTTCGCGGAGCGCCATCACGAGATCCAGGAAGTCTTCCGGCTTATCGCTTTCAAACGCCACCACCCATTCCTGGTCATCCAATCCGAATGAATAACTCGTGTTCAGCTTCACCGAGGGGAAGCGATGGCCGACTTCGATGTGCTCGTCCATCATACCCTGCCGCGCCGCCTTCGTGAGCAGGAACCATTCGCGAGTCTTCAGGAACGGATAGACGAAAATATACTTGGCTTTTCCTGGCACGACGGTCAGACGCTTGCTCTCTTGATTTTCGTGGGTGTGATGATCCACATAGACCGAGCGCTTGGTGATCGAGAGATAGGAATAGGGAGTGGTCAGGTACTGTCCCAACCCCGAGGCCAAGATCTTCGTGGTCATGTCCTGGAATAGCTCTATCTCGTAGCTGATCCGCCACAGCATGATGTCGCAATCGCCCCTGATCCCGATCGAGGAGTACGCCACCACGAGGACCTTGCCGGCATAGTCCTCGACGGCGCGCAGGAATTCCTGTTTTCCTTTGGTGCGTTCACTCTCGGGCAGGCGCCGCCAGGCCGGGTCGACCTTATAGAAGGCGAAGTTCACATATTGGCGTTTAGGTGTTTGGGGCGCTGGGGTTTGTTCAGGTGTCGGCATCGAAATTCCTCCATATAACGTCTGCAATTGCCAATGTTCGGGCGAGAGGCGCGGGGTTAGAGGCTACACTCGCCTGGCTTGCGCCCCCTCCCTCACCCTCCCCCATAGTATGGGGGAGGGGTGGGGGACCGACGGCATTCGTGAATAATTCTGGCTAAATAACATCTCATTTTTTTATCACTTCATCGTGCTATTGTCAATCGGCAGAAGAGAGCTGGGCCGTTCGTTGACAGGAGAAAAGTGATCTGGTACTGGCATGCTCATGTGTGTCGCACAGGTCCATAGCCCACATTATTCGTGACGGTTCATCGCAACGCGGCATTGGGAATGTTGAATGATCAATGTTGAACGTTGAATTGTCGGAGTCGGACTCGATCTGATGATTTCCGAACATTCAACATTTAACATTCGACAGATCAACTCGGCGGTTGCAGTAGAAGCCTTCGTGAATTATGCGGGCTAAACAGAGGCACATGTTGCTGTCTATGGGTGTTGTTGTGTTGAGTGGTCTCCCTCATGTGTCGGCCCATGCTATCGACGTGCATCCGACCGCGGAGCAGATTCAAACCGCACTCGATCAGGGAAAAGAGGCGGCGCAGAAGCGGAGTCCTCCGGATACGTTTTATGCTCGATTCGGCTCAACTGGCGAGCGCCATTCCAGCGGGTTTTTGATCACGAGGCTCGGCGGGCTATCGATCATGGCGGCGCATATGGCTCTGCGGGGGATACAGCCGAGCGAGGTCGATATGACGCAAGTGCTGGAAGGCCAGACGATGCTGGTCAGCACCGTCATTTTCGGGAATGTTCCCAACTTCGCGGTGGACAGTTATATGGTGTTCGATCAGGGAGGAAAAACCATCAAGCCCGTGACCGTCCGCTTCGATGGGGTCGCCGATCGCAGTGCTGTCTGGCCGGAGAGCCCGCGCTTCAAAGCGAAAGTCGTCGCGTCGTTCAATTATACTGACTTCGACCCCCACGCCAAAACGACCATCACGGTCTTTCCGGCGAACGGAGGAGAAACGAGCTTTACCGTAGATTTTTCCGAGATCCATTAGCAGGGCGCTGCATAAAAAACGTTATTTGGTTTGTTTGGTTGAACGAAACGAACCAAATGAACCAAATCAACCAAATGAACAAAACAAACCAGACCAACCAAATGAACCAGATTGACGCCGAAACTATCGCAATCGGCACTGAACTGTTGATCGGAGGCCGATCCGATTCCAACTCTCTCTTTCTCGCCGACGAACTCGGCAAGCTCGGGATCGCAGTTCGATTCAAATCGGTCGTCGGTGATGAGCGGCAGGACATCGTCACGGCCATTCACACAGCCGTGACGCGAGCCCAGGTGATCGTCATGACCGGCGGACTCGGCCCCACCGTGGACGATTGCACGAGAGAGGCGGTGGCCGACGCGACCGGACACCGGCTCGGTCGCCGGAAGGAAGCGTTGGAGGGTATGACCGCCAGGCTTGCGCAATGGGGCCGCAGGCCAAGCACAGGGCAGCTGCGGCAGGCCATGATTCCGTCCGGCGCCACTGTGCTGAAGAATCCGGTCGGCTCTGCGCCGGGGTTTTGCCTGACATGGAAGAAAGCGCTGATCATCTCGTTGCCTGGCGTGCCGCGGGAAATGGAAGAGGTGATGCGGCAGGAAGTCTTGCCATTGCTGCGCGCCGCAAGTGAATCCTCAGGCCGGCTTCCACGAACGCCGATCGGTCGTCAGGTGTTTCATACGTTCGGCCTGGCGGAGACGGACGTCGATGCCAAATTAAAAGGAGTCATTCAAAAGGGAGCGCCCGTCGACCTGGGGCTGCTTGCATCGCCCATGGGCGTGCTGGTTTCGCTAACGACGAAGGGGAACCGATCTGCCCCGGAGAAGAATCGTGATCTGCTGCAGAAGCTGGCGAACGACGTCCGTTCACGACTCAACGATTGGCTCTTCGCCGAGGGGCGCGACACGATGGAAGAAGTCGTCGGGAGGGAACTGGCGAAACGAGGGCTTACCATCGCAGTAGCGGAATCCTGCACCGGCGGATTGATCGGCCATCGGCTCACACAGGTGGCTGGGTCATCCGCCTATGTGGATCGTGCTGCCGTGTGCTACAGCAATCGGGCGAAGACGGAGATGCTGGGCGTGCCGGCGGAACTGATTGCCCAACATGGCGCGGTGAGCAAGGAGGTCGCAGCGGCGATGGCCTGCGGCATTCGCGAGCGCGCCAACGTATCGGTGGGACTCAGCGTCACCGGCATTGCCGGGCCAGGGGGCGGGACCGAGACCAAGCCGGTCGGGCTGGTCTATATCGGATTGGATGGCGGAACCGGCCGCCCGATCACACAAGAATTCCGCTTTCATGGCGACCGGAATGTCATCAAACAACGGTCATCACAAGCCGCTTTGGATCTCCTTCGTCGCTGGTTGCTCGGTAAGGCGTCGAAGTGATCCGGGCGTTCCTTGCCGTCCAACTGTCGCAACAGCTGCGGGCCGAGCTTGCCGTTGTCCAACAGGAGTTGAAGTGTAGACTTGAGCCGGAGATGAAGCGAGACCGGCGCATCTCCTGGGCGCAGCCGGCTTCGATCCATCTTACGATCAAGTTCCTCGGCGACATGGATGAGCAGGTCATTGATCCCTTGCTGGTTGCGGTCGAACAGGCGATCGGAAGTCAGATGGCTGTGAACGTGCCGCTTGAACGACTCGGCGCCTTTCCTCGTCCGCACAGTCCGCGCGTGCTGTGGGTCGGACCGTCGGAGAATTGGGAGCGGGGAGCAGAGGCGAAGCGAGTAGCTGAGATTCATGGTGCGATCGAACAGGCTTGTGAAGGCCTAAGCTTTCTCCGTGAGACGAGACCGTTCAGTCCTCATCTGACCTTGGCGCGAATCAAGGTGGGGGAACGCCACGTTGGAGTCGCATTGGCAAAGGGCGGAGTGCTGGATCGGCCGCTTTCATTGGGCTCGTTGGCGGTGGAGTCGGTCGTGCTGATGAAAAGTGAATTGAAACCAAGCGGGTCGGTCTATACGAAGCTGTGGGACGTACGGCTGAATCGAAACTGAGTCCCTGGCATTTCTGTTGACAGGACCTCACTCAATCGGGATATCGTGCGGCACGTGCAAGTTCCGGACAGGGGCCGGAGCGGTTGATTGGGCTAATATGCGGTGGAGAGTATGGAAATCAGAGTTGTTCGGGATAGCATTTCGCGAGATGAATTGGCGGAGATTGCGAAGCAGCAGTTCGGGGATATGGTCAAGGCTGTCGTGGATATGGAACAGGGCATCATGGCGATCGGCGGTGAGCTTCACTCTGATGAAGAGGCGATGCTTTTAGACCAAGGGTCTGCACAACGACATCTGTGGGGAATTAACCTCTACCCCGACAAGCCGCTGGGTGAATGGATCGAATTTGACTCGATGATCAACGTGCGTCCATCCGGTGGAAATCGTTCACGATACGTGGAAACCTCAGAAGTACGAGAGGCCGTCACAAAGGCCGTCAACCGGTTGGTAGGAGGCTAACAAGATGTCTCATCAGCATGCGAGTTTAGCCGCAGGACGTTGGCAGACGTTGCCGCTTGCAGAACAACTGGCCAATGTCGGCAGTGACGTCGCCCGCGCTCATCGATGGCAAGAAAAAGATCCGCTACTATGCGAGAAGGCGTTTGCCCGAGCGTTGGAACTCCTTGATCTGACGATTACCGATCCACGTTGGAAAGGTCGCAGGAAGGAACTCACGCGTGTGCGTGAATTGTTGTGTGATGCGATGCTGGGCGGGAAAGAATATGGAAGCGACCTGGCCAGCCTTGATCGCTACTTCTATCCGTTTGCTGTTGCGGCTCGCGCCGGCCGCTAATCTCGATACCCGTGAAGCGTATCTCGTGTTTCCAAGGAATGTTCAATGCGTAATTCTCGATGTTCAATTGAACATTCAACATTGAGCATTACGGTTACGGACGTTTTACGCTTCACGTTTCACGAACGACGAGGTTGGCCTAAACCGTCCCCGGCTTGATTGCGCCGCGCTTCACGTCGCGCAGCAGTCGTTCGACGATCAGCCGCATGAAGAAGAAGCCCAGCTTCGGGTTCTGGTAATACAGGCGGTAGATCTGCTTGTCGGTCATCTGGTACAGCTCGCAGTCGGTATCGCACACCACCGTCATTGTGCGCACCTTCTCGGGCGAGAACAGGCCGATCTCGCCGATCAGTTCGCCCGGCCCGATGAAGTGGTCGATGCCCTGCAACTTCAGCTTCCCGCTGGCCACGTACACAAGCTCGTCGGCCACGTCGCCCTTGCGGAACAGCACCTCGCCGGCCTTGTGTTTGCGCAGGTGCATGTGCGGCAGCAGCCATTCGGTCACGGGCGACTCCACGGTGGCCTTCTCGATCTGCTTGGTCAGCCTGATGATTTCTACCAGCCGCTGGGCATTTACCGGCAACAGGATCACGTTCAGAAGGAATTCCGGCAACACGATCAACTCTGTGATGTCAAAGTGCGTGTGCAGCACACTGAAGATCAGGAAGAGGACGTTGCTGGCCAGTGCCAGCACACGCAGGGGCACCATGTCTTTCATGAAGTGACTGGCGAGATAGAACACTCCAGCCAGCATGCCGATGGCGGTGATGATGTCGAAATGCATGGATACTGGTTCCTTCTAATGATGCTTTGTGCGAGTGGAAGCCAGGCGAGGGGCGAGTGGCACGAGGCGAGAGGGAAGACATTCCTTCTGGTCACCCCTCCTAGCCTCTAGCCCCGTGCCTCTCGCCTAAACATCGGCGATTGCAGCAGAAGCGTTCATGAATGATGCAGACTAGCAGGCTGCGGAAAAACTATTTTGGCATAGCAGAACTTCGATGGCCTGCACGTCTGGGACAGGAGGAGAACGCCCCGCAGGATGCTCAAAAAGGCCGTTCAGCAAGGCCGCAGCGAGCGAAGAGGCGAGGCGTACGCCTCGGTACGTTGAGCCTCTGAGCGATGCGAGAACGCCGCTGGCGGACTTTTTCAGCATCCTGCTAGATCGTGAGCGTTTGATCCTCCTCAAGGACCTCTAAACCGGGGATATGTAATTCACGAAGCTCACGCAGAATCTCATCCTTGTATGCCGGCTTCAGATGGTAGGGATACACCGATATATCGTCTCGCTCGAGCTTTCTGAACTCCTGGGCGAGCAACGCCGGTGTGAGATGTTTGCTCATGCGGGCGAGTTCAATCATAGAATTTGGAAAGGAACATTCGATAAAGGCGGCTTTGAGGTGAGGAATGCGTTTCGCTTCGTGCCACAATTCATCAGTGGAATAGGTGTCGCCGCTATAGACAAATGCGGAGGAGCGATCATGCACAATAAATCCTGTCGTGGGAACGGTGTGATTCACGAGGATCGGCGTGACGTCGACGCCTGAGAACGAATACACATTTCCAGGTTTCAGATATGACGAAGTCAGCGTGGGACGTTCCGGCGTAGGGATGCTGAAAAAATCGGGATACACATCCGTATTGAAGATGTGACGCTGCAGCCCGTGAACCACTTCAGGGATAGCCGCCACAACGATCGGGGCGCTCATCTGCTCGCTCAGATTGTCGGCTAACGTGGGCAGCCCTTTAATATGATCGAAATGAAGGTGTGACAGAATAATGTGTCGGATCTGTTTCTGCTCGCTCAAGGAGAGCTTGGTTGCCACAGTCCCGGCGTCAAGAAGAAGAGTTCCGTTGAGTGAAAAGCTACATGTACTACATGTATTAGGCCCGGTTGCACGTTGCAGAAGCGAATCGGAGCCATGACAACCGAGAATTCTAATATTCACGCTGTAGGCTCCGCTGTCTGGTCTGTGTGGTCTATCTGGTTCATTTGGTTAGTTTCGTTCAACCAAACACACGAGATAGACCGAACAGACCGAATAGACCAGACCAACCAGATAGACCAGACAGACCGGGCTTCTACTCATGCAACGCCTGTTCTCCGATAGCCCGCCTGACTGCATCCAAGAGCGTTTGTGCCTGGGACGGCTTGATGAGATAGTCCACCACACCCTGCTTGAATAGAGAAGCAGCCGACTGGACATCGGGGTAGCCGGTCAGCACGATGACGGGCACCGACGGAAGCTTCGCCCGGATGAAGGCGATGAGGTCCTTTCCGTTCACCTTTGGCAAATCAATGTCGCAGATGATTGCATGGACTGGGAACCCAGAGGGATAGGATTGGATCGTGGCAATTGCTTCTTCGCCGTCAGCTGCTTCAAGGACTTC
>Ga0247727_10016010_pt1 | contig 12188 bp, 17 predicted proteins | sample WisWelCaveWW1625_FD_202498 | JGI IMG/M metagenome (GOLD analysis project Ga0247727, IMG submission 202498) | Biofilm microbial communities from Wishing Well Cave, Virginia, United States - WW16-25 | ecosystem: Environmental > Aquatic > Deep subsurface > Groundwater > Cave microbial mat | place...
ATCGGCTTCGAGCGCAGCCCACAGCGGCAGACGATTCGCCGGGAGGCTGATCATATAGCGAGTCAGGTCCTTGCCGGTCGCTGCATTGAGCCCGACCCCTCCGTGGCGTTGATAGAGTAAGGCCATTTCATTGCCCGCCACGAACTGTCCCGCCTTTTCTTGTAGTTCCGTAAATCGTTTCTGTAGCCCCTCGATAGCTGCCCGATCCTCGGGACTGGCCGGTCTCTCCTGACTCTTCCGTGCGAGCTCTCGTTGGCGCTGTTCCAGCTCGGTCCCCACTCGATACCACTCTTCGAGAATGGGGCGTTCTTTCTCGTAATTCTTCGTCCCAACCGTCCTCGTGCCCTTGAACGCCATATGTTCGTAGAGATGCGCCAAGCCGGTTTGCCCCGCCTGTTCGTTGACTCCCCCGACCCTGAAGGTCATGTTGAGGGAGACCACCGGCGTCTGATGTCGTTCGACCATGAGGATGGTCATTCCGTTCGCTAGTTTCTGTTCCACTACACGATCCGCCAGGCCGGGCGAAGCGGCATGCGATAGGTTAACGTTCAGGCTGAGGCTGGCGGCGAAAACGAAGAGAAACATCGTGAAACGTGAATCGTGAAACGTGGCGAGGATTGAAAACCCTCTGTTGAGGAAGAGATTTCGATTGCTCATGGCAGTCCTCCGTGGCTGACCTCGTTTCACGAGCGACGCTTGAGTCGTCATATAAAGAGCTCCATGAGTTGTTCCGGTCGTTCGATAAACCAGTCCGGGCGACAGGCTTCCATCTTGGTGCGATTCCCCATGCCGTACCCGACTGCACAGACACGAATCCCGGCGTTATGCCCGCCGTTGATGTCGTTGGTGCTGTCCCCGACGAGTACGGTCTGTTCTTTCGGCACACTCAATTGTTCCATCACATGCAACAGCATGCCCGGTTCAGGTTTCAATCCGAACCCGTTGTCCCCGCCGACGACATATTGGAAATGATGCGCCCCCAATCCTTTGAGAATCACATTTGTATACTCGATCGATTTGTTGGTCACCACCGCCTTGCGCTTTCGCTCGAAGTAGACAAGCGCCTGTTCGACACCGGGATAGAACGTCGTGCGATCGAGGCAATGAGCCAAGTACTGGCCCCTAAATACCCGCAACGCCTCGTCGAAGGTGACCCTCGTGCTCTCACCAACGGACAAGCGCAACAATTGTTTCACCCCATCCCCCACAAACCCAAAGATTTCCTCGATTGGCCGCTGCGGCAGCCCTAGCTCGGCCAATGTCAGGTTCACCGACGCGGCAATGTCCCATTTGGACTCGATGAGCGTCCCATCCAAATCGAAGATCAACAGCTCGACCGAGGTCTTTCCCATCATTACTTTGCCTTTCGTAACTCGTCCTGCAACGCCCCAAGACGGTCTCGCTTCGCCGGGTCGGTTTCCTTCACCCAGGCTTCTCGCACGAAATTCACCATCCGCTTCTGTCCCACGTGAGGGGGTAGCATCGGCTCGACAATCCTCCATCGATTCTTGACAGCTTTCACGCGAAACCGAACCTCTTCAGTCTCAGCCTCCTGGACGAAACCGGCGGTTTCCATATACACCGAGCCTATGACCTGAAAGGTGACCGGAATCACGACTTCCAGCCTATCGATCACCTCCCATTGGCGATACTGCTCCGCCACCACAAAGCCTCGCGTCACGACGACATGCCCCCACGCCGGCTCCTCATTCCAACTCGTGTAGGATGCGACCGTCTCGACCGACATGGCATCGAGCCGCGCCCCCTTAGAATCGAGCGCCAGATATCGTTTCACCACGTCAGAAGGTGAGTGCTTGAGGGATCCGGTCTGCGCCGACACGAGACTCGCGACGAACAGCCATCCTATCAGGGCGAAGAACACGGCCACTCGGTTCGGCGTGCGGCTGATCATGACACAATCCGGTGGAGTTTCATGGCATTCGTGCCACCTAACTGTCCCGTCACGGTCCCGGACAGAAGAACGACGCAGTCTCCCGTTCCAGCCAACGTCTCTGCCACGAGTCGATGCTCTACCGCATGGACGCGATCGTCGGGGTCCTGGACTCTGGCCAACAGCCGGGGAAGCACGCCCCAATAGAGCGCCATCCGCCGCCGTACGGGATCGTGCGGGGTGAAAGCGACAATGGGGGCGACCGGTCGCTGTTTGGAGAGCAGCCGAGCGGTCGTACCGGACTCGCTGAATGTGGCGATCGCGGATGCCTGTGTCGCTGCTGCCGCTGATGCGGCGGCCGCGCACATCGCCTCAGGGATCGAGCAATGCTCACGGCCGGTTGAACGTTCGACTGGACCGACGTTCAGGGGTACCGACTCACCCTCTGCAACACGTACAATGCGATCCATAACCTGCACCGATTCAACCGGGTACTGCCCACGGGCGGTTTCCGACGAGAGCATGACCGCATCGGTGCCGTCGAAAATCGCGTTGGCGACGTCGGAGGCTTCCGCCCTGGTCGGGCTGGGATGCTGCGTCATCGACTCGAGCATTTGCGTGGCAGTAATGACCAGCCGGCGATGCTGATTCGCCTTCGCAATGATCCGTTTCTGGAGGATCGGCACGACTTCCGGTCCCATCTCCACACCAAGATCTCCGCGCGCGATCATGACACCGTCCGCTTCCTCCAACAACGAGTCTAATGCGGTGATGGCTTCAGCCCGTTCGATCTTCGCGATAATCGGCTGGTCTCCTCCGCACTCCGCCACCAGACGTCGCGCCGCTTGCACGTCTTCAGGCCCACGCACAAACGAGAGTGCCATATAATCCACTCCTTCTGCGACGCCGAAACGAATATCCTTCCGATCCTTTTCCGTGAGCGTTGGAGCACTGATCGTGGTGCCGGGCAAATTGATCCCTTTGCGGGACATGATCCGCCCGCCGGTCTTGACCCTGCACTCGACCGCACCACCATTCACTGCAGTCACGAGCAGTTCGATCAGTCCGTCGTCGATCAAGACTCTGGCCCCTGGCCGCACGTCTCGAACCAGCTGCGGATAGGTCACCGGGATCTCCGTGAGATTCGAAGGGGCCATGGTCTGGCTGCCAATCTGGCCGCCCGACCGGAGCATGCCTCCGACAAGCCGAATCCGCTGTTCTGCCATCACCTCGACTCCTGCTCCTTCGAGATCGCCTACTCGGATTCGAGGCCCCTGCAAGTCCTGCACAATCGCAACCGGGCGATGCACGCGCTCCGCAGCATCGCGGATCGAGGCGATCGCCGCACGGTGCGAGTCGTGTGTGCCATGAGAGAAGTTCAGACGGGCCACGTCCATCCCGCTGTTGATCAGCCGTTCGAGTATAGACGGTTCGGCACTGGCCGGACCGATCGTGCAAACAATTTTGGCTTTTCGCATGAGGGAGGGATCACCGGTGAACAGGCTGTGGACCTGCACATTATATCTTGGAACACACGGGCTCGTGCGCTTGATGACTACCGTGTATACGCATTCTAGCAAACGGGTCCCGGCGCCGCAAAGCATCTCAGCCATTCGGCCGATCTTCGCAGCATTGACCTGCATTAAAACCACATGCTACGGTCATCCGCCAAGGTCGTGCCAAGGAGCCTGGCGAAAGATCTCGATCGCAATGAGTCGACGGTGGAGCATCAGCATCCTGGTCCTCTGGGGTCTCCTTGCCTCGCTTCCCCTTGGGCTTCAGGCGGATGGCCCGTCCGTTACCTGGCTCGCCGAACGGGCAGAGGCATTGGAATCAGCCTCTCCTGCGACGATCACAGATCGACCGCCGACTGCGCCACACATCCGGCATGAACAGGCCGCGCCTCAGAAGGCGCATGACCTATTGGCGCGACTCCGAGCCCGGTATGGCGAACCCTTGCCAGGCTATGTCGGAGGGCGTGAGTTTCAAAATCGCGAGCGTCGCCTTCCCCCAGGCCACTATCGCGAGTACGATGTGAATCCAAAAATACGCGGCCGTTCGCGGGATGCGGAACGGATCGTCATCGAGCAAGACACTGGCAAAGCCTACTATACCGGTAACCACTACCGAACATTCATGCCATTGAATGAGACACCATGATTCCGAAACACGCACTGACATTGACCGCCTATCTCCAATCGACGAAGCCCCCCTGGACCTCATTGCTTATGGTCACAGCTGGGCAGCGCGCTGAATCGCTGGTGCGCCCACCAACCGAGTTTGCGTTGAGGGTCATCCAGGGCGCAAAGTGTCAGACTACCGCCGGCCTGTTGACCGAATGTGCCCGCGCGTTAGATTTTCCCGACTACTTCGGCCACAACTGGGACGCCTTGGAGGAATGTCTGACCGATCTGGAATGGCTGCCGGCCAAGGGCTATATTCTGCTCATCACCGATGCGGCGCACCTATTGCCCGACGATGATGAAGAGTATGAAACCTTTCTTGAGATCTTGCGTGATGCGGGAGAGGCCTGGGGAAACGGACAGGCGGAAATGGGCGCGCGACGAGCCACACCTTTTCATGTGCTGTTCGCGGTATCGGAGCGAGAGAAGGCCAAGCGGGCCCACTGGGGGATGAAAGAAATCAATGCGGAACCGACTCGGGAGCCGGGAATTCGGCGTCGGACTTCCTCAAGACGGACCTAACCCGCATTACTCACAAGTGCTTCTGCCGCAATCGCCGATCCACTGCTACGACGAGCCTCCGGCCAGCGGACTCGCCCCCGAGCACTCAATTGTCTAGCTTGCTGCCCGGGTTGATCGATGAATTTCCCCGCAGCAAGCTACGGGGTATCCTGCGAAATTCCCCGAAGGAAGATAAAGTGACGCCGAACGGCAAGATTGAAGCCAGCGGGATTGACCAGTTGCTCAAGATGTTTCAGGGGGAAATGGGAGCTTAGCTCCCGGTAGATCGACAAGTAGATACGCCTGTCCTACGGGCGCATCTTCTTGGTCACGTTCAGCAAGTCTGTCCAGCGAAAGAGTGCAGAAGACAATCCGGTCGCGACTCCCGAGTGTGAGACTGTGTGAATCGATGCCTGCCAACGGGCTCCGACGGCGTGGCGATGAACGACGCAGATCCCGTGCGTTTCCCGAGCATCGTCGAGAGGCGCCTTCTCGCCCACCAGCTCAATTTTCCCTTCCTGTCGGCACCACGAACAGACAATCTTCATCGTTGATCCTAAATCAATTTCTAGAATTCTGATTAATACCCGCTTAATTAGGCAAGAGTCGGGCCTCACTCGACTGGTAACATGAATCGGCATATTTGCAAGGGATTACAAAAAGTCCCTGCCTCGCAGTAAAACAGCCTGCATCAAAAAATGTTGAGAAACGTCTCGCTTCAGACACTTTTTGGCCCCAGTCGTCTTATTACACCACATGGGCTTTCTCTTTCTTGACCAAGGCTCGACTGCGTGGTACTGTGCGCCCCCATTATGAAAACCACTCGTTCCGCCAAACTGTTTGCCGACGCGCAGCAGTTGATCCCCGGGGGCGTGAATAGTCCAGTGCGGGCCTTTCGCTCCGTTGGAGGCCAACCCCGGTTTATCGAGCGCGCCAAAGGCGCCCGCCTCTACGACGTCGATGGGAACGCCTACATCGACTACGTCTTGTCATGGGGCCCGATGATTTTGGGTCATGCCGCCCCATCGGTCATCAGCACGATCAAAAAGGCTGCCGCAAACGGCACCAGTTACGGCGCGCCGACCAAGCTGGAAGTCCTGCTCGCCCACATGATTCGCGACGCCTTCCCATCGATTGAAAAGGTCCGACTCGTCAGCTCCGGCACCGAGGCGGTCATGAGCGCGATTCGTGTCGCGCGTGGCTTTACGAAGCGAGACAGCATTCTGAAATTTGAAGGGTGCTATCACGGCCACAGCGATTATTTGCTGGCGAAGGCCGGTTCAGGTCTGGCCACATTAGGGATCCCGGATTCCCTTGGAGTCCCGGCTGATTTCGCGAAGCACACCTTGACCGTCCCATACAACGACATCCGAGCGGTTCAACAGATCGTCAAGGAACATCGGAACATGTTGGCCTGCATTATTCTGGAACCGATCGCAGCGAACATGGGCGTCGTGCCGCCGGCGCCGGACTTCCTTGCAGCACTCCGCCGACTCACCGCAGAAAATGACATCCTTCTGATTTTCGACGAGGTAATCTCCGGCTTTCGCGTTGCCTACGGGGGAGCCCAAACGCTCTACGGCATTACTCCGGATCTAACGATACTGGGGAAAATCATCGGCGGAGGATTGCCGGTCGGCGCCTACGGAGGGCGGAAAGAGATCATGGATCTGATCACGCCGTTGGGGCCGGTATACCAGGCTGGGACGTTGTCGGGAAATCCGTTGGCCGTGTCCGCCGGCATTGAAACGCTCAAGCAGCTCAAAGCCCGTGGGGTCTACAAGAAGCTGGAAGAGAAATCAGCAGCCCTGGCCAAAGGAATTAGTGACGCGGCCAAGAAAGCCGGTGTGCCGTTCACGCAAACCAGAGTCGGTTCGATGCTTGGTGCCTTTTTTACGTCAGGACCGGTGGTGGATTGGAATACCGCAAAACTGTCAGACACGAAGCGATACGGGCAATTCTTTCACGCGATGCTGGAACAGGGGGTGTATTTGGCTCCCTCTCAATTCGAAGCCGCCTTCCTCTCGACCGCTCATTCAACCCGCGATATCGAATACACGATCAAAGCCGCGTATTCTGCGTTCAAGAGCTTATAGCCTATAGCTTATGGCGTATGGCCTGATAGCATATGGCAGGAAAAGAATGAGCGGTCAGTCGTCAGCTCTGGCTATACGCCATAGGCTCTTAGCGGCTGTATCCAGCGAGATACTCCTCATCCTCTTTCGATACAGCCTTGTTCTGACCAGGATGTTCAAAGTCGCTGTCCAGCAAGGCCGCAGCGGAGCGCAAGTCTGAGGCGTGCTCTTGCACGTTGAAGCCTTGCGCGATGCGAGAACGCAGCTGGCGGCGGCTTTCAACATCCTGGTTATTCGTCGTCCTCGTCCTCCGCGTCTAACACCTCCTGTCGCTTCTGCTCTTCCATTGCGTTATGCAGGAGCATTCTGACAAACATCGAATAGAGCGAGCCTTTTTCCAGCGTCCCGCCGGGAGGAATGGCGATCTTTCCTTCCTTAATCATGCGATCCATCCAGACCTTTTGATCGGGTGCGATCAAGATCGGAATCTCGATCAGCCCCACACGTCCCATCATATCCATGACTTAAACCTCCGTAGAATCGTGAAGCAGAACCCGTGAAGAGTATCTGGCGAACGACGAGATACGAGCTACGAGAGACGCCGACATTCCAGCACGCGGCTTTTTGCATTGTCAACCAAACCGCTTTGGCATGAAGTGTGCCTCCTGCAAGTATCATGGCACAAGGTCGAACTACGTTCGGTGCAGTCATCGCAGTCGGCGTCATCCTTGCCTTCCCCCATCTGGTCCCGGCACAACAATCGACTGCCCCACCATCATCATTGTCCACAAGGCCCTTGGCTCCTGGGTCAACTGAGTCCGAACTTCGACCGTCTTGTGACCTCTGCCGGAAACCGGAGGGGAGACCAGGAAGCGATCTGCGACCTCATCGACTTCGCCGTGAGAAAGGATTGCGTCCGCACAAAACAGCGAAGGGAACCCATCGCTCATTAGACCAAAGCCTCAAGTCAACGCTACCTCGTCGTCCACTCGCGCCCCCAGAAGTTCAGGGACAGCGAGATTCGCAAACAGGGAACTGATAAAGGTTCCAGCAACTGTCTTGACTGTCAAGCACGCAGAGGCGCCCCTGCGTACTCAGAGGCACGCATGCCACAACTGACGGACCAGAGCTCCCGGCTTCCCGATTCTGTGTCCCAGCCTTGCGATGCGGGCTCCATGGCCCACGCAACTGTTCGGGCTTGTTCAGAATGTAGACGTGACGACCCGCGCTGTCCCACTGTCTTTGATGACCTCGGCTACTTCGGTCTGTCACGTCTGGATTACCGGAAGACATATCGTGAATGAACACCGAAGTAAGATACAAGGAACTATTGATTTGCCCATCGGAAGTCGTGATCAACCGCCGCCAGGAGTTCAGAATGTCCCCGTTTCTGAGTCCCCGGATATACTGCGAACTGATAGCTGGATAGACTAAAGGATTTGCCGTCTACTCGGCCGGTGGACCAGGACATACTATTGAACAAGTGTTGGGCTCCCAAGTAGACTCGCCTTCCATCAGAGTGTTCAGATGAACATGCTAGCTGTAAGGCAGCTTGCAGCAGATTTACTAGTTAGCTGGCACTAAACGATGATCGAGCATTGCGCAATCTGTGGTTGCCGGCTCCACCATGAACGCGGTATGTACGCGCGCCCAACAATCGAGGGCCGAAGCCATGCTACGAAACACCATTTCGTCCCGGAACGCTTTTTCGGGCGCTCTTCGAACCGAAATGGCACCAAGACTGAGGGCCTCTTTGAAATGTGCCCCTGGGGACACGAAGGCAAAACTGAAGTCTTCTGCTACGAGTGTCACGAGGAACTACTGCATAACCCTGTGCTTCTTCCACAAGGGCTAGAGTCATTTGCCAAATTGGTACGCTCTCGTGGGCTTGCTGAAGATCAAAAACCCAAAGCCCGCGCCAAGATTGCGGGCCGCATAAAGTTATTTCATGAAGTTATTGCCCGTGGCCTTGCCGCTGTCTCGGCTGAGTGCGAGTAAAGTGCCAGCTAATCCCGCGTTGGAGAGCGGACGTTTGACGTGAGAAACACATGAAACGGAGGGACAAATGGCTGGAGTAAAATTCATGGTGATCTATCCTCGTCCGACTGACATTGAAGCTTTCGAGAAGGTGTATCAGGACGAGCACGTACCTATGGCGGTTGAAAAGCTGGTCGGCAAGACCAAGTTCGTGGCGACGAAGGTGCTGGCATCTCCTCAAGGGGTACCACCTTTTTACCGTGTCGCCGAGATTCACTTCCCGTCGATTGAAGCCCTGGAAACCTGCGCTGCTTCAGCAGGGGCGAAGGAGACATTGGCCCATGCCGTGTCTATCTCCACCGGAGGCAAACCGATCTTTTTGGTCGCTGAGGAGCGGACTTTCACTTTCTAGCAGACTGCGGGAAAACTATTTCGTCAGGCTAAAGCTTTGACGATCCGCACATGTCGCACAACAGGAGAACAGTCCAGCAGGATGCTCAAAAAGGCCAGACTTCTCACCCGCCCAACCCTGGCGCGCCGAGACGCGCCTTATCCCATGCAAGGCCGCAGTTCCGAGGCTGACCCTCGTTTCACGTTTCACGCCTCACGTTTCACGGTCCTTGGGAGCGAAGCGAGAACGAAGCTGGCGGACTTTTTCAGCATCCTGCTAACATACGTTAGGTGCCGATCGGCTGGTTGGGCACTATGAGGGGTGTGAACAACTAGCCAAGATTATTCATGAGTGCCGCCACAAGGCGTTCATGAGTAATCCGGGCTCACTACTCGGTCAAGCCGACCCCGGGTGTATGCAATTTCTATAGCCACTGTCCCTCACCGGCGGCGGCTTAACTCAAGCGTAGTCACCATGTCCCACGAGGCCACACTCATCTACAGCGAGGCGCTGCTTCGCCAGGCGGTGTTCGCATTTTGGCGGCGCTCCGTAGGTGTCGGCTTCCTTGCTGCGCTCCTCGTTGCCATGCTCGGTCTCGGCGTACTCGTTGCGCAAGGCATGGCCTCTTGGATCGTCGGTACGCTTGCAGCCGTACTGGTGCTGGGCATCGCCTTCGCCACGGTTGTCTATGTCGTTCACTACCGCAACTCGCTACGCAAGTTCCGCCAGATGGACAATCCTCGAGCCACATTCCGCGCTGACGAATCCACGTTCACTATAATTTCGGACATCGGCACGACGACACTTCAGTGGTCCGCCGTCAAAGAGCTGTGGCAGTTCCCGAGCGTGTGGCTTTTTCTATACTCCAAAGCGCAGTTCACCACGTTGCCGCTCGCGTGCTTGTCGCCCGAAACGCAGGCGTATATTGTGCAGTGCGTCCGTGCGGCAGGCGGAAAAGTTGATAGCTAACCCTTCCAACAATCCGTGAAACGTGAATCGTGAAACGTTTCGGAGGAAGGACAAGTGGCTTGTTATACGGCACCAGATAATACATAGTTAGTCATCACAGGACGCATCGGGGCACTCGAATGACATCGCAATCCGAGACACCTTTGAAAAAGAAAGACAAGATTCCTTGGTATGTCTACTTTGGTGGATCAGTTATCTATACAGCTCTTGCCGGTTGGCTGTTCGCAGAATCGTCTCCTCTGGCATTGATTTGCATCATCAGCGCGCCGGTGGGGTTTTTCTATGCCTGGAGGGCTTGGAAACAAGAGAAACAAGACAGACAAAATGCCCCGTAACCATGTGCTGCAGCGAATGCGACTATTGCGCTATGGATGCCATCCACGCTCCTCATGGGCCGGGCCGCTGAGCTTGGGTCGGTAGGCACATCCTCGTGGGTGACACATGCCGGACCTTCCCGAGAAACTGATCCGAACGAATGCCATCCTTGGCGAGTATGTCGTGATTCACGACGCGATCTTTAAGTTTTCGTGGCGCAAGGCACTCCCAATTCCAGGACTTTTCAAGGCCACTGACTTTGGGGCTCACTTTAGAAACCTCGGTCGGTTGGCATCCGAACTGGCTGCTATTTCGGCGGCATTGAAGGCAGAGCCAGGATCGTTGGAGGGTTCCCACCAGTACACGGCGGCGTTGCTCGAAGCTGTCCAAGCTCTCCAGGAGATCTGCGGACAGTTCTATGAGAAGAGCCAAGGTGATCTCAGCAAGTATCCGATGGCCGAGTACAACGCCAACCTCAAGGTCTATGAAGGCCTCATGAACAAGTGCCAAGAGCTCGGCGTCGCACTAAACCAGCACCTACGCGGTGAAGGCGCCCAACCAGAGTGTTGAGCCGGACCGCCCAACATCGTTGGCGTTGCGTACCCTCCCCCCTGCGCGCTCTGGCGACCGGTGAACCCCGTTACATTGGATGACTCCGGCGATGGCGAAGACCAAGGTGGAGGAAAATACTTGCAGTTGGGTTAGGGCTTCTTATTCCTGTCCTTCCTGTCTTTAGCCATCGGGTTTGGCATGTAAAACCACCAGCCGAGTACGAATACACCGATCGCCATGCCGGCCATGATGAGCCAGCCTCCCAGCGATATTCCAAAACCCACCCATTCCGTTTCCATTTCATGACTCCTTATTGACGACGATTATTTTAATACGGCACTCATCGCCTTGTCGAGTCGCTTCACTTTCCCATTTCCATCCGTTGCCGCCAACCTGGCCGATCCTTCAACGACCACACGCCGGCTCTCCCGTTCTCGGACCACGTGCGAAAACGTGAAGGAGGCTGCCGTCATGTCGGAGACGACCGTCTCGATGATCAGCCGGTCGCCATAGCGGGCTGGAGATCGGTAATCCACTTCTGCGTGTACCACGACAAACACCGTGCCTTCTTTCATGAGCCCGGCCACCGATAACCCTCGCTCTTCGAGATACTGCGTCCGCGCCCGCTCGAAATATTTCAGATAATTGCCGTAGTACACCACCCCGCCGCAGTCGGTGTCTTCGTAGTAAATGCGAATGTCCATGTTCTCTACTCGCGAGAGAAGCGGGACAGGCGCGACTCGCCAGAAGATTGCCTGTCTCGCCTTTCGCGCCAGTCTCGCACGTGGCGCTAGAGGCTCAGGATCGGAAACTTCGGCAACGATGTCTCGCTGACACCCGATAGCCTGACGACAACTTCGTACAACTGCTGCACTCGCTCGGCTTTGACCGGCTCGAAGCCGTGGCCGAGGACGGCATGGTTGGCGGCGTCGAGCAGGGGTTTCATCGTCGGCCACTCGCGCAAAAAGGCTTGGCCCATCTGGTCGCCCAATCCGGCCAGCGCCCGATACTGCGCCTGCAGGGGCAGTTTGTACTTGCCGTCGAGATCTTCCAGCCAACAAGATCGACAGGTTTCTTGTAGCGTCTGCGGTAATTGCTCCAGTTGCACGTCCCAGGTTTTGATCGTGTATTGCTTGAATAGTTGACGCTGGGCGAAAGCTTCGAGCGCACGAACGAGCGAAACCATCGCTGCTTCCGGATCGTGCAGGCTATGCAGTCGCCGACCGGCATGGGCCAATAGATCAGGGGCCTGCATGTCTTTCACGGGAGCAGGATCGAGGACGAGCTTTTCCAAGAATCCCGCATTCGCTTTGATGGCTGGTAACAGCGACGTA
>Ga0247727_10016011_pt1 | contig 12188 bp, 8 predicted proteins | sample WisWelCaveWW1625_FD_202498 | JGI IMG/M metagenome (GOLD analysis project Ga0247727, IMG submission 202498) | Biofilm microbial communities from Wishing Well Cave, Virginia, United States - WW16-25 | ecosystem: Environmental > Aquatic > Deep subsurface > Groundwater > Cave microbial mat | place...
TCGGCGATCAGGAAACCATCTACGGTGAATTTGGAATCCGCTTACCGGCGACCCAAGATGACGAGTTGGTAGCGCAAACGATTGGAGGTTTTGCCGATGTTGATCGAAGCGATGCGTTCACCCCTCATTTTGTCACGCTCCTGGGTAAGGTTAATTTTATTGCTCACGAATCGACGGGGCGATTCTTCCGTGCTCGCGCCGGCTCACGGCTGGAAGTCAACACCGAGAATAGCGGCGACCCCGCGGAGGTCTATTTTGACGTCAACCTCCTCACCGGCTACGTGACACCGACTTATCGCATGATCGGCGGTTATGCCCTTAATCTGGCGGCTAGCGAGGGCGCAAAGTTTAGTGACCGCACGCTGCAGCAATTAGGGGCAAGCGTCAGCTTTGCGCTTGGCCGAACCTGGCCCGGGGTGCAGCTGAGGGTGCCGCTCGACCAGAACGTCAACGACATCATCGATTTTGTGATCGGGCTATCGCTCACGCTCGACTTGGGTCAATCGGCAGAACGATCTCCCTAGCTGAAGGATTAATCGGTTTCACGACTGGGTGAACTGGGTAACACGTCCGAAGCTGGCGGTAATGGGCGAGTGGCGATTCGCGGCCTCATCACCGTCTTCCCGATGGAAAACCCAAGCGCTGCACCGATGATCAGATCACTCAACCAATGTTTGTCGTCGTTAAGCCGCGAATAAGCAGTTAATCCCGCGACGCCATAACTCAATGGGGGAACAATCCAGGACTCGTGATATTCCGCTGCAAATGCCGTGGCCGCTGCGAACGCCGCGGCAGCGTGCCCCGAAGGAAACGATCGCGTCGATGTGGGGCCACCAAAACTCGGACCGTCGAACCGATACGGTCCATCGTCAAGGTAGGGACGGTGGCGATGGCTGACCTGTTTCACGCCACCGGCAACCCCCCCCGCGATCAAGACGCTTTCGATCGCGGTAAGACTCGCCCGCCGCAGGCGTGGAGCAGAAATCGCTTCGCCGGCCAAATAGCTCGCCCCCAAGAGGGGAATTAGCCTGGAGCCGTTTCCAAACGGCTCCGCACCATCCGCGATACGATTGCTCAAACTCCCGCGATAATCTTGTGCCACGGTTCGAAGCGAATCATCAGCGGCAAACGCACCCAGCCCGACGAACCCCACCGCGGTAGCTTTCAACCAATCGGAACGACACCAGCGCACCGGCGAAGAGAGTACCACCCCCGTATCGATCATGATCCCGGTCCAAAAATGCCCATCCGTCACATGGGTGGGGCGGCGATCAGGCGATCTCACCCCAGGCGATTCCGCAGCGGTCGAAGCCGCAGGAACCCCGATCAACGCGCAGGTCAGACCTATACCGGAGATCGTACGCCGGATAGTCAAGCAACACCTCATCATGTCTTACATCTGCTCCGGTGCTTCTAAACCAAGGAGCTCCAGACCGCGCTTCATCATGCGCGTGTAGGTGTGAACCAGCGCCAACCGGGCTGCGGTAACCGCCGCATCGTCCCCCAAGACCCGATACTCACGATTCTGTCCACCCAACGTATGATAGCCATGAAACGTCTGACAGAGATCGATCAACGCCTGGGCGAGATGACTCGGTTCATTATCTGTCGCAGCGCGTAAGGTTTGATCAGCGACACGGGCGATCAGTTTGACCAAAGCCCATTCCTCGTCAAGCTTCAGGAGAGCGACATCATAGCGGCTTGGTAATGTCTCAGCTTTGCGCAAAATACTACGCGCGCGGGTATACGAATATTGGATATAGGGACCTGTTTTGCCCTGAAAATTGAGGACATCGTCCCAAACAAAGTCAACATCCTTGATGCGACCTTTCCCCAGGTCAGCAAATACCACGGCTCCGACACCGATCTGTCGCGCTGTATTGTCGATATCGCCGAGCCGTTCTTCCCGCCCCACGATTTTCTCTTTGATGAGCGCAATCGCTTCGTTGAAAACGTCTTGTAACAAGACGCCCTTCCCCTGCCGAGTGCTCGTCTTCGATCCCCCGAATCGGACGACGCCAAACGGGACATGTTGCGCGCGATCGACCCAATGACACCCAATTTTTTTTAATGCGCGAAAGACCTGCTGAAAATGTAACGACTGCCCCGCATCCACGACATAGAGCAATTTCTCAAATTGATACTGATTCCAGCGATCCAAGGCGGCCGCAATATCGCGCGTAGCATAAAGTGTGGCGCCATCGTCTTTTCGAAGCATGCACGGGGGAATATCGTCGCCAACCTCGATCACAATCGCCCCATCACTTTCCACTGCGATTCCCTTGTTGAGCAGGTCGACCACAAGCGCATCGTTGCGGTGATACTCGCTTTCACCGGTGACGACATCAAATTGAATGCCCATCAATTCGTAAATCTTGTTGAACTCAGCAAGAGAGATGGCGCGAATCCTGGCCCACGCGGCCTGGGTGACGGGATCTCCGTCTTCAAGTTCCCTGAATACACGCCGTGCTTCTTCCTCTAGCTCTGGTTTTTTTTCGAGTTCGCGATGAAATGCGACATACCGCTCGTTCAACGCCTCAATCGAATTGGGGATATCGCCGCCCGATCGCCGACAGGCGACAATCAGCTTACCGAACTGCGTACCCCAATCTCCGAGAAAATTGATGCCGATGACGCGATACCCCAACGCGTGATGAATCCGACAAAGGCTATTCCCAATCGCCGCGGATCGAAGGTGGTGAAAAGCCAACGGCTTTGCGATGTTAGGGGACGAAAAGTCGACTAAAACGGTTTTCCCAACGCCGTAAAAACTGGGGATTAAGCGATCCTCGTGGGCCAAAACATATTGGGCATAAGCGATGCGATCGACAAAGAAGTTAAGGTACGGCCCTTGCGCCTCGACACGAGAAAGCCCACATCGGTCGATCGTATCACCCAGTGCTTGGGCCAGTTCGGCGGCAACGGCAGCAGGAGACGTTTTCCGCTCCTTGGCCAGTCTAAAACAGGGGAACGCGTAATCCGCCTTCCGCCAATCAGGAGGCGTCTCGAGCAGAGAGGTCGTCAGCGCTGTACCTAATCCACAGCACGTAGCAAGGCGCTCGATCACCTCTTGTCGAAACGGGTCGTGCATGGAACTCCTGAACGCTAGGAAAGGAAATGGCCAGCAGCCTATCGCGTGATGATAAAGAGAAGCAAGGTGACGCAGAAATGTTGCCGGTAATATAAAAGTCTGCTATAACGAACGTTACGTTGAGGTAACCTCTCGCAACCATCACAACCCTAAATTTGGAGAAGCCGCGATGAAAACAATCGCCGTCTGGTCTATTGCTTTTTCCGTAGTCTTGTTCACGCTGAACAGCCGGGCTAACAGTGATTCCAACCAGCACAACATTTTGAGTCAAGATCGTTGTGCCGACCTACGTTCTGCACCGACCTACCAGCCGCTCTGGAAAGCGGGCCTCTCCCAGTCAATCGACAATGAACTTTTGGGTGGAGAAATTGCTGCCTATCAAATCCGCTGGTTTAGCGGCGGATGGTCGGGATGGTATGTCCCGGGAGTGAACGATATCGATTGGAAAATCAATCCGAGCGACAATACCTTGCGCCGAGTTTGGTCTTACTTCTACGATCATGAGCATCGCTATATCCTCTGTTATGCGGAAAATCTCGAATAAGTCTCAATGGCTCTGATCGGGTGTGCGGGAATATATCGCCCGCGCACCCGTTGAAAGGTCAGGTTCAGATCTTCGACCGATCAATAATCCGCCCTTCTCGGCGAAATATCTTTGAAGCGGTTATGCGGGTTGCCAGATCGATCCCCGCGCTGTATTTGTGTCGGGCGACTATCGATCTTTAAGCAACGCGATGACCTGTCGGAGAAGATAACCATGTGCGGCCCTAAGAAGAAGACAGAGCAAGAGTGGCGAAAACTTCTCTCGGATGAACAGTATCGGGTTTGCCGGAAGAAGGGCACCGAGCCCGCCTTTACCGGCAGCTACTGGGATAACAAAGAGTCAGGAATTTACCATTGTTCTTGTTGCGGCGAACCGCTGTTTCGGTCGAACGAAAAATTCGATTCGGGAACGGGCTGGCCCAGTTTCTTTGCCCCCTTATCGCCGGAAGCGGTTCGTGCAGAGCCAGATACGAGCCATAACCTACACCGAACGGAAGTTCGATGTGCCGCCTGTGATAGCCATCTCGGTCACGTTTTCCCCGATGGCCCCACGCCGACCGGACAGCGCTACTGCATCAACTCGGTGTCACTCGTCCATAAACCAAAGTCTGGCTAACCTGCGCAGCGGGCATAGAGAGAATGGCGCTTCTGTGGGATCGAGCCCCGCTTAGAATCGTATCGGGGGCGATTCGATCTGCTCACAAGGCATGCGGCTCGTCCGGACGTTATCGACGAAGCTTGCCAACCCATTGTTTGCATCCCCATTGCGATGCGCAAATTCAACTCGAATAATCGATGACTGCAGCGCCGTCAGATCAACACATCGCTGCGCCAAGTTCTCACAATATTGCCCAACTGGACAAAGCGTCCCAGCACCAATCGCCGGCAGCGCAATCGGGTTGATTGGAATAGATAGATCACAAATCCCGTTACATTCGTTTAAGACTGCCGTCGCAGCATCGTTGAGCAGGCGTGAAGTGAATTGGACATTGGTACTGCCGTCCGAAAAAGCTTCCTGTGCAATATCAAACCGCAATGATTTGGCGTTTCCAGGGCTAAATGAGCTGGAAATCAACCGCGACTCATCATCCGCTAGGCTGGCATTTCCAACGCCTTTATTAAGCCGCATGAACCCAGCATATTGCCCATCAAATACCAGCCCGGAACTTTCAAGCCCCGAATCGCGTGACGCCTGAATCCCTTCTTCCGTAACCAGCGACCGCGCATAACAGATCGGAGGAGCCTCTTTCCCGTCACAGGTCGTCGTCCCAAAGTCGACGACCTCCCCTATGGCAACCCATGCGTTTAGTGTGCCATCTTCAAAGCCCTCGGCAAGCCCATTGATCGTTACGGAAAACAGTGCTGATTCTTGTGAAATCTCCGCGCTTGGATCTTGTACGGTCACCGTTCCGCCGTAGGAAAGAAGCCCTGGCGACAACAGTTGATAATCGATCTGAACGTCAAACGTCTTCGAACTTCCCGGTTGCACCTGTCGCTCCGTCGCTATGAGATCTGGCAAGATCAACCAATCAACATCTGTTGTTAGGACAAAGTTTAATACACCTTCTCCATCGTTGGTCACCGTCAACGAGACCGGATCTAAACAACTGGCCGCTTCACAACGGTCATACACCCGCTCGATCGGATCAAGAGAGTAATCAAGACTGATCACGGGTCTCAAATTCGGTAGGGAATTGACCTGAAAAGGAGCCGACGCCACAACGTTTCCACTTGTTACCGTTACAAGGTAGGTATTATCGGGTGCCGCGCTGGGAATGTCTTCTGGTATATTCAGCTTGACCCTGGCACTGGTCCCATTTGCGGCGACCTCAACATTGGATCCGGACGCGATTTCGATAAATCGATCAAATTCGACCGCGATCTCGTTCTTGCGAAAGGTAAAATTGGAGCCTTGAATCGTCATCGTCGGCGTCGTTCCGGCATAAAACGTACGGGGAGATACCAATATCTGCTGCTGGAGGTTTTCTCCCGAGATGCTGCCACCGCTGCAGGCGGCGATTGTCATCAATAATCCGATGATGACGAGATACAGATTACAACGATACATCTTACAACACCTTTAGCCTGAGCCTAATCTCCCCAAAATCAATTCCGATCACCTGAAAAGCAAGAGACATACCAGCCACGTATCGTTCAGGCGGCCCATAAACGGCCATTCTGCAGCTGGTGTGGCGATTCGCCTTGGGGTGAATGCCCACAATCGTTGCGGTTCTTGGGTCTCTTGAGGATAGTATCGTGGCGATCTAAAGGGCTATCGCGTCAGATCAACGAACGCGCGATCTGCTGCTTCTAAAGTTGCTTCTATCGCAGCGTCGTCGTGGGCCGTAGACACAAACCACGCTTCAAACTGCGACGCCGGAATATAAACCCCCGCCTCGAGCATTCGTCGAAAGAAAATCCCGAACCGTTCAGTGTTAGATTGGGCGGAACTCAGATCGTCCGTAATGGGGGATTCCGAGAAAAATAGGGTTAACATCGACCCCACTCGGCAGATCTGGTGAGGAACCCCATAGCGCTTCGCACTGGCCGCAAGACCATCCCCTAGCGCTGCGCTCCGTCGCTCCAGCGTGGGGTATGGGTCATCATTCCGCAATACAGTTAACGTTGCGATACCCGCTGCCATGGCGAGTGGATTGCCGGACAAAGTCCCTGCCTGGTAGACGTGTCCGCTCGGCGCAATATGGCGCATCAGATCGCGTCGTCCACCGTAAGCGCCGACGGGCAACCCACCGCCGATGATTTTCCCCAGGCAAGTCAAGTCTGGCGTGATATCGAAACGCTCTTGTGCACCACCAAGCGCGACGCGAAATCCAGTCATCACTTCGTCAAAAATCAATAAGGAACGATGCCGGTCGGCCAACTCTCGCAATCCTTCGAGAAATCCCGGAAGCGGAGGAACGACCCCCATGTTTCCCGCTACCGGCTCGACAATAATCGCTGCGATATCGTTTGGAACTTGTTCGAAAATCCGTTGAACCGACCCCAAATCGTTATAACGCCCGACATGCGTATGGCGTACGGTCTCATCTGGCACACCTAAGCATCCCGGAATGCCAAGCGTCATCAAGCCAGACCCGGCTTTCACCAGTAACGCATCCGCGTGGCCATGATAACAACCGTCAAACTTGATTATCCCTCTGCGTCCCGTAGCCCCTCGCGCAAGGCGTAATGCGCTCATCGTTGCCTCGGTCCCCGAGTTGACCATGCGGATCATCTCGATCGCCGGAACACAATCCGTGACAAGCTTGGCCATCTCGACTTCTCGTTCGGTCGGCGCGCCGAAACTGGTGCCTTGATCGAGCGCGGTTCGAATCGCCTGGATGACAGCTGGATGTCGGTGCCCGAGGATGAGCGGTCCCCAGCTACCGACATAATCGATATAGCGTTTCCCGTCGACATCAAACAGGAAACACCCTTCTCCACGAGCGATGAAGCGGGGGAATGTTCCGACAGACTTAAACGCTCTAACCGGCGAGTTGACCCCGCCAGGAATCAGTTTTTCGGCGTCTCGAAACAACTCTTCCGATTTCATCATGGAGCCTCCCACCGGCAACGGGTCTGTTGCCGCAACGACTGCGGCGAAGCCAAAACGGTTATCGCAATCGTTCCGCTCGTAAGCGCGAGAGCGTTGCGATTCGCTGTTCTAGAAATTTTGGGTCCCCGCTCTTCTCATTGCGCATGCGCTGATAGACCTCAACTGCGTGTTCTAGATCATCTGCATCAACATAAGCGTCCGCGAGCATCAGTGTAGCGTCAACCGTCAGCGGATCTTTCGGGTATTTCTTTAGAAAATCGAGGTAGACACCGATCGCTTCCTGGGTCCGCCCGAGCATCAACAGAACAAGGCCACGCCGCGTAATGGCCCAAGAACGATGGCGGCATCCATCGAAATTGTCGATCAAGATGTCGATCTCATCTAACGCCTGCGGCAATTGGCTGATGCTCGTATAGGTTTCGATAATGGCACGTTGAACATCGCAGGCGTCTGCGCTTTTGGGGAACAGTGAGACAAGCTTCTGGTATTCGGCGATGGCATGTTGAACGCGACGTTCCTTGAGATAAAGATCGCCCAATTTGTGTCGCGCAGTTCGATCAACATCGGTCCCCGGAAATAGCTCAGCCGCGCGATGATAATATCGTGCGGCCTCCCCGGCATTGTTGTCCTGATATTGCGCAGTCTCGGCCAAAATCAACAACGCCTTTCCGGTTACGGAATGTGTCGGGAACCGCTCCACGATCTCTCGGTACGACGCTTTGGCCGCTTGTATATCGCCATCACGCCATAATTTGGTTGCCTCGTTAAAGCGATTTTCGGGCGAAGAACAGGCAGTGAGGCCGAGACAGGTGATGAGCAGGATATTAATCCGTCTCATGCCCATCTTGATCCATCACGCGACTGATCGCCACGGTCCGCTCATCGTCCTGTAGATTGATCAAGCGGACCCCCTGCGTATTTCGCCCCATGGTCGGGAGATCTTTGACGTTCATACGGATGATCTGCCCCTTATCCGTAACAATTATCAGGTTATCTTTGTCGATAACCTGGCGAATCGATACGACGGGCCCGTTACGCCCTGTAGTCTTAATGGTGATGATGCCTTTACCCCCTCGCGACTGCCGACGATATTCATTGGTCGGGGTCCGTTTCCCATATCCATTCGCCGTGACGGTCAGCAGCGTCGACTCCCAATAGAGAATTTCCATTCCCACCACACTATCGTCATCAGCCAAGGAAATCGCGCGAACGCCTCTGGCAGCTCGGCCCATCGGGCGCACATCGGTTTCGTGAAACCGAATGGCAAGCCCCGCTTTGGTGCCAATAAATACATCTTGTTCACCCTTGGTTAAGCGCGCGGCAACAAGCCGATCTCCATCTTCAAGCGATAGCGCGATAATCCCGCTGCGCCTGACATGTTCGAATTCAGATAATGGTGTTTTTTTGATGTAGCCGAGTTGCGTCGCCATCATCACATGCCCAGCGAATGAAAAATCGTGTATCGGTAACACCGCGCTGATCCGCTCATCTTTATCGAGGGGGATAAAGTTGACGATGGGAGAGCCTTTTGCCGTTCGGCTCGCCAGCGGTAATTCATGCACTTTCACCGAGAAGACCTTCCCCATGTTGCTAAATGTCAATAGGGTCGCGTGGGTCGAGGCATTAAAGAGCTCGACGACAAAATCTGTATCCCGAGTGCCCATGCCCAACACGCCACGCCCGCCGCGTCGTTGGGCGCGATAGGTATTGGTCGGGAGTCGTTTGATGTAACCCTTGTGACTGATCGTAATGACCATCTCTTCGTCAGCAATCAAATCTTCGGCCGATAGCTCCTTTGTTGCACCTTCGATCCGTGTACGCCGTTCATCGCCATAGGTTTGCTTGATGACCTTCAATTCATCGACAATGATTCCATAAATCAATTTTTCGTCGGCAAGGATTTTTTTAAGCTCGGCGATCTGCTGCAAAACCTGATCATACTCCTGGCCAATCTTATCGCGCTCCAATCCCGTCAGACGTTGCAAGCGCATTTCGAGAATCGCCTGAGCCTGCGCTGTAGAGAGGCTGAAACGACCCTGTAACTTTTTCTGCGCCTCCTGGGGATTCTCGGCAGCCTTGATCAGGGCGACGATTTCATCGATATTTTCAACGGCGATCTTGAGTCCCTCAAGAATGTGGGCTCGTGCTTCTGCTTTTTTGAGATCGAACTCCGTCCTCTTCGTAACGACCTCTTTTCGGTGCTTAATGAAAAGTCGTAGAATCTCGGTCAGCGGCAATACCCGGGGTCGCTTATTAACAATCGCCAGCATAATGATGCCAAACGATACCTCGAGTTTGGTCAGCGAAAAGAGCTGGTTCAAAATGATCTCGCCGTGTGCATCTTTCTTCAGGTCGACGACTACCCGAAGACCCTCACGATCGGATTCGTCGCGAATATCGCTAATTCCAGTGAGGCGACCATCTTTCACGAGATCGGCGATCTGTTCGACCAATCGTGCCTTATTGACCTGATACGGGATCTCGCTGATGACAATCTGCTCGCCACGCTTTCCATCTTCGACCTGCGCAATACCGCGAATGGTGATCGTACCTCTTCCCGTCTCATAGGCTTTTAGAATCCCATCTCGTCCATGAATAACCCCTGCTGTCGGGAAATCAGGACCAGGGACCAAGCGCAACAGATCTCGTGCTGTCGCATCGGGCTTCTCGATCAGATGAATCGCGGCGTCGATTATTTCCGAAAGATTGTGCGGTGGAATGTTGGTCGCCATACCGACGGCGATACCACTCGACCCGTTGATCAGCAGATTGGGCACCCGCGTCGGCAAAACATCCGGTTCGTGGGTGCTGTTGTCAAAATTTTCGACAAACGGAACCGTCTCTTTATCGATATCTGCCAAAAACTCTTCGGCGAGTTTGGTCAGTCGGCTTTCCGTGTAGCGGTAGGCCGCCGCCGCATCACCGTCGATCGAGCCAAAATTTCCCTGGCCATCGACGACCGGGTAGCGCATGTTCCATTCTTGCGCCATTCGAACCAGTGCATCGTAAACCGCTGAATCGCCATGTGGATGATATTTTTTTAAGACTTCACCGACGACGCCCGCACACTTGGAGAATTTCTTGTTCGAAAGCAGCCCCTCGCGAAACATCGCGTAAAGGATGCGTCGGTGAACCGGTTTTAGCCCATCCCGAACATCAGGTAGGGCGCGTCCGATAATAACGCTCATCGCGTAGTCGAGATACGAGAAGCGCAACTCGTCTTCAATATTGATCTGGCGAATCTGTTCGGTAGATTGCATTCACACCTCAAAGTAGGGCACGACTGTACTGGAGCGGAATTCAGCATGTCAATTTGATTGGAGATTTCCGTGGTCGATGATGAGGAGCCGTCCCCGCCACCCCATATCGATGTTCAGATCGGAAGGCCACACGGTTCCGAACAGCCGCTGAGAAGGAAATTCATCGGCGTGCTCTTTGATTGTTGCAACATCTACCGCCGGATCTACCTGAACGACGAAGAGACCGCCTATGAGGGGAAATGTCCGGCCTGTTCGCGATCCGTTAGAATGATCATCGACCCCAGCTCTTCAAACAGCCAGCGGTTCTACCGGATAAAATAGAAATTTTAAAAAAAATGCCGTTATCAGCGAATTAACGCAACTCGGTATAAGCTTTAACCGAATACTTTTATAGAAATCAATGAAGCTATCCTCCGTGCCTGGTGGAACACACTCTACACCGTGGCACTGAAATCGCGCGGCGCGTCAGAAACGGGGCGCCGCGCGACTTGTCCAACCGTCGGAAGATTTTTTTAGATCAATTTCAGCTGATAAATAGGCAACAGCAAAATAAGCCAGTCCCTTAACCCTTCAAGACCACTCGTCGAGGGTATGCGCTAAGATTTCAACCATCTCTATCAGTTGCTTCTCTGCCATGCACAGCGGCGGCATCAACACGATCAAGTCACCCAACGGCCTTAAAATAAGCCCATGCTTACGAACGGCCATGCAGATTCGATGCCCCATGCGCGCCTCTGGTAAAAACGACTCCCCAGTCTTCTTATCCAGTACCAGTGGAATCCCCACCATTAATCCTTTACGCCGAATTGCACTAACCAGCGGATATCGACCCAACCGATCCAGCGCAGCATGAAACTTGGGAATCAGCGCACTGATCCGAGGAATTACCTCCTCCGAGGTGAATACGTTTAGACTCGCAATTCCCGCCGCGCAAGCAAGTGGATTCCCGGAATAGGTATGGCCATGAAAAAAAGTCCTTCCGAGATGAGCTGGGCCGAGAAACCCGTCAAATAATCGCTCGGTAGTCAGCGTGGCCGAAAGCGGTAGATACCCTGCACTGATGCCTTTCCCCAAACAGAGCAGATCAGGCGTAACCTGTTCATGATCCAAGGCAAACATTTTTCCGGTTCGTCCGAATCCAGTCGCCACTTCATCCGCAATCAACAAAATATCGTGCCGAGAACAAGCGCTGCGTATCGCGGTCAGGAATCCCCCCGACTGCACGCGTATCCCGGCCGCCCCTTGAACGATCGGCTCAACGACCAGTGCCGCAAGCCGCTCAGCATTTTTCCCAAGAAATTGAAGAATAGCTTCCTGCTTGGCCTGCTGAATCGATTCGGGATCTTCAACATACGGCGGTGGGAGATGCTCCACATCAAACAATAACTTCTGATAGACAGAATGAAATAAGGGTAATCCACCAAGACTGACGGATCCAACCGTGTCGCCATGATAGGCGGAAGCCAATGACAGGAAGGCAGTTTTTTGCTTGGCCCGTGAGCTCGGCTGCTGTTGCCAATATTGATAAGCAATTTTTAGCGCAACTTCGACCGCAGCAGACCCGGAGTCCGAAAAAAATACACGCGTGAGCCCTGTCGGCACGATCGAAATCAAGCGTTGGGCCAACTCGATCGCGGGAACAGACGCAAGGCCCAAAAGTGTCGAATGGGCGATCTTCCCGAGTTGCGCGAAAATGGCACGGTCGATGACCGGATGCCGGTGGCCATGCAGATTGCAC
>Ga0247727_10016012_pt1 | contig 12188 bp, 13 predicted proteins | sample WisWelCaveWW1625_FD_202498 | JGI IMG/M metagenome (GOLD analysis project Ga0247727, IMG submission 202498) | Biofilm microbial communities from Wishing Well Cave, Virginia, United States - WW16-25 | ecosystem: Environmental > Aquatic > Deep subsurface > Groundwater > Cave microbial mat | place...
AGCAGCAGGCGTCCATCGAGCAGCTCGGCCGCGACCTTGCCACTATCCTGATAAAGCTCAACCGGACGACCTGATGCTGACCTCTAAAACGCTCAGCGTCTCGATCAGCTGCGACCCCACAACGGTGTATGCGTTCGTCTCCAATGGGGCGAACCTGCCCCGGTGGGCGACAGCGTTCTGCAAGTCGGTGAAGCCCTCGAAACATGACTGGCTGGTTGAGACACCCCAGGGGCCGGTGACCATCCGCCTGGCCGCCCGGAATGCCTTCGGGGTGGTCGATCATGACGTCATCCCGGCGTCGGGTCTCGCCGTGCACGTGCCCATGCGCATCGTGCCCAACGGGTCCGGCAGCGAGGTGCTGTTCACGCTGTTTCAGATGCCGGAGATGTCCGGTCAGCGCTTCGCGGAGGATGTGCGATTGGTCCAGCAAGACCTCGCCACCTTGAAGCGCGTCCTCGAGACCAACGCAGAAGGGGCGCACTAATGCCGAACAGCTCCGGATCTACGACCCTCTGGGAACGCGTGGATCGCGGGATGATCCGCTTCATGCAGGCGCACGGCATCCGGCTGTTGCGCATGGCATTGGGCGTGGTCTTCATCTGGTTCGGCCTGCTGAAGGTCGTCGGCAAAAGCCCCGTGGTCGACCTAGTGGCCCGGACGGTCTACTGGGTGTCGCCGGAGACGTTCGTGCCGTTTCTCGGGGTGTGGGAGATCCTGGTGGGATGCGGGTTGCTCTTTGCCATAGTCCTTCGCCTGACGCTATTTCTGTTCTGGCTGCAGCTGGCCGGTACCTTCCTCGTGCTCATCGTGCGGCCCGACGTAGCCTTCCAGCATGGGAATCCGTTTTTGCTGACCACTGAAGGGGAGTTCGTCATCAAGAACCTGGTCTTGATCGCCAGCGGTCTCGCTGTCGGTGGCACGGTCCAGGAAGCCAGGGATCGGGGGACACCGGACAAGACGTAAGGCGTTCACGGAATTCCATGGATGTCATGCCAAAAACCCGCTTGGAAGCTTTTAGCGACGGCGTCATCGCGATCATTATCACCATCATGGTGTTGGAGATGAAGGCCCCGCACGGTGCGGACCTGGCGGCCCTGCGGCCCTTGCTGCCCGTCGTTCTCAGCTACGTGTTGAGTTTTCTCTACCTGGCCATCTACTGGAACAACCATCACCACCTGCTCCATGCCACCACACGCATCAACGCGAGGATCATGTGGGCCAATTTGCATCTGCTCTTTTGGCTCTCGTTGGTGCCCTTCGTGACTGGCTGGCTGGGCGAGCACCACGGCGACTCCTGGCCGACGGCGTTGTACGGAGTGGTGCTGCTGATGGCCGGCTTAGCCTACCTGGTCCTTCAGTCCTGCATCGTCGCCGCGCAGGGCCGCGACTCCTCGCTCGCGGCAGCGCTCGGCGGCGATTGGAAGGGCAAGCTGTCGCTTGGCAGCTATGCCGCGGCGATTGCGCTCGCCTTCGTCAATCAGCGGTTCTCGGATGCGCTGTATGTCTTCGTGGCGGTCCTGTGGGTGATTCCCGACCGCCGTATTGAGCGACTGGCACAAACCGGGGTATCGTCCAAATGAACGACGATGGGACAGTATCCTGACGAAAAGTGTGTTTGCGCACACGTACGGCTGATCATATGTGCCGTTGGCGCGAGACGGCGCTGAGGTTGCTGAAGAAGCTGAACGGTTATGAATAGAAGAGTTACGAAAAACCACGTAAAATCTCTTCGCAAGCACCCGGAGGCTCCATGACCGATGTAGAGAGTCAAACATGTGAGTTTGAGACCTGGGATGGCTTGAGACTCTTCTATCGCGCCTGGCCTGCACTTCGCGCCACGCGCAAGGCCGTCATCTTATTCCATGGCGGACATGAGCATTCAGGCCGCTTTCACGACCTCGTCGAGCGGTTGGGACGAGAGGATGTCCACTACTTTGGTTGGGATGCTCGCGGCCATGGACAATCACCAGGCAGGCGGGGTTATGCCCAGTCACTACGCGATATCACTCAAGACGTTCACGCGTTCCTTCAGCACTTATCTCAAGCCCACAATCTTTCACTGCCTGACGCTGTTCTTCTTGGCCACAGCGTCGGCAGTCTGACGGTTGTCGCCTACATTCGAGACTACCAGCCTCCAGTTCGAGGAATGATCCTTGGCTCTCCGGCTCTCCACGTTCGTACTTACGTTCCATTTGATCGAACAGTGCTACGTCTGCTAATCCGCAGAAATCCCGAAGGATATGTGAACAGTTACGTAGTGGCCTCGCTGCTCACGCATGATCCTGAAGAGATTCAGGCTCGTAATCGCGACGCCCTCATTGCTAGACCTATTGGGCTCAAGATGCTCCTGAGTGTGCTGGAGGAAGGCCAGCGACTCATTCAGGAAGCGCCAAGCCTTCATCTTCCTACCTTAATCCTTTCAGCAGGGAGTGATTGGGTGGTGCAGCTTTCTGCAGAACGTGTATTCTTCGACCGCCTTAGTTCAACAAAGAAAGAGATGGTCGTCTATCCGGGTTTCTTCCACGAAGTCTTTCACGAGAAGGATCGCCACTTGCCGATTTCCAAAGCCCGTAAGTTTTTGGATTCGCTTTTCGAGTCTCAAACCAAGTCGTAGATGCCACAGACGAAAACTTACGAAGAACTCACGCAACCCCTTCCATCAGCCTCATGGGAGGCGATCTATTGGGGGGTCGTGGCGGCAGTTATGCGAGTTGTGGGTGGTCGTCTGAGCCAGGGCATGCGGGTTGGATACCAGTATGGTTTCGATTCCGGTGAGATGCTCGATTACGTGTATCGTAACGAAGCTCATGGCGCATGGGGCATTGGCCGGCTCTTAGATCGCTTCTATCTCAATACCATTGGGTGGCGCGGGATTCGTCAACGGAAGATGCACTTACAAGCGTTACTACGTGAGACGATCCACCGCTTGCGAGTATTAGAAAGGCCCATTCATATCGTAGATGTCGCGGCAGGCCCTGGACGCTATCTACTAGAAACCCTCAAGGAATTCGGACAGAACGGCCTGCAAGTCACATTGAGAGACAGAGATGAGGTTGGACTTACTCAAGGACGCGCGCTGGCGGAGACATTAGGCTTGAAGGGGGTCCGATACGAGCGCGGAGATGCGTTTGATCCTCATGACTTCAAACGGATCACTCCACCACCGCACATCGTAGTCGTCTCAGGTCTGTACGAGCTATTTCCTGATAATACGCTCATCAGCCGTTCGCTCAGCGGGATTCATACTGTGCTTGAGGCGGGCGGCCAATTGATCTATACGAACCAACCGACTCACCCACAGCTTGAGATGATCGCGCGATGCCTGCCGAACCGTGAAGGAAAACCATGGGTCATGCGGCTACGATCTCAGGGGGAGATGGACCGTTTGGTGGTCCAGGCAGGCTTTCAACACCACAAGACCCTCATTGATCGCTGGGGCATCTTCACCGTTTCTGCAGCGACCAAAGCTCAGTAGCTATGCCATCCGTGCCAGATGAACTGAAGCATTTCTTTCGCATCATGACGATCAACGGAGCAGCCCAGCTCCTAGCAATGGATCGGCAGTATCGTTTCCTTGCCGCCTGCGGAGGGGGCACCCTGACCACCGACGAAGTCTCTCAGCGCTGTGGCACCCACGAGAAACCAACCCGACTGATCCTTGAAGGGCTGGCGGCATTAGGTCTTGTTAAGGAGGAGGGCGGGCACTTTCGCCTCACAGTGTTGGGGAAACTGCTAGCAGCCACACCTCAGATCCTCGGGAATCGTTTCTGGGACCACCTTCCGGATTACCTGAAAACAGGGGAGCCCATCATCAAGATGGATGCCCTGCAACATCAGGCCGAGCATTACCAAGCTGAGGTTGGACCCTTGGGATGGATGCTGACCCCCGCAGCGGAGGAAGCGGCGCAGCTCCTTGGAATTGGAGACCAGCGGCGAGGCTTGCGTATCTTGGATGTAGGAGCGGGATCGGCTGTATGGAGCCTGGCGATGCTTCGTCGCGATCGCTCCTCAACCGTTACGGCTCTGGATTGGCCAGAGGTTTTGACTGTGGCCCAACGCCAAGCAAAGGCGCTACAACTTGAGACGCAGCTCCGCGTGCTCGATGGTGATTTTCATAACATCCCGTTACCGGAGAAAGCCTTTGATGTAGCGATCCTTGCCAACATTACGCACCTGGAAACTTCAGAGCAAAACCAACATCTATTCAAGAAGGTCTATCGCGCCTTAGATAGACACGGCGAGGCCGTTATCATTGACGTGTTTCCTGGCTCTGCCGAGGGCAATCTGACGCGGGTGCTCTATCGTCTTGGGCTTGCCCTGCGGACAGAGCATGGGCAGACCTACTCGGATAGGGAGCTAAGTCGTCAACTGCAAGAAGCGGGGTTCATCTCGTCTGAGCTAAGATTGCTGCAGTCTCCACCGCACATTTTGGGCGCGCTGGTGGCGAGAAAGTAATAGCTCAGAGCATTTGAGGTCGGTATGGCTCTCTATGACATCAAACCTCGATTTCGTCAGCTCCTAATTCCCATTGCGGACCGTCTCGCATGGCTTCATCCAGATTGCATCACGATTGCTGGACTAGGAGCGAGCGTCCTGGCTTTTTTGTGTCTCTTTGGTGCGTCAACACAACCTTGGCTGTTGTTATTGGTGCCATGGTGGCTTTTTGTTCGGATCGCCTGCAACGCGCTCGATGGGCTGGTGGCACAGCGCACCGGCAAAGCCAGACCTTTTGGAGAAGTGTTGAATGAGGGGACGGATCGCCTTGCGGATATCCTCCTGCTTCTGGGCCTGGGCATCATGCCATGGGCCTCGTTCCCGCTCGCGGCATTAGCCACGATCGCTGTTCTGATGTCCAGTTACGTTGGGATTCTTGGCAAGGCAGTGGGGGTGAATCGGGAATACGGGGGGGTGCTTGGGAAGGCCGACCGGATGTTATGGATGGGATTGACGGCGCTCATCGTCTGGAAAATGGGTGGGGCGCCGATATGCATCACCGGTTTTGAATTCCGGTCCGCCTTCGATCTGATGCTAGCGCTCTTTGTGCCTTTGGCGATGGTCACAGCATGTCAGCGTTTCGTTCGCATTCGGACACGATTACGCTCTTTTGGGTTACGATGACCTCTTTCGCAGCCAACCTTCGAAATCCCATGGTGATGAAGACCCTCTGGATCATCGGTATGCTGTTAGTGGCGTTTGCCGTCTACCTGCTGCTGGTTTCAGCTATGAAGCGTCAGGATCATGAACAACGCCGAAGCCTCCTTCGTAATTATCTTGCTTGGTTCCTCATCCTGCCGGTCCTCTTGATCCCGCTTCTGGCCGGACCTACCGCATGGGTGTGGCTCGTGCTTGCGCTATCGCTGATCTGCCTGAGGGAATTCGGTGGTGCCACTGGTCTTTGGCGCGACCGCCACTTCATGTGGATGGCTGCGGCCTGCATCGTAGGCATTTTCTATCCGGTCCTTGTGCGGTGGTACAGCCTCTTCGTGGTCATGCCGATTTACGCGACGTTACTGCTTCTCACTGTACCGATTGCGCGTGATACCTTTGAGCACATGATTCAGCGAACATGTTTGTCGGTGCTTGCTGTCCTGTATTTTGGATGGTGCCTTGCGCACTTGGGGTATCTCATTCACATCGAGAACGGAATTGGCCATGTCCTCTTCGTGCTATTGCTTGTTGAGCTGAACGACATCTGTGCGTTCAGTATCGGCAAAGCCCTTGGCAAGCACAAGCTCAGTCCTCGGCTCAGTCCTAACAAAACGATTGAAGGCAGTCTGGGCGCATTGCTCGGGGTTATCGGGTTTGGATTTGTCTTTCGCTACCTCATCCCGGAGTACAACACCTTTCACCTAGTCCTTATTGCTGGGCTTATTTCGATAACCGGAACCTTCGGTGATCTTGTGATCTCCTTCATCAAACGCGACCTGGGCATTAAAGACATGGGCAAGGTACTCCCCGGGCATGGTGGGATTCTGGACCGATTGGACAGCCTGATCTTTGTGGCACCGATCTTTTTTCACTTCACCGTGTACTTCTACCCATGGCTACATAATCCCGGATGGTGGCCCCAGCGGTAATACCATGGATGACTGGCGGTACGAACCTATTCAAAGCCTTCCTCCAGATGCGTTGGCAACTAATAGCTGGCTGATGAACGCTATGCGAAATCAGGTGTACGGGTGTCTCCAGCGATGGCTCAGGAAGCGATTTGATTTCCAAGTGCATGGGGACGAAGTGCTCCAACGCGTTTCTCAGTTTATCCTGATTGCGAATCACACAAGCCACTTGGACACCATCTGTCTCTTGGTAGCCCTTCCTCCTGCTCAACGGAACCGCTGCTACTCAGCGGCGGCAGAAGATTATTTTTACACGCACATTTTTAAGGAGCAGATTGCCCGGCTACTGGCAAACACGTTTCCGTTTCGGCGTCATGAGGATGCACAGCGCAGCCTGGAAGCCTGCGCAAGGATCTTGGAGCGAGGCGACAGTCTCATCTTCTTCCCGGAGGGAACCCGCTCAAGGACCGGCGAATTGCAGCGGTTTCGTAAGGGGATCGGCCTCTTAGTGCAGGGAAAGCCTTATCCGGTGATCCCTACGTATCTTGAGGGAACGTACGAAGCGCTTGCGAAGGGAAGGTTCCGTCCCCAGAACGCAGAAATTCGTCTTCATATTGGTTCGCCAGAATATTTTCATGGCGTACAACCAGGAGAGACGAGTGCGATCGAAATCGCGAATCGTCTCCATGCTTGTGTGCAAGCGTTAAAGCTTGTCGGCGCCCCATAGGCTAATGGGTTTGTTTTACGGGGGTGCAACTCTGCGTTGGAGCCGATGAATGAGCGGGACGTTTTGAGCCGTATGTTATAAAAACTCGCGATGCATAAGCCTCTGTAAGTATATGAGCAATAATTGGATGATGAGAAGGAGCGTTTTCCTGGCTACCTACGGCTGTCAAATGAATGAGAGGGATTCCGAGGAAGTCCTCGGCATGCTCATCGCGCAGGGGTACAAGATCGCTGAGCAGCCGGAAGAGGCAGACGTGATCCTCCTCAATACCTGCTCGGTGCGGCAGCACGCCGAGGAGCGGGCATTCGGGAAGATGGGCGAGCTGTCGGCGCTCAAGCAGGAGCGACCGGAGCTCGTGCTCGGCATCATCGGCTGCATGGCGGAGCTGCAGCAGGAGGCGATCTTCAAGCGGCTTCCGCGCGTCGATCTCGTCGCAGGACCAGCAGAGCTGTATGACCTGCCGTACTTGCTCGCGGAGATCCAGGAAAAGAGACAAAGAAATATTGGGGTGCAGGGTTCGGGGTTCAGGGTTCTGGGCCAGACCGGTCAGCCCACGGCCAAGGTGATGGCGGTCGGCCGCCCGTTTCGTCCCCTCGATCAACGGCCAGTTGGGGACTATAGACGACCGGGAGTGACGGCCTTCGTAACGATCATGGAAGGCTGCGACAAGGCGTGCGCGTACTGTATCGTGCCGAAGACGCGCGGGCAGGAGATCAGCCGGCCGGCTGAGGACATCCTGCAGGAGATCAACGCGCTGGCCGGCGCCGGCTACCGGCAAGTGACGCTGCTGGGGCAGAACGTGAATTCCTATGGCAAGCGGTTCCCGGATGGCGGCGGCTACAAGGGGCCGCTCGGGCGGCTGCGGCTATTGGAGGAAGACCCCGACACGCTGCTGGATTTCCCCCAGCTCTTGCGGCTCATCGATCGCCGCACCGCCATTCCTCGCCTGCGGTTTACCACCAGCCACCCGTTCGACGCCACGGAGCGGCTCTTCAGGGCGATGGCGGAGTGCGCATCCGTCTGCGAGTCGCTGCACCTGCCGGTGCAGTCCGGCTCAGACCGCATCCTGCGCGCCATGCGGCGCGGCTACACCGCACGGGCGTACCTGGAGAAGATCGAGTCGCTGCGGCGGCTGGTTCCCGGCATCGGCCTCTCGACCGACATCATCGTGGGCTTCCCGGGCGAGACGGAGGAGGATTTCCAGGCGACCGTCCGGCTGATGCAGGAGATCCGCTACGACAACGCCTACGTCTTTAAGTATTCGCCGCGCCCCGGCACGGATGCCGCCGCGCGCGAGGACGACGTGCCGCAGCCGGTCAAGGAGGAGCGCAACCAGCGGCTGCTCGCACGGCAGGAGGCCGCCTCCCAAGAGCGCCACCGGGCGTTGGAGGGAGCCCGGGTTGAAATTTTAGTTGAAGAAAGGGGCAGGTTTGATGGACAATGGTTTGGGCGAACCCGGGCGAACCACGGGGTGATCGTGGCCAGCCCGGAGGACCTGCTTGGCCAGACCGTGCAGGCGCAAGTGACCCGGGGTACCGCACATACCTTATTCGGGGAGCTGGCCGCTAGATGCAACGGATCGTCGCGTTAGTCGGACCGACCGCGGTTGGAAAATCCGCCATCGCGGTTGAGTTGGCCCACGCGCTGGGAGCGGAAATCGTCTCCTGCGATTCGATGCAGGTCTACCACCAGATGCCCACCCTCTCCCAGGCCCCCACCCACGCCCAGCGCGTCCAGGTGCAGCACCACCTCATCGACTGCATTGAGCCGATCCGCGCCTTCAGCGTGGGCGAATACCGCAAGATGGCCGTGCCGATCATCAACCAAATCCTCGAGCGGGGCAAGCGCGTGCTGATCGTCGGCGGCACCGGCCTCTACCTGAAATCGCTCACCGAAGGGTTGTGCGACGCGCCGCCGGCGGATGTCAAAATCCGTGAGCAGCTCTGGAGCGAGTGCCACGGCATCGGCAGCGCGAAGTTGTACGACCGCCTCCAGGGGGTGGACGCGGCGGCGGCCTCGCGCATCCATCCCAACGACGCCCGCCGGATCATCCGCGCCCTGGAAGTCTACGCGCTGACCGGCCGACCGATCTCCAGCTGGTGGAGGCGGGCGAGCGCGGAGCTCTTGCCGGGGCAGGTGACGGCCATTGGGCTGACACGCGAGCGGGAGGAGCTCTACCAGCGGATCCATGCGCGGCTGCTGCACATGGTTTACGAGCAGGGGGTCATCAACGAGGTGCGGCACTTGCTGCGGCTGCCGCTGTCGCGGACGGCGCGGCAGATGCACGGCCTCTCCGATCTCGAGCAGTACCTCTCCGGCGAGATGAGCCTGAAGGATACGATCCTTGTGTGGCAGCAGCGGGTGCGCAACTACGCCAAGCGGCAACTCACGTGGTTCCGACAAATCCCCTCCATCCAGTGGGTGACGCTTTCCCCTGAGGAGCGCCCCTGGGAGACCGCCCAGCGCCTGCTGGATCTGGTCCGCCGGGATCGGGTACCGCAGTTGGAAGTCGGCAGTTCGCGTTGACACCGCTTTCCTCGGCCGGCCCCTTCAGGAATTGCACCGATGACCATGAGCCCGAATAAGAGACGCCAACCCTCCTCGCACCACTGGGCGCTCATCTTGGCGGGAGGGGCAGGTCAGCGCCTGCGCCCCCTCTCGACCCCCGAACGCCCCAAACAGTTTCTTGAGTTCTACGGCACCGCCAGTTTGTTGCAGCAGACCTATGCCCGCCTCCGGCGCTGTTTCGCCTCCGGCCGCATCATGGTGGCGACGAACACGCGGCACCTGGCACTCGCCCAGTCGCAATTGCCGAAACTCCCGCCGCATTGTTTCATCGGCGAGCCGGTGTCCAAGAACACCGCGCCGTGCATCGCCGTCGCGGCCTGGCTCATCGCGCGGATCGATGAGGAGGCCGTCCTGGGGGTCTTTCCCTCCGATCATTTCATCGGCCAGGAGCGCGCCTTCCAGCTGGCGCTCGGGCGCGCACTCGAAGCCGCCCACGTCTATCAGAAACTTGTGACGCTAGGATGCACCCCGACGGAACCCTCCACGCAGTACGGCTATCTGAAGTGCGGAGCCGCAGTCGACGGGGAGCGGGGGCCGCTCTATGCCGTCGAGCGCTTTAAGGAAAAGCCCCACCCCGAGGTCGCCCAGACGTACTACCACGGCGGCAACTATCTCTGGAACAGCGGGATGTTCGTGTGGCGGGTCGACGTGTTCCTGAATGCGCTGGCGCGCCACCTGCCGCGCATGATGACACTGCTCGAGCGGGTGCGCGTCCGGCATGGCCGTCCCGTCGCTGAAGATCTGCGTCGGTTCTTTGCCCAGGCGGAGGGCATCTCGGTCGATTATGGCATCTTAGAACGCTCGCGCGAGGTGGTGGTGATCGCTGTTGACATGGGATGGAGCGACTTGGGCTCGCCCGAGGCGGTCAAGCAGCTTGCGCGGAGGGGACGCATCGCCCTGAACCCTGAGGTGGCGCGAGCGGTGCAGCCGCCCCCTCGCCGTGTTGACAAGCCGTGGGGACATGAGCTCATCTGGGCCCAGACGGATCACTACATCGGCAAAATTCTGGTCATCAAGAGAGGACACCAGCTCTCCTACCAATCCCACCGCCTGAAGAACGAGTCCATCTATCTCCTCGCCGGAGAAATGGATTTGGAGTTCGAGCTCTCCAGCCAACGCACCATCACCCGGCTGAAGGCTGGCGACGCCTTCCATATCCCCTCCAAGATGAAGCACCGCATGACGGCGGTGAGGGATTGCAAAGTGTGTGAAGTATCCACGCCGTTTCCTGATGATGTGGTGCGGTTGGAAGATGCCTACGGCCGCGCGGGCGCGGCTGGAGCGCACCCCCCACAGCGCCGCAGACGTTCAGCGGCCGGACGACCGCGCTGACCGTTGGATCATAGCGTGGATCGGCTCACCTCGTTTGTCGTATCCCCCTGCCACTTCAGCGCAGATGCCTGCTGAGCGCACGATTGTCGTGACCATCCAATTGGATCCGCGGTTTTCCGCGGGCGGCTCCTTGTGGCCGCTGGAGGATGAGGCGCAGGAGCTCGAGGAGCTGACCGCCTCCTCCGGTTGCCGCATCCTCGGTCGGATGACGGCGCGGCGCCACCGGCCGGTGGCCGGCACGTTCCTCGGCGACGGCAAGCTCGAGGAGATTGCGGCGATGGTCGAGGAGCTGCAGGGGCAGGTGGTGGTCTTCAACCAGGAGCTCTCGCCCGCCCAGCAGCGCAACATCGAAGAGCGCGTGCGCGTCAAGACGATCGACCGCACACAGCTCATCCTGGACATCTTCGCCCAGCGCGCCAAATCCCAGGAGGGCAAGGTGCAGGTGGAGCTGGCACAGCTGCGCTATCTGCTGCCGCGCCTCGTCGGCAAGGGCGTCATGCTCTCGCGGCTGGGGGGCGGCATCGGCACGCGAGGCCCGGGAGAGCAAAAGCTGGAAGTCGACCGCCGGCGGATCCGCGCGCGCATCAGCCGGTTGGGCGCCGAGCTGGAGAAGCTGAGCCGCCGCCGCCAGGCGACGCGCTCCCGTCGGAAAGAAACCGACATCCCCGTGGCGGCGCTGGTCGGCTACACGAATGCGGGCAAGACGACGCTGCTCAACCGCGTCACCGGCGCCTCGGGGGTCACGCAGCACCAGCTGTTCACGACGCTCGATCCGCTGGCGAGACGGATGCGCCTTGCCAGCGGTGAGACGATCATCGTGACGGATACCGTCGGGTTCCTGCACCACCTGCCGCACCACCTGATCGAGGCGTTCAACGCCACGCTTGAAGAGGCGCGGGATGCGCACCTGCTGCTGCATGTGCTGGACGTCAGCCACCCGCTGGCCGACCAGCATGCCGAGGCGGTCGGGGAGGTGCTGCGAGCGCTCGGCCTGCAGGAGAAGCCGGTCATCACGGTGCTGAACAAGCGTGATCGGCTGCAGGATGAGGCGCGGCTTCAGGCGCTTGAGCGGGTCTATGAGCCGGCGGTGGCCCTTTCCGCAAAGACGGGGCAGGGGGTCGACCGGTTGGCGGTTCTCCTCGGAGAGCGGCTCTCCCTATTGCGCATTGAGCCGCTTCGGCTGCGCCTGCCCCTTGAGCGCTCAGATCTCGTCGTGCAGCTCTACCAGTCGGGGCAGGTGCTCAGGCGCCAGGAGGCGAATGGGGCGCTGGAATTCCTCGCCCGCGTTCCGGCAAAGCTCGCATCGGCGTTCCAGCCCTTTATTGTCTCTTGACAAGCGCGTGGCGTTCAGCTAAACTTGCTTTAGCACTCTATTCTTATGAGTGCTAAATAGAGGGTCACTAATGAGTGTAAGTGACTTTGAACAAAGGAGAAGCAGAATTCTAGAGATCATCGTCGAAGCCTACGTTTCTACGGCTTCGCCGGTGGGCTCGGAGTTTGTCGCG
>Ga0247727_10016013_pt1 | contig 12186 bp, 9 predicted proteins | sample WisWelCaveWW1625_FD_202498 | JGI IMG/M metagenome (GOLD analysis project Ga0247727, IMG submission 202498) | Biofilm microbial communities from Wishing Well Cave, Virginia, United States - WW16-25 | ecosystem: Environmental > Aquatic > Deep subsurface > Groundwater > Cave microbial mat | place...
GGTTAGCGCTGCGAAGATCACATGGTGTTGCCGATTCACCGTGGCGGCCTTGGAAGCGCCAACTTCAACTGTCTCTACCAGTGCGTGATTTGAATTTTTGGCATGACGCGAAGGTCTCTGAACAATTAGCCTCCGTTCTCGATTATATTACCGAAGATCGCTGGTGCTTTGCATTCAGACAGTTTACTCCATCACCCAATATCAACGCGTCATCACAAATTAACGTGGACTTTGGTGTGGACTTTAAAGTGCCTGATAATGCTTTCATAGCATTGTTTAGTGGTGGACTGGACTCGTTTGCTGGTGCTATCACTTATTTAAGCAATCATAATTTTGATTGTACCTATCTCATTTCCGCGATTACGAACCAACGTATGAAAGGTGCACAAAAAAGATTGGTACGATCTCTTAGGCGAACGTTCAATCGCGATATCGTTCATATTCCGATTAGGCTGCAACTACGGGAACGCACCCTGTCGGATCATCTTGAAGAGAAAAGCCAGCGTTCACGTGGATTTCTTTTTGGAGTACTCGGAAGTGTTTTCTCCTTCCATGCAGGTAGAAGAAATTTGAGCTTGTTTGAGAACGGTATTGGAGCTATTAATCTACCCATGACGGAATTTCAGATTGGAACCGATAATACTCGTGCTACGAACCCCTTGGCACTTCTCGAAATGTCAAAGCTTTTAAGCATGATCTTCGATGAGCCTTTTGTAATCGAAAATCTAGCCCTATGGTCAACTAAAACCGAGCTGTGCCGTGCGTTAATTGATTCCCCGCTTCGACAGACGATAAGCCAAACGGTTTCTTGTGATGGAAGTTTTTCACGACGGATACGCCGAAAACGGCAATGTGGTGTGTGTACGTCTTGTTTGCTTCGCAGGTTATCCTTGATAGCAGCCGACTTGGTTGATGCGGATTTGCCTGATGACTATCAATTCAATATTTTAAAAGCAAGTTCGATCGAAAATACAAATCGACTTTTTCAATTCAAAGCTATGCGTAACCAAATACAAAAACTTAAAACTTGCCTCGAAGCGCAAAACCCATGGTTTGAACTTAGTCATTCTTATCCAATACTTGAAGAGATAAAACTTAGTTTGGGCAATTTGACGAAAGATAACACAGAGTTAATTCAAAACAGGATTTTATATCTTTACTCAAACTACGTGCAAGAATGGAGTATATTTGAAAGCCGAATCAATTAATCTTGTATAAGCTTTTGCCTTGATATCGCCCGGGAAAAAGGACAAATATGAAGTCTGAATCGAACCATTGTGGGATTGAAACTTGCTTTTTGCAAATGTAAAGCATAAGCTTAAAGTACGTCTGAATCAAACCATCGTGGGATTGAAGCCGTGCTACCTTGCCATAATCATTCCTTCTTTGTATAGTCTGAATCGAACCATCGTGGGATTGAAACCTTGCTTTTTCTATTTGAGTCAAAGGAGGAACTATGAAAGAAATCTTAAAATCCATTGATCGTCAAGCACTCGGCGAACGGTTGCAAGCGGCTCGGAAAACGCGCGGGTTGACGCAGCAAGAAGTTGCCGACCGGTTGCAGATTGCGCGTACGACCTTGACGGCCATAGAAAAAGGCGAACGCTTGATTCGCCCCGACGAGCTTATGCTTTTGGCGCAGCTTTACAATGAATCCGTAAACCGCCTCTTGCGTCAAGAAACCACTCCCGAGCCTTTCGTCGTCCAATTCAGGGCAGCGTTAACACAATCCGATGGAAGTGAAACTGAGCAAGCGATTCATGAGTTCCAAAAGCTCTGCGAAGATTATCACTGTCTCGAAACGATTACGAATTCACCGCTTTCTTCAAAATACCCGCCGGCTTACGACATTGAGGGCGTCGACCCAATAAAGCGTGCGGAAGATATTGCTTCGGCGGAGCGTAATCGATTGGGTCTGGGTGATGGAACGATTGCCAACCTGAAAAAGATATTGGCGAATGAAGTTGGCATTCGAATTTTCGGAATGCCGCTTCCTTCCAAAATTGCCGGCCTCTTTGTCCATACGGAACAACTTGGCGCCTGCATCGCCACGAGCACGAATCATCCACGTGATCGGCAGCTTATGAGTGCTATTCATGAGTATGGACATTCCATACCCAGCCGTACAAAAGCCGATATTGTTATTCTCCAAGCCCACGGTCGCATTCCCGCTTCGGAACGTTTTGCCGAGGCTTTTGCACGATTTTTTCTCATGCCTGCAAGCGGCTTGCAGCGCCGGTTTCACGACTTCCAGAAAGCGAAAAAGGGCAATATCACGCCTGCCGATCTCCTGGCGCTTGCCGATCTATATTCAGTTTCCTTTCAGGCTTTGGTTCTGCGCCTGGAAGAACTTCGACTCTTACCGGGCGGAACCTGGGATGGTCTCGACCAGCGCGGCTTTCAAGTGCGAAAAGCTCAGAGCCTGTTGGGAATATCCTCCAAAACCGGTAGCGGCGAATTCGAGCTCCCTTATCGCTATCGGGCTCTTGCCGCCGAAGCGTTTAATAACGGCGATATAACTGAAGGGCAACTCGCGAGATTTCTTCGAACGGATCGTATCCGCGCTCGTGCCGTGATCGAAGAGTTTATTGAACGCGCTGTTATTGACGATGCCGGCGAGAGGCAGCCGATTACCTTTGATTTATCTCTGCCTTTAACCGAAACGGTGGAAGCGTAATTTGGAGGGACGATGGCCGATCATTTCGAAATCCTTGATGCCTGCGCTTTGCTCAATCTTTACGCTTCCGGTTCTCTCGAAGCAATTCTAAAAAGCCGCCACCTGCCGTGTTGCGTCGTTGAACAGGTGAAACAAGAGAGTCTGTTCATTCGCAAACCCAGCGATACCTCCACAGGCTACGAATATGAGCCTGTCGTGCTGGACGGCTATTTCCAAAGCGGTCTGCTCAATCTGGTCAAGCTTGAGAGCGAAATTGAACGGGAGTTATTCGTTAATCTTGCCGCTCAAATCGATGATGGCGAAGCCGCGACGATTGCAATAGCCATCGCTCGCAACATGCAGGTTGTAACCGATGATAAGAAAGCGGTTCGGGTTCTGAAGCAGGAAGCGCCAAAGCTGATCTGGTTCTCGACTCTCGATGTGGTGAAAACGTGGAGTGAAACCGGAGCAATCTCTCCGGCAGAACTTAGAACCGCTTTGCTGAATATTCTCAAACACGCCAATTATTTGCCGGGCAAAAAGCATCATCTGTTGAATTGGTGGCAGATTGCGGTAAATACTTGAGTTTGACGCTTGCTTGTTTGTTTGCCGAAAAATAGTAATATTGTTCTGTTGATTTAAGAAGAAGGTTACCAGCCCACATTATCATTTGCTTTTACAAATTAACGAAGTGCCCAATGGCGACAACAAAAGCAAAAAACACGACCAAAAAGGCAGCGAGAAGATCGCGGCCTGCCAAACGAGTAATTAAAGACCCTCCGTTTCCAAGCACGCTCGGCGACGAACGCATTAGGCAAGCAGTCATTGAGGTAGCAAGAGAACGCTTGGCTAATACGACCAGTGCCAAAAAGAAATCCGTATCGCAATTCGTGGAAAATTGAATGGATCACGACGACAGCTCGAGTTAGAGATTTCAAGCAAAACCTTAACGCTGTAAGAGAGAACACTGGTGCCGGCAAGCTACAAAGAAAGCGTATTTATCAACTGTCCTTTTGATGTTGATTATAAGCCTATATTTAACGCCATTTTCTTCGTCATTTACGACGCCGGTTTTGTTGCGAGGTGCGCGTTGGAAGTTAGCAATGCCGCACAAAACCGTTTCAATAACATTTTGCAGATTATCTCTGAATGCAAATATGGCATCCACGACATCTCACGTACTGAACTTGACTCAGTAAATGCGCTCCCGCGCTTTAACATGCCGCTTGAACTCGGAATTTACCTGGGATGCAAATGGTTTGGCAACAAGACTCAGCGGACTGAATCTTGCTTGATCCTTGACAGAGAGCCTTATAGATATCAAAAGTTCATTTCAGACATCTCGTGAATAAATGGCTAAAAGAGAACGCTTTGTGAGTTGGTCAACAAAAAAAGCCCGGATTTTCATCCGGGCTTTTTGATTTTTGAACGAAAACAAAAAATCTTTTTCGCCTTTTTTCTTTTTATCCTTGTTGCCGTTATCTCACCAGCGCCATCCGCTTCGTCTCTTCAAAACTTCCCGCGCGCAGGCGGTAGAAATACGTTCCGCTCGCGTGCCCGTTGGCAGACCATGAAACCGTGTGCTGGCCGGCGGGTTGTTCGCCATCCACCAGGCGCTCGATTTCCTGACCGACGCTGTTGATAATCACCAACTGCACGTGCGTGCGCCGCGGCAGGCCAAACGAAATCGTCGTCTGTGGATTGAAGGGATTCGGGAAATTCTGCGCCAGCGAATACGTATCGGGAATCGTCGTGTTCGGGCGATCCGCCACACCGGTGGTGGACTTAATCAACGGCAACGTATTAAATGTGCCGCCGAGAATTTGCGCGGAATCGCCGATGAGCCATTGCTCTAGCAGTGAGGCGTAAATCTGGCGATAATCGAAACCGAGTTTTAAATCGCCGTTTTCGAGGTCAGTCAAACTCGGCTGCGCGCCGTGAATGCCGCCAGTGAGAGGTTTGCCAAACATAAACAGCGGCGCACACGTCCCATGGTCGGTGCCCGCACTCGCATTTTCTTTCACCCGACGGCCAAATTCCGAAAAGCACAAACCGGCGACGCGGTCGGCAATGCCGAGCGCCGTCAAATCTTGATAGAAGGCCGCAATCGACACCGCCAGCTCATCCAACAAATTCTGATGAACGGCGAGCTGCCCCGCGTGCGTATCGAAGCCGCGAATGGAGACGATATACACGCGCGTGCTCAAGCCGCCGGCGATCATGCGCGCGACGATTTGCAATTGCGCGGCGAGTGACTCGTTCGGGTATTGGACGAGGTTTTTTTTATCTTCATAAGCCTTGACAATATCACCGGCAAACTCGAACGCCGACGAAGCGGTATCGCGTAAAAACTCCAGCTCTTTTCCCGCCGGCGTTGTCGGCGTGGGTTTGGGATCGGAGTTGTGGCCGGAGCCTTGGCGCTGCACCAGCTCGTAAAATTGCAAAGGGTTTTGCAACGCGATGCCTTTTTGATCGCGGCCCAACAGCGCGAGCGAAGAAGTCAACCCGATCTGAATCGCGGGCGGGCCGACGGTGCCGCACTCTTCTCCGGGCGGACAGAGCAAATCGAAATAACGTCCCAGCCAGCCGGTGTTGGAGACGACACTGGAGCCGGAGCCGGTCAACCAGATATCGGTCGAGCGAAAATGCGAACGATCGGGATTCGGATAGCCTGCGCCGTGAATGATTGAAAACGTGCCGCTATCAAACATCGGTTGCAACGGTTTGAGCGCCGGATGAAAACCGACCTCATGATTGAGCTTGAGCACTTGATCTTTGGCAATCGCCAGTTGCGGTCGCGCCGTGTAATACGCGTCGTGTCCATACGGCACAATCGTGTTCAAACCGTCATTGCCGCCGGACATTTGAATGAGCACGAGCACCCGGCCGTCATCGGGAAAATTCGTCGGATACTTGGATTTGCCGGCGCCCATCAGCGGTTTCGCGAACGACCACATCGGCCACACCACCGGCAGCCCTGCCAGCGGCATCATCACATGTATAAAATCGCGTCGATTCATATTTATCTTCCTTGAAATAAAATACGTTCGTTTCATTCCCTGATTTTTCGTGAAACGTGTAACGTGCGAAAACCTCAGCCTTGTGCTGTTGAGCAAGCGCCATGCGCTACATGAGTTGAAATTCCGGCAAGCGCATAATCTGCACGAGGCAATCTTTCACCTGTTTATCGGCGCCGGGATAATTGAGCGACCAATCATCAGGGTCGGCGCTGCCGACGAGCACGGTGATCAGGAAATCGCGGGTGGCCTCGTCGAGCGGATACCGAAGGAGATGCCCAGTGAAGTTGTCGATCAAATCCGTCGCCTTTTCCACGCCGAAACTGCGCGCCAACGCCATCGAATCGACGTCGATCTGGGTGAGCCGGCTGTTGCCGGGATTATTGATGTTGCCGCCCATGATGTACGTTTCGGAGAAAACGTTGCGCGTCACCAGCGAGCTGGCGTTAATCCAACTGCGTTGTCCGGGCCAGCCCGCGACATTGGGTGGATTCAGCAAATCTTGATCGAGCGACGTGGCTGAACTGATGATGTAGGTAGGGGTCACCCGTTTGGGTTTGAGCAAGCGAATATTATTGACGCCGAGTTCGATCGGGCTTTTGATCAACGACGCCACGGCGTGCTCGCTGTAAAAATGGTCGTTCTCAAAAATCGCCTGCACCACGGGTTTGATCTCGTAATTATTCTGGCGGAAAATATTCGCGAGCTGCGCCACAAAAGCTTTGTCCGTCTCGCGGCTCACAAAAAACTTGTACACCTTTTCGCAAATAAACTCCGCGACCACCGGTTGCTCAAGCACGAGGTCGATAATATCGTCGCCGCGGAAATTGCCGCTTTTGCCGAAAACGGTTTTGATGCCGGTGTCGTGCCGGTTTGCCGTCAAATAGGCGACCGGCTTGTTGGGGTCCGTGCTGCCGATATTGCGCGTGTCGATCTGCCAGCCGGTGAAAGCGCGCGCGGCCTGCTTGATGTCGTTTTCTGTATAATTGCCGACGCCCATCGTGAACAGCTCGAACAGCTCGCGCGCAAAATTCTCGTTCGGCTGTCTGGAAATGTTGCGCACGCCGTCGAGATAAAGGAGCATCGCCGGATCTTTATAGATAGCTTTGAGAAATATACGGAAATTGCCCAGCGCATGTTTGCGGAGGGTGTCGTTTTGCATGTACACCCACTGCGCCAATTGCACCACGTCGAATTCGGAGGTGAAATGATTGTGCCAGAAGAGCGTCATCTTCTCGCGCAGATTGAACGGCCGGCCGGCCATTTGCAGAATCCACCACGCACGCGTCTCTTCGATGTGCAGACGATTGTTGCGCTGCCACGCCTGCTGTTCCGCCTGCGTCCAGGTTCGGTAAATGGCGGGATCATAAGGTTCGGTTATCCAAGTGCCGGGCGGAGCAGGAAGAGGATCATCGGTGAGCAAACGCGCGACGATTTGCGATTTGGTCAGCGGCAGCAGCGTGTTGAGCTCGTCGACGGCGACGCCGAATGAAGCGCGCGTCAACAGGTGCCGAATATGCGGCGCGCCCCACGCGCTGTTGGCCAGATTATATCCGTCGAGCCGGCGCGACGAAGGACGCCAGTGAATGACCGGCGATTTCGCGGCCTTGTCCTGATCGACGGACGTCGCAAGAGTTAACACTTCGGTCATGAGACACCCTCCTTGGAGTGGGCAAGTGGCAGGTGGCAAATTGCAGGTAGAAAATTTTAATGCCTAACTTGCAATTTGCTCTTTGCTCCTTGCGAGGTGAATAAAAATTCCCGATGCAGCGCGCAGATGCAAATCAATGAAGGATTAGAGAAAAACCGGCGAGAATACTGGCAAAAGAAAACTAGACGCGGATACGGCTAAATCAGAGAATGGAAACCGTTCGCTTTTTCGCTCCTTCCCTGTCGTCCTGAGAAAAGTGAGCGCTGGCTATGGTCGTGCAGAACGGTAGGTGTAAGATAAAAACTTTTGACAAAAAAGCAAGGAATATTTTAATTTCTTTATTTCAATCACAACCAAAGACCGCTTGTTTTTGAAGGCCGCGATTGGTATATTAAAGGAAATCAGGAAAATGCCATGCCGCGTCAATTCAATATTGCCGGGCCGAACCGGCCTGAAATTCACTACACCCTTGATTCAGAATCGCGCTTGCCCCGTTTGCGAACGTTGATTGCGAGTCAGGAGTATTTCGTTGTGCATGCGCCGCGACAAACCGGCAAGACCACATTGTTGAACGCGTTGGCGCGGAAGTTGACGCAAGAAGGCAAATACACGGCGATTCTTTTTAGCATCGAAGCCAGCCGTCCCTTCAGCAATAACGTCGCATCGGCAGTCATTACGGTGTTGGATTCCTTGCGCTGGACGATCGAATCGGTTTTGCCGGAATCGCTTCGCCCCCCCGGTGATCTTTTCAAAAATGTTCCGGAACCGACCAACGGGCTTTTCTATCTGCTCAATCGCTGGGCCGAACAGTCCGCCCGCCCGCTCGTCATCTTCATCGACGAAATCGACTCGGTTGAAGATGACGCCCTGATTTCAATTCTGCACCAACTGCGGAACGGCTTCCAATTACGGCCCAAATCATTTCCACAGAGTCTCGCGTTGATCGGCATGCGTGATGTGCGCGAATATCGCGCGCGGATTCGGCCCGAGCGCGAGTCGCTCGGCGGCGGTTCGCCGTTTAATGTTAAAGCCGCCTCGCTGATTCTGGCCAATTTTACTCCGGATGAAGTCAGAACGCTTTATCATCAACATACCGCCGAGACCGGGCAGTTGTGGGCCGAAGAAGCCGTGGCGCGCGCGCATGAACTGACGCAGGGCCAACCGTGGCTGGTCAACGCGCTCGCGCGCGAGGTGGTCGAAAATATCGTTCCTGAGCGCGCGCAGATCATTACGCCGACTCACATTGACACCGCGAAAGAAAACATCATTTTGCGGCGAGACACCCATCTTGATTCTCTGGTCGAGCGGTTGCGGGAAGAGCGTGTGCGGCGCGTCATTGAGCCGGTGTTGACCGGAGGTTTTACCGGCGCCGATGTTTATAATGATGATTTGCTCTATGTGGCCGGTCTCGGATTGATTACGCGACCGCCGTCACAAATTAGAATTTCAAACCCGATTTATGCGGAAATTATCCCGCGCGCCCTCTCTTTTGTCATTCAAAGCAATTTGCCCATTCAACCGCCGTCGTACATCATGCCCGACGGCAGATTGGACACGATAAAATTGCTCAACGAATTTCAGCAGTTCTTTCGCCGCGACAGCGAGTTCTGGCTGGAACGTTTTGACTACAAAGAAGCCGGGCCGCATCTGATTCTGTATGCGTGGTTGCAGCGTGTCATCAACGGCGGCGGACATCTGCAACGCGAGAGCGCCGTCGGCAATCAACGCGCCGATATGCTGATCGAATGGCCGGTCACGACGAATCCGGCGCTGCGGCGCTGGCCGATTCCACCCGACGTTGCCGTGCAGCGCGAAGTTTTGGAATTGAAATTATATCGCGACGCCGAAACCGCAGCGGACGGTTTGAAACAATTGGGAGAATACCTTGACAAACTCAGCGTCCCGCAAGGCCACCTCATGATCTTTGACCGGCGCTCAGGAAAAAGTTGGGATGAAAAAATTTATCGCCGCAACGACGTTGCCCTGCCCTCGCCTTATGAAAACCTGCGCGCCACGGTGTGGGGGTTTTGAAAAGTTAGCTGGTTTGCCAGTTAAATCGTCGCCTTGCCCCTTGTGGGGCATTTTTTTGTAACCACGCCTTTATTAGCCGTGTAACGGCCAACTTACCGACCTTGAGCATTTAACCTTTCCGCCTCGGCGATGATTTGATTTGTCGTCTCATCATCCGCCCCTCTTCCTGCTCCTTCTGTTTTAGCTTAAAAAAAGCCTCTCGAACTCCGCGAGGAAATACCGGATAAAGAGCTTTTAGCTGAGATTTATTGATGCCCAACGCTGCTTACAAATTATGATTATGGCTGACCACACGGATAAACTTTACAAAGGCGGCGTGGCTTTGGGTAACACGTTCCAAGTTCATCTCACCGCCAATTAAGAGCGCTTTGCTCAGCTTCTCCGTGGCCATTTGCAAAAAATGCAACTGCTGACAGGACGGCCACGTCGGATCCTGAGTTTTCTGATAGGCATTCCAGTCGGATCGAGCCTGTTCGAGGAATGCCACCTGCCATTCCCTCAAATCTGTCATACGGCAACCATTTCACGAGAAAATTCTTGGTGGTTCTCCAAACTCCAACCTTCAGGCAGAGGGATTTCGTTTTGCAAAACTTTTAGCCATTCTTCCGGCTTGATCTCTGCGAGGTACAAAGCACAAGGAATTTCGTCTGATGGCGGAAAATAAAACGAAAGCACCTCGCCAGTGGGAGGAGTTTCAGGATTGATTTCGAGCAAACGAATGGCCGGCGTTTTTCCGGATTTGATCCAGACCACCTTTTCCAAGCTTTCATCAAGCTCGAAATGCTCCTGGACCAACGCCTCAACAATATTCTCGAGATTACGATGATTGTTAGACATGGTGATTTCACTCTATGATTGTGCAAGTGTCCGTGATTTCATTAATGCTTTAATCAAAGATATAAAATTCATGATCGAGTTGCAAGCCATTCCATCAGAATTCTCAGAAACTTGCCCCTTGCTTGCCACCCTTTTATTAGCAGGTCTTCGGCTGAAAAGCAAGATACAAAAGGAAAACGGTAAAAAGTAATGAATTTTTCTCTACTACACTCTTGATGAAGCGATCTCGCTCGACACGAAATGCTCGGTCACTTCGCTTTTTCTGTTTGCTATTTGGCTTTTGCCGTTTGCCTTTCCAAACATCCCTTCATATCAGCAGGTCTTCGATTCCAACCCATTTTGGCCTTTGCCCCCCAAGTAACTGTAACCTCTAACATTCTTTTACCAAAACCTCTCGCCAACTTCTCGCATTGATTTCCCACAAAATTTTTCCTACATTGTTTTCCGGTATCCTGAGTAACGGTTTCACTACAAAATAAAAGTCTCCGGGGGAGATAGCACTCCCACGCGGAGACGAATTAAAACACAACAACGACAATCTATTTTAATCGTCCCCGCGCAAAATGTCAAGGACTATTTTGAGTGGCGAGGCTCACCCGCCGCGTTGACACTCCTCCTGTTTTGCGGTCACTCCCAATATATTCGTTGGGGAACCTACCGCAGAAAGTCACGCCCACACGCAACCGTGATTCGTATTCAACGATTGCTCTGCTTAATCTGCCATCATCCCGCCTCGGCGGGATTGCCGGCATTTCTGCTGGGCCCCGTTCACTACACCACGACGACGGTGGCTCCTTATGTGGACGCCACCGCTTGTATTCCTCAACTTTTTCTGCTGGCAGAAGGCCGGGCAAGCGCTGCTCGCGCCGTTGCCGCCAAAACCCCATCCCCCACCATAATTTTTTTCCTCGACCAACACACTTTGCCCACGGAGTTCTGGCGCAGATTTCCTAACTTGCCATCATCGTAATTCATCGGCGCTGTTTTTCGGCACGTTTTTCACTTTACCCAGGAGGCAAGTTATGGACGAAGCCAAACGCGAAGAGCTCGCGCTCTTTCGCTACGTGATGATTTTGCCTTTTTTGTCGCCCGACAAACTCGAGTGGGGACTCAAAGGCGAATTGCGCCGGCGCTTGGCGCAAGAGCACGTCAACATCCCGCATTCCACAAAGCATCGCCTCGGTGAAGATACCCTTCGCAAGTGGCTGGCCGCTTACAAAGCCAAAGGCTTTGACGGCCTCAAACTCCAACCGCGATGTGATCAAGGGCACACGCGAACGATCGCACCGGAAGCGTTTGAGAAAGCCATCGCGCTCAAGAAGGAAGCGCCACAACGCGGCGTCGCCAAGATCATTCGCATCATGGAGACCAACGGTTTGACCAAGCCGGGCGACATCAAGCGCAGCACGCTCTCTCGACTTTTCAAAGAACACGGCTTTGATCGCAAGACGCTGATGAAATCGCACAAGATTCATCGCTCGTTCGAGGCCGAGCATCCCAATCAAATTTGGCAATCCGATATTCTCTACGGCCCTTATCTGCCCGATCCGAAAGCGCCGGAGAAAAATAAGCGCACTTATCTGGCGGCGTTCATCGATGACTTTTCGCGTTTGGCGCCGCACGCCGAATTTTATTGGGATGAAAAATTTCCAGCGCTCGAAAATACCTTCACGAAAGCCATGCTCAAACGCGGCCTGCCGCAAATCATTTACGTCGATAACGGCAAGATCTTTTCGGCGCGTCGTCTCGATGCGGTTTGTGCCGCGCTGGGCATTCGCAAAATTCATTGCCCGCCGTACAGTCCGGAAGGCAAGGGCAAGATCGAGCGTTTCTTCCGTACCGTGCGCGAAGATTTTCTCGTCCCGCCTTAGGGACTGTAAAAAAATAAACTTTCCAATTATTTAAATTTTCATTACATTGTAGGCATGAATAAAATGATGGCCTACAAAAGTAAATACAAACAACTTTTGCCTGAACTCTCTGAACGCGCGCGA
>Ga0247727_10016014_pt1 | contig 12186 bp, 9 predicted proteins | sample WisWelCaveWW1625_FD_202498 | JGI IMG/M metagenome (GOLD analysis project Ga0247727, IMG submission 202498) | Biofilm microbial communities from Wishing Well Cave, Virginia, United States - WW16-25 | ecosystem: Environmental > Aquatic > Deep subsurface > Groundwater > Cave microbial mat | place...
CGTCTCCGACATCTATCTGGATCGGATTGATGTCTTCTCCAGGCGACACTATGTGACGCCAAAGACGGCGGGTCAGAAGGCGTACGTCGATGCGATCCGCCAGTACGACGTGGTGTTTGCGATCGGGCCCGCCGGCACCGGCAAGACCTACCTCGCCATGGCCATGGCGGTTTCCGCGCTGATGCGTCAGGAGGTGTCACGCGTCATCTTGACGCGTCCTGCCGTCGAGGCAGGGGAAAGTTTGGGATACCTGCCCGGTGATCTCTATGAGAAGATTACTCCGTACCTGCGACCGCTCTACGATGCGTTATACGAAATGGCTGACGTGGACAAGGTGCGGAAGTTCATCGAACACGGGGTGATCGAGGTGGCTCCGCTAGCGTACATGCGCGGGCGGACGCTCAATGATTCGTTCATCATCCTCGATGAGGCGCAGAACAGCACGCCGGAGCAGATGAAGATGTTTCTGACGCGCTTGGGCTTTGATTCCAAAGCGGTCATCACCGGCGATGTGACGCAGAGCGACCTGCCGGCGGGGAGGGAGTCGGGACTGATGCAGGTGCAGACGATCTTGAAGGAGATCCCGGGCGTGCACTTTACGTACTTCAGCGGTGCCGATGTCGTGCGCCACGAGCTGGTGCAGCAGATCATCCGGGCGTATGAAACGTTCGGCCAGCGCAAGAACGGTGCGTGAGGATGTCGGCCGGTACCGGTGTTGATCGGACGCGAGACTCGCGACACGAGACACGAGCAAAGAAGGTTCAAGTTCGACGACGTGCTCAGCAGAGAGGTTCTACTCGATTCTCGCGTCTTGAGTCTCGTGTCGATCATGGACAGTCGGCGGTTTCCGTGGTCAACCGTCAGCGCGTGATGCGGTTGGATGTGCCCGCACTGCGGTTGGCAGCAACGGTGGCGTTGCAGGCCGAACGATTGGACGATCGCGAGGTGACATTGGTGTTTGTCACCGATCGGCAGATCGCCCGGTTGAACGAGCAATACCTCGATCATCCCGGCCCAACGGATGTGCTGGCGTTTGGCGGTGGCGGGGTCACGGATGCTCCGGCGGCACAATGGTTGGGTGACGTGGTGATCTCCGTGGAGACGGCCCGTCGGCAGGCGCCGCAGTGGCGACGGACCGTACCGGAGGAGCTGGCTGAATACGTGATCCACGGGGTGCTGCATCTGGCCGGCTACGATGATGGCCGCGCTGTGGAACGTCGGCGGATGCATCGGCGGCAGGCCGCGCTCTTCAGACAATGGCGATCCGGAAGGTTGACGCGCTCGTCCTGAGGCGATTGAAGTTTCGCGAGACGTCGCTGCTGGTGACATTCTTCTCCGCCGACAGCGGCAAGTTTACCGGCTTGCTCAAAGGCGCGCGTGATCCGCGGCGTCCGCGCTACGGCAGCCCGGCGGAGTTGTTCAGCATGAACCATGTCGTCTATTACGAAAAGCGGCATGGTGAGATCCACACGGTGGCGCAGTGCGATTTGATCGAGTCATTCCGGTCGATCCGTGCCGATTTGGTGAAGACCACCTGCGCCAGCTATCTGGTGGACGTGTTAGGGTTGTTGACCGAGTCGCGCGATCCGAATCCTCCATTGTTTGAGATGGGGGTTGAGGGGATACGGCGGTTGGCAGCGGAGCACGACGCGGATCGGGTGCTGGTGATTACCGTGCTGCGTCTGCTGGCATTGTCAGGTGTGAGTCCCTCGCCAGCGTTGTGCGTCATGTGTGGAGCGACACCAGCCGGGGCGGCACGATTCAGCGTTCGAGTCGGCGGCGCCTTGTGTGCGGCGTGCGGGACGCGTCAATCGGATGCCGTGGCGGTGAGCGCTGGTGCACTGGCGAGTCTGGCGCATGTGTCGGAGGCCGAGGGAGAGCAGCTCTGGCGGCTGCGGTTTCCAGCGGCGGTGCTGCGGGAGTTGCTGCCATTGACCAAGGCGCTGCTGTCGCATCACGTTGGTCAGGAGCCGAGGTCGCAGCAGATCTTGGAACAGATCGTGAGGGAGACATGCACTTTCAGGAACTCATCACTGCCCTCAATGCCTATTGGGCAGATCGCGGTTGCGTCCTAGTTCAGCCATATGACATGGAGGTCGGAGCCGGGACGTTTCATCCGGCGACGTTTCTCTGGTCGCTTGGGCCGAAGCCGCATCGGGTGGCGTACGTGCAGCCGTCGCGGCGGCCGACCGACGGACGGTACGGCGAGAATCCGCTCCGGACGCAGCATTACTACCAGTATCAGGTGATTCTGAAGCCGACGCCGGACAATGTGCAGGCGCTGTATCTGGAGAGTCTGGCATCGCTGGGGATTCGTTTGTCGGAGCATGATGTGCGGTTCGTGCAGGATGACTGGGAGTCGCCGACGCTGGGGGCGTGGGGGTTGGGTTGGGAAGTCTGGATGGATAGTTTGGAGGTGACGCAGTTCACCTACTTCCAGCAGGTCGGCGGGATCGATCTCGATCTGGTGTCGGCGGAGATCACCTACGGGCTGGAGCGGATCGCGATGTTCCTGCAGGGGCGGTACGATCTCTTCGAACTGACATGGCGCGACGGGGTGCGGTATGGCGATTTGCACCGCGAGCGGGAGCGTCAGCAGAGTCGCTACAACTTCGAGCAGGCCGATGTCGAGATGCACCTGCAGCTCTTCGCGCGCGCCGAAGCCGAGGCGAGACGGTTGCTCGATGCGGTTGAGCCATCGTGGTATCCGGCGTACGAATGGGTCTTGAAGATGTCGCACACCTTTAATATGCTCGATGCGCGGGGGGCGATCAGCGTGACGGAACGTCCATCGTTCATCGGGCGCGTGCGGGCGCTCGCGAAGCGGACGGCGCAGGGGTATTTGGCGCAGCAGGTTGGGCGTCCAGCAGCCGTATCAGGGGGAGCATGATGCCGCGCATCGTGCAGCAGCGACAGCGTGCGGTACGATCCGTGAAGAAACGGCGGGCGGTGGCAACGCGTGCCAGGGTGGGGGCGGGCTCGCGTTCCGCTGATGATCTGCTCATTGAAATCGGATGCGAGGAGTTGCCAGCACTATACCTGCAGGATGCGCCGGTTAGCATGAAGGTATTGGTAACGGAATACCTAAAGGCTCAGCGTGTGGCATTCAGCGAGGATGTGAAAATATGGGTGGCGCCACGGCGTCTGGCGATCTTCGTGCAACAAGTGGTTAGACGGCAGCAAGAGTTGGTGGAGCAGGCGATCGGGCCGTCGAAGGCGGTGGCGTTCGATGCGCAGGGGCAGCCGACAAAGGCGGCGGTCGGATTTGCCGCGCGGCACGGCGTGCCGGTGACATCGCTGGCAGTCGAGACGACGCCCAAGGGCGAATATGTCGCAGTGACGAAGCGTCTGTCGGGGCAGCCGACGGAACGGCTCATTCAGCCGTTGCTGGATCGAGTGGTGCGGCAGATCGGATTCCCGAAGGCGATGCGCTGGGATGAGAGCGGTGCGATGTTCGCCCGTCCCGTGCGTTGGCTGCTCGTGTTGTACGGCAGTCGGGTGGTGTCATGCGCGATCGGTCGCGTCCGGTCAGCCGGGTACACGGTGGGTCATCGTCAGCGGAAGAGCCCGCGGATTGCGGTGCGGCGTGCCGATGACTATCTGGTGGTGCTGCGCAAGCAGGGGACTCTGGTGGATCAGGAGGAGCGCCGCAAGACACTGCTGCGCATGTTGGGGGCGGCGGCGAAGCGGGCGGGCGGCCGTGTGGATCAGGACGACCCCCACGTTCACGCGTTGCTCGAGGAGCTGCTGTATCTGTCGGAGATGCCGCAGGTGATTGCCGGGCGTTTCGAGGCGCGGTTTGCCGAGCGTTTGCCGGAGGAGGTGTTGCTGGCGGCGATGGCCAAAGGGCAGCGGCTGGTTGGCTTGCGTCGTAATGGCCGCGGAAAGACGCAGGAGTCGAGCGCCCAGACGCTTCTGCCGACGTTTCTGGCGGTGTTGGACGGCCGGTATGCGGCCGCGGCGGTGCAGCGCATTCGTCGCAATATCGAGCACATCCTCTCAGCCAAGCTCTCCGACGCACTCTTCTTTCTCGAGCACGATCAGCAGGTTGGGCTGGAGGCGTATCGTCAGCAGCTGCAGGGGATCATTTTCTTGAAGGGATTGGGCAGCATGCTCGACAAGAGCGAGCGGATTAAGCAACTGGCGCGCTGGCTGGCGACAGAGAATGGCAGCGATGGAACGGAGCGAGCTCGTTTGACGCGCGCCGCGTTCCTCTGCAAGACCGATCTGGCGTCATCGATGGTGAAGGAATTCCCGAGTCTGCAGGGGGTTATGGGCGGGTGGTACGCGCGGCATGGCGGGGAGCCGGAGCCGGTGTCAACGGCGATCCGCGAACACTATCAGCCACGGCATCAGGGGGATCGGTTGCCATCGGCGCGTGTCGGCGCGATCATCGCGGTCGCCGACAAGATCGATGCGATCGTCGGTTGCTGGTGGAAGGGATTTGCGCCGACCGGCAGCGCCGATCCCTACGGTATCCGGCGGGCTGCGCAAGGAGCGATCGCAATCCTCTGGGAGCACCGGTTGAGCTGTTCGCTGGCGGAGCTGGTGGGGATGGCCCGCACGATTATCAACACGCAGCAGACGAAAGAGGGGCCGGTGCCGGAGTCGGTGGTGGCGGCAGCGCAGGCCTATTTGGTGGAACGGCTCAAGGCATTTTTCGCTGATCGGTATCCGGCCGAGTTGGTGGAAGCGGTGGCCTCTGCCAAGACGGTATGTTCCGTCGTTGGCGTCGGGCGTCGTCTGGAGCAGCTGGAGCAGATCTGGAAGAACGGTCAGCTGGCTCCGGCGGTGAAAGTGGCGGAGCGGACGGCGAACATCGTGCGCGGCAGCAAGGGAGTCGAGGGTTTGGGCGATGTCGATGTGGCGCGCTTCGAGCATCCGACCGAGCAGCAACTGTGGGATGTGGTGCGACGGGAGCATGAGCCGATTCAGCAGTTGATCGTTGACGGGCGGTATGGCGAGGCGGTGGCGTTATACGGACATGTGTTTGCCGAATCGGTGCATCAATTCTTCTACGATGTGATGGTGAATGTTGAGGATGCCGCAGTGCGGCGGAATCGGTTGACGATGATGCAGATGATCTATCGGTTGTTGGCGGATGAGGTGGCGGACCTTTCGGTGTTGGCGCCGCGAATGGCGGAGCAGGAGAAGGAGCGAGCGATCCATGGTTAAGCGAGGTACGAAATACGTCTATTGCTTCGGGGGCAAGCGGGCGGAAGGCGATGCGTCGAAGAAGTTACTGCTGGGCGGCAAGGGGGCGAATCTCGCCGAGATGGTGAACATTGGGTTGCCGGTGCCGGCGGGATTCACAATCACGACGGAAGTCTGTGACCTCTACTATCGTAACGGCAAGCGGCTGCCCGCAGGCCTTAAGGAAGAGGTCGAGCAGCATCTGCAGCGGTTGGAGCGGCTCGTCGGCAAGACGCTCGGCGATCCGGTCGATCCGCTGCTGGTGTCGGTGCGGTCCGGCGCGGCACGGTCGATGCCGGGGATGATGGAGACGGTCCTCAATCTCGGGCTCAACGATCGCTCCGTCGTCGGGTTGGCGCAGAAGACGCAGAATGAGCGGTTTGCCTACGATGCCTACCGCCGGTTCATTCAGATGTATGCATCGGTGGTGCTGGGGCTATCGCGCGAGCTCTTCGAGCATGAGTTTGTGGCGGTGAAGAAGCGGCTGGGGGTGAAGAGCGATCCGGAGGTGTCGGCGGCGGAGTTGAAGCGGTTATGCGGATTCTTCAAAGAGATCGTGCAGCGTCACACGGGGCAGCCGTTTCCGGAGGATCCGCGGCAGCAGCTCTGGGGTGGGATCGCGGCGGTCTTCGGCTCGTGGATGGCGGAGAAGGCGGTGACGTACCGTCGCGTCGAGAAGATCAGTGGGTTGCTCGGCACGGCGGTGAACATTGTCCAGATGGTCTTCGGCAACAAGGGGGAGACGTCGGGTACCGGCGTTTGCTTCACGCGCGATCCGAACAGTGGTGAGGATCTCTTCTACGGCGATCTGCTGATCAACGCGCAGGGGGAGGATGTCGTCGCTGGGATTCGCACGCCGATCAGGCTGATCGAGCTGTCGAAGAAGATGCCGAAGGTGTATCAGCAGCTCTGCGAGGTACGGGAGCGGCTGGAGCGGCATTATCACGACATGATGGATATCGAGTTTACCGTTGAGGAGGGTGTGCTCTACATTCTCCAGTGTCGGGTGGGGAAGCGCAGTCCGGCTGCGACGTTTCGCATCGCCGTTGAAATGGTGAAGGAGAAGCTCATTAGCAAGCAGGAAGCGGTGCAGCGGATTGCGCCAGAGGATATTGAGCGGTTGTTCTACCCGGTGATTGATCCGTCGTTCTCGCGCAGTGAGTTGAGCACGCGGCGGCTGGCGCACGGAATCGGCGCGGTGCCGGGTGCAGCATCGGGACGCGTCACGTTCACGGCACAGGGGGCTGAGGCGCAGGCGGGGCAGGGGGCCAGGGTGATTCTGGTCCGACGGGAGACGAGTCCGGAGGATGTTGGTGGGATGCATGTGGCGCAAGGGATCCTGACGGCGACCGGCGGCAAGACGAGTCATGCAGCGGTCGTGGCGCGCGGCTGGGGCAAGTGTTGCATCGTCGGATGCGAGACGCTCTCGATCGACTATGAGACGAAACGGATGCAGGTGAATGGTCGGACGGTGCAGGAGGGGGATGTCATCACGCTGGACGGTTCCGAGGGGGCCGTGTATGTGGGCGAGGTGCCGCTGGTGCGGCCGGAGCAGCCGAGCGAGTATTTAACAGTGTTGCGATGGGCGGACGAGTTCCGCCGCCTGGGCGTGCGGACGAATGCCGATACGCCGTACGATGCCCAGAAGGCGATCGAGATGGGGGCGGAGGGTATAGGGTTGTGCCGCACCGAGCACATGTTCTTTGATACCGAGGAGCGTCGGCTGGCGATTCAGGAGATGATCGTGGCCGACAACGTGGAGGCGCGGCGTCGGGCGCTCGCGAAGCTGTTGCCATTCCAGCGGGATGATTTCATCGGGATCTTCACGGTGATGGACGGCAAGCCGGTGACGATCCGGCTGATCGACCCGCCACTGCACGAGTTTGTGCCGCACGAGCCGCAGAAACAGGCGGAACTGGCGCAGAAGATCGGCGTCAAGCCGCAGGATGTGGCGCGGCGCGTGCAACAGCTGCATGAGTCGAATCCGATGCTGGGGCATCGCGGCTGCCGTCTCTGCATCACGTACCCAGAGATTCTCGAGATGCAGGTGCGGGCGATCATGGAGGCAGCGGTAGCGTGCCGCAAGCGCGGGGTCAAAGTGGCGCCGGAGATCATGCACCCGCTCGTGCTCGACAAGAAAGAGTTGGCGCTGCTGGCGGAGCAGACGCGCACCGTCGCTGATGCGGTGTTGGCTGAGGCAAAGGTGAAGATTCCGTATCTGGTGGGAACGATGATTGAGCTGCCGCGTGCGGCGATTCTGGCGGATCAGATTGCCGAGGTGGCCGAGTTTTTCAGCTTCGGGACAAATGATCTGACGCAGACGACGCTCGGATTGTCGCGCGACGATGCCGGGAGGTTCTTGCCGGACTACGTTGACGAGAAGAAGGCGGCGGTCTTTCCGGCCGATCCGTTCCAGAGCTTGGATCAGCCGGGGGTGGGGTGGTTGATGCAGTGGGCGGTAAGTAAGGGGCGTGCCACGCGGCCGAAGTTGAAGATCGGCATCTGTGGCGAGCATGGTGGGGATCCGTCGTCGGTGGCGTTTTGTCATCGTCTCGGGATGAACTACGTCAGCTGCTCGCCGTTTCGCGTGCCGATCGCCCGGTTGGCGGCGGCGCAGGCGGCGTTGGCGGATGCGGCGCGTGTGCGGTCGCCAAAGACGTCTCGGAAATCGCAGAAGTCGAAGACCAAGAGAGCGCAGAGGGTCCGTGGACGCCATTAAACTGTATCTCAAGGACATCAAGGATATTCCGCTGCTGACGCCGGAGCAGGAAGTGTCCTTTTCCAGAAAGGCGCTCAAGGGCGACTCCGACGCGCGTGAGGTGATGATTCGGTCAAATCTGCGCTTGGTGATCACGATTGCCAAGCGGTACAACCATCTCGGCTTGCCGATGATGGATTTGATCGAGGAAGGAAACCTCGGGTTGATGAAAGCGGTAACCAAGTTTAACCCGAACAAGGGCTATCGCTTCTCAACGTACGCCGCCTGGTGGATTCGGCAGTACATTACTCGCGCGATCGCCAATCAGGGGAAGTTAGTGCGGATTCCGGTCTATATGATCGAGACGATCTCGCGGTGGAAGAAGATCAGCGAGCAACTGACGCACAAGCTGGGGCGCAAGCCGAAGCTGCGCGAGGTGGCGCAGGTGATGGAGCTGCCGGTGCGGAAGGTGAAGGAGATCAGCGAGCTGATGTCGAAGACGTCTTCTCTGGATACGCCGATCAGTGAGGAGGGGGAGGGGGAGTTCATCGATCTGCTCGAGGATGATCGGACGCGCTCGGCGACCGAGGAGTTGTCGTTGGTGCTGCAGCAGGAATCGGTGACGAAACTCTTGGCGCGGATGAACGAGCGGGAGCGGAAGATCATCCAGATGCGGTATGGGTTGCACGATGGGGTACCGCATACGCTCAAGGAGATTGCCGGTCAGATGAATGTGACGCGGGAGCGGGTGCGTCAGATTGAGAGTGTGGCGTTGCGGAAGTTGCGGGTGATGATGGCTGAGCGGGAGGCGACATGACGTCGGCCGGCGCTGGTGCGCAACGATTGAAGCGGGTGATCCGTGACGTACCGGATTTCCCGAAGCGCGGTATTGTGTTCAAAGACATCACGACGTTGTTGCGGGATCCATCATGTTTCAGCGAGTCGATTGAGCGGTTGAGTGTTGGTTGGCGGGCGACGGGCGCACGGCGAAGCGGCGGTGTTGATGTCGTTGTGGCTGTCGAGGCGCGGGGATTCATTTTCGGCAGCGCAGTTGCGCAGCGGCTCGGTGTCGGTTTCGTGCCGGTGCGCAAGCCGGGCAAGTTGCCATGGCGCACGCATCGTCAGTCGTATCAGTTGGAGTACGGCACCGATGCGCTGGAGATTCATCGGGATGCGATTCGGCGCGGGCAACGCGTGCTCATCGTCGATGACGTGCTGGCGACCGGCGGGACGATCGGTGCGACCGTGCGGCTGGTGCGGCGTCTCGGCGGTCGCATCGTGGCTGCCGCGTTTCTGATTGAGCTCGCATTTCTCGGTGGGCGTCGGCGTCTGCAGCGACAGCGTTGTCCGATCTATTCGGTGATCCAATACTGACGTGTAGCGCAGGGAGGTTCTTTACGCTATGCGTGCCACGTGCGGCACCTTGCTCTTCGAACGCTCGCTCTAGTCGAATTCTTATGCGCGCCCCCGTAGCTCAGACATGGACAGAGCAGCGGTTTCCTAAACCGTGTGTCGGCCGTTCGAATCGGCCCGGGGGCATGAAACACACCGCGCACCCAAGTGCTGATGTGCTCGGGTGCACGATTTTAGACGGGGCATGATGATCAAGCGATTGTTGGTAGTAGTGGTGCCGGCTGTGATGATGAGCGCGTGCGGAGTTTCTCATCAAGTTTCATCCAGACCGGTAGAATCGCTTGGTCTCGGTATCGAATCGTCGCCACTGCAGTTTGCTGACGTGCCGGTGCTTGAGGGATTCGCGCTGATCAAGGATGAGTCGTTTCAGTTCGCACAAGAAGCGATTCGCGTTGGTCTTCTCAAGTATGCGGGGGATCTGTCTCTGGATGAGGTCTCAGCATTTTTCAGAGAGCGGATGCCGCAGTCAGGGTGGCGTTTGGTGAATGAGTTGAATCACGATCGATATATATTAAGTTTCGAGAAACCCGGATCGACATGCACGGTAACTATTGAAAATGCATCGGTTAACACCATGGTCAGCGTAGCTATTGCGCCTTACAGTCAAGAGAGTGCAAAGGATAAGCTGCTTGACAAGAATTGAGCAACGTGTTATAAATCGTCAGTTTTTACCATACCCTCAGGGGTGCTCCGAATCTGGCTAGGAAGGGAGGGATGCCGCTAACGAGCCGAGGCGTACCGGTAGTCACGAGGGAAACCCTAAAAGCATCACAAATCCAAGCTCATGGCGGGCTTGGTTCACTTTGAAATCAAATGTAGTCTGAAGGAGGTAGTCAATGCGTAGATTCACGTTTTGCTTGGTTGTAGCGCTGGCGGCCGCGCTTGTGGCTGTGGCCCCGGCCTACGCTGCGGTGCAAAACGTCAAGGTCAGCGGTGACATTGACATCAAGGGCATCTACCAGAACGACTTCGACCTGCGCGAGGCTTCCAATCTTGATGATGGTGGTATCGCCAGTGGTATCCGAAGCGCGACAACGTTTGACGATGACAGCGAGGGTGGAATTTATCTCTCGACGATTCGTCTGCGGGTGGATGCTGACTTGACTGACAATGTCGGTGCGACGATCCGGTTGCTGAACCAGCGTCCGTGGGACACGGATGGGACGGCGGCCGGTGACGTCGAGCTGAACCTTGGCTTCATCACCTTGAAGGAGCTGCTCTACTCTCCGCTCACGGTGGTTGTTGGACGTCAGGACCTGAACTACGGGACCGGGTTTATCGTGGGCGAGGGGTTGCTGCAGGATCCCAATGCTGTCTTCGGTGGTGGTGGAACCTTGACCTCGCGTGATGCGACGGGTGCCACGATTACGCCGGCCGACAACACCGCGCAGCAGTTCAGCGCGTTCAATTCCTACGATGCGATCCGGTTGATCTTGGATTTTGACCCCATCACGGTTGAAGGGTTGATCGCCAAGATCAATGAAACGTACGTCTCCGACAATGACCAGAACCTCTGGGGTGTCAATGTCGGTTACAAGTTCAACTCGTATAATGCTGAAGCTGAACTCTACTGGTTCGGCAAGCGTGACGAGACGGCAGGGGTTTCTCTCGTGGGAACCGATCACACGTCGAACATCCGTTTGGCGGGGCGCACCTTCGAGTACAACGAGGTGCACACGATCGGTATCCGTGGGAGTGCCGAGCCGATCACGAACTTGAAGACGCACGGTGAGTTCGCATGGCAGATGGGCGATCTGGAGGATCGTCAGACCGGCACGTTGGGTGTTGGGACTGCCGGTCCGTTATCTCTGGATCGTGAAGCATGGGCGTTGGATGCAGGTGGTGACTACACCTGGACGAACGTGGTCTACACGCCGTCCTTCGGCGTGGGCTACGTCCACTTCTCTGGAGAAGAAGCTTCGCACTCCGGGGATTTCAATGCGTGGGATGCGATGTACCGTGGTTCGTTCTTCACGGCGATCCACGATTTCTTGGGTGGGTTCGATGACACGGCTGGGAATCTCTACACCACGGTCGATCCGGATGATACAAGCGCAACGACGAATCGTCGTTTGTTGCATCTGAATGCGAGCATCAAGCCGCTGGAGGACTTGAAGGTTGCGGCGCGATATTCGTTCATCTGGTTTGACGAAGAGCCGTTCCGTCCAGGCGTTCGTGGTAAGTCGAGCGAGAAGGCTGGTGATGAGGTTGACGTCCAGGTGACGTATGACTACACCGAGGACGTGCAGTTCTCGTTGATCGCCGCGTACTTCTTGCCCGGCGATTACTACACGAACCATACTGATCGCTTCCAGCCAACGATTGGTGCGGGCGCTCAGGATACGCGCAACCTTGATGCGACGAGGAGTGAGGACGAGGCCACGTTGGTTGCAGGTGGCGTGAAGGTCGTCTTCTAAGTCGTTTCTCGAAGCTAGAGTTGAAGTATAGTGCAAACCACCCCCGGGATCGCTCCCGGGGGTGGTTTTTTTCTGCACGTTATGGGGCACGTTGCGGGCAACCCGGCAAGATTCTTGCTTCGTGTATATTGACAGGGATTTCCGTTCTTCCTATACTGTGCGCTCCGTTATCCGTCGACTACAACTACATTACATGCACATTCGAGACCTCTTTCAGTTAGCCATCGGCAAGGGCGCGTCGGATCTTCACATCGCGGCGGGATCGCCTCCGGTGATTCGTGTAGATGGGCAGCTGATTCGCACGCATTTTGCGAGTCTCTCTCCGGCTGACACCAAGGCGTTGATCTATGACATTCTGACAGCGGAGCAGCGGGAAACGTTCGAAGCTCACAAGGAGTTGGACTTTGCGTTGTCGGTGAGCGGATTGACGCGTTGTCGCGTGAACGTGCATTTTCAGCGTGGAAG
>Ga0247727_10016015_pt1 | contig 12184 bp, 11 predicted proteins | sample WisWelCaveWW1625_FD_202498 | JGI IMG/M metagenome (GOLD analysis project Ga0247727, IMG submission 202498) | Biofilm microbial communities from Wishing Well Cave, Virginia, United States - WW16-25 | ecosystem: Environmental > Aquatic > Deep subsurface > Groundwater > Cave microbial mat | place...
TGGCGCCAGGACATTTTCCGAGGCGCTTCGGATGGGCGTTGAAGTTTTCTGGAATCTCAAAAAAGTTTTGCAGGACAAAGGATATAATACTGCGGTTGGCGATGAAGGCGGTTTTGCACCTGATTTGAAATCCAACCGCGAAGCGCTGGATTTGATAATGAAAGCCATCGAGAATTCCGGATTCAAGGCCGGCGAGCAAGTCAGTATCGCGCTCGATCCGGCCTCGACCGAATTCTATGACGCCAAAACAAAAAAATATGATCTCGCCGCCGAGAACAAAGTGCTTTCTTCCAGCGAGATGATTGAATTCTACACCGAACTCTGCAACGCATATCCGATTGTCTCAATCGAAGACGGCCTCTCCGAAGATGACTGGGATGGCTGGACTGCGCTGACCAAGGCGTTGGGCGGCAGAATTCAATTAGTCGGCGACGACCTCTATGTTACCAACACCAGGCGACTGGCGCGAGGGATCAAAGAGAAAGCATCGAATTCGATTTTGATTAAGTTGAACCAGATCGGCACACTCACGGAAACTCTTGACGCTATCGAAATGGCGCACAAAGCCAATTTCACCGCTGTCGTTTCCCACCGTTCCGGAGAAACCGAAGACGCCACCATTGCCGATGTCGTTGTCGGTACCGGCTGTGGCCAGATCAAAACCGGCTCATTATGCCGCACCGACCGTATCGCCAAATACAACCAGCTGCTCCGAATTGAAGAAGAAGTCGGGAAAAAAGCTGTTTATCCGGGCAAAAGGGCGTTCCGGACTTGAAGAAGAACATGGTGTAGTCGGCGTCACCATTCGACTCCGCTCAGTAACTCGTAGGTCAGGAGCCCCGTGCTCCTGACACGTGACTGACACAACCAAATTGCCCAATGACTAAACTAAGACGATTAATTGGCTCCTTTATTTGAAAAAAGTTTCGGCGAGTAAATAGATGAATCGTCAGGAGCGCAGGGCTCCTGACCTACGCAGCTAGTGCCATTTAGATATCGAGGCGACTTTTTTTGGTTAATGAGATTACCTCAAATTCTTGACGAATATGAAACAGCGAACAACCTGCTTTTTTATTTCTGCAAATGACCAAGTGAGTCCATATGCAAGCAAAACTGCCCAACCCGCCTGCCCTGGGTAAAGTAATCTAGGTCCTTGATCCAAAGTAAAACCGGAAAAAAACACGAAGTAAACTGCGATGCCCAATAAGATCATAAGAATAGCACGATTACGCTGGAAAAAAAGTACTCCAGAACCAAGGAGAACAAATAACACAATTCTATATCTTAGTATTGTTGTTCTACTTGCTATATTAACGGCATAATTTTTTTTCCACGATTCATATCCAGTTATCAATAGGTAGTGCCCACCCCACTCTGCTGTAATGTTTTTCCAGACATTTTTCATGAAAACTTTAATTCCCGAGAATGGATGCTCCGCAATTAATTTATAGAGTAATTCCTTAGAGTAAACTGACATTGCTCTATCGTAACCTCCCGTTCTGTAGGCATCTTGATTTTTCAGATCCTTAAAGAATCTTTCCGTTTCTTCTTCATAAGTGGTATTATTGATTTCCGCTCTTATTAGACGTACAACTTTAGACACACCGAACGGCGCTGATATAGTTAAGTCTGCAAATTTGTGAACTCTGGCATTGTGGGAAATCCACATAGAAACTACTAATCCCGTTACTAAAGCAATTGCTAAAGGACCTACCAAAGATTTCAAGAATTTTCGAAAATTTGTCTTACTTAATTTCCAGTTATAGATCATAGCTATGAAGAGAACTAATACAGGAAGAAACTGACCTACTGAACGAATTAATGCAAGAGCTCCGAAAAGTATTGAAGCTATTAGAAAGTATATGAACTTTTCATTTGTCAATCCCTTTAGCAACAATATCAGCGCCAATAACAGAAGAAAGAAAAATAAGGTTTCAGAAAGCAATATGGCTGATAGAGCTATAGAAACTATAGACAGCGCGTGTTGAATTCCCGCAAATATTGAAACTATCATATTGGAGGTCAATTGATATGCAAAATAGGTTAAAAGTATCGTACTTAGAGAATTAAGTAGAATATTTAGTATTGACATGATTACAGGATCAAAGTTTACCCATGCACCCATCGCTGCCATACAAGTTGGATAACCGGGACCAAATATATGGATTCCTCGCGTGCAGTAATTACCACTCTTTGCAATTTCTTGAGCCGAGGCATAATAGTGAGTGATGTCTTCTGAAATTTCAGTTAACTTTTGTGCACCGAATTTATCAAGGACTTCACCAAAATAAAATAGTCTGAGAATTAAAGAAATGACAAATAAGATTAGATAGGGATTATACCACCAGGAAATCTTCTTTTCTACTTTGAGTTTTGGTAGATAATTTGAGTCAGTCATATCCGGAACTAATTCTCTTCTTGGAAATGTGTCAAGGTAAAGGCCGGTGCATAGAATTGGATCCAAGGTTGATCCCTATCGAAACTCTACTCTTTGATATCTCGGATTTCAGAAAGATGGAAGATTATCGCAACAATTTCGAAAGGTCATAAAGGAGCTAGGGAAAGTTCCGGAGGTCAGGACTCCTGTGTTCCTGACTACTTTGATTAGTCAGGGGTACGGGCCTCCTGACATGCGTTACTGCCATGTTTGGAGTAGAATGGATTCCCAACCCTCCCAGGCGGGCAGGCAACGGACCTCGGGAATGACAAATTGTGAGATTGCCACGGGTCGAAGACGACCCTCGCAATGACACCCTCATCACAATCCCACTAACTTCTTGTCATACAATACGATAACTTGCTTTAATTCATTCCGATTTCATACAACCTAAAGAAAAATATCACAATCTTTATGAAACCTCTTGACAAGACTCCTGTTTAATACTATTGTTAGCAGTCATTGTAGATGAGTGCTAAAGTCGTTTATCCGCCAATGGTGGATTTTTTAGCTAACAATTAACATAACCTTAGGAGGAAACAAAAATGCAAATCAAACCGCTGTACGACCGAGTAGTGGTCAAGCCGTTCGAAGAGCAGGAAGTCAAAAAGGGCGGGATTATCATCCCCGATACCGCCAAAGAAAAACCGATGGAAGGTGAAGTGATGGAAGTCGGTTCCGGCCGCGTGACTGACGAAGGGAAAAAGATGCCCCTCGAAGTCAAAAAAGGCGACCGTATTCTTTATGGCAAGTATTCCGGCACCGAAGTTAATGTCGGCGACACCGAGTATTTGATAATGCGCGAGTCCGACATTTTCGCCATTATCAACAAGTAACACCGCCGCAGGCGGATAAATTTGAAAAATTCTATTAAGGAGAACAAAACACTATGGCAAAAATCATAGATTACAACACCAGCGCCCGCGCTAAGCTCAAAACGGGTGTGGACAAATTGGCGGATGCCGTCAAGGTAACGCTCGGCCCCAAAGGCCGTAATGTCGTTATCGAGAAGAAATTCGGCTCCCCCACCATTACCAAAGACGGCGTTACGGTCGCCAAGGAAATCGAGCTCGAAGATCATTTTGAAAATATCGGCGCGCAGATGGTCAAGGAAGTGGCTTCCAAAACCTCCGATGACGCCGGCGACGGCACCACCACCGCTACTTTGATTGCGCAGGCAATTTTCCGCGAAGGCGTCAAAAACGTCACCGCCGGACACAATCCAATGGCCATCAAACGCGGTATCGACAAAGCCGTCGTTACCGTAAATGAAGCCGTCAAGAAAATGTCCCGCCCGGTCTCCGGCAAACAGGAGATTTCACAGGTCGGCACTATTTCCGCCAACAGCGATAAACAGATTGGCGATTTAATTGCCGAAGCGATGGAAAAAGTCGGCAAAGACGGCGTTATCACTGTCGAAGAAGCCAAAACCGCCGAAACGACTCTTGATGTGGTCGAGGGCATGCAGTTCGACCGCGGTTACCTCTCCCCGTATTTTGTAACCGATCCGGAGGATATGGAAGCGGTGCTCGAAGACCCTTACATTCTCATTCACGACAAGAAGATTGCTTCGATGAAAGACCTTCTGCCGCTTTTAGAAAAAGTCGTGCAGACCGGCCGGCCGCTTCTGATAATTTCCGAAGACGTGGAAGGCGAAGCGCTGGCTACACTGGTAGTCAACAAACTGCGCGGCACTATTAAAGTCGCCGCCGTCAAAGCGCCCGGATTCGGCGACCGTCGCAAAGCGATGCTCGATGATGTGGCCACTCTTACCGGCGGCCGGGTCATTTCCGAAGAGCTCGGCTTCAAGCTGGAGAACGCACTACTGACCGACCTCGGTCATGCCAAAAAAGTGACTATCGACAAGGACAATACTACGATAGTCGAAGGCGCCGGCAAGAAAGAGGATATCCAGGGCCGTATCAAACAGATCAGAAAGCAGATTGAAGACACTACTTCTGACTACGACAAAGAGAAACTGCAGGAACGTTTGGCCAAGCTGGCCGGCGGTGTTGCGGTTATCAATGTCGGTGCGGCCACTGAAACCGAAATGAAAGAAAAGAAAGCCCGTGTTGAAGACGCTCTGCACGCCACTCGTGCGGCGGTCGAAGAAGGAATTGTCCCCGGCGGCGGCGTGGCGCTTCTTCGCGCGATGAAGAGTTTGGACAAACTCAAATTCGATGAAGAGGAAATGGTCGGCGTACGCATCGTGCGCAAGGCGCTCGAAGAGCCGATTCGCATGATTGCCATGAACTCCGGTGTGGAGAGCTCCATTGTGGTCAACAAAGTGTTGGAAAATGCTGATGCCTACGGCTACAATGCGATGACTAATGTTTACGAAGACCTCTTCAAAGCCGGTGTGATTGACCCGACCAAAGTCACCCGCATGGCGCTGGAAAATGCCGCTTCGATTGCCGGTTTACTTTTGACCACCGAAGCGATCATTGTCGAAAAACCGGAAGACAAAAAGAACATGCCCCAAATGCCACAGGGTGGTATGGGTGATATGTACTAAGCTTTCTTTGGAAAGACGAAAACAGAAGCCCAGCCCGAGATGGTTGGGCTTTTTTTATTTAGTTAATTGTTTTCATCAAATGTCATAGTACCAAGCCCTGAGATCATCGGCAGTAGAATTGGAGAAATCGACCGAGTTATTTTCCCTATTTCTTTGTATATGTCATTTTCTTCAAACATGTCTTCGGTGAATTGAAGTTTTTCATTCTGTGTGTCTTTGGCGTTTTGCAGCAAGCCAAGCCCAATAAGGACTAATCCATATTTGTAGCGTGCTTCTGTCAGCTTATAATCACCATTTTTACTAGCCTTCAGTTCAGTTAATAGATGAATATTATCCATGTTGACATAAAAAATGTAGCCTTGGCCGCCTGTATCCTTTACTTCCATAGCCGTTCTCTCATCAAAGTGGCGTTCTTCCCATTCACCTCTTCTCACTTCTCGAACATTCGGGATATCTAAATAGGACTTTTTCTGAGAGCCGTTACCATCATCATCAGAGGGAGGCAGTTTCCTTTTCTTGATACTTTGATGCTGGTCTTCCCTCCTAATAGTTGGATCAGAGATCTTCAAATAGAATTCATCTATAATCGGCTCGGGTCGATTTACATCACTTATCTCTGTCGTAAAATGCAAAACTTCGTTGATCTGATCATCTGTTACGCCTATATTCAACGTGGCTGTACCATTCCAAAGGTTCATTGAAGTATTCTTATATTCCATTTCGTTTAGTTTCAGTTTAAAAGTGCCTGGGTCAATATCTCGAACAAGATAGTCATTCATCGCGTCTGTTTTGAATTGAATCCTTACCCTCATATTCTTTGGGCAGTCTTTTGGCATATTTTTTGGAAAGTCTTTTACGAGTCTAAAAAATGTCGGGAACTTCCTTCCAATAAATTTTTCCTGTGGTTTACTTTCTTGCAATTTGAACGGGCTTGGTAGCCGTACTCCTTGAACGAACAGCTTGGACAAAGTTGGAGATTTGGAGATTATATCGTTAAGAACATTTGCTAACGGTTTAGCATCAGACAGTTTCCCCTCTATTTCTTCTTTGATCCTTCTTTCTCTTAAAGCTCGAAGTCCACTATGATTTTTCAAAAGATCTGTCAATTCATCTTCAATTTGATAAGATAGTTCACTTGTCCGAAGCCGATCTCTGCTATTCATGAACAAGTCTTCTATTGCGCCCAGTGATAGATCTGAGCAATCAATCAAAACTAAAATTGAATCCGCCAGGAAATTCATACCAACAGCTTTTCGCGAGAAAAAGGAACGAGTAAAGTGTCCGTGGGTCTGGCCATTATTAATGAAAACAATGCCCTCATTCTTGGAGTATTTTTCTGATTGCCCTGGTTTGAACGCAAAAATAGATGCATTCATTTTCTGCCCCTGCACACATAACGGACTTGACGTTGGAAATCCTTCCTCCAAGTTTTCTCTCTTGTCCTCATCCAATCTCACGGTTAATCCGGACAAGGTTGTCTCAAAAGTATGGCCGGTGTAACCCTTTCTTCTTTCATATAAACGTATTGGCAACGCAACGTTAGGAATCAATAAAGACAATCTATTATAAAGGTCGAATTGTATGTTTGTTTTGTATCCAGTCATTTCATACTCATAAAGTTTGATGAAGGTGCCCCATTCAAGTATTCTCTCGTACGGATCTGGATAGTCACCTGGAACAAGAGGTAATCCATCACTTTTAAATGAAAGTACTTTATTATTTGGTGCAAGGTAACGATACACGGAGCTTCTTAATCCCATCGCATTATCTTTTCTGACGATAGTGAATCCCCACATGTTTTCCGAATTGTTATTTTCAAACTTAAACACTTCTGGATGTCGTTTTGAGATAATCAGCTGCAATCGATTCTTACCGCAAAATGGCAATGCCCCAGTACCACCCATATTAAACTTTCCTTGTACAAAAGGTATGCGAAGTTTATTTGATTTACTTATAGAAAGTAAAGTGAGCGGCATTTTTTCAGGAGTTTGTCCCTCACCTTTATCTATGATAGAATAACATGGCTTTTCCTTTGTTCCAGTTGCCACGACAGAAATGTATTTGGCGATTCGTGTTCTCTCGCTTGCATCCAAACTCGAAAGCTTACCCTCACGGATTCAAAAGTAATTAAATATCGCTTCCTTAATTGATTTTGGTGCACTTTCCCCTTCCGGATTTATCTTTCTTCGGCGACACTCGGCAAGTAACACCGCGTCAACTGAATTTATCATCTTCTCGACCAAAGCTGACTCGGGATTACTTGATTGATTTCCAATTGTGGCAAAATTATTTTCATTATCGCCATGGTCGCGCCAAACTTTTGGATTGTCCCAATAGCCGGGTTTTTTTAAAAGTTCAATCACGCCCGTTTCAGTATCGGACCGCGCAAGACCTAGACACAACTGTTCATTTGTCACAACAGCCTCCCATCAGATTAGCAGGTGAATTTTACAATTTGAATTTCTCTACCTTCGGTAAATAGAACTTGCTTTTTACCTCTTTGAATTTCTTATCAATTGCCGAAAAAATTGCACTAAGTTCTTCCTCTGTGTATTCGTAAACCTGAGTATTTGAACAATTACCCAGAACTTTGAGTTTCTTCAATACCTCATTTGTACGATATGTAGCTAACCTTTTGAACCTTTCTTTTTTTGTTTCGCCTTTCACTTTTTTCTCCATTTAGTTGTCCCTTTCAAATACTTGCTGTATATTATAAGGATTTACTCTCCTTGTCAAGATAAATCCGTATTTTTCCGATAAAATTCACATAATTATTAGAAAACACCAGTTTTGTATATAAAATACTATGTCATAGCAAGTTATAAGAAAAAAACTGATGTAAACCCTTAACTTCTTCACAAAATTATTTCAATATATTATCTTCCCCCCATGCCCACGCTCCCCCAATTTTTGAAAATCCTCGCTGACGAGTTTCCGGAGGACCGGCTGACCTGGCAGAAGAATGTCCCCACGTTTCATCCGGAGAATGCCGAAGATGCGGCCAAGCTTTTTAAACTGGCAAATGGGGCAGACGAGACCCCGCCTCGAAGCGGGGCCGACCACGGAAACAGCCCACGTTTATTTATTACCGGATTTGGCAACAATATCGACCCTATCGGGGAGCCGTTTGAAAGTATGCTCTCTATCCGCACTGACCGCCTGAACGACCTGATTGAACTCAATGCCCCCGATTTTTATGTCAAACTCGGCTCCGGCTATCCGCTGCGAGAACTGGATGACGAGCTCAAGGCGGCTTCGCTGTTTCTGCCGCACTCGCGACTGCCTTATGTCGGCTCCGTCGGCGGCAGCATAGCGGTGAATCTGAACGCCGAACTGCACGGCCACGATTTACCGCTTCGGCGATATTTAATCTGGGCGGAAGTGGTCACGCCGCAGGGGGATATTATCAAACCGGGTTCGGTTTGTTTTAAGTCGGTTTCGGGGTATGATATTGTCAAATTATTTGCCGGCTCGTGGGGGCTGTTGGGATTGATAGTCAGCGCGGCATTCAGGGTTCTGCCGATATCCGCCGAGCAAGAGTACGCCACACTTAAGCAGAAAGAGATTGCGAGAGATAAGCTTCTAAGTGTTCTGAAAGATTCTAATCGAGACACTGACGCCGTGTACAGCCGGAAGATAAAAGAGAAGTTTGACCCGGCGGGGGTGCTGCCGGTGGTATGATGTAGGGGCGTATAGATATACGCCCCCACGGGTCTAATACTAAGGGCGTATGCAATACGCCCCTACCAAAAATGTGATTGCCGTCGGGCAACCATCTCGTTAAATTGTCGTATCAAGATTACAGAAAATGTTCGCAGTTAAACATAATATCAAAGGAGAATAATATGGCAGAGAGAAACCCCAAATCCGAAGGGATGTCATGGCTCAATCCCATGATAATCGTCAAAGATGTCCAGAAGTCGCTCGACTTTTACGAAAAAGCGTTTGGCTTCAAGACCAAAATGTCCATTCCCGACAAAGACGGCAGCATCATGCACGCCGAAATGAATCACAAAGAAAGCGTCTTTATGCTGGGGCCGGCCTCAAGAAAATTTAAAACCAAAACGCCCAGGACGCTCAAAGGAACGCCCGTGTCTTTTTATCTCTATGTCGATGATGTTGAAAAGGCCTTTGAGCAGGCCAAAAGGGCCGGGGCCAAAGTTGTGGCCAAGCCGACGACTCAATTCTGGGGTGACCGCACCGGCACGCTCAATTGCCCCGATGGCCACAAATGGACATTGGCGCAAAACGTGGCCGATTTTGATCCATCCAATGTCCCCGGATAATTGAAGAATTATTTTTCACGGACTGAAAGCCCCGACATTGTCGGGGCTTTTTTGTTTTTGAACATTCAGTCGGGTATTTTGTTTTAGTAACCGATGGCACAGAGCAAAACGATTACCAAGGCACCCGCCGGTTCCAAAGTCGCGGTGCTGGGCGCCTCGCCTAAGCCGGATAGATTTTCATTCAAGGCCGTACACATGTTAAAGGAGCACGGGCACCAACCAATACCGGTTCATCCCGCCGGACATGCTGTCGATGGAATCGCCGGCATAAAATCACTCGATGACTTAAAAGAGCCGGTGGACACTCTGACTATGTACGTAAACTCCAAAATTTCAAGCGCACAGGCCGGGCAAATCCTTCGCTTACATCCCCGCCGAGTCATCTTTAATCCCGGCTCTGAAAATGAGGAGCTGGCTGAACAACTTGAAGACGAAGGGATCGAGGTAGTCCGGCACTGCACATTGGTTATGCTGAACAGCGGCCAGTATTAGCAAATAGCGACATTCCGTTAAAAACCTCTCTTGCCTGTCCGATAATTCATCTATGGCATTAAAAAAAGTAGCTTTTCAAGGAGAGCGCGGCGCTTATTCCGAAGTTGCCGCCAGAGAGCTTCTCGGGAAAGCTATCACACCAGTTCCTTGTGATTCGTTTGAAACTCTGTTTGACAAAGTTGCGCGCCGGCGCGCCGATTTGGGCGTAATTCCGATTGAAAATTCTTTAGTCGGTTCGATTCATAAAAATTACGATTTGCTGCTGGAGCACAATTTAAAAGTGGTCGGTGAAGTTCAGTTGCGCGTGTCTCACGCGTTGATTGCGCGGCCCGGCGTACCTTTCAAAAAAATCAGCAAAGCCTATTCGCATCCGATGGCGCTGGAGCAGTGCCGGAAATTTTTCAAAAAACACAAAACAATTGCACCGATTTCATACTATGACACCGCCGGCGCCGTGAAGATGTTAACCGAATCGAAACTGACCAATTCCGCCGCGATAGCTTCACCTTATGCCGCCCGGATTTACAAAATGAAGCTGTTGAAACAAGCCATCGAAGATGAAAAACATAATTACACCAGATTTCTCTTGTTGAGCCGGACGCCGATTGCATTCAAAGGTAAGGCCAAAACCTCGATTGTCTTTTCACTCAAAAGCGAACCGGGGGCTTTATTCAAGGCGCTATCAGTATTCGCCTTGCGGAATATCGATTTGACAAAAATTGAGTCCCGCCCGTCGCGTAAACAGGCCTGGCAGTATTATTTCTATGTCGATTTTGAAGGGGCCGTCAAAGATAAACTGATCAGCCACGCCTTAGACCATTTAGGTGAAATCACGCACTTTATCAAGATATTGGGGAGCTATTCTTACCGGGTGGACGGCCTCTGAAAACTATATTCCAGCTGCGGTGTTGAATTACTATTCGATTTACTAATCTGCTGACTGTTTTCGTCACATTCTTTATATTACAATTCATGCCCGAAGCCATAAGTCTTATGATTAACAACCGGGATGAAGAATTTGAAAAAATTCTGACCAACCCTATTCTCGACATCGCCGCCAGATTCTGGGACGAAGAACGCTACAATGCTTTCAAGGTCTGCTACAAATCGATGCGCGAGATCGATGATTTGGTAGACCACCGCAAAGCCGACGGGACGGCGCTCACCAAAGCGGAACTTCAAGAATACACGGACAGGATTCAAAATTGGTCAAAACAAATATGTCACGGAACCTACTCCCCGGAACTTTCACAAACGATCAGGCAATTCCGGATTCCGGTTTGGCCCTGGCAGCGTCTGGGTAAAGCCATGATTTACGACCTTGACCATAATGGCTTCGCTTCCTTTTACACTTTCCTGCGATATTGCGAGGGTGCGGCAATTGCTCCGGCCTCCATTTTCATGCATCTCTGCGGTGTGAAAGAAGCGAAGGGGAAGTATCAGCCGCCTGAATTCGATATCCGCAAAGCCGCGCGTCCGTTGGCGCTGTTTTCTTATCTGGTGCATATCATGAGGGATTTTGAAAAAGACCAGCGCCGGAATTTGAATTATTTCGCCGACGACATTCTGTTAAAATGCGGACTTAACAAAGATGAATTAAGTGAGCTGGTGCAGAGGCAATCGTATGACGACCGAGTTATGATGCTATTTGCAGAATACCAAAGATGCGCCGGATACTATCAAACGCACTCCCGAAGGACTTTTAAGTATCTTCTCCCCCAGCTGGCTCCGAAATATCAGTTAAGTCTGCATATTATTTACTCTCTTTATTCGCATCTCCATGAAAAAATTGACTCCTATAATCACAGCTACTCCGAAACTGACTTAAACCTCACCCCAAGCGAAGTCCAAGAGCGCCTAAATCTGACTGTGAGTTCTTTCCAGCCCGTTTAATTAAAAACTTTCTCCGGGAAGATTTTCATAGCTTATTGGTATATAGTCAGAATGAACTAATACAGGCATTTTAAATGCCAAAAATTTTTAATACCGGAGGCGAAAATGAAAATACTCAAAATCTTAACCCTTTTATTGATTATTCCGGCCGCACTTTGGGCCGAAGACATTTCTGTTACCGTCTATAACAGTAATCTGGGCGTCATCAGCGAAAAACGGACTTTGAAATTCGAGAAAGGAACGGGTAGTCTGGCCTTTCGCGATGTACCGGCGCTTATCGACGCCAATTCGGTCGGATTTACGGTCGAAGGAAACCACAATATCAGCATTCTGGAACAGAATTATGCTTTCGATTTAGTCAGTCCCGAAAAGATGTATCAGAAGTATATCGATAAAGAAATCGAGCTGATTGATAAAGAAGGAAAACTTTATTCGGGAACGCTTTTGGCCTACTCCGGCGGCGCCGTCACCATAAAAGAAAAATCAGGAAGAATAAAAATAGTGCTGCTTACTCAAGTCACCGAAGTCAACTTTCCCAGTCTGCCCGACGGACTTATCACG
>Ga0247727_10016016_pt1 | contig 12183 bp, 7 predicted proteins | sample WisWelCaveWW1625_FD_202498 | JGI IMG/M metagenome (GOLD analysis project Ga0247727, IMG submission 202498) | Biofilm microbial communities from Wishing Well Cave, Virginia, United States - WW16-25 | ecosystem: Environmental > Aquatic > Deep subsurface > Groundwater > Cave microbial mat | place...
CACGGAAGTTTCTTAATTGGGGTTTTATTATTTTGCGGCGCATTGTTGCAAGCGCAAACAGCGGCGGAAAAAAATACCGCCGCCGAGTGGATCAAACAAAACGAGACAAAGGCAAAAGAGATCAATCAAAAAATTTGGCATCTCGCGGAGTTGGGGCTTGCCGAAAACCAATCGAGCCAAACATTGAGCGATTGGCTGGCGGCCAACGGTTTCACGGTGGAGCGCGGCGTGGCGAATATGCCGACGGCGTTTGTGGCGAGTTACGGATCAGGCAAACCGGTGATCGCCATTCTGGCGGAGTTCGATGCGTTGCCGGGGCTGTCGCAAAAGGCCTCGCCGATTCGCGAAGAGCGCGAGGGCGCGGCGAACGGGCATGCTTGCGGCCACAGCATTTTTGGCACGGCGAGCACGACAGCGGCGATGGCGGCGCGTTATGCGATGGCGAAACACAATCTCAAAGGCACGATTCGGCTTTACGGCACGCCCGCGGAAGAAACCGGCATCGGCAAAATTTATATGGCGCGAGCAGGTTTGTTCAACGATTGCGACGCGGTGCTGCACTGGCACGCCGCCGATGAAACGCGCGCCTCGTATGGAACGACGAAAGCGCTGGTGTCGTTAAAAGTTTCGTTTCGCGGGCTTGCAGCGCATGCCTCGCGCTCGCCGCACGACGGCAAGAGCGCGCTGGATGCGGTGGAGTTGATGAACGTCGGCGCGAATTTTTTGCGCGAGCATTTGCCGGAAGACGCGCGCATGCATTACGTGATTACCGACGGCGGCGGCCAGCCAAATGTGGTGCCGCCGACCGCGCAGGTCTGGTATTATTTGCGCGCCAATAAGCACCGCGACGTCGAATACATGTTTCAGCGCCTGACCGACATTGCGAAAGGCGCGGCGCTGATGACGGGCACGACGATGGACTTGCGCGTCGACTCAGACACGCACGAAATTCTGCCGAATCTGCCGCTGTCGCAGATGATTCACAAAAATCTCGAATTGATCGGCCCGCCGAAATTTACGAAAGAAGAAAAAATTTTCGCGCGCAAAACACAGGAGCCGCTGCCGGGGCCGTTCAAATATGCGCTCTCCGAAATTCTCGAAAAATTGCCGGACGAGCCGGAGCAGGGCAGAGCCTCGACCGACGTCGGCGACGTGAGCTGGATGGTGCCGACCGGCGCCTTGACCGCGGCGAGTTACACATTTGGCGCGCCGGGGCATAGCTGGCAGATCGTCGCGTGCACCGGCATGTCGATCGGTGAAAAAGGGATGTTCGTCGCGGCGAACGCGCTGGCGTATTCGGCGATCGATCTGTTCAAGCAGCCGGATTTGCTCAAACAGGCACGCGCTGATTTCGAGCAGCGCAAGGCCGGTTACAATTTTATCTCGCTGCTTCCGGCCGGGCAAAAGGCGCCGGTGAAAATAAAGTAGAACTTGGAAAGTGTTTTGAGTCAAAATGATTGAAGTCAAAATAATTAAAGGTGGCTCAATTATTTTGACTTAAAATAATTTTCGTTTTTATCAGGACGAATGCATTCATGGCTTTGGACGTTATAAAAAAGCAATTACACACTGCACAGTTTTTTCAAAAGATTCTTCAAGCCGCGGCGTGCGAAAAAGAAACCGTGATTCACAACGCGCCGGGGTCGTTGCCGGCGGCGGTGCTGGCGTTGTTGTTTGAGCAAATCGGCAAGCCGTTTCTCTGCCTGTTTCCGTTTATCGATCAGGCCGAGCGTTTCAAAGATGAGTTGCAGGAATTTTTGCCGGAGGGCGCGGTCACACTTTTCCCGCCGCCAAAAGTTTTGCCGTGGGGACACCACGACGTGCAGGCCACTTCGCAACAACTCGAAGCGATCGAGCGCCTGTTAGATGCAAACCAAACTCCACCGCCGGTCATCGTCGCCAATGTTCATGCGCTGCAGGTGACGTTGCGCTCGCCGCAACTGATGCGGCGGCAAATGTTGCAATTTAAAAAAGGCGAGGAACTGCCGTTTGCCACCGTGATCGAGCAATTGATCGCGATGAATTTCGAGCGGCAGCCGATGATCGAGCGGCCGGGTGAGATGAGCGTGCGCGGCGGTATCATCGACATTTATCCGTTTGTGCGCGAGCTGCCGATTCGCGTCGAATTTTGGGGCGATACGATTGAGTCGATTCGCGAATTTGATCCGGCCACGCAACGCTCGCAGGGCGAATTGCCGGGGCTGGCCGTTTATCCGCAAAACATTCAACCCGAAGGCCGCGACGAAGCGCAGAAATCCACGGCCTCGTTGCTGGAATATCTGCCGCCGGAAACTGTCGCGTGTTTTTTTCAAACCGAGCAAATGGCGATTGCGCTGTCGTCGCGGGATGATGATTCCGGCAGCACGGGCGACGACGAAACGTGGTTGCCGGGAGAGGAAAAAGCGCCGCGCCACGATGAGGCATTGGAGGAATTTCTGCGGCGCTTCAAACATTTTACGCGCCTCATTTTTCCCGCCATGCACACAACCTCGGATCAACTCACGATTGATTGCGCGGCGCAACCGCAGTCGTCGTTTCACGGCGACATTATGGCGCTGCGCGGCGACATGGAAAAGTTTTCCGAGCGGCATGCTCCGGCGCAGCTTTACTTTCTTTGCGAATCTCCGGCGCACAGCGAGCGCCTCAAAGATTTATTTGAAGAACGCGAGTTCAATTTTTCCGAATTGCACGTCATCACCGCGGGATTGCACGGCGGGTTTCAATTGCCGCAGCTCGGCCTCGCGGTTTACACCGATCACGAATTTTACGGTCGCGTGCGGCGCGTGCGCCAACGCCGCCAGCGTTTTAAAGAAGGCCTCACGTTTCGCCAGCTCAAAACGCTGCTGCGCGGCGATTACGTCGTACACGTCGATCACGGCATCGGCGTTTATCAGGGCCTGCAGAAAATCAAGACCGGCGATTTCGAGCGCGAGTGTCTGGTGATTCAATATCAGGAGCAGGACAAGCTTTTCGTGCCGCTCGAAAAAATGGATCGCGTGCAAAAATACAGCTCACAGGAAACCGGCGCGCCGCGCGTTCACAAGCTCGGGGCGCCGGACTGGGAGCGCATGAAAAATCGCACGAAGAAGCGCATCAAGGATATCGCCAAAGATTTGATCAAGCTCTACGCCGCGCGCAAAGCGCAGCAGGGCATCGCGTTTCCGCCCGACACCTACTGGCAGAAAGAGTTGGAGGCGTCTTTCATTTATGAAGACACGCCCGATCAGGCGCGCGCCGTCGAGGAAGTCAAGCGCGACATGGAGAGCGAGAATCCGATGGATCGCCTCGTCTGCGGCGACGTCGGTTACGGCAAAACCGAAGTGGCGATTCGCGCCGCATTCAAAGCCGTGCAGAACAGCAAGCAGGTGGCGGTGCTGGTGCCGACGACGATTTTGGCGCAGCAACATTTCAACACGTTCAACGAGCGCCTGCGGCGTTATCCGGTGAAGATCGAAGTGCTGTCGCGTTTTCGTTCGGCGGCGCAATTGAAACAGACGATTGAAAAACTCAAATCCGGCGCCGTGGATATCGTGATCGGCACGCATCGTTTGCTCTCGAAAGACGTCGCGTTCAAAGATCTCGGCTTGATGGTGGTGGACGAGGAGCAGCGCTTCGGCGTGCGGCACAAAGAGCGCCTCAAAGAATTGCGCATCAATGTCGACGTGTTGACGCTCTCGGCGACGCCGATACCTAGGACGCTGCACATGTCGCTGCTCGGCGTGCGCGATATGTCCAACATCAACACGCCGCCGAAAGATCGCTTGCCGGTACACACGGAGATCACGCAATTCGATCGCGATTTGATCCGGCAGGTGATCCTGCGCGAGGTGCATCGCGGCGGGCAGGTTTTTTTCGTACACAATCGCGTCAGCTCGATTTATCGCATGGCCGATCTGCTGCAGCGCGTCGTGCCGGAGGTGAATTTCGGCGTGGCGCACGGGCAAATGAACGAGCATGAATTGGAGAAAACGATTCTGGAATTTATGGAGCGCAAGTTTCACGTGCTGGTCGCGACGATGATCATCGAATCCGGCCTCGACATGCCGAATGTCAACACGATGGTCATCAACCGCGCCGATCGCTTCGGGCTGGCGCAGCTCTATCAACTGCGCGGGCGTGTCGGGCGCAGCCATCACAAAGCGTATTGCTATCTCGTGATTCCGCCGATTCGCAATCTCACCACCGACGCGATCAAGCGCCTCGAGACCATCGAGCAATTTACCGCGCTGGGCAGCGGCTTTCAAATTGCGATGCGCGATCTGGAAATTCGCGGCGCCGGCAACATGCTCGGCGCGGAGCAGAGCGGCTTCATCGAGTCGCTCGGTTTTGATCTGTATTGCAAAATTCTCGAAGAAGCCGTGCAGGAAGCGCGCTTTGAAGAAATGCCGCAGGAGGCCATCGCGGCAGTGGCCGAGAAAAAAGAAGAGTGCCGCGTCGAGCTGGACGGCGATGCGTTTTTGCCGGATGATTATGTGGCCATGCCCGCGGAGCGCGTCGCCATTTATCGCCGGCTGGCGGAGGCGAAAAAACTTTCGGATATTGAATCCGTGCAGGAAGAGCTGGCCGATCGTTTCGGCCGTTTGCCCGAGGCCGCGGAAAATCTGTTGGGCATGGCGAGCCTGAAAATCATCGGCACCGCGCTGGGTTTGAAGTGCCTGCAAATCGCGCCGCGCCAGAGTCTGGGAATCTTCGGCGAGAATGGACGGCCACAGAAGGGGGAACCGATGAAACAGTGGATCGGTTCAATGATGCAACGCGCGGCGGCGCCGTTTGAATTTGTGCAATGGCCGGGCTTCGGCGTGCGGCTGCCGATTCCGAAACAACAAAAAGCTTTGCCCTTGACTTTAAAGTTTCTGCGGAGCTTATTAAATTAAAAAAGATAAACCGAAAAAATGAAAAAACGACTACGACTATTTTTTTTGCTTTTTTCTCTTTTTATCCTTTTTCTCCACGTTTCCTGTGGAGAACAGGAGCAGCAAGCCGAGCCTGCCGTCGCGCGCGTTGGCGCGGAGGCATTGACGGTTGCCGATATCGTCAACGACGTGGCGGGGCCGTCGCGGCATCAACTCGCAAGAAACGAGTTGGAAGATTACGTCGTGCGCTGGATCGATTCGCAAATTTTGTATCAGGAGGCGAAGAAGCGGCAGCTCGATCAAAGCGAAATGGTGCGGCGCGAATTGCGACGGCTGGAGCGCGAGCTGGTGGTGAATGCGCTACTCGATCAGGAATTGAATAAAACCTTTGCAATGACGGAGGCGGAAATCGAAAAGTATTATAATGACAATCGCCAGACGTTCACGCGCAATGCCGATGAAGTTCACGTGCAGCACCTCAAGGTCGGGAACAAAAAAACCGCGGACTCGCTCACCGCGGCGCTGCGGCTGGGCGGCGATTTTGCGAAGGCGGCGCGGCGGTTTGCGAACAGCGATAGCGCGGCAAGCGATCTTTATTTAACCGCAGAGGAAACGCCGGATGCGGTGGTCAGTTCGGTGTTTACGATCATGACCGGCGCGGTGTCCAGACCGATTCAGTTGGATAACGGCTATCATATTTTTAAGATGATTGAAAAATTTTCCGCCGGCTCGCAAAAGCCGCTGGCGCACGCGCGCGAGGAAATCACGGCAAAAATTCAATCCGAAAAACGCCAGGAACGCTACCGGCAATTGCTGGCGGAGCTGAAGAACACCATCGTCGCCGAGAAAAATTTTCAGTTGCTGGATACTATTCCGGTTGATTCACTTGCCAGCGGCGGGCAACCGGAGTAAAAAAAGTTAGAATATGATTCTGAAAGCTTCCACCGCCTTCAAATAAATGCGCGGCCAACGGATTGAAAAACGACCAACGGATTTTAAAGCCTTTTTTTATTCACGGTCTTATCAAATTCCAATATTCTTCATCCGTTGGCCGTTTTTTAATCCGTTGGGCAATTCTTTTTGAAACTGAAATTATTCCGTCTTGCGGAACTCCAGTTTCAGCTAAAATCTGATGTAAATACTAACGAGGCAAAACATGCAAAGATTTCAAAAGTTTCTCTTTTTAATCGTCGGTTGTTTTTCAATTTTAAATTTTGGCTCACAACACGGTTTCGCCTATTCGCAGGAGGCGTTGGATCGCGTCGTCGCGGTGGTGGATGATCAAATCATTCTGCAATCCGAATTGCTGCAATATGCCTATTCGCTGGCAGTGCAGCTCAACATCGATCCGCGGCGGCAGCCGGACAAATTCAACGAGTTGCGCAACGGCGCACTAGAAAGTTTGATTGCGCAAAAGGTGCTGCTCACGAAAGCGAAAGAGGACAGCGTGACCGTGGAGCAGCGTCAGGTCGATCAGGTTCTGGATGAGCGCCTCAAAGGCATGGTCGAGCAGTTGGGTTCCGAAGAAAAAGTGGAAGAGTATTTCGGGCAGCCGTTGCGGAAAGTGAAGCGCACGCTGCGCGAGAATATCGAAGAAGGTTTGCTCGTCCGCACGCTGCAGCAGAAAAAATTTCGGGAAATCAAAATCTCGCGGCGCGAAGTGGAGGATTTTTTTGTGGCCATGAAAGACAGCATGCCGGGCGTGAAAGCGGCGGTGCACCTGCGGCACATTTTGCTGAACATCACCGCCGGTGAGGCCGCGGTGAAAGTCGCGCAAGCGAAAATCGATACGCTGCTCACACGCGTGCGCAACGGCGAAGATTTTGCAAAACTGGCGCGCCTGTATTCCGAGGATCCCGGCTCCGCGGCCAAAGGCGGCGAGCTGGGCTTGATTCAGCGCGGCGATTTTGTGCGGGAATTTGAGGAGACGGCGTTTGGCCTGCAACCGAACGAAATCTCCGGCGTCGTGCGCACGCAGTTCGGCTTTCATATCATTCAGCTTATCGAGCGCCGCGGCGAAAAAGTGAATGCGCGGCATATTTTAATCCGGCTGGCGACCTCGGCGAATGATGAAAAAGAAACCGCGGCGTTCGGCAGCCGTTTGCGCGATGATATTCTCGCAGGTAAAATCAGCTTCGAAGAGGCGGCGAAAAAATATTCCACCGATCAAACCACCGCCGAAAAGGGCGGCGATCTCGGCTGGTTTGAGGCCGATCAATTGCAGGTGCCCGCTTTCCGCGAAGCCGCGCGCACGCTGCAGCCGGGCGAAATTTCCCCGCCGCTGAAAACGCAATTCGGCTTTCACCTCGTGCGCCTCGAAGAGCGCCGCGATCCGCGTCAGTTCACACTCGCCGAGGATTGGCAGCAAATTCACGAAATGGCGATGAATGCCAAGGGCGAAAAAGAATTTCAGACGTGGGTGGCGGCGTTAAAGAAGCAGATGTATATTCGGGTGGCGAGCTTGGAGTAAGCAAAAAAAATTTAACGCCAACAATTAGCGGCAGGAAGACAAAGGAAAAAGTTTGAGTGAAGGCGAGGCGTTGAAATTACCACCACTGAAAGAAGCGCCACCCACGGGGTGATCGTACCACACAGTAGTATCGGCGCTCATCGTCCCATTCCCCCCGACTGCACATCCGCCACCTCCGCGAACGCCGCTGGGGCTAGGATGCGCCAGCAGTCGATGATCGTGGGGCGGGGCCCGGATCGAGCAAGGTCGGGTGGTTCAATACGCCGGAACTCGTCGCAGGGCAAGGAAATGAGGATCACATCAGATTCCTCCAAGCAAGACTTCAGAGTGGGTGAGATGGAAACGGAATTGGGAAGCGCGGCCCGGGCCCGCGATGCAGCAAGCGGATCGAAAGCGGATACGGGCACTCCAGCTCGCGCCAGTTCGTGCGCCACCAGCATTCCGACGGATTCGTCGATTATGTCCGTGCCAGGCTTATAGGCGAGGCCCAGCACACCGGCATGTCCACCGGGCGCCAAGGCCGTTCGCACCGCAGAAACCAGCCGTGAGATCTCTCCACGGTTGGAAATGCCCACCGCCTCGGCGATGGCGCCGTCCACCTTCAAGCCGTTGGTCAGTGCTGCAAGTGCCCGAGTGTCGCGGGGGAAGCAGGGCCCGCCGAAAGCCGTCGCGCCGCTCAGGCATCGTCCACCAATTCGCCTATCCAGCCCCATCGCGCCTGCGACCACATCCACGTTGGCACCCGGCAGTTTCTCACAAAGGCGGGCCATCATGTTTGCGAAGCCGATCTTGAGAGCCACGAAGTTGTTGAGGCCGAGTTTCACGATCTCGGCGTTGACGAGGCTCATGCGAAGGATAGGCGTGCCGCTTTTGCAGAAGGCGGCATAAAGCCCTTCAACCGTCGCGCCAGCTCTGTCGTCCGACTGGCCGATCACGACCATGTCCGGTGCGAAGATGCCGGCAAGAGCGTTGCCCAGCGCGCAGAACTCGGGCACGAAGCACAATCCGAAATCACTGACGGAAGAGCGGCCCGACTCGCGCTCTAAGATGGGTCGCAGCACACGATCGGTCGTCGTGGGCATGAGCGTGGTCCCGATGACTACGATGTGGTAGGCGTCCTTCCTGCGGAGGGCGTGCCCGAGTCGCTCACACGCGTCTTCCGCGTGTCGTGACGAAAGCTGTCCCGTAGCATCGCTGGGCGATGGAACGATGACGAAGCTGATATCGGTCGCAATCACTGCGGCATCGATGTCCGGGGTCGTAGTGAACAGATCTCCTGCCTCGCGAAAGGCATCGGCTAGGCCCGGCTCGTTGAGAGGCACGATACCAGCCGCGAACTGGGCCAGGACAGAAGGGTCGGTATCGAACCCCACTACCCGGTGTCCGCGCGTGGCGAATCCGACGGCCAGAGGTGTTCCGATCTTCCCGAGTCCGATGACTGAGACCCGGCTCCCGCCTTTATCGCTCCCCATCACCAAGCGGGCCTTCTCCTGCGGAGTCGCTGCATGAGAAGCGCCGTCTGACCAAGCACGTCGCGAATCTGCGCTTCGATGGTCGTTATAAACACTCAAGATGCTGCTTTGATCTCGAATAACAACTGCTTCCATAATTCATTCGCTCGATTGTATCCTTGCAAATCAGTTTCCAGTCGTTGACAATATTTATCAAACTGAAGGTAAAAGATACCATACGGATGGACTAACTGATGCAATTTAGCCCGAATCGTATGTAGCTTCTCGCTAAAGGTCTGCGGAAACTCCAAACGCAACAACAATGATGCATAGGACAACCAGCCTTGGATCACTCGAAAAAACGTCTCCGTTGCCTGTTCTCTCGTTGCGTGGGTGGCGGTCACCGCCGACCACTTCCGCAACGAATCCCAATTATAAATGGTTAGACCATCATGCAAATAGTTATTCGCCAGTTTCCTCTTTTTCATGGATCGAAACGCGCAACTAAAGAACACATCATTCCCACGCGAGATGCTTCCAGGTGGTTGATAAAACAATGGCAATTGCGACTTCAAATTTAGACCAATCGACCCACCACTGATGAATTGCAAAGTATGAAATCGATCCGACACCTCATACTCCTCAACAGCGCCAAGAAAGGGAAGAAATATTTCTTCGGCCCGGGTTAGAAAATGTGGAGTAGCCGCCTCGTAACAAATGCATAACACCTCCTCTAGGGCAAACAGAATTTCCATTGGGATATACTCTCTGATATTGACAGGTATGGGATGTTGATAACCATAACCTCTAGCTTCAACCACATCATAGCCCAATTGCAAGGTCTCATAAAATGGCTGACACCAATCTGGACTTTCCTCTAGGGGTATTAGATACTGGTCATCGTCCCAAATAATTAATGTTTCGAATTGCTTGAAAAGCGCAACCAGAAGCGCAATATTCTTCCACAAACCGTTGTTATGCATGTAAGGTAGCAACTCGCGTAGTTTCAATTGGGATGTCTCGCTATTGGTAAATTCAAAAATATCCTCTTTCCTTCGAATGACCCACACCTCCTCGAAAAACCGATCGCAAAATTTAGGAAGCGCGGTATCAAACCGATCCTTCACTACTATCAATGAGATTGGAAAAGTTGGATTCATTCTTACAAAGTAGTTTAAAATAGTGTCGAATGAATCCTTACTGTGAGTAATGCCTACGGCCATTTTTCGATTCATTTGCATGTCCAGAGTAGGAATTTGTTGCCCAAATAAAAATTGCGACCAACCCGGGAATAATAGGTCTAAGTCAATTCACGATTGAACTCCTCACCCAAGCTTCTCATATCAGCTAAACTCATCGCAGTGCTAAAATGAGGAACTTCAGGAATCAATGAACATCTCTCAAAAAGCTCACGCAATTCGTCTGAGACGATGAATCCTATTGCTGGTTTCCATTCCACTTTTGAGCGCATCCAATTGTCAATGAGTTCTTGTTGGGGCCTTTCGAGATTAAGGCATTCAGCCCCCAGTTTGTCAATTTCCGTAGTGATATTCTGATATGTTTCAACTAATTTTTCGCCATTGATTTTCCATTTGTGATTTAACTCGTTCCGCGCAATAGCTCCTGTGGCTCGTAATTTTTCCCATAAATAAGAACCTAGCCAACCGTCATTGTCCTCATTAGTGAGACCAGAAATTGGATTTTCCCGATACCCTCGACGACCAAACCAAAATAAACGTTGGAGAGTTACAAAATAAGCAATTTCAGGAAAATCACTTAGGTGAGCCACAAGCAAACTATCAGTAGCTATTTCACCCACAACACCCCAATGAAAACGTGACAGCTTTAGTTGGGGGTGACTAACAGGTGAAACTTTCCATGGGCCAGCCCGATGACCAATTTCATGAAAAACGGCGGCCAAATAAATTGCTTGATCTAAATGATAACTCAAAATGGAAGTCACTTCTAACTGGCTTTGGTGGTCGAAACCTTCATGCACACAGGGAAAAATACTTTGCTGAAAAATATTGTTCCAAATATCAATGAATTCCATACCAAATACATCAGTCGGCGTTCTGGGGCGGATTCCCAATGCTTCGGGAAAAAAAGCAAAGATATTAGAACCACAAGCGATTGGTCCAGATCCTGCAAGTACTCGCATAGCGTAATGGCGAGGCCAGTCTTGCCACATCAGGTGAGCATCATAACTGTGGTATTGGGCAATGATCTTTTCAAAAGATATGCGTTCATTCAACCACCACTTCACACTCTGTTCCAGTTGATGATCATGCAGTAAATAAGCCTCAGAAAACTGAACTTGGGTTTTGGTGAGATGGAAATTACCTTGCATGGTAATAATGATCTTGCCACTTTCCAAGTTCATTTCAAGCTCACTTAAAACTTTTTTGCGATCATCTAATGAACCATTAAAATCAGCGCGCTGTAAAGGGGAAAAAGTTAAGTTTGGTATCACGGTTTATCTCCTTATCGCTTTTTCAATGAAGACCTCGCTATAAAGCCGAGCACTTCGGAGAGAGAACGGAATATCCGTTGCGCATACTCAGTAAACTCTAGGCCGGTCATGCGAGACTCGTCACGCCGAACGCGATATAGACGACCGAAAGGATTTGGGAAACCGACAACTCATGTCGCGCATACCGATTAATAAGTTTGATCGACAAGAATTGCAAATCATTCTAAAACCAACAATAAGACCGGCAAAACTTTTCGTGCGGCTTCCAGTATATGCGACAAAGCGTACTGGAAAACCGCTTGCAACAAACGCGGTGGCGCTGTTGGTAGCCCGAAGTTTTATTCGGAGAAATGGCGGTGGAAAAAGCAAAGTGCGTCGTGCGAAAAACTTGGCGCACCGGTTCGATCAGCTTCGGCTTGGCGCCGTCTGTTGGGTTGCCGGTGGCCGGCAAATGGTTGGATGAATGCATAAATCCCCTCGGCTAAAACGCACTCACAACTTAGTGAGCGTTGCTGGCAACGCCCGAGAATTATGGCAAAATTTAAACAGCTCGTTTTACAAAGTCAAGCGGATTTTTAAGGCTTGACTTTTAATAAAATTTGTCGTTGATTAAGAAACACCGAGGAAAAAAATTATGGCATTGATGTTAATATCACCGGAAGTCTACGATCAGCTTGCAAAAAAGCCCGGCAAAGACGAAGCGCACGGTATCGTCACGGCTTTGAACACCGTGGTGCAGGATTTTTTGCAGGGAACCGACAAAAAGGTCGGCGATGCGCTCGGCAGCGTTCAACAGAAAGCCGATTTCTTAATTAGTGTCTGTCCGGAAATACCGGTTTTTTAAAAAAGCCCGAGGTGGAATAATTGGTAACAGTGACACAGGTAGCAGCTTTTTTAGCAGTCGCAATCGAAAGGGAATAGATTTGTCCACCCTTC
>Ga0247727_10016017_pt1 | contig 12182 bp, 6 predicted proteins | sample WisWelCaveWW1625_FD_202498 | JGI IMG/M metagenome (GOLD analysis project Ga0247727, IMG submission 202498) | Biofilm microbial communities from Wishing Well Cave, Virginia, United States - WW16-25 | ecosystem: Environmental > Aquatic > Deep subsurface > Groundwater > Cave microbial mat | place...
GCACAAGCTGATTGAAGACGGCAACCGACGCCTCGGTCGGCGGCGCGTTCATGCTGCTCGCCACATCGGCCAACACCGCGATTTTGTTGTTGAGCTTGATCGGATAATTCAGCGGATCCTGGCTGCTCTTGATTTTAACTTGAATGATCTCCTCTTCAATCGCTTTCATTTTATCATTCAAATCTTTCGCCGCCGCGGTCACCGCTTTGCCGTCGGTGCCGGCGTCATTCACGCGCTTCGACAAATCTTCAACCTGCTTGCGCACGTCGCGAATGAAATTCACTGCTTCGTGTGCGGCAGTGACTTTGTCGCGAACGGCAATCAGAAAATCAAATTGTTTTTGATAATCTGCCAGTGAAAGTTTGAGACGCGGATCGGGCTTGATCTCAAACGGCGCGGTCACCGTTTGATCGGCGATGAGGCGCACTTGATAATTTCCCGGCATTGCCACCGGCCCGCGCAAGCTGCCGCCCCACAACACCGCGCCAGGAACTTTCACCGCATCGGCGTAACGCATGTCCCAAACAAAACGATTCATGCCTGCCTCTTTGGGAAGTTTATCGCCATCAGCCGTGATGCCGAAAACTTCCGCCAGAAAATCTCCCGGCCCGCCTTCTTCTTTCTTTTTTTCCTTGCTGCTAAAAGTTTTGATCGTATCGCCTTTCGCATCCAAAATCTCGAGGCGAATATCGCCTTCCGGTTTGCTCTTCAAATAATAATAAATCACCACGCCGTTCGGCGGATTGTGCCCGACATTCGGAATCGGAAAACTGCCGCCGCCAAATCGATACGCCGGCCGCGGCGTGAACAAATGCGCCGTCGCCGCCGCAACTTTGTCGGAGAGTTGATGCAGCGGCGTGAGATCGTCGAGAATCCAAAACGAGCGGCCCTGCGTGGCGGCGACGAGATCATTCTCTTTCACCACCATGTCGGTGATCGGCACGACTGGCAAATTGCGCTGCAAAGTTTGCCAATTCGCGCCATCGTCGAATGAAACATACACGCCGGTTTCAGTGCCGGCATAAAGCAAGCCTTGGCGTTTCGGATCTTCGCGCACCACGCGCACGAACGCGCCGTCGGGAATGCCTTTATTCAACAGCGTCGCCGTTTTGCCGTAGTCGCTCATTTTATAAATGTACGGTTTGAAATCATCATGCTTGTAGCGATTCACCGCGAGATACGCGGTTCCGACGTCATGCGTCGAGACGTCGATATTGCTGATGAGACTCCATTCCGGCAGACTCTTCGGCGTAATGTTTTGCCAATTCTTTCCGGCGTCGGTTGTCACGTGCACGAGTCCATCATCCGATCCCGCCCACATCAAACCTTTCTGCAGCGGCGATTCCGCGAGCGCGAAGATCGTGCAATAATATTCGACGCTCGTGTTGTCTTTCGTAATATCGCCGCCGGAGGCGCCCTGCTTGCTTTTATCGTTGCGCGTCAAATCCGGACTGATCGCTTCCCACGTTTGCCCCTCGTTCGTCGATTTGAAGAGAACGTTTCCCGCCGCGTAAATCGTGTTCGGATCATGCGGCGAAATCACAATCGGAAACGTCCATTGAAAACGGTACGTCAAATCCGCCGCGCCGGCGCCCATCGGATTCTCCGGCCACGGCATGATGTTACGCTCTTCCTGCGTGTGATGATCGTAACGTGTCAGATAACCGCCATAACTGCCGGCATACACGATGTTCGGATCGACCGGATGCGGCGCAATGTAACCGCTCTCGCCGCCGCCGACCGCATACCAATCCGTGCGCGTGATGCCAAAACTATTATTGCGGCTCGCAATGCCAACGGTGCTGTTGTCCTGCTGCGCCCCGTAAACGTAATATGGAAAACGATTGTCGGTGATGACATGATAAAACTGCGCGGTCGGTTGATTGTCTTCCGCTGTCCACGATTTGCCGCCGTTAAAAGTCACGCATGCGCCGCCGTCGTTGGCGCTCACCATGCGCATGTTGTCTTCCGGCGCAATCCACAGATCGTGATTATCGCCGTGCGGCACGCGAATCGATTCATAAGTTTTGCCGCCGTCAATCGACTTGTTGAATTGCACGTTGAGCACATACACCGTTTCGGGATCTTTCGTGTCGGCGTAAATATGCGTGTAGTACCAGGCGCGCTGGCGAAGCTTGCGATCTTCGCTCACGCGCCGCCATTTGTTGCCGCCGTCATCGGAACGAAACACGCCGCCCTCTTCCGCTTCGATATTGGCCCACACGCGATTCGGATTCACCGGCGAAACCGTCACGCCGATTTTTCCTTTGAGGCCTTTCGGCAATCCTTCTTTCAATTCCGTCCAGGTGTCGCCGCCATCGGTTGATTTGTAGAGGCCACTGCCGGCGCCGCCGCTGTAAAATGCGTGCGGCGTGCGGCTCACCTGCCACATTCCGGCGAAAAGAATTCGCGAGTTGGTCGGATCCATTGCAATATCCACCGCGCCGGTTTTCTCATCTTTATATAAAATTTTTTCCCAAGTTTTGCCGCCATCTTTCGAGCGAAACACGCCGCGTTCGGTGTTCGTCCCATAAACGTGACCCAGCGCCGCAACATAAACCACCTCGGGATTCTGCGGATGAATACTAATCTTTCCGATTTGGCGCGAGTCGCTCAAGCCGATATGCTTCCACGTCTTTCCGGCGTCGGTGGATTTATACACGCCGTCGCCGTGCGAAAAATTTCCGCGCACGCAAGCTTCGCCCATACCGGCGTAAATCACATTCGGATCGGAATTCGCCACGGCAATTGCGCCGACCGAACCGGTTTTGAAAAAGCCGTCCGAAATGTTTTTCCAATTCATGCCGCCGTCTTCGGTTTTCCACACACCGCCGCCGGTGCCGCCAAAATAATAAACCAACGGTTGATTCGGCACGCCGGCCACCGCCGTCGAGCGCCCGCCGCGAAACGGCCCGATGCTGCGCCATTTCATCGCGCGATATAGGCTGGTGTCGTATCCGGCGGCTTTTGTCGCAGAAGCTTTTTTTGTCTGAGCGAAAACCTCGTTGCTCAACATAAACATCCCCGCCAACAACGCCAGTATCAGCGTCATGATTTTTTTGATGCGATTCATCTCGCGCTCTCCTTCCTCGAGGTTAAAGGTGAAAACAACATATTGGATGGGTGATGGGATGTTGGATTACTGATTCCGTTCATCCAACGATCCATCAATCCACCGATCCAATTCATACTCCATCACTCCAGCGCTCTATTTTTAAGGTAAGCTTCAAGTTGTTTCAGCATTTCTCTTGCCTCATTATTATTGGCATCATATTGTAATCCCGCTTTCATCGCACGAACCGCCGGCTCTAGTTGCTTCGACTTAATGTAAGCCCGCGCCAAAAAAAAATGCGCCACTGCCAGGCTCGGATCCAGCTCGACCGCTTTTTGATATGCCGGAATCGCTGGCGCAAAATCTTCGCTTTCATAATAAACATTTCCCAGATTGAAATGCGCCAAAGCTTGATGCGGATTAATATCGATGGCCTGCCGATATTTTTCAATGGCGCCGGCGGCATCGCCTTTTCGCCGCAGCGTGATGCCCCAATTCACAAAAATCAGCGGATTGTCCGGCGCGAGATTGGCCGCTTGTTGATAGCAGTTGATTGCATTCTCCAAATCGCCGGCGTTGCTGTAAGTCATGCCGAGATTGAGCCGCGTCGTCGCCTCATCCGGTTTGATTTCGAGCGCTTTGCGGTACGTCACCATCGCATTCATTGCATCGCCGCCATCTCGATAACGCGCCGCCAAATAAGCCAACGCGATAGACCAGCGGCTTCTAATCAACGCTTCATGATCGCCCAAAGTTTGCAATTTGTCAAGGAGAAAAGCATGCGTCGCATTAATTTGATCTTGTGAAAAATGCAGGCTCATTAGCGCCAACGCTTTTAAATCAAGATCGTTTTGCTCGGCGAATCGTTTGAGTTGTTCAACAATCTCCGGCTCCAAATCCGGCATGTTCGGGCGCAAATAATTTTCAATGAAATGGCACAAGCCGGCCACTTGCGCCATCACATGATTGGTGGAGTCGTTGAGCACAAGCGCGGCAACGGCTTTTCTATCTTTCACATTTTGCGCTTGCATCAATCCCGTCACAATCTTCTTATGCGGTTTAATTTCTCCATACCACTCGACTGTTTTGGCTTGCAGCCACGCCGTGGTTTTTTCCGCGTGACATTTTTGACAGGCATTCTCGATTCCCAGTTTCGCATCAAACTCCGGCCGCGGAATCGGAATCGTGTGATCCGAGCGGCTGAATCGCAACTGCCGTCCCATCGCCGGATGCTGCAAATACGGCATGTGACATGACACACATAAATTTCCGGCAGAATCTTTTTTATGATGAGAATGCTTTTCCGGCGACAACGCTTTGCTCGCGTGGCAGCCGGTGCACTGGCCGTTATCAAACCTGCCGTCTAATTTTACGCCATTGACATCGCGATAATCCTGCGAATGCGGATCATGGCAATCAACACACGTCATCGAGCCGTTCAGATAACAGTCGCTGTACAAATGGCCTTCCTGATAAGCAAACGCGCGGGTGCGGCCGTCAACGTGATAGGGATTCTCGCCGAGAATGGGAAATTTCAATGAATAATATTCCTGCAAATTTTTGCCGGGCAAATAGCCGTTGGCAATCGCGTCTTTCAACGAGTGACAGCGGAAACAAACTTCGAGCGATTCATCTTTTGTCAATGTTGCCAGCGATTGCATGCCGATATCCTGCGCCGCCGCGATTTTGCCGGATTTCGCCAGCTCGACATGGCGTTTTCCCGAGCCATGACAAGACTCACAATTAATGCTCAAGCTGTTGTATTTGGCCACATATTTTTTTGCTGGCAAATCGAAAGTCGTTTGAATTTGGCTGCCGTGACATTCCTGACAATTGTTAAAACTCGGTTCGGCGCCGAGAATGCGCGACGGCGGCCATTCGCTGAGATCGGTAATCGATAATTCTTTGCTGATTGGAATCCAGCCGCGCTGGTCTTTGGTTTCGCCGAACCAAATTTTTTCTTGACGAATAAAATCAAACGGCAGAAAACGCAGCGTGCCGTCCGGAAAATGCGCGAAGTAGGTTTGTGAGCCGCCGCCTTTCATATGCCCGCCGCCAATCACCGCGTCCACTTGAAAAACTCTTTTCTCAAATCCTTCCTGCTCGACGGTGAAAAGATATTTTTGATCTTTGATTGAAGGCGTAACGACGGCGTCTTTGAAACGACGCGGTTTGCCATCAAACTCGCCGATGACGTTCCGTAGCGCCGGCGTCCCGCCGGCCTGCCCGTGTGTAGAATTTTTCCACAAATCATATTGTTCCTGATGGCACTCGGCGCAAGCTTCGGCGCCGAGAAAATCATCGAAGGTTGGTTCGGGTGGTTTAGAAATACGTTTTGAAGACGGAAATGATTTGGGGTCGTTTGCTGAAACCTGTGTTGTTGAGTCGACACGATTTTTAAAAAAATAACTGGCTGATGAAGCCGCAACGAGCCCAATGGCCACAATGCCAAACCCGATAAACCGTTGGCGCCGCAAATTTGACGCGGCCTTAATTGACGAGTTTGGCGATTTATTTTGTTTTGAACTTTGAGACTTGTTGTTTCTTTTCTTGCTCATGCTCAGAATGGCTGTCAAATGTTTCCGTACGCGGAGAAAAAACATGCCACTCCTAAAGGAGTTTCTGGAATCTCGTGTGACACAGTTCTATAAACATTACACTCCTAGCGGAGTTTAAAAACTGCCCGTCTCTCGTACAAAAAATTTTTTGCATAACTAATGGTAGATCGACATCATCTACGGATTATCTTTTGCCCATGCCGGGCCGTCGCATTGGCAGAGCTTTCTCATATAAGCGACGAGTTGGCGAATTTCATTATTATTCAATGTCTGTCCCCACGGTGGCATGAAATGATGTTTGTTGAGAATGTAGCCGCCGGCATAAATGCCGTCGAACAGCGTGTCGTCGGGGCGGGTGGACATTTGCAATTTGTCGGCATGGCTCGCCGGCGTTTGGGGCAAGTATTTTGAATTGTATCCTTGGCCATCGCCATTCGCGCCGTGACACGCGGCGCAATATTTTACATACAAGCTTTCCTCATTACTTTTGTTTTGGAAAAAATGAATGGGCGTATTGACGAGAGAAAGATATGATGGCTCGACCGGCGGCATTTCCTGCTGCAGCAAAAAATTGGCAACAAGCTCGAGCGTGTTTAGCGGCAGCAAAACTTTCGGCATCACCGTTTCCGCTTGAAGCGTGTGCGGGTTTTGAATGATCTGATAAACAAAATCCGGCTGCAAGCGATTTTTAAGTGATGACAAATTCGGGCCGATTCGTCCGCCGTCGCTGCCGAGTTGATGGCAGCCCAAACACGATAACTTTTCCTTCAACAAGATTTGCGCTTTGTGCATTGAGAAAGCGGATAATTTTCGCAGCGGGAATTTTGAAACGACGGCGCGTTTCTGTTGCTGCAGATAATCACTGAGCAATTGGACTTCCGCAGCCGTCAATTGGAAATCCGGCATGCGGCTGCCCGAACCGGGGTAAAAACCGAAAGGCCGAATGGGTTTTGGCGATTTCAAGTAATCGTCCAACCATGCTTTTATAACTCGAACGCCTTCATTGCTCAAGTCCGGCGCGTTTTTGGTTAATTGATCGGCAAAGGCCGAATGGCGATGGCAGGCGGCGCAATTTTGCGAGATAAAAATTTTCTTGCCGAGATCGGCGTTGATTTCCGGATGCGCTGATTTGGTCTGTTTAAATACCTTTTGCAACTGTTCGCGTTTGTCCTCATTCAAAGAAAAAAAGTATCGCGTCACCAGCGCGATCATTTCATCGGCGCGCGGCAGCATCGCCGCAAATTTAGTTTGGCTCGCCTCAAGCTGATAGAAAAAATTCGGCATCGCGGTTTTCACGCCGTCAAAAAGGTGTGGCGCCACCAAATACTTCTGAACCCATTCCGGACGCACGCGATAGCCTAACGTCGACAAATCAATTGAAGCATTTTCTCCTTCGCCTTCCAATGTATGGCAATTCGTGCAGCGCAGTTCCGCGACGAGTATTTTTTTTGCTTCGGCGAGTTCCTGCCGATTGAGTTGCTTTGATTGATAGCTTCTCAACGCGATGGGATATTCCGACCATTTATCTTCCGTTGGCGTTTGTTTTTCCAAAAACAACGTGAGCGCCAGCGCTTCTTTTGGACTGAAAAAGAAATTCGGCATGCGCGAAAGTCCGATATGCCGGCGAATTTTGATAGGATTTTGCAGGTAGTCGAAAAGATGCGCAGGATTAAAGCGAAGTCCGGCATGGCCTAAATTTGGGGATTTGTCGTGGATGTCGCTTTCAATGGAAATGCCGAAATGGCAATTGGCGCAGGCTAAATCTTTCAGTAATAATTCGGCAGTCTGGCCTAAACACTCCTCTGGAAAACTCGCCCACAGAAATAGAACTCCCACAGAAAAAAACAAACCACCCGTTCTTTTAAATTCCGTGGAATTTCCTCTTTTGTGAGCGAAAAACGTTTTTTCAATCATCAATCCGAATTTCCTTCTGAACGCTGGCCGTAATATTTCGGTCATTCCTCGCCGTCACTGTAATTTCCAACCGATGTTCGCCTTTCGGAACTTTGCTCAAATCGATGGCAATCAGCTCCGGCGCTGAATCGTCAATCACGAGTCGCGTGTAACTCACACTCACAGCCGTTTCCTTCTCAGAGACGATTTTGTATACGACTTCATAATTATCCTTGATGCCGGAAGATTTCAAATTGTAGATTTCAAAATAGCAAAACAAGGGATTTTTTTTGCGAATCTTTTCGAACGGATAAGGCGCGACAAAAGTGTTGAGCTTTGTGGCAACGGGCAGGATCTGGCGCTGCGCGGGATTGGTGACTTCCATCAAGAACTGAATGTCGCTGAGCATCAGCGCGCGCCCGCGAAAATCGCGAATGGTGAGCGGTTGGCGGGAGAATCCCACTTTGTCGCTGCTCTCGTCTTTGATTTGCAAAGTCAAATCGCCTCCTTGCGGCGAAACCGCGACCGTGAGCGAGCCGACGGCGTGAAGAAATTTTTCTCGCACCGCAGTTTGCAGAGGAATCCGGGTGGTGGTTTCGTCTATGGCGACTCTCTTAAATTGTTGATCCGATACCAGACAGCTATAGGTCAAGCGCAGGGTGTCGGTCGCAGCGCGCAAAATATTTTTAACGATATTCTTTTCGACGGGAGACAGGAGTGCGACTTCGAGGCGTGTGTTGCCGTCCGGCGCGCGGAATTGCGCCAGCGTTTCAAAGAATTTCAGCTTGTTAACGGCGTTGATCTCATCGTGCGCGGCGGGTGGACACTCTCTTTTCGCTTTCAGAACTTCAACGGTCGCCTGGTGATAAATCGCATGCAGTTCCGTCTGCGACTGCCGGAATTCTATTGCGAGCGCCGTATTGCTCTTTAAAGACGGCTCCTGGATTCTGACGGCAGCCCTTGCAAACACCGGCGAAACGGTCGCCCTTCGTGTGACTATCCTGCTCCATTGCTCCGGATAAAATTCCGGACTACGAAATTTGCCGCCTTCATAAAACGAGAGTACATTGTCTGTCTCCCGAAAAGTCAAGCCATCTCGCACGAAGTGAACTAAAAAATTGGGTGTGACATTTTCATAAGACCAGCTTTCGTTTGAATAAATATCTGGAGCGCCGGCATCGTTAAAACGAAAACGCGGCTTGCCATATTTAAGATAATACTTGCCGCGATCATCAAAATACGGCGGCTTCTGATCGGGAAAGCGTTCTCGCGCGTAAGTCCGGCGTTTGAGAAAATCCAGCAGCCAATCATTTTCCGGCAGCAGGGGGTTGGGGTTCGAGGCCTTCCAGTAATTTTCAATAAAAGCTTTGCGCATTTCCAACGAAGCAAGGCTGTCATATTCCTGTGTCTGTTGTTTATCGAGCAGCAGCAAGAACTCCGTCTCAAATTCATTTTTAAAAGTTGTGGCATCGGCGGCGTGCAAAGCGGCGAAATATTGCTTCTCAGTTTTGATCGAATCCGGGTGGCTGCGCTGGAGGGAGAATGAAATGGAACTGTAGAAGCGATAGTAAACCGGATTGGTCCTTTCAGAACCGGAGAAAAAGATGAGCAAAGGAATGCCGCACCAACTCCAAGAGCAGATTGAAATATATCGATTCATTTCGGCCTCCTTCATAAAATTCGGAGCAGTGCGCCTAAAGACGCTACTACGAAAAAATCACTCTTCAATAATTATTTCTCGTTCCACGCTGGTTTTGATCGCGGCATTATTCGCATCAGCAACAGTAATTTCCAACCGATGCGTACCGCTGCCAAGATTGCCAAGATCGATGGCAATCAACTCTTGCGCGCTGTCATCCACCACCGCTTGTTGATGCGACAAACTGATCGCGGCTTCTTTGCCGCCGCTCAACCACCGCGAGAATTTTTTGAACAAACTTTCCTGGCTGAGGTCGGAGATCACTTTATAAGTTACTTCATACGCTTCCTTTATTCCGGCGGCGCGCAAATTGTAGATTTCGAAATAGCAAAACAACGGCAAGCTTTGGCGCACTTTCAGATGCGGATACGGCGCCAGCATGAAATTTTGTTTTTCAAAGGTTGGCAAAACGGCGTTTTGATTTTCGTTCTGCACTTCGGCATAAAACTGCACGTCGCTGAGCATTAGCCCGTTGCCGGTGAAATCACGGATCGTAAAAATTTTTCTCGAATACCCGAGGCGGCCATCCTGCCGGTTTTGCACTTGCAGCGACAGCTCGGCTTCCTGCGGCGCGGCGACGAACGAGAGACAGCCGACCGCGTTCGGAAAATTTTCCATCGCCGCGAACTTGAGCGGAAATTCTCTTTTGGTTCGATAGGAGGCCAACGAGTCAAGATTCTGATTGCGCAGCATCCAGGCGAAGCCGGCCGAAACGGTGTCGGTTGCCAGCGTGTCAAGCTGCTCGACGAAATTTTTTTTGAGCGGCGAGTAAAAAATGAGGTCAACGCGAGTGAAACCGTTAGGGCCGCGAAACTGCGCGATGGCATTGGAGAAGGTCAGGCGATTGACGGCCTTGATGGTTTCGTGCGCGTTGGCAGGCGCGGCGATTTTAGCTTTGCCTGTTTCACGCTCATTGCTCGCGGCGATTTCCATGATTTTCTCGTTGGGTGATTGCAGGTCGCCCATCAACAACTCGCCGCGGCGTTGCGGCGCTGCGGCGTGAATCAGTGTCGTCTCGAATTGTTCGATGCGCTGCGCGGCGCGCCCTAAAACTGGCGAGACGGCGGCGCGCTGCTTGATGAGATCGCCCCATTGCCAGGACAGATTGCGGCGCTGGCGGCTGGTCAGCACGTCGGTCAGATCGGTAATTTCGCGAAACCCGACGCCTTCTTTGATGAAATGCACCACAAAATCGCGCGTCACATTTTCGTAAGACCAGGTTTCGTTGGCCGCCGCCATGTAAAACTCTTCCGGCGCTTGCTTGTAAGGATAGAGTCTTTGCACTTGTGGATAGTTAGCCGGGCTGAAAAAACTGACGCGCCGTATGCCGCCGGGATCTTGATAACGAAACGCCGGCTTGCCGTATTTAATGTGATATTTGCCGCGATCATCAAAATACGGCGGTTTCGGAGAAGAGAAATTGGCGCGAACATAAGAGCGCCGGCGCAGGTGATCGACCAGCCGATCATTTTCAGGCAAGAGCGGATTGGGATTGAGCGCTTTCCAATAAAGCTCGATGTAGGCTTTACGCGCTGCCAGTGTGCGCAAGCTGTCATAAGCCCGCTTTTGCGGCGGGTTGAGCAGGAGCAGGATTTCGTATTCGAATTCGTTTTTAAAAGCGGCGGAATCAGTAGCGTGAAGCGCGGCAAAATATTGTCGAACGGTTTTGATGGAATCCGGCGAGCTCCGTTGCTGCCGGAAAGGCGGGTTGGGCCGCAAACTTTTTCCACCGAGGCCAGCCGCATTTAAGCCAAACCCCAGGACGGTTAGCAAAAGGATGGCGCCGGGCAAATGATTAAACCCGGCTTTGACGAGACCTGGTTTGTCCTTCATCAGTCTCTAATCGAACAAAAATTTTCAAATCAAAGTTTGAGCACGGGCAGATCAGCAGTTTCAACCCGAGCGCTGGGCCTGGCTACGACAAACCTCCGGTAAACTTCCTCTAAAATCCGACTCAGCCGAACATGAAAGAGTCCAAGCTCAGGAACGTCATAGCTTTCCTTTTCGAGCGCCGGCTCCTTATGACCCACTTCGTTAAGGACGTCTTGATAGCATTTCGAAAAAGCATCAATCATCAAGCTGTCAAAGGCGCGTTTGGCGCCTTTGACTTTGGCACAATTTAAAAACGACTCATAGAGACCGGACTCACGGGCTATTTCCGGGCCATATTCGAATTTTGGATTCCAAATCTCCAGGAAGTCACGATCATCGTAGCTAATTTTCAAAGTATATGTCATAATCTTCACCTTAAATATTTTTTCGCACCGCGGCTCCGAAAGATGACTTCAGAGCCTTTAGGCGTTTTGCTCTCTTCTTGCCAAAGATAATTCCAAACAACGTTGATGTTAGACTTTTTTAGAACGACCAGAAGCAAAATTTTTTTGCGAGTGCTTTCTGTAAACATCGTGTCTTTTAAGAATAAATAATTGCTGTCTATGTTGGGATGACGTGCAACAATAATAGGTGACTTGAGAATCACGGGAATCTTATCCAAATGTTGGAGAACAAAACTGTGATCAAAACGCTTACGACGCGAATCAATAATATATCGCCACCCCTCCTCGGTGAAATAATAACGTTCGCCAAAATAATCCACCCCTGAGAAGATTACAGTTTGGGGCTTGACGATTCCATCGACAATTATAGAAACAATTTCGCCACGTTGCGAATAATCAACGTTCTTTAGCCTGTAAAGACCGGGATCAATCACATGAATTTTCCAGTTGACGGCCGAAGTTTAGGCCCGGTTGTATTATCTGTCTCAACGTAAAATAAAAAAACAATTCTTATTTCGCAAACTAATTTTTGAATGCGCTAGGCGCTAAATCGTCAGCCAGCACCACTCTTTCGCCAGTGGCGTTTTGTTCGATTTCTCGAATCGTCCGGATTAAAACCGATTTCCCCCACTCGCCTGTTCATCCGTTCTCCCACTCTCCCCATCCGCTTCACGGCCTCTCGCCTCCGGTTGAGTCGCCGCCTT
>Ga0247727_10016018_pt1 | contig 12182 bp, 16 predicted proteins | sample WisWelCaveWW1625_FD_202498 | JGI IMG/M metagenome (GOLD analysis project Ga0247727, IMG submission 202498) | Biofilm microbial communities from Wishing Well Cave, Virginia, United States - WW16-25 | ecosystem: Environmental > Aquatic > Deep subsurface > Groundwater > Cave microbial mat | place...
ATGGAAAATTCTCGGTGAAGCCTTTAGAGCGTGGATTCGGGATCACCATTGGCAATTCTTTAAGACGAATCCTGCTTTCTTCATTACAAGGAGCGGCTATTACCAGTATTAGAATTCGGGGAGTCGAGCATGAATTTTCCACAATCAAAGGTGTGAAAGAAGATGTTGCCGATATTATTCTGAACCTCAAAGAAGTTCTAATTAAATGCCATTCTGCTGGCCCTGAAAAAATTGAATTTCGGGCGGAAGGTGAAAAAGAGATCAAAGCCAAGGATATTATCGTGAATGAGAATATCGAAATCTTAAATCCGGAACACCATATTGCTTCGTTAGGACCGGATGCAAAACTTCAAATTGAGATGACCGTAAAGATGGGAAAAGGATATGTCCCTGCTGAGAAGAATAAGGAACCAGAGCATGCGATTGGTACCATTCCTATTGATGCAATTTTCTCCCCAATTACAAAAGTAAACTACAATGTGAGTCAAGCGCGGGTTGGTCAGAAGACAGATTACGACAAATTAACTTTAGAAGTTTGGACCAATGGATCTGTAAAACCGCAAGACGCAGTTGCCTATGCTGCTAAGATTTTAAAGGAACAGGTTCAAGTGTTCATTAATTTTGATGAAACAAAGATTGAACCTGAACCTTTACCTTCTGTGAAAGAAGAGAAAGGCACCGGCGTCAATGAAAATCTCCTTCGAAAGGTAGATGAACTTGAGCTTTCTGTTCGATCTGCCAATTGTCTTCAGAACGCCGATATTAAGTTTATTGGTGAGCTTGTGCAAAGAAGTGAAAATGAGATGCTTAAAACCAAAAACTTTGGGCGCAAATCTTTGAATGAAATTAAGGAGATTCTTTCAGAGATGGGACTCGCCTTGGGAATGAGATTGGAAACTGATGCCTTAAAGGAACTTGAATCTTTGCGCAGGCACACTTCCGCGTTCACCTCCCATGCGGCAGAAGGACCTGATGTATGAGGCATCGTGTTGATGGAAGAACTTTCGGACGTCGTCCGGAACAGCGCAAGGCATTGCTTCGAGGTTTGGCCAATAGCCTTTTGGATGCGGAAAGAATTGTGACGACACTTGAGAAGGCAAAAGAGCTTCGTAGAGTAGTCGAGCCATTGGTAACTCTTGCTAAAAAAGGAAATCTTTTCTCGAGAAGGCGAGCGGGGAGCTATTTGTACCGAAGGGAAACTTTGACAAAACTCTTTGGCGAAATTGCAGAGCGTTTTAGAGATCGGAAAGGTGGATATACCAGAATCTATCGCCTAGGGAGAAGAATTGGCGATGGAGCTCAAAAAGCAATCATTGAATTACTCCGAGATAAAACCGCTTCTAAGGAAAAAGGAGAAAAGGGATCGAAAGAAACAAAACCAAAGAAAAAGCCTCAGAGAAGGGCGACAAAAACCCAGAGCAAAAAGGATACGAATGGAGGAAAAAAATCCAAGGCCAAAGCAGAAGAATAGCAATTTCTGTTTTTCTATTTGCATCATTGCATTTAGGTAATCTTCTTGCTGCTTCTAAATGCGAGGGGCCTTATGGGGGGAAAGAAGGCCTGTGCGCTCCGGATTTTACGCTTAAAACTCTTGATGGAAATGAAGTTCGCTTATCTTCATTTTTAGGGAAAGTCATATTTCTCAATTTCTGGGCTACCTGGTGTACGCCATGTGCAATAGAAATTCCAGAAATGGAAAAAGCATATCGAAAACTACGCTCTCATTCATTTGCGATGCTGGCCATTAGCATTGATACAGAGGGGAAAGCAGCTATCGACAAATTTTTTAAAGAGACATTTAAGGGAGAAATCTCTTCTTTTCCCATTCTTTTGGATCCAGAAAAAAAAATTTCGCATCAATATGGGACATTTAAAGTTCCCGAAACCTACATTATTGATAAAAGAGGACGTATTCGTGACAAAGTAGAGGGGATTCGAGAGTGGAACGATTCACTCATTCGTCATTATCTCGAGCTTTTAATCAAAGAACCCTAAACCTTTCCCATGAGAGTGGTCACATTTACAACGGACTTTGGCACAAATGATTCATATGTGGCCTCCATGAAAGGGATTATCCTTTCTCTAGTACCATATATTCAACTAATTGATATTACTAATAATATTGAACATCAAAATGTTTTTCACGGTAGTTTTGTCTTATCTCAATCTTGGAAAGATTTTCCTAAAAGTACAATCCACCTTGGCGTTGTGGATCCAGGGGTTGGGGGATCAAGAAACCGACTGATTGTAGAAACTCAGGGGCATTATTTCGTGGGCCCGGACAATGGATTATTTGGATTTACCACTCCGTTTGGGGATTCAAAATTTTGGAGAATTAAAGATGAAATTATTTCTTCAAAAGTGAGCTTAACCTTTGAAGGTCGTGATATTTTTGCTCCAATTGTTGGGCGTCTCTTGCAAGGCGTATTGCCAAATGAATTAGGATCTCCTTTAGAAGCCATCCAAACATTGGAGATTCCTCAACCTAAAATGGAAAAGCAAAAAGCCATTGGAGAAATCATACATGTGGATCATTTCGGAAATTTGATTACAAACTTTGTCCCAAATAGGGTGCCTCAAAAAGCGACAATTTGGGTAGGAAATCAAAAAATTGGGCCCATGGTAGGAACATATTCGGATGTTCCCAAAGATAAACCGGTAGTTCTTTGGAATAGTTCCAATCGATTAGAAATTGGTGTGCGAAATGGGTCTGCACGTAAAAAGCTGAAAGCAAAGGTAGGTACAAAGGTCGTCATCAAATGGTAAAAAACCAAATTGCATTTTTGTTTCCTGGTCAGGGTTCTCAATCTGTAGGTATGGGTGGATTTTTAAGAGAATATCCAATAGCTCAAAAAACGTTTGAAGAAGCAGATCAAGCTTTGGGGGAGCCTTTGAGCAAAATTATTGAAAATGGTCCGCAAGAAAAATTGAAAGAAACAGCTTATGCTCAGCCAGCCATTCTCACGATAAGTGTTGCCATTGGAAGAGTTCTTAATCAAAGAAGTTTTTCTCCTTCCATCATGGCAGGACACAGTTTGGGGGAATATTCTGCGTTGGTTCTTTCAGATGTGCTTTCTTTTGAAGATGCAGTTCGGCTGGTGCAAAAGCGAGGAAGATTCATGCAGGAAGCAGTCCCGCTTGGAAAAGGGACCATGTTAGCTGTGTTGGGCATGGAAGATTCTGTGGTTGAAGAGGTGTGTGAAGATATAAGCAAAAAAGGAATGGTGGTTGAACCCGCCAACTACAATTGTCCAGGGCAGTTGGTGATCAGTGGCACTGTTGAAGGAGTGGAAGCGGCATCTGAGGAATTAAAAAAGCGGGGATGTAAAAAATGTGTCCCATTGCAAGTGAGTGCTCCATTTCACTGCTCTTTGCTAAAACCCGCGGGGGAAGAGTTGGCCAAAGAACTTGAAAAGGTGACCTTTAGAGATCCCAAAATACCTTATGTGGCAAATGTGGATTGTTCTTTGGTTTCAAAGAAAGAAGAAGTAAAGAATCGGTTGATTGAACAAGTTTGGAAACCTGTAAAATGGCGTCAGTCGTTGCAAATGATTTTTAGAGAATGGAAACTTACTTTGGTAGCCGAAGTAGGGCCAGGGAAGGTGGTTTGCGGGCACGTCAAAAAGATCGACCAAAACATTGCGTGCATGAACACGGATACCTTGGAGAATCTTATGGGGATTTTAGATTTAGTAAAATAAATTTGCTACTTTTATTTTGATTCCTAAAGCAAATCCTTGGCAACCTCTGTTCTCAAAAGATTTTTTACGTAAACGTGATCAGCCTAAAACACAAATACGCGAGAAAAGTTTTGATTAGTGTATCTTTTAGATACCAACATTTGCATCTATTTAATTCGAGAAAAATCTCCTAAAATTGAAGCGAAATTTCGATCGCATTCAATAACAGAGGTAGGCATCTCCTCGATTACTTTTAGTGAACTCCAGTTTGGTGTGGAAAAAAGTCAATATCCCGAAAAAAATCAAGAAGCTTTAAATTTCTTTCTAGCCCCTTTAGAAATTTTTCCTTTTGATGAAAGAGCAGCTATAGCATATGGAAAAATAAGAGCTAAGCTGGAAAAACAAGGGAATGTCACTGGACCATTGGATCTGATGATTTGTTCCCATGCCTTAGCGCTATATGCTATTCTGGTGACGAACAACGTTAAAGAATTTCCACGTGTCAAAAACTTAAAGATTGAAAATTGGGCATGATTACCATAAGTGAAGCAATTCGAACTTTTCTTTTTACTGAAACAAAGGTTCAAAAGAAACGTGACCGCGCAATTTCTCTCCAAGGAAAGCTATCACCCAAAGAAGCCGCCTTACTGAAAGATCGTTGCCGAGCTATTCGTCAGTCATGGCGCTTCTGATTGCTGATACCGATGTGCTTATCGATTTTGTTAATTGATTTTATCCTGTCACCGCGCTGGGTGATTCTTGATCAATTCCGCAGTCCAAAGATAACCTGGCGCATCTACCCCTGGCCCTGGCTTATCTACTAAATCATTTTTAAATTCATCTAAACTATCAAACAACGCAAACGGACCCATCGCAGGTATGTTAACTTTCCTATTTGAGAAATAAATCCGAAGCGCAATGATTTTCGTTTTTGTAGAATCTGTTTTGAGTTCGTTCAGTCGAGCTGATAATAGCGCAAAATAACTGTTTCGTTGCTCTAATTGGAATTGATAATTTTTTAAATCTGTTCGTAAAGCCTTCCAGATTTTTGTCTGAGTTTTTTCATCGCAGGTAAGGCTCACTTTTGGACCTTCTAAATCATCTATTTTTGTTAATGAGCAAAGGTTCTTTCCAACTTCTTTGATAGGCCCGATGATCCAAAAATTTCGATTGATAAACCCTTCAAAATTCTCAGGTATGGGTGAGCCATCCGGATTGAGCTCGAAATTTTCTGCAGGGAATTTGTAGTAATTAATATCGATCTTGAGAAAATTGTTAAGTTTTCCAACGTTTTTTTCAAGACAAAGAAATGCCATGCTAGAGCTTGCTGCCGCCTGAGTATATTTTTTCATAACTTCCTTGGCTTGAGCGATAGTAAAGGTTTGATTCAGTTCAAGGGTGTAGGTTTTAGGTGGGCTTATTGTGTCGACTTTGAGACGTTCAGGCTTACTAAGTTCTAAACTGACTTCTGTATATGGAATTGGTGCCTGAAGTTCAATGGGGCAATTCATGTCTCAAAAGATTTCATCACCCAATGCTTTTGAAAGAAAATTCAAAAAGACAAACATTCCTGTGATCATGAAAACATTTAAAGAGCGTATCTTCTTCATAGTAGCGCGCTGATTATACCTCTAAATGGGCCTTTGGTGAATGCGAATTTATTTGAAGAATTAAGCAGTCTTAGAGGTTTGACGAGACCTATTGACGTAATACGTACGAGAAGTCAAACTCACTGTCACATGTCCAAACGTATCCATATTGCCACCTATGGCTGCCAGATGAATGAATATGAATCAGATCGCACATTTCGGCTTTTCCACGACAAAGAAGGTTATGAGTGGACACACGATCCAACAAAGGCTGATTTGGTTTTGTACAACACATGTAGCATTCGTGACAAAGCAGATCAGAAAGCGTTTTCTGCCATTGGGCTTCTTCGTTCCACAAAACTAACGCGCCCTGAGATGGTCATTGCTGTGGGCGGTTGCATGGCTCAAATGCAAGGGAAGGAGATTCAGAAAAAATTTCCTTATGTGGATCTCGTGTTTGGAACTCATCAATGGAACCATCTTCCCGAGCTTGTAAGAAAAGTTCAGGTTGAAAAAGAGAAAATTCTAGAGATCGATCTTTACGGGTGGAAAAACTACAATTTTTTGCCTTATCGTCAATCCGTTGCATCTCATCCTATTTCAGAGTTTGTCACGATTCAAAATGGCTGTAATAAGTTTTGCACTTTTTGCTTGGTGCCATTTACCCGGGGTCGGGAAATGAGTCGCTCTCCCAAAGAAATCATGGAAGAAGTCCATGAGTTGGCAAACATGGGTGTCCGCGAAGTTATGCTTTTAGGACAGAACGTAAATGCATATGGGAAAGATCAACGTTTTGATTTGAGTTTTACCGATCTTCTCAAGAAGGTTTGTGAGATTAACGGCCTTGAAAGACTTCGTTTTATGACTTCTCATCCAGCAGAACTGACATTTGAAATGATTGACGTGATGGCGGATCAGGAAAAAATCTGCGAACATCTCCATTTACCGCTACAAAGCGGCTCTGATATGATTCTTCAAAAAATGAATCGCGGCTATGATATGGCCCAGTATCGAAAAATTGTCCAATATCTACGAAAAAAGATTCCGACTCTGTCACTAACAACAGATCTCATTGTAGCCTTTCCAGGCGAAACAGAGGAAAACTTTGAAAGAACTTTAGACGCAATAAGGGAATTCGAATTTGAGGACTCGTTTTCTTTTTGTTACTCACCTCGCCCACATACCAAAGCAGCGCAATGGACTGAAGCTTTTAATCCGCCAGAAGTTTGCAATGAGCGTTTGAGTCGATTACAAAAACTTCAGAACGAAATAAGAGATCGTAAAAACCAGGCTTGGGTAGGAAAGGAGGTTCAAGTCCTGGTGGAAGGTGAGGCAAAAAAGGGAGAAGGAATGCTGACTGGCAAAAACAGAGAAAATGTCGCAGTGAATTTTTTAGGTACCAAAGATTGGATTGGAAAATTGATTGACGTTAAGATTACCAAGGCACTTCCCCATTCACTCTTGGGGGCCACCCTTTAAGGAGAGACATGTCAATTGAAATGGCCATCACGAATTTAAATATTGATCCTGTTTCAAAGACTCCTTTTCTTTTGCTTCAAGATAAAGAAAAAAAATATACAGTTTCGATTTGGATCGGCGTATTTGAGGCTAGCGCCATTGCCAGTCATCTTGAAGGAATGAAAGTATCAAGGCCCATGACCCATGATCTTTTGGCAAATACGTTTGGAATATTTGAAGCGAAGCTCGTAAAGATTGAAATTGTGGATATTAAAGAAAATACCTACTTCGCAAATCTTGTTGTTCAAAGAACGACAGGAGAAGAAGTCGTGATGGATGCGCGACCCAGTGATGCAATAGCTTTAGCCCTACGTTTAAACGCGCCCATTTTTGTGAGCGAAACAGTCATTGAGAAGACCAATGCCAGTCAGAATTTAAAAGGAGAGAAACCAAAAATCCCTGAAGAAGAGAAATGGGAGGAGATTCTGAAAAACCTTTCTCCTGAAGCCTTTGGAAAATATAAAATGTAGTTTTATTTCGAACCCTTAAGGAGTTTTATTATTAATGGCCAAAATTCGAACGCTACGACTTTGTCCCTTGTTTAGACGCCTAGGTTATAAAGATTTGGCGATCTTAGCGCCCCATGTTCAAGAAGAGGCTGTGAAAAAGGATCATTGGATTGCTGAAGAAGGAAGCCCTACAGATGGACTCATCATTATAAAAAAGGGAAAAGTGAGGTTAAGTTTAGGGAATCTTGCGGCAGCGCAAATTGACTTAGGCCCAGCAGAGTTTTTTGGAGAGCTCTCTTTGGTAGAAGGTAGCCAAATTCGAGCCGTCAATGCCAAAGCGTTAGAGCCAACTGAATACTTAAAGATCCAACTCACGGATTACCAACAATTGATAGACCAGGCTCCAGAGGTAGCCACAAGAATTTCCATTGGAATCTTACAGGCTTTGAAAGAAAAGATGGAACTAACCAAGGACTTGTTATCCGAATTGGTACAAGTGGCTTGAGGGGAAAGGAAAAGGAGCGTAAAAAGGTATCTTGAGGCCCATATGAATAAAAGAATTGTACATGTGGTGGGAACTGGAACGATTGGCGAACCTTTAATTGGACTTTTATCAGATTTTAAAGCCGAGCTAGGGATTGATGAGGTTACTTTTTCCAAGAAACAAGCCCTTTTAACAGATCGCTCCAAGGTCTATGCCCTAAGGAAGAGAGGGGCTAAGCTATGTGCAGAGGAATCTGCTTGGAAGGAATTTGAAAAACTGGGAATGGAACCCTCTTTTCGCATAGATGAAGCTCTGGCTCGGGCTTCTGTGGTTGTAGATTGCACTCCTGTAGGAAATCAAAACAAAGTCCAATATTATGAAAAATATACCTCCAGTACTCATGGGTTTATTGCTCAAGGAAGTGAATTTGGTTTTGGAAAAATGTATGCTCGTGGAATCAATGATTCAACCTTAACCCATGGAAAAGATAAGTTTATTCATGTTGTTAGTTGCAATACCCACAATCTTTCTGTGTTGATTAAGACCATTGCTATGAATAACGGAAATGATCCTCATGGTTTGGAATCGGCGCGGTTTGTCTGTATACGACGTGCCAATGACATTAGCCAGGATGGAGATTTTATTCCAGCTCATCAGGTGAATCGTCATAAAGAGGGACGTTTTGGGACTCACCATGCAAGAGACGCGCACGAGCTGTTTAAAACATTACAATTGGATCTAGATCTGTTTTCCTCCGCTATCAAAACCAACACGCAATATATGCATACCATTTGGTTCCATCTGCTTTTAAAAGGGAAAATAACCAAAGAAGAGGTTTTAAAGCGTCTTAAGGAATGTGACCGAGTAGCACTCACCTATAAAAATTCTTCCAATGCCGTATTTTCTTTTGGAAGAGACCACGGTCATTTTGGCCGAATTTTGAACCAGACGGTCCTGGTTGAGGCGACTTTGGAAGTGGTCAACGAACAAGAGGTTTTTGGATGGTGTTTTACGCCTCAGGACGGAAATGCGTTGCTTTCATCCGTTGCTGCGACCGAATTTTTTCTCTATCCGGACGAGTACGAAAAGCGGATTCAATGCCTAAAACCCTTTTTCTTTTCAGAGGTTTAGCTCCGTTTGACGGCAGCTTAGTTCTCTGGTATAAAAGTTTCACACTTCAAAAGTGGTAAGGAGGAAGTTATATGGAACAGATTGAAGTACGAGAATATTCAATGGATCAAAGGTATCAAATCGGCGAAGTCATCGAACATCCCTTTTTCGGTAAAGGGCAAGTGATTGCCAATCTAAGAAAGGGAAAGATTGAAGTCAACTTCGAAAAGATCGGTGTTCGTACCCTGGTCTCCAACTATCGTGCCTAGTGTAGTGTCTCATAAATTTCTTTATGCTAAGGTTTCGTAACAAATTCTGTTAAGAAATACAGACTAGCTTTTGAGCGCGCAAGATAAAGACGTTTTAGTTCCTCTTGCAGATGGCTTTGAAGAGATCGAAGCTATAACCATTATTAATCTTCTAAGAAGAGCTGGTATTACAGTAACTTTAGCTACGATAACGGACAAATTAGAGGTTTATGGCTCTCACAATATTTGCGTTAAGGCAGAACAAAAGATTTCAGCGGTCATAGATCGCCGGTTTGATGGCATTATCTTGCCTGGTGGCATGCCCGGAACTAAAAATTTAAGTCAAAGCAAGGAGTTAAGCCAAATGATTTCGCGACAATGGGAACGAGGGGAAATTCTTGCGGCCATTTGCGCTGCGCCAACTGTCTTAGCTCAATGCGGAGTCTTAAAAGGCAAAGAGGCCACTTCTTATCCCGAATTCCAATCTCAATTAAGCGGGGCCAAGGTAAGTCAGAAACCCGTTGTTGAAGATGGAAATGTGGTGACGAGCCAAGGACCTGGTACAGCAATTCTTTTTTCGCTCAAGATGATTGAGAAACTTGTGGGTAGTGAGAAGCGAGCCCAGATTGAGAAAGCTATACTTTTCCTTGGCCCCTCTTAAGGAAAAATTCCTCTTTCTTGATAAGCCTTTTGAATCTTCTGTAACGCCACCATATAGGCTGCTGTCCTAAAATCTACACCATATTCTTGAACCACCTCATAGGTTCGATGAAATGCTCTGCGCATCATGTAAGATAGTTTTTGATCAACTTCAAACAAACTCCATTGAGCACTTGTCTTATTCTGGACCCATTCAAAATAGCTAACGGTTACACCTCCTGCATTCACGAGGAGATCTGGAAGGATTGTGACACCTTTTTCCTTTAGAATGGACTCTGCGCTTTCAGTAGTTGGACCATTGGCACCTTCGACGATCACCCTGGCCTTAATGTGGGGCGCATTTTTCTCTGTGATTTGATTTTCTAACGCTGCTGGAATTAAAACATCCACAGACAATCCAAAAAATTCATCAGAAGATATGACCTGTGCTTTTGGATAGCCCAGAATGGTTTTATTCTTTTTTAAGTGTCTAAGCAGATCCTTAGTCTCAATTCCTTTTGGATTGTAGATCGCTCCACTGTGATCCTGCACACCCACCATAGTTGCCCCACGTTTTTCTAATAGAAGGGCAGCATGAGACCCTACGTTTCCAAACCCTTGCACTGAAAAACACAAATTGGATAAATCAATTCCTTCTTCGTCGGCCCAGCTTCGTAAAACAAACACCAAGCCTTGCCCCGTGGCCTTTTTACGGCCTTGGCTTCCTCCTGTCGTGACGGTTTTCCCAGTCACAATATGGCGTTGAGCATTTCGATTAACAGCATCTTGGGCATTCATAAAGGTATCCATCATCCAAACCATAGTTTCTGCATTGGTTCCCACGTCTGGTGCGGGAATGTCATACTCTGGCCCAATGTTGTTTCCCAGGGAATGGGTAAATCGTCGCGTCAACCTCATAAGCTCTTTTTGACTCAATAGAGAGGGATCGACGGTTACACCGCCTTTAGCTCCTCCAAAAGGGATGTCAACCAACGCGCACTTAAAGGTCATCCAGACAGCCAGGGCCTTAACTTCATCCAGCTCTACTTTTGGATGGTATCGAATGCCCCCTTTATAAGGTCCCAATATGTTGTTATGTTGAATTCGGTAGCCGGTAAACATCCGAAACTCATCGCTGTCCATTCGAACAGGAAAATGGATCGTAATTTCGTTTTTTGGTTCGGATAAAATTGAGTTTACAACAGGGTCGAGTTCTACGTGGTCCGCAGCACGTTGCCATTGTCGAAGTGCTTGGTTATATAAAGAGAAAGATTCCTTCTTGTCCATAAGGAGTCGCAAGATTATGGATGAAAACTCAAGCTAGTCAAATTGACGAAACCCTGGAATTCCCTTATAAGCTTATCCCCATGATGAAACCAAGTCCTTTAGCTCAAGTAAAGAAAGAATATAGTTCTAAGGAAAAACTAGTAGAAAAACTTCTTTCGAAACTCTCCAAAAAAGAAAACGAATCAAACGATACTTTCAAAAAAAGAATGCTTAAGGTGAGTTCTTCCAAACTCTTAAAACTTGAGAAACGTTTAAATCAAATAAAATCGACTAAGAAATAGCCCCGTTGGCTTCCCAAGAAAAGATTGCCGAGCTCCTTCTTTCGACAGGAGCGGTAGAACTCCGGCCAAAAGAGCCTTTCCGCTTTGCTTCAGGCATTTTATCTCCGATCTACTGTGATAACCGCCTCCTTTTGTCAGAGACCGAAGGCAGGGGGTGGATTGTAGATAGTCTTTGTGAATTTGTAGATAAAGCTAAAGCAGAACAAGTAGCGGGCGTAGCAACAGCTGGGATTGCTTGGGGTGCTTGGATTGCAGAGCGTCTAAAGCTTCCTTTCATTTATATTCGAAGCTCTGCCAAAGAACATGGCAAGAAAAACCAAATTGAAGGAAGGGTGAAAAAAGGAGCTCAAATCGCAGTGATTGAGGATCTTATCAGCACAGGCGGGTCTGTCCTAAATGCTGTTGATGAAGTATCAAAAGCAGGAGCTTTTGTGGTAGGGGTTTTTGCGATTTTTAGTTATCACTTCAAGGAGTCGAGAGAAGCCTTTCAAAAACGAAAAATTCCTGTTCATACTCTTGTGAATATCGATACTCTTTTAGAGGTGGCAAAAATAGAAAAAAAGATTGGTCAAGCGGAAGTTGACCTCATTCGTTTGTGGCAGAGCGATCCTCGGAATTGGGATCAGGTATAACATTCTGGGTATTTTTTTTAGGTCTAGATTCATAGAACTTTCGAGCTTTTATCTCATTGATCCAACCTAGTTCCGCCGCAGTTTTTAGACCAATCTTTACTTCGTCCAGGGATTTGAACAGCCGGTAGCTAGTTTCATTTTGCACAACACCTCGACTCATAAGTTCTCCATACTCTTGAGGATACAGGGGTTCCTTAAAGGGCTCTGCATATCCCTCCGGATATACGGCCATTCCACCTTTACCATACTTATCGGTTGCTCCTAA
>Ga0247727_10016019_pt1 | contig 12181 bp, 10 predicted proteins | sample WisWelCaveWW1625_FD_202498 | JGI IMG/M metagenome (GOLD analysis project Ga0247727, IMG submission 202498) | Biofilm microbial communities from Wishing Well Cave, Virginia, United States - WW16-25 | ecosystem: Environmental > Aquatic > Deep subsurface > Groundwater > Cave microbial mat | place...
CAGCCGGCGGGAGACGACGACGAGGCCGATCAGGCCCATCACGACGAGGTAGGCGACGTGGACGAACAGCCCGGGCTCCACCGCGCCGACCGTCAGCGCCCGGATGAGCGCGACGCCCTGGTACAACGGCGTCAGCTCGACGATCGTCCGCAGCGCCCCCGGGTACGCCTCGACCGGGTAGAACGTGCCCGAGAACAGGAACAGCGGCAGCAGGACGAGCTGCAGCTTGTCGAAGTCCTGCCAGGTCTTCATGTACGTCGTCGCCGCCATGGCGGTCGCCGCGAAGGCGAAGCCGATGAGCGCCGCGGCCGGCAGGGCGAGGATGAGCCACGGTGAGATCGCCATGCCCATGACGACCATGACCGCGAGGAAGCCGACCGTGTACAGGCCGCCGCGGATGAGCGCCCAGCTGATCTCGCCGAGGGCGATGTCGCCGACCCCGACAGGCGTCGCGAGGATCGCGTCGTAAACCTTGTCGAAGTGGATCTTGCCGAACACGTTGAACGTGCTCTCGTAGATCGCCCCGTTCATCGATGAGGCGGCGAGCAGCGCCGGCGCCACGAACAGCGCGTACGGGATCTGCTGGCCGCCGGGCCCGGCGATCGTCTGCACGATCGCGCCGACGCCGAGCCCCACGGCGAGCAGGTAGAACAGCGGCTCGAAGAAGCCGGACACGATGACGAGCCACGTCCGCCGGTAGATGTACGCGTTGCGCTCGACGATGAGCGCCGCCCGCCGGCTGCCCATCGCGCCGGGCGGCAGGATCCGGGTGAGCAGCGTCGCTCTGCGGGTCGTGACGCCGGCCATCAGACGACGAGCCTCCGCTCGACCGCCCTGACCGTCAGCCAGGTCCCCAGCGCGACGAACGCGACGAGCACCGCGGCGTGGACGAGCGCCATGAGGGGCGCCTCGAGCGCCGTCCCGAGTGCGAGCCCGCGCGCCAGCGCGACGCCGTGGTAGACCGGCGTCAGCCAGGCCAGCGGCTGCAGCACACCCGGCAGCTGCTCGATCGGGAAGAACGTGCCCGAGAACAGGAACAGGGGCTGGATGCCGAACCGGAAGATGTAGTTGAACTTCGTCATCTGCCGCTGCGTCGCCGAGAACGCGGCGACGAAACCGGCGAAGGCGAGCCCGGTGAGGAGCGCGACCGGCACCGCGAGCACGATGAGTGGCGAGCGCGCCGCCCCGAACAGGACGAGGACGACGGTGAAGATGGCCGTCACGACGAGGACGCGGCTGCCGATCCAGGCGAGGCTGCCGAGGGCGATGCCGCGCGGGTCGATCGGCGTCGCATGCATCGCGTGGAAGACCCGGTTCCAGACGAAGCCGCCGAGGATCGGGAACGTCGCCTCGAACGTCCCGACCTGCATCGCCGTCGCGGCCAGCAGGCCGGGCCCCAGGAACTCGATGTAGCGCACGCCGCCGAGGACGTCCGAGCCGGCCGAATCGACGTAGCCGCCGAGCCCGAGCCCCATCGAGGCGAGGAACAGCACCGGCGTCAGGAACGAGTTGAAGACCGTCCCCCGCCAGACGCGGCGGTACTGGAGCGCCCGATGCTCGAACACGCGCTGGGCGCTGACGAGCCCGACGGTCACGACGTCCGCCTCAGTCGACGAGCGTCCGGCCGGTCAGCCGCAGAAAGACGTCCTCGAGCGTCGAGCGGCGGACGAGCACCGTCTCCGGCTGCAACCCGCGTTCGTGGACGGCGACCGCGACCGCCTCGCCGTCGTCGGCGTAGAGGAGGACCCGGTCGGGCAACCACTCGATCCGCTCCGAGAGCCCGTCGAGTCGGCCGTCGAGCGTCTCCTGGATGCCCGGCGGAAAGCGCAGCTCGGTGACCTCCTTCGTCGCGTACCGCCCGATCAGCTGGCGCGGCGAGCCTTCGGCCACGATCTTCGCCTTGTCCATGACGACGAGGCGGTCGCACAGCTGCTCGGCCTCGTCCATGTAATGCGTCGTCAGGACGAGCGTCGTGCCGCGCTGCTTGAGCCGGTAGAGCCGATCCCAGACGAGGTGGCGCGCCTGCGGGTCGAGGCCCGTCGTCGGCTCGTCGAGGAGCATCAGCTCCGGTTCGTTGATGAGCGCCCGGGCGATCGTGAGGCGGCGCTTCATGCCGCCCGACAGGTGCTCGACGATGTCGTCGCGGCGTTCGGTGAGCTGGACGAACTCCAGCAGCTCGTCCGCCCGCCGACCGGATTCCGCCCACCGGAGTCCGAAGTAGCGGCCGTAGATGAGCAGGTTCTCGCGGATCGACAGCTCGTTGTCCAGGGTGTCCTGCTGCGGCACGACGCCGAGACGGGCGCGGATCCGTGGCCCGTCCGTCCGCGGCTCCAGGCCGAGCACGGTCAACCTGCCCTCGGTCACCGGTGAGACGCCGCCGATCATCCGCATCGTCGAGGTCTTGCCGGCCCCGTTCGGGCCGAGAAAGCCGAACGCCTCGCCCCTTGCCACGTCGAAGTCGATCGCGTCGACCGCGGTGAACGCGCCGAAGCGCTTCGTCAGGCCGCGGGCACGGATGAGCGGCAGGTCGGCCGGGACGCCGTCGGACATGGGACCGGGATGGTACCGCAGCCCGGCTCGCCGGCCCGAGGGTCTCGACGAAACGTGCTATATTCAGGTAGCATTTAAGTCCGGAGGTGCCCGATGCCCACCCTACCCGCCCCGGTCGAGGCGCTGCTCGAGGCCGCGCTCGTCGGCGAGCTGACGGTCGTGAACGCCGCCGGCCGGCCGATCACCTATCCGCTCATCCCGCTCTACGACGGCGAGCGGATCTACCTTACCTCGTCGGTCCTGTTCAGCCGCAAGCTCGAGCACCTGAAGCACGACGGCAGGGTCTCGCTGTCGCTGACCGACCCGGTCGCCCTCGGCGGCCGGACCGACCGGGCCACGATCCAGGGCGACGCGCTGGTCATCGAGGACGACCCGCATCACGGCTGGGAGCGCCTGCTCGCGATCTGGGAGCGCAAGGAACCCGCGATCGTCGCCTTCCTCAAGATGCGCGTCGCGCTGCCGCTGTTCTTCGAGCGCTCGCTCATCGAGATCACCCCCCGTCGGGTCCTCTACTGGTCCGACGGCCAGGCGTCGACCGAGCCGGTGATCACCGAGCTCGAACGGGAGGCCGCGTGATGGACAGGACCAAACCCCTCGACATCGTCCACGGGCTGGCGAAGCTCGCGACGTATCCGCATCACGTCCTGACCTGGGTCGACGAGGCCGGGTATCCGGTCAGCGTCGCCGTCGTCGCCGCGATGGACGCGGCCGCGGGCCGGGCGACGTTCGATGCGCCGGCCGGGCTCGCCGTCCCGACCGACCGCGACGTCTCGCTCACCGGGTCGCACATCCGGCCGCAGCCGGGTTACGGCTACGACGAGCGCCGCCACGTCACCGTCTGGGGTCGCGCGAATGCGGCGCCGGACGGGCGGCTCGCGATCCGCGCCACCCACGCCTGGGGCTGGGACGAGGCAGAGATTCCGTTCTTCGAGTACTCGGAGCGCTCGGTGGGCCGGTCCCGTCGCTACTTCGACGCTCTGTCGGCCGAGCGAGGCACTCCCGTGAAGCCCCGCCTCGCGCCCGGTTGGCTGGCGCTCCGGGCGACCCGCCTGCCGTTCCTGACGGCGACGATCGTGCCGGTCCTCGTCGGCATCGCCATCGCCGCGACGGACGGCGCGTTCGACCTCCCGAGCGCCATGCTGACGATCCTGGGCGCGGCATTCGTCCAGCTCGGCCTCAACGTCGCGAACGACGTCTTCGACACGACCCAGGGGGCCGACGACGCGAACGTCACACCGACGCAGTTCAGCGGCGGCTCACGGGTCATCCAGTACGGCCTGTTGAGCCTCCGCCAGATGGCGACCATCGCGACCGCCTTTTACCTCGCGGCCGCGGCGATCGGCATCGTGCTGCTCGCGATCCGCTGGTCGGAGGCGCTCCTCGTGATCGGGATCGTGGGGTTCGTCGTCAGCCTGGGCTACACCGCGCCGCCGCTCAAGCTCGTCTACCGCGGTCTCGGCGAGATCGCCGTCGCCATCGGATTCGGGCCGCTGATGCTGCTCGGGGCATACGTCGTCCAGACCCGCGGCGCCCTGTCATGGGAGCCCTTCGTCGCTTCGATCCCGATCGCTCTGCTCGTGGCGCTCATCCTGTACGTCAACGAGATCCCGGACCGGCGCGGCGACGCGCACGCCGGGAAGCGGACGCTGCCGGTACGGTTCTCGAGGCGAGCGGTCATCCGCGGCTATGACGTGGCCGTTGCACTGGCGTACGCGGTGATCGTCGTCGGTGTCGTGGCGGGCCTGCTGCCGCTGCCGGCTCTGCTCGTCCTGCTGACGATCCCGATGGCGCGGCGCGTCCACGACGGCCTCGCGCCGAACTACGACAACCCGTACGGCCTGATGGCGGTCATGGGCGTGAACATCAAGGTCCACGCGTACGCCGGGCTGCTCCTGCTCGCGGCCTACGCGCTGGTCCTTCTGCTCGGCGCGTTCGCTCCGTCGATGGACCTGTTCGTGGGCTGACGACCTGCGGCGGGCCTGCCTGGTGATCGAGCGGTGAGCGCGCCACGTCAACCTTCGGATCGGTGGACACGATCCGCTTCGGCCGCGGACTGCGAGCGCTCAGGCGGCGGCGGCGTTGGCGTCAGGTCGACCTCGCCGCCGCAACGGGCTTCTCGCAGTCGCTCATCGCACGCCTCGAGCGGGGCGGCGCCGACCGCCTGACGGTTCGCTCGCTGGAACGGATCGCGGCAGGTGTCGGCGCACGCGTCGTCATTCGGCTCGACTTCAATGGCGAGGCGCTCGATCGGCTGCTGGACGCGGATCATGCCGATCTCGTCGAACGGGTGGTCGCGATCCTTCAACAGGCGGGCTGGACATGCGCGGCCGAGACGACGTTCGCGATCGACGGCGAGCGCGGTTCGGTCGATGTGCTGGCCTGGCATGCCGGCACCGGAGTCCTGCTCGTCGTCGAGGTGAAGTCAGTTGTGCCGGATCTCCAGGGGATGCTCGGCACGCTCGATCGCAAGGCTCGTCTCGGCCCCGCGATCGCGCGTCAATACGGCTGGGCCGTGACCGCCGCCGGTCGGCTCCTCGTCATCGCCGAGGGGCGCACTGCGCGGCGGCGGGTCGAGGCGCACTCGGCGACGTTCGATGCCCAGCTGCCCGATCGCGTCGCCGTCGTGCGCCGGGCGATCGCGGCACCCGACCCCTCACGTCCGATCCGCGCCCTCTGGTTCCTGCCAGCGAGTACTCACCCGACTGCTCGTCATCGAGTGGCGGCGCTGCGCACCTCGGCGTGAGCGTGACGGCTCGCGGCGCGCCACCCACGGTCGCCAACCAGTCGCCTACGTGTCGTTCCGGCGAGAACCCTTCGACGAAGAGTCGCCGGGGTTCTGATCGGCGAGAGGGTTGCCGGACCCGCGGCCGTCGGACTCGCGGCAGTGCGGGCGGAGGTCGCCGGGTCGTCAGACCTCTTTGTACTCGCCCTCGACCGTCTCCTCGCCGGCACCACCCGCGCCACCTGCGCCGGTACCGGCTCCGGCGCCCTCGCCTTCGGCCGCACCGCCTGCGCCCTCACCCTCGGAGCCGTCGCCCGGTACGCCGTCACCCGCCGCCGCGCCGGCCGGCGCCTGATACGCGGCCGTCCCGATCCGGGTCAGCGTCTCGGCGAGCGCCGAGGCGGCGCTCTTCACCGCCTCGAGGTCGGCGCCCTTGAGCGCCTCGCGCAGGGCGGCGATCTTCGTCTCCGAGTCCGCGCGGTCCTCCGCCGAGACCTTGTCGCCGAGATCCTTGAGCGTCTTCTCGGCCTGGTAGGTCAGCTGCTCCGCCTGGTTGCGCGTCTCGACGTCCTCGCGTCGCCGGCGGTCCTCCTCGGCGTGCTCCTGGGCGTCGCGGACCATCTTGTCCACGTCGTCCTTGGAGAGCATTGACGAGGCGGTGATCCGGACCTGCTGCTCGCGCGAGGTCGCGCGGTCCTTCGCCTTGACGTCGAGGATGCCGTTCGCGTCGATGTCGAACTGGACCTCGATCTGCGGGATGCCGCGCGGCGCCGACGGGATGCCGTCGAGGATGAACCGGCCGAGCGTCTTGTTGTCCGCCGCGAAGTCGCGCTCGCCCTGGAGGACGTGGATCTCGACCTGGCTCTGGTTGTCAGAGGCGGTCGAAAAGACCTGCGACTTCGAGGTCGGGATCGTCGTGTTCCGGTCGATGAGCCTGGTCATGACGCCGCCGAGTGTCTCGATGCCGAGCGACAGCGGCGTGACGTCGAGCAGGAGTACGTCCTTGACCTCGCCGGCGAGGACGCCGGCCTGGATGGCGGCGCCGACGGCGACGACCTCGTCCGGGTTGACGCCCTTGTGCGGATCCTTGCCGAACAGGCCCTTGACGAGCTCGACGACGGCCGGCATCCGTGTCATCCCACCGACGAGGATCACCTCGTCGATCTCGGCCGGGCGCAGGCCGGCGTCCTTGAGGGCGGACAGGACGGGGCCTTTCGTCTTCTCGACGAGGTCGCCGACGAGGTCTTCCAGCTTCGCCCGCGTCAGCGTCATCACGAGGTGCTTCGGACCCGAGGCGTCGGCCGTCACGTACGGCAGGTTGATCTCGGTCGACATCGTCGAGCTCAGCTCGATCTTGGCCTTCTCGGCCGCCTCCTTGAGTCGCTGCAGGGCCTGCGGATCCTTCGCCAGGTCGATGCCCTGGTCCTTCTTGAACTCCGCCAGCAGCCAGTCGATGACACGCTGGTCGAAGTCGTCGCCGCCGAGGTGGGTGTCGCCGTTCGTCGCCTTGACCTCGAAGACGCCCTCGCCGAGCTCGAGGATCGAGATGTCGAAGGTGCCGCCGCCGAGGTCGTAGACGGCGATCTTCTCGTCGTGCTTCTTGTCGAGGCCGTAGGCGAGCGCCGACGCGGTGGGCTCGTTGATGATCCGCTTGACGTCCAGGCCGGCGATCCGGCCGGCGTCCTTCGTCGCCTGGCGCTGCGTGTCGTCGAAGTAGGCCGGGACGGTGATGACCGCCTCGATGACCTTCTCGCCGAGGTACGCCTCGGCGTCCGACTTCAGCTTCTGGAGGATCATCGCGCTGATCTCCGGCGGCGTGTACGTCTTGCCGTCGGCGAGCTTCACCCGGATGCCGTCCGTCTTGGCGTCCTTCTCGACGGTGTAGGGCACGAGGTCCTTGCTGCGCTTCACCTCGGCGTCGTCCCAGCGACGGCCCATGAAGCGCTTGATCGAATAGACCGTGTTGCCCGGGTTCGTCACCGCCTGGCGCTTCGCCAGCTGGCCGACGAGCCGCTCGCCGGTCTTGCTGAAGGCGACCACGGACGGGACCGTCCGGCCGCCCTCGGCCGAGGCGATGACGGTCGGCTCGCCGCCCTCCATGACCGCTACGACGGAGTTCGTCGTGCCGAGGTCGATGCCGATGATCTTGGCCATGTCGCTGTCTCGTCCTTCCGTCAGTCGTTGCGTTGGTCGTCGGTGAGTGGTGAATCGATGGGCGTCCGCTCGGGCCCGGCGGCGACGGCCACGAGCGCCGGTCGGAGGACCCGCTCCCGGAGCCGGTAGCCGCGTCGAAGCTCCTCGACGATCTCGCCATCCCGGCGGCCGCTGCCCTGGACGTTGGCGACCGCCTCGTGCTCCCGCGGGTCGAATGGGCGGCCGGGCGCCGCGTCGATCGGTCGGACGCCCTCGCTTTCGAGCAGCTGGCGAAGCTTCCGGTCGATGGCCGCGACGCCATCGGCCCAACCTTCGTCGGCGAGCGTCGGGGGCCTCGCCTCGATCGCCAGATCGAAGTCGTCGGCCAGCGCGAGGACCTTCGAGATCAGGCCCTCCGCCGCGAGGCCGAGATTGGCCTCGCGCTCCTCCGCCGTTCGGCGCTTGTAGTTGAGGAACTCGGCCCGCTCGCGCTGGAGCGCGGCGAGGTACTCGTCACGCTCGCTCTCGGCTCCAGCGAAGGCGGCCTTCAGCTGCTCGATGTCGGCCAGGAGCTTCGTCGGCGAGACGTCGATCTCGTCGATCCGTTGCTGGGCCCGCATGCGATGGGTCGGCATGGCTTCGTTCGTCCCGTGCTAGGCGTAAAGGTGGTCGACGAGCTCGTTCATCAGACCGCTCACGAAGCGGACCGTGTTGATCGCCTGCGGGTATGCCATCCGCGTCGGCCCGACGACGCCGACCAGGCCGACGGCCCGGCCGGGCCGCCCGTATGGCGCGAGGACGAGCGAGACCTCGCCCATCTCGGCGGCCGCGTTCTCATGGCCGATGACGACCCGGATGCTGCCCGACTGCGCCACCGAGTCGACGAGGGCGCCGATGAACGCCCGATCCTCGAGCGCGGAGAAGACCCGCCGCAGCTTGTCGCTCTGGGCGAACTCGGGCGCGTCCATGACGTTGAGCAGCCCGTCGCTGTAGACGTCCTCGACGGCCGCCCCGTCGTACTCGCGCAGGGCGCGGACGACCCGCTCGCCGACGCGCCGGATGAGCGTCGCATGCGGTAGGCGGTCGTCGAGCTGCTCGAGGGACGCCTCCGCCTCGGCGGCGGTCCGGCCGACGACCCGCTCGTTCAGGACCCCGGCGACGATGCTCAGTGTCGTCTGGTCGGAGGCCTCGTCGCAGGCCACCAGGACCTGCTTCACCGCGCCTTCCCGCAGGACGAGGACGAGGCTCGCGAGACGCTCGTTGATGCCGACGAGATCGATCCGGCGGACGTGGGCCGCGGCCGGCTTGGCGGGGGTCGCGATGCCTGCCGCGCGGGTCATCGAGGCGATCGTCGACGCGGCGAGGCGGAACCAGTGCTCGCTCGCGTACTCCACCTGGCCGAACTGATGGCGGATCATCAGCTGCTCGACCTCCGGCAGCGGCGTGCTGCCGACGATCGACTCGACGTACCAACGGTAGCCCTCGTCCGTCGGGATGCGGCCGGCGGACGTGTGCGGATGGGTCAGCAGGCCGGCGAGCTCGAGCTCGGCGAGGATGTTGCGGACCGTGGCGCTCGACACGCCGAGGTGGAACCGGGCGACGAGCGCCTGGCTGCCGACCGGGCTGGCGGACGTGACGTACTCATCGATGACGGCGCGCAGGATCGCTTGGGAGCGATCGTCGAGCGGACCGATGGAGCGACGGATGCGACGTGCCACGAGCTTGGTCTTGCTGGCCTCCTGAGGTGGTTAGCACTCCCGATGGTTGAGTGCTAACGATGGCCGGGATGGTAGCAGTCGCCGACGAGGAGTGTCAACGCCGTGGGACGTGGTTCGGGGCTGCGCGGCCCAACGCCCGCGGCCGCGCGGCCTTATACGAGCCGGGCAAACAGCTCGTTCGACAGCAGGCGACCACGCGTCGTCAGGACGATGCGCTCGTCCGACGTGATGGCGATGAGCTCGGCGGCGAGCGCCCAGCCGAACTCGGCGTCGAGTGGCGGTGCGGTCGCTGCGGCGAGCGGGACCCCGCGGTCGGTCCGCAATCCGAGGATGACGGCCTCGGCAGTGGCCGCCGCCGGATCCAGCCGCTCGGAGCCGCCCGGCGGCAGCAGCGGCGGGCGCCCGTCGCCACGGCTGAGGGCCGCGACGTACCCGTCGAGCCGGGCGGCGTTCCAGCGACGCGTCGCGCCGTCGAAGGCGTGCGCGCCCGGGCCCACGGCTTCGTACGGGCGACGCTCCCAGTACGCCAGGTTGTGCCGGCTCTCGTTGCCGGGCCGCGCCCAGTTGCTGATCTCGTAGCCGTGCCAGGCGTCGGCCGCCAGGCGGTGGACGGCGTGGTGGTACATCGCCGCGGCCCGATCCTCGTCCTGCTCACGGGTCGCGGCGTCGCGCCAGCGCCGGGCGCCGCGGGTCGTCGGCAGGTGGTCGCCGGCCGGGCCGGTCAGGCCCTCGGCGTCCGGATCGTCGAGGGTCAGGGCGTAGAGCGAGAGGTGGTCCGGCCGGAGGTCGAGCGCGGCGTCGAGGCTCGCCATCCAGGACCCGATGGACTGGCCGGGCACGTCGTACAGGAGGTCGAGGCTGACCGATCCGAGGCCGGCCCGCCGGGCAGCCGCGACGGCGTCCGCGACGTCCGCCGGCCGGTGACGCCGTCCGAGCCTTCGCAGCTCGGCGCCATCCAGGCTCTGGGCGCCGAGCGAGAGCCGGGTGATCCCGGCCGCCCGCAGCGCCTCGGGGTCGCCGCGTTCGTCGGGGCCGGGGTTCGCTTCGACCGTCACCTCGGCGTCCGCCGCCAGGCCGAAGCGGTCGCGGATGCGGTCGAGCAGCCTCGCGATGTCGTCCGCCGGGAGGAGCGTCGGAGTCCCGCCGCCGAGGTACGCCGAGGTGAGTGCCGGCCGGTCCGCGGACGTCGGCGGGCCGAACCGCCGATCGAGATCGTCGGCCCGAAGGTCGATCTCCGTGACGACCGCCTCGAGGAATGTCCCGATCCGGTTCCTCGGCCCCCGCGCCGCGGCTCCGGCGACGACGACGAAATCGCAGTAGGGGCACAGCGAGACACAGAACGGGACGTGGACGTACAGGGCGACCGGCGGCCGTGAGGCTTCCGTCGGCTCGGGCGGCCGGTCGGCCAGCTCGGGCGGCCGTGGGGCTTCCGTCGGCTCGGGCGGCCGTGGGGCCAGCTCGGGCGGCCGCTGTTGCCCGATATGAGCCGGTGTGCTGTTACGCATCCCGCGGGCGACGACGCGGCGATTCTCGACTGCGAGTCGTGCGTGATCCAGGCCCGGGCGTGGCGCCCATGCACGGTGGGGCATCGGGAGCCGCGCGTATCAGTACCCGGAGTGCTATCCGGCGGAATCGCACCCGGATCCCGCGTCGCGCCGCCGAAGCGCCCGTCGCGTCGGTCGCGATCACCGACCGCGAGGATCCCGCGAACCGACGACCCGCCAGCCCTCCGGCACGCGGCGGCGGCGCTCGACGTCCTCCACCTCGGTCCCGACCGGCGCCGGCTGTCCGGCGTGCCCGGTGGTCAGGAAGACCGCGACGCGCGTCACCGCGTGCCCGAGGAACGCGGCTGCGATGCCGCCGCTGGTCAGCGTCGCCCAGCCGCCGACGAGGCCTATCGCGAGGGCCAGAGCGAACATGTAGCGGTCCCGGCCCGGCGCCCCGAGGCGCGTCGCGAGCGCATAGGCGAGCGTCTGGATGACCACGGCGAGCATCGGCTCCACGCCGAACAGGACGAGGAAGCCGAGCAACGCCCCCCGGAACACTGCCTCGTCTACGAACGCCGTCGCGATCTCATTCAGCAGCGCGCCAGGGTAGGCGCGCGGGTCGGGCAGCCGCAGGTGGTGATAGTGGAGCCAGGCGAGGGCGACCGCCTGGCCGGTCCCGGCGAGGCCGAGCAGCACGCCGAGCGCGATCGCGCCGAGGCGATCGCCCGGCCCCAGGAAGAGCGTGGTCTCCGACGTTGGATGGAGCCATGCCACGACGGCGACGCCGCCGAGGCCGAGGCCGTACCAGGCGATCCGGCGCCGCAGCGACGGCATCCGGCCGCTTCGCGGCTCGTCGTATTCCGCCGCCCCGAAGCGCTGGGCGTCGAGGCGCAGGAAGACGAGCAGCAGCGTCAGGCCGAAGGCGACGAGGACTCGCAGCGTCTCCTCCATGGCGGCCCGACCTAGCCCTCGTCGGTCCGGAGCATCGCCAGGAACGCCTCCTGCGGGATCTCGACCGAGCCGACCCGCTTCATCCGGCGCTTGCCTTCCTTCTGCTTCTCGAGCAGCTTCCGCTTGCGGGTGATGTCGCCACCGTAGCACTTGGCGAGGACGTTCTTGCGCATCGCCCGCACCGTCTCGCGGGCGATGACGTTCGAGCCCACGGCGGCCTGGATCGGCACCTCGAACATCTGGCGCGGGATGAGCGCCTTGAGTCGCTCGGTGAGCGTCCGGCCGATCGCCGGCGCCTTGTCGCGATGGACGATCATCGACAGCGCATCGACCGGCTCGCCCGCGACGAGCACCTCGAGCTTCACGAGCTGGGCCGCGCGGTAGCCGATCTCCTCGTAATCCATCGAGGCATAGCCCGCGGTCCGCGTCTTGAGCTGGTCGTAGTAGTCGACGATCAGCTCCGCGAGCGGCAGCTCGAAGCGCATCAGGACGCGGATCGGATCGATGTATTCGAGGTCGACGAAGCTGCCGCGTCGGTTCGTCGAGAGCTCCATGAGCGGGCCGATGTAGGTCGCCGGGCTGACGACGGACAGGCGCACCCACGGCTCGCGGATCTCCTC
>Ga0247727_10016020_pt1 | contig 12179 bp, 9 predicted proteins | sample WisWelCaveWW1625_FD_202498 | JGI IMG/M metagenome (GOLD analysis project Ga0247727, IMG submission 202498) | Biofilm microbial communities from Wishing Well Cave, Virginia, United States - WW16-25 | ecosystem: Environmental > Aquatic > Deep subsurface > Groundwater > Cave microbial mat | place...
GCGGCAGGGCAAGGCGGACGGCATCCTGACCGCGGCCGCCAAGGCCGGCGTGCCGCTCTACTGTCCGGCGGTGGCCGACAGTTCGATCGGGATCGGCGTCGCCGTCAACCGTTTCGGAGGCGGCAACCGCTTCCAGTTCGACGTGATCGGCGACGTAATGGAAACCGCGCGCATCGTCGCCGGATCGAAGAACACCGGCGTGATCTACTTCGGCGGCGGCACGCCCAAGAATTTCGTCCAGCAGACCGAGGTGACCGCCCTCATCATCAACGCCGGCGTCGAAGGGCACAAGTACGCCATTCAGTGCGTCACCGACGCGCCGCACTGGGGCGGCCTGTCCGGCTGCACGTTCGAAGAAGCTCAGTCCTGGGGCAAAATCGCCAAGGACGCCATGATGGTGACCTGCCACTGCGACTCCACCATCGCCATGCCGCTGCTGGTGAGCGCGTTGATGGAGCCGCCGCGGGCGTGGAAGAATCGCCGCCGGCCGGTCTTCACGATGGGCCCCGAGCTGGGGATCGGCTGAGGCTCAGTCAGGGTGTATGGAGATTCCCGTCTATCAGGTGGACGCCTTCACCAGCCGCATGTTTGGCGGCAACCCGGCGGCTGTTTGTCCCCTCGCTGAGTGGCTTCCGGACCAGACCATGCAGGCGATCGCCGCGGAGAACGATCTCTCCGAGACCGCGTTCTTCGTCCGTGACGGCGACCGCTACGGGCTGCGCTGGTTCACTCCCGTCATCGAGTTCGACCTGTGCGGCCACGCCACGCTGGCGGCGGCGCACGTGATCCTGAACTACCTGGCGCCCGGCGGCCAGGAAGTGGTGTTTGACAGCCGGAGCGGCGAACTGGTGGTCCGCCGCCAGGGCGAGCGGTTGTGCCTGGACTTCCCGTCGCGTCCCCCGGAACGGTGCGCCGTGCATCCGCGGCTCATCGAGGGGCTGGGCGCGCATCCCGCCGAAGTACTCGCCGCTCGCGACTACATGGTGGTTTACTCCAGTCCTGACGACGTGGTGGGGCTCAAGCCGGATTTCGGGATTCTCGCTGCCCTCGACCGCTCCGCCGTGATCGTGACCGCGCCGGGACGCGATGTCGATTTCGTCTCGCGCTTCTTCGCCCCGGCGGATGGCTTCAACGAGGATCCCGTCACCGGTTCGGCGCACTGCACACTGATTCCCTACTGGTCCCGCCGGCTCGGCAAGACCACGCTCAGGGCGCGGCAGGTTTCATCGCGCGGCGGTGAGCTGTTCTGCGAAGATCGCGGCGAGCGCGTGTGGATCGCCGGGTGCTCGGTGCTGTTCCTGAAAGGGACTATTTATCTGGGAGAGGAATCGCCGCGGCGGGCCACTACTTAGAGTAGAGGCCTGAGATGAATAAGCCACGGATAAACACGGATGAACACGGATCAATTTCCGAAGAGGAATTGAGTGTCACTCGCCCTATCATTGCCGCGGCGCTGGAGGTTGCCAACGTCCTGGGCGCTGGGTTTCTGGAGAAAGTTTATCGTCGAGCACTCCAACGGGAGCTCGAGCTAAGAGGCATGAAAGTCCGGTGCGAAGTCGAATTCCCGGTCATTTACAAAGGCTGTCGTGTTGGCGATTACGCAGCCGACATAGTCGTGAGCGACCAAGTAATCGTTGAACTCAAGTGCGCAGAGTGCTTTCACCCGGAACACATGGCGCAATGCATCAACTACTTGAGAGCCTCGGGTCTCAAAGTGGCGCTTCTGCTCAACTATTACAGAGCAAGGTTGAATGGAAACGGATCGTCTACTGAACCCGGATTCCTAATCCGTGTTCATCCGTGGCTCACTCCTCTTCTTCCTGCTGGGCGGCGAGCCTGGTCACCACGCCCAGATCCTCCAGCGTGGTGACGTCGCCTGACACCGAATGCGTGGTGACGATTTCCCGCAGCAGCCGGCGCATGATCTTGCCGCTGCGCGTCTTCGGCAGCGCATCGGTAAACCGGATCTCCTCGGGTCGCGCGAACGCTCCGATCTCGTGAGCGACCCACTGCCGCAGTTCCACGCCCAGGGCGTTAGGGTCGTGGTCGCCCTTTTTCAGCGTGACGAAGCAGCACACCGCCTGTCCCGTAATCTCGTGCGGCTTGCCGACCACGGCCGCCTCGGCCACAGCCGGATGTTTCACCAGCGCCGACTCCACCTCCATCGTGCTCAGCCGGTGCCCGCTGACGTTCATCACGTCATCCACGCGCCCCAGGATCCAGAAGTATCCGTCGGCGTCGCGGCGCGCCGCGTCGCCGGTGAAGTACACGCCAGGAAGTTTGCCCCAGTAGACCTCCTGGTATCGCTGCGGATCGCCCCACAGCGTGCGGATCATGCTCGGCCAAGGCCGCTTGATGATGAGGAACCCCTCCTTGTCGGGGCCGAGCGGGTTGCCCGCCATGTCCACCACCTCAGGATGCACTCCCGGCATCGGCAGCGTGCCCGATCCCGGCTTCAGCGGCACAGCGCCTGGCATCGGCGCGATCAGGATCGAGCCTGTCTCGGTCTGCCACCAGGTGTCCACGATCGGGCAGCGTCCCTTGCCGATCACGCGGTGATACCATTCCCACGCCGCCGGATTGATGGGCTCGCCGACCGATCCCAGCAGCCGCAGGCTGGACAAATCGTGCTGGTTCGGCCACTGCTCGCCTTGCCGGATGAGCGCGCGGATCGCCGTCGGCGAAGTGTAGAACACGTTGACTTTGTGGCGGGCCACCATCGACCACCAACGGTCGAACGCCGGCGTGTCCGGGGCGCCTTCGTACATCACGGTCGTTGCTCCCGCCGACAGCGGCCCGTAGACGATGTAGCTGTGGCCGGTCACCCAGCCGATGTCGGCCGAGCACCAGTAGACATCCTCGTCCTTGATGTCGAACACCCACTTCATCGTCATGGTCGTCTGGAGCAGGTAGCCGCCAGTGGTGTGCAGGATGCCCTTGGGCTTCCCCGTCGTCCCTGAAGTGTAGAGCACGAACAGCGGATGCTCGGAATCCAGCGGCACGGCCGGGCAATCGTCGGACACGCCGGCCTCGATCTCATGCCACCACAAGTCGCGGCCAGCCTGCATGTGAATCTGCGAGTTCGTGCGCCGGCACACGATCACGTCGCGCACGGACGGGCAATCCGCCACCGCCTCGTCGACCGCGTCCTTCAGTCGCACTTCCTTGGCGCGCCGCCAGCCGCCGTCGGCCGTGATCACGATGCCCGCGCCCAGGTCCTGGATGCGCGCCTTCAGCGCCTCCGCGGAAAAGCCGCCGAACACCACGCTATGCGGGATGCCCAGCCGCGCGCACGCCAGCATGGCCACGGGCAGCTCCGGGATCATGGGCATGTAGATGACGGCCCGGTCGCCCGCTTTCCACCCGCGCCCCTTCAGCACGTTCGCGAACCGGCACACCAGCCGGTGCAACTCGGCGTAGCTGATGTGGCGCTGGTCGCCCGGCTCGCCCTCCCACAGGATCGCCGTCTTATCGGCTCGCGTCGCCAGGTGCCGGTCCAGGCAGTTGTAGGACACGTTGGTGGTGGCGCCCGCGAACCATTTCACGAACGGCGGATTCCACTCGAACACATGCGACCACTTCTGGAACCAGTGGATCTCGCTCTCGGCAAGGCCCCCCCAGAACTCCTCCGGTTTCTCGGCGGCGTGCTGGTAGAGGGCGCGATAGGCCTCCATGCCGGACACGTGCGCGTTGGCGACGAAGTCCGGGGGTGGTGGGTATACGGCTGGCGTGCTCATAGCGGGATTGGTCTCTCCGGTTGGTCTGGGGTAAAAGGTGAATTCTACCACGCGAGCGCGGCCTGCCTGCTCTACTCAAACTGACGGCGGAAGGTGGCGAACTCCTCGCGCAGTTGCTGCATCTCGCCGCGAAGCTCTTCCACGGCGGCTTCCAGCGCGGTCACTCGATCCGGTTTCGAAACCGCCGGGACGGCTTCCGCGGGCCGCTCCACCGGCGCCCCGCACAGCAGATGCGTCCAGCGCGGCTCGCGAGTGCCCGGCTGCCGGGCAAGCTGCATTGCCAGCCCTGCCTCGGCCATCCGCGCCAGGCAGTTCTCGACGGCCTCGACGTCGTCGAAAGCGTGCAGACGTTCGGTGCGCCCTTTCAACTCGCCGCCGGTCTGCGGACCCCGCAGCAGCAGCACGCACAGCAGCGCCAGTTCGCGGTTGCCGAGGTTCAACGTCTGTGAGGCGAGGTGGCCATGCTTGGGGACGCGGTTGTCGCCGCCGGTGATTACCGTCGCCAGGCGCTTCTCGCGCAGGCTGTCCACGGCCGCCGAAACGCGGCTTTCGTCGTAGCTGACCACCGGGTCGCGGTTGGACTTCTGATTGGACGCGTTCACCAGCGCGTTCAGCGACATTGGATAATACTCCGGCGTCGCCATGTCTTTCTCGATGAGGCTGCCGAGCACCCTGGCTTCCACTTCAGTGAGCCTCACGGTCATGACGGCTCCTCATCCCTTTGGAATTCGGCCGCCGGCGCCGCGCGCTCATTCACCACCAGCCGAAACACGTCCGGGCGCGCATAATGGCCGGCGACGTCGAAGTCGTACTTCCCTTCGGCAATCTCGTCGAGGTTGAGATCGGCGGTGAGGATGCATTCGCCGTCGTAGCAGGGGCCGGCCAGGATGCGGCCCAGCGGATTCACGATCACGCTGCCGCCGCGCATGATCACCGTCTGCGGATCGTCACCCTGGACGGGAGCGTAGTCGGCGGGGAAGGCCTCGCGGCGGATGAACTGGCAGGCGGACAGCACAAAGCAGCGGCCCTCGAGTGCGATGTGCTGCATCGAGGAAACCCAGGTGTCGCGATCGTCGGCGGTCGGCGCGCAGTAGATCTGGATGCCCTTGGCAAACATGCTCATGCGCATCATCGGCATGTAGTTCTCCCAGCAGATGACGGCCCCGAGCTTGCCCAGCGGCGTGTCGAACACCGGCATGGTGGAGCCGTCGCCGTAGCCCCAGATCAGCCGCTCCATCGCGGTGGGCATGAGCTTGCGATGCTTGCCCATCAGCTCGCCCTCGGGGCTGAAGAACAGCACCGTGCAGTACAGCGTGCCGAGGTCGCGCTCGATCACTCCGATCACCAGGTGGACGCGATTCTCGCGGGCGGCCTCCGCCATCCGGTCCACCGCGGGTCCGGGAATCTCGACCGCGCTTTCGAAGTATCGGCGAAACCAGCGGCGCCCTTCCGGCGTGCGCGAGCCCACCCGGGCCCCGAAGTCGATGCCCTTCGGGTAGCCGGAAACGAAAGCCTCGGGGAACACCACCAGGCGGGCGCCGCGCGCCGCCGCCTGCGCGGTGAACTCGCGCACTTTGTCGAGCGTGCGTTCCCGATCGAAAGCGATCGAGCCCGCCTGCACGACGGCCACTGGGATTGCGGTCATGAGGCCATGGTAATCCAGGTGGCTCTTAGAACGCGATGGTCTGGCCCACCTGAAGGCCGTGTTTCTTGACGCTGCCGCCGGGGAGTTCCAACACCATGAGGGCTGCCTGGTTGCCGCCATACTTGGGACATTGGCTGGCGGCCGTCTGGCACGGCGGCGTGTCCGCCGAGATCTCGACGATGTTGCGGTTGGCGTCCAGCCAGAGCATGTCGAGCGGGATTCGCACCTGAAACATCCAGTAGGAGTAGCGGCCGGGCTCGCCGTGGATGAACAGCATGCCGCGGTCTTCGGGCAGTGAATCGCGGAACATCATACCCCGCATGACGTCCTCCTGGCGGACCATCACCTCAGCGCGCAGTTTGAATCCGTTGGGGAGCGTGACCGCGCGAGTGTGAAACTCGTCCACACTGACGGTTCTGGGTCCGCAAGCCAGGCACAGCAGGGCCGGGAGAAAGCAGAGCCGGCGAACAAGACCTCGTTGGAGTCCCATGCCATAGAATATTAACTGTAACCACGGACTCATTGCTTGATGACGGGCACGATGACGGCAGGATTCTGGAAACGGCTGCGGCTCACCCTCGAGATGATCAAGTTCGAGCACTCGGTGTTCGCTCTCCCGTTTGCGTTTACGGCGGCGCTGCTGGCGGCGCGAGAAAGCCGTTACTCCCCCGGGGAACTGGGGTGGAAGTTTCTGTGGATCGTGCTGGCGATGGTGGGGGCGCGTAGCGCGGCCATGACCTACAACCGGATCGTGGACGCCGACATCGATGGGCGCAATCCCCGCACCCAGGAGCGGCACCTGCCCAAAGGCGCGCTCAGCACGGGCTTCGCCTGGGGTTTTCTGGGGGCCAGCGCGCTTCTGTTTTTGGTGGCCGCGCGACTGCTGAACCCGCTGTGCTTCTATCTGGCGCCGGTGGCGCTGGCGGTGGTGCTGATCTACTCGTTCACCAAACGGTTCACTTCGTTCTCGCATTTGATCCTCGGATTTGCTCTGGGGATGTCGCCGGCGGCCGCCTGGATCGCCATCAGCGGGTCGCTGGACCCGCGCATCCTCTGGCTGACGGCGGCGGTGATGTTCTGGACCGCCGGGTTCGACATCATCTACGCCTGCCAGGACTTCGAGTTCGACCAGCGCGAGGGCCTGTTCAGCGTGCCGCGCCGCTTCGGAATCGCCGGCGCGCTGTGGATTTCCCGGCTGCTCCACGCGGCCATGCTGGCGTGCCTGCTGGCGCTAGGCTCCAGTTTCGCATTGAGTTGGTTGAGCGCCGCGGGGATCGCGGCCGTCGGCGCCCTGCTGATCTACGAGCACCTGCTGGTGAAGCCGCACGATCTGTCGCGAGTGAACGCCGCCTTCTTTACCGTGAACGGCTGCGTCAGCATGCTATTCTTCTTCTTTTGGGCAGCCGACATCCTGCTGCACCGCAACGCGTGAACATGAAGGTTCAATTCGAAGACCGACGCCTGGAGCCGATCCGCGCCAAAGTGGAGGCGGGCGAGCGCCTGAGCGGCGAGGACGGCTTGGCTCTCTACCGCACCCAGGACCTGCTGGCGGTGGGATGGCTGGCCAACCTGGTGCGTGAGCGCATCCACGGCGACACCACCTACTTCAACGTGAACCGCCACATCAATCCCACCGACGTCTGCGTGGCCAGTTGCCGGCTGTGCGCTTTCGGCAAGAAAGCCAAGGACCCGCGCGCCTACACCATGTCGCTTGAACAGGTGTGGGAAACCGCCGGGCGCGGCGTCGCCGAAGCGGTCACCGAATTCCACATCGTCGGCGGGCTGCATCCGGAGCTGACGCTGGACTGGTACTGCGAGATGCTGCACGGTCTCAAGGTGCGCTACCCGCAGGTGCATTTGAAGGCGTTCACCATGGTCGAGATCGCCTACCTGGCCGAGCGCGGCCGGCTCGCGCCTCGCCAGGTTCTGGAACGACTGCGCGACGCCGGCATGGACTCGATGCCCGGCGGCGGCGCGGAGATCTTCTGTGACCGCGTGCGGCGCGTGATTTGCGATCACAAGATCGACGGCGATCAATGGATCGAGATCGCGCGCACCGCCCACAACCTCGGCCTGCGGTCCAACTGCACCATGCTCTACGGGCACATCGAGAACGAAGAGGACCGGGTCGACCACCTGCTGCGCCTGCGCCGCCTGCAGGACGCCACCGGCGGGCTGGTCACTTTCATCCCGCTGGCGTTCCATCCCGACAACACGCCGCTGGCGCACGTGGGCAAGACCACTGGCTTCGACGATATCCGCAACATCGCCGTGGCCCGGCTGATGCTGGACAACATCCCGCACATCAAGGCCTACTGGATCATGATGACGCCGCGCATCGCGCAGATCTCCTTGCGGTTCGGCGCCGACGACATCGACGGCACCGTGGTCGAGGAAAAGATCTATCACGACGCCGGCGCCACCACCAGCCAGTCGCTCCGCCGCGGCGAACTGCTGGGCCTCATCCGCGCCGCCGGCCGCGAGCCGTTCGAGCGGGACACGCTCTACCGGCCCGTCGAAAGGACCGAGACGGCGTTCACCGTCCTGGTGTAAAGCGCGTGCCGCCCCTGCTGCGGCTGACCCTGCTTGCGGCCGCCTCGTGCTGCCTCCGCGCGCAGCCGCCGGCCGGTGAGTACCCCGTGATCCTGTGGAGCACCGGAGAGCCGCTGGATCGCAACCTCTGGTTCCAGCGGCTGCGGGAGATGGGCGTCACCGCCGAGCAATGCACCCGTGGGTGCGATCCTGCTCCGTTCGCGCAGCAAGGGCTGCGGTTCTACGTGGAGAACCTGGTCAGCGATCTGGCCTTTCATCACGCGCGGCGAAAACTGTATGAGGAAGATCGCCGAAACTACGTCCGCACGCGCGACCGGAGTAATCTCGAGCGGAGGCCCTGCTTCCATGATCCGGCCTTCTGGCAACGCTGGTCGCGCCAGTTGCCGATGGATGCCGCCATCTACGCACCGCACAGGCCGCTGTTTTACGACCTGCGCGACGAGCCTTCCATCGGCAGCTTCACCTCGCCGACGGATTATTGTTTCTGCCCCCACACCCTGCGCGCGTTTCGTGAGTGGCTGCAGAAACACTACACGTCACTCGAGAGCCTGAACCGGCAATGGGAGACGCGCTTCGGCTCCTGGGCCGAGGTGATGCCCATGACCACGTTCGAGGTCAAGGATCGGGAGCGCAGGGCGCTGGCGTTGGGCCGGCCGGAGAACTACGCTCCCTGGGCCGATCATCGCGCGTTCATGGATGAGACATTTGCCTCGACGCTCGACCGGCTCCGGACCCTGATCCGCCAGGCTGACCCATCGGCCCTGGTGGGCATCGCCGGCACGCAGATGCCTAGCGCCTGGGGCGGCTACGACCTGTGGAAGTTGTCGCAAGTCATCGACTGGGTGGAGCCCTACGACATCGCCGGCAGCCGCGAGATCTTCCGGTCCTTTCTTCCGCCCGGGACGCCGGTGATGCACACGGTCTTCGGTTCCGACATGAACCGTATCCGCCGGCGGCTCTGGTGGGACCTGCTGCACGGCGGTCGTGGCGCGATCATCTGGGACGACGAACAGAGCCGGACCATCGGCAAGCGCGAGCCCGGCATGCCGATCACCGCGCGGGGACGCGGGCTGGCCGAAGTATTCGCCGAGATCCGGGCGTTCGCGCCGAAGTTGTTTCCCTTGGAGCGCCTGCACGACCGGATCGCCATTCATTACTCGCAGGCCAGCATCCGGGCGCATTGGATGCTGGAGTCGCGGGAGGACGGCGACACCTGGCCCCGTCGGCTGTCCACTTTCGAAGCGGAGCATTCGCGTCACGCGCGTGTGAGGGATGGCTTCCTGCGGGTGATCGAGGACCTGGGCCTTCAGGCGAACTACGTTTCCTATGAGCAGATCGAGCGCGACGAGCTGCGTCGTGCCGGCTACCGGGTCCTGCTGCTGCCGCAGTCGGTGGCGATTTCGGAGAAAGAGTGCCGGGCCATCGAGGAATTCGCGCGGGCCGGCGGCACGGTGATCGCCGACAACATGACCGCCACCATGGACGAGCATGGGCGACGGCTGCCGGAAGGGCAACTGGATGGGCTGTTCGGCATCCGCCGGTCGCGCGCCAGCCGGACCCTGATGGCCGCCGGAGGCCGCCTCCCCGGGACGACGCTGGGCGGCTTTGAGCGTGGTCTCACCCTCCTACAGCATGGCAGTCATCTCCTCACCGATTCCGGCGAGCCCGTGTTGATCGAGAAGGCCGCGGGCCGGGGACGCGCTATTTACCTGAACCTCGCGGTGCAAGGTTACGGGCGCGAGCGCCTGCTCTCCGGCGGCGGGGACGACTTGCGACGGCTGATGCGCCGGCTGCTGGCGAATGCCGGCGTCCGTCCGGAGGTGTCCGTGTCGGGCGCCGCGGGCGTCGAAGTCATTCGCTATCGCGGCGCCGGCGGTGACTACCTCGCTCTGATGCGCAACCCCGACTTCTCCGCTGAGAATCGGGAACTCGAGCGGCCCGCGCGGATCACCGTGACGATGCCGGAGCGCCGGCTGGACGTGCAACTGGACCCCCGGAGACCGGTTCTGATGGGGTGGGCGGAAGCCCATCCTGCCAGGCCGCGCGCTAAATGAACTTGTAGACGCCCGGCACCGGCAGCGGCGGGATCTCCATGCTCTCGTTGTAGCCGAACGCCTTGGGCATCAGGTCGAGCTTGGAGTTCATCGCCATCTCCCAGGTGATCTCCTGGCCCGAGTAAGCCGACTCGCGCGCCATGATGCAGGTCATGGTGCTGCCGGCCACTGCCATGGCGTGATTGATGTAGGGGCCGTCTCCGCGGATCGAGTCGATCATCACCGTGTGCTCGTGCATGTAGTCGCGCGGGCCCGGCGTTCCCATGTCGTGGCAGTTGCTGCGGCCCTTGCTGCCCACCACCAGCTCGCTCACATTGCGGTAGAGGTTGTTGCCAGGGTACTGGCGGCAGTAGCTGGACATGTGCACGCCGTTGGCGTAGACGAAATCGGCGCTGATGTGGTCGTAGATGTTGCCGTGGACCTCATCGCGCGGGCGCCACACAGCTCCGCCGTGCGCCGCCACTTTCACCGGGTTCGCGTTCATCACCCAGTTGATGACGTCGATGTTGTGCAAGTGCTGCTCCACCACCTGGTCGCCGCACAGCCACAGGTTCGAGTACCAGTTGCGGTGGTGCCATTCCATCTCGCCCCACTTGGGGTTGCGCCCGGCGCGCTGCTGGATCACCGGCGTGCCCACCCAGTAGGCATAGGCCGCCAGCACGTCGCCGATCTGGCCGTTCTGGATCTTCTGCACGGTCTCGACGTATTCGCGATTGTGCCGCCGCTGCGCGCCGGTCATCACGGTGAGCTTCAGCTCTTCGGACTTCTTGGCCGCTCGCATGAACCGCTGCACGCCGACCGGATCGGTGCCGAACGGCTTCTCGCAGAACACGTGCTTCCTGGCTTCGATGGCGGCCTCGAAGTGGATCGGTCGCCAGCCCGGCGGCGTGCACAGCATGACGATGTCGATGTCGCTGGCGATCAGCTTCTTGTAGGATTCGAAGCCGACGAAACGGTGCTCGGCGTCCACTTTGACCCGGCTGGCAAGGGGAGCGTTGCGTCCTTCCTTCATCCAGGCGAGGTTCTTCTCGAGCTGATCCTCGAAAACATCGGCCAGCGCCACCACTTCGACGTTCTGCGTGCCGCTCAGCAGGTCGACCACAGCCTGGCGGCCGCGCCCGCCCACACCGATCAGGCCGGCCTTCAACATCGCCTTGCCCGTGCCGCTGACCTGCTGCGCTTTCACGATGGTGAATGTCGAGGCGCCGCCGGCTACCGCCGACTTGCGCATGAAGGCCCGGCGCGAGATCGGCGCCTGGGATATAGTATTCGTTGGGTTTTCCATTGGTTTGCTCCCTGGGCTATTGTAGCCCAGCACCGGGCCACAAGCGGAGGCTTTGTTGAATTCCTTCCAGGGCGTTTTTGTCGCCACCATTACCCCGAAGCGGGATGGTGGTCCGCACATCGATATCGGCGCGGCTCTTGAGGTGGTCGACTTCCTGTGTTCGAAGGGAGTGAAAGGCCTGGCGCTGCTGGGCTCCACCGGTGAGTTCGTGCACTTCGACATGGAGGAGCGCCTGCGGCTGCACGCGCTGGCGATCAAGCGCAGTCGCGTTCCGGTGCTGGTGAACATCTCGCACTCGAGCTTGGATGGCGCCGTGCACCTGGCGCGGGAAGCGGCTGGGGCGGGCGCGTCCGGACTGCTGCTGATGCCGCCGAGCTTCTTCCGCTACGGCCAGGCCGAGATCCTGGAGTACTACCGGCAGGTGGCCGGCGAGATCGGCTCGGCGACGCCGCTGCTGCTCTACAACATTCCGTTCTTCACCAACGAGCTGGCGATCGAAAGCGCCGAGCAGCTTCTGGGGGAGGGCGTGGCGGCCGGCATCAAGGATTCCAGCGGCCGCTGGGAGTACTTCGAGCGCCTCAAGGCGCTCCGCGATCGCCGCCCGTTCACGCTGTTCATCGGCAACGATGTCATCTTCACCCGCGGCCGCTCGGCCGGCGCGCACGGCGTGGTGAGCGGCGTCGCCTGCGCGGCGCCCGAGTTGATGGTCGCCCTGGATGCCGCGATCGTCTCCGGCGCCGGCGACAAGGTGGCCAAGTTGGAGCACCGGCTCCAGGAGTTCATCGCCTGGCTGGACCGCTTTCCGGCCCCGATGGGCGTGCGAGAAGCCATCGCGGCCCGCGGATTGAAGACTGGTCCGCTGGCGGTGCCGCTGGGGCCGGAGAAGCAGCGCGAGCTGGCGGAGT
>Ga0247727_10016021_pt1 | contig 12178 bp, 9 predicted proteins | sample WisWelCaveWW1625_FD_202498 | JGI IMG/M metagenome (GOLD analysis project Ga0247727, IMG submission 202498) | Biofilm microbial communities from Wishing Well Cave, Virginia, United States - WW16-25 | ecosystem: Environmental > Aquatic > Deep subsurface > Groundwater > Cave microbial mat | place...
TCGATTATGCTCCCGCGCCGATTCCGCCGCAGGGACGCTGGAAGATTTACGGGTTGGGATTGCCGGAGAGCAGCTTGAAGAAGGTCTATTACGAAAATGCCGCGAGGCTGCTGGGATTGACCGGTTAGAGACGAATCGGCAGGAGCGCCTCCTGGGAGCGCAGACCGGCTACTGGATCATCGGGTCATCTATCTTTCCCTTCTTCCCTTTCCTGACCGGCTCCTCCTGTTTCGGAGGCTTAGGCTCGACCGGAGGTCTGAGTATCTTCGGGTGCGGCTCGACTCTCGGAATCTCGACCGGCTCTTCGCGCGGCGGCGGAACGGGTCTGACCGGAGCCGCGGTCTCATTTCCCATAGCGTGTCCGGCCAGAGGATCGAGGTTCGGCACGTCGTTCGACCCCGGCAGAATGTCTCCGCCGCCCGCCGCTATGCGGGCCAGCTCAGCCGCGTGTTGGCGCGCGCGAATCGCCTGGACCTGTCTCAGATCGTCAGGCGCTTCCGGGACCCGGCCGAATTTCTCCTTCGGTTTGTCTTTCAGGTACTTCTGCATGAAATCAATCCAGAAGGGCAAGGCGGCGGTGGCTCCCGATTCGCCTCGGCCGAGCGGTTTCTTGCGGTCGCTGTAACCGATCCAGACGCCGCAGACGTATCTCGGCGTGTAGCCTAAAAACCACGCGTCGGTGAAGTCGTTGACCGTCCCCGTCTTCCCGGCCAGTTCGTGCCCGATGGAGCTTGCCGCCCGCCCGGTGCCGAACTGCACGACTCCGCGCATCATCTCGACCATCTGCCCGGCCACGTAATCGGACAGCACCTTCACCCGTTGAGGCTCGAACTGATCCAGCACGTTGCCGTCGCGGCCAACCACCTTGCGGATGCGAACCGGCTCGACGCGGTAGCCGCTGTTGGGGAAGATCGAGTAAGCCGAAACCATCGCCAGCAACGGCTCTTCGGTCGCTCCCAGCGCCGAGGGCAGAAACGGAGCCATCGGATTGGGCAGTCCCATTCGCTTGGCCAGCTCGACGGCGTTCGGCACGCCGACTTCATCCAGCACGCGCACCGCCGGGATGTTGCGCGACAAGGCCAGCGCCTGCCTGAGCGGCATCGCGCCCATAAACTGGTTGTCGTAATTGTGCGGCGACCAACTGCCGCGCTGGAACGGCGAATCGTCAACGATGTCGTCCGGCCTCAATCCCTGCTCCAACGCCGTCGCGTAGACGAACGGTTTGAACGCCGAACCGGTCTGGCGATTGGCCTGCGTCGCGTGATTGAATTTGCTCGTGGCGAAATTGTAACCGCCGACCATCGCCTTGATCGCACCGGTCTTGGCTTCGATCAAGACCAGCGCGGCCTGCACGTCCGGCTCGGGATCGAGCGTGACGGTCATAGTCTTCTTCGCCTGATCAATCGCTTCGATCTTGAATTGGGCCAGATCGCCGCGCTTGAAGATCTTTGAAGGCGGTTTGCCGAGCGCTTCGGTGTGTTCGTCCGTGATGAACGCCGAGTAATTGCCGAACGAGACCCGGGCGCCGCGATCGTTCACTTCCCGGATCAAGCCGCCCATGATGTCGCCGGCTTCGGGCACGGCGATCCACGAAGGATGGCGATAATTTTCGATTGAAGCGCCGCCTTTCTCGTTGAGGTTGTCGAATTTGACTCTCCAGCCGTGCCGGCGTTCGTACATCCGCGCGCCTTTGCGAACCGCGTCAACCGCCCACTTCTGCGCCTGCGCATCGAGCGTCGTGTAAACGCTCAAACCGGCCTTGTAGACTTCCATCGCATCCTGCGAATGCTTCTCGACCATGAGGCGCTGCAATTCCTGGCGCACCTCTTCGACGAAGTAAGCATAGGGCGACCGGTCGTTCTTGCCGCGCTGATCATCCACATTGAGTCCGAGCGGTTTGGATTTGGCCGCCTCCGCCTCTTCCTCCGAAATGTATCCCGCGTCAACCATTGATTGCAGCACCAGGTCGCGACGATCTTTGGCATGATTCGGACGATGAATCGGAGAGAACTGATGCGGCCCCTTCGGCAGAGCCGCCAGCATCGCGTATTGGTCGAGGCTCAAGTCCTTGAGCTTTTTGCTGAAGTAGTAATTCGCCGCCGCCTCGAATCCGTATGCGCCGCCGCCCAGGAAAATCTGATTGCAGTAGAGCGTCAGGATCTGCTCTTTGGTGTAGACGCGCTCGATCTGCAATGCGTAAATAGCCTCTTTGAGCTTGCGGGTATAGGTCTTTTCGCGGTTGAGGAAAAGCTCGCGGGCGAGCTGCTGAGTCAGCGTCGAAGCTCCCTGCGCGCGGCGTTGGCGCATGAAGTTTTGCAGGGCCGCGCCGGCGATGCGCACCGGATCAACCCCGACGTGCTCGTAAAACCGCGTGTCTTCGATGGCCAGTATGGCGTCCTTCATCCGCGGCGGAATGTCTTTGTATTCGAGCGGAATGCGCCGCTCGAGCGACAGCTCGCCGATCAGCGTCTTGCCGTCGTCCGCATAGACTTTGGTGATTTCGGCAGGCCGGTAATCGGCCAATCCATCCACCTCATCAGCGTAAACGGAGAAGCTCAAGAGGTAGGCGAAGACCAGCCCGGTCATCCCGCCCGCAATCAGAGAGAGCACCACCAGCGATCCGGTGGTCGAACGGCGGAAGAACTCTTCCAACCGCGCCACGATCTCTGCTAACTTATTGGGCAGCGATGCCGGGAAAGACCCGTTGCCCGAGCCGTTTGGTTCATCATCCGGGGTCAAGAAGTAGTTGTCAGGCATAGCGGCGTAATTATACCAGCCGAGACGGGTTCAAGCTCAAGCTGACCCGAGCGCATTCCCAGCGCGTCGCGGCGAGCGAAGCTCGCTCCACAACCTTCAGGAAAAGAGGCAAAAGACCGATGAAATCAATTTTTCGACCATTTTTATTGCTCTTTGCGTTGATCTGCTGTTCGGCATCGCCGTCAGCGACGCCGGCTCAAGGAAGGCTCTGGCCGCCCAAATCTTCCGATAAACCAGCCAAAACTTCAGCCGCACAATCGAAACCGGCGCAGCCGGCCAAAGCCGAAGCGGAAATCCGGGCGGTACTGGATGCCCAGGTCGCCGACTGGAACGCCGGCAAGCTCGAAGAATTTATGGACGGCTACTGGCGCTCGCCGAATCTGACGTTCTTCTCCGGCGGCCGCAAGCTTTCCGGCTGGGACGCGACGCTCGAACGTTACCGCAAAACTTACCAGGCCGAAGGAAAGGAGATGGGAAAGCTCGCCTTCTCCGACCTGGATATTCTTCCGCTCGGCGGGAGCGCAGCCGTCGTGCGCGGGCGTTGGGAGCTGACGCCGTCCGACGGCCAGAAACTCGGCGGTCTTTACACGCTCGTCTTTCGGCGCTTCAAACCGGGATGGAAAATCATTCACGACCACACCTCGTCGAATTAGTAGCTCCGGTCGCTCAGGCACGACGGCGCATTGACACCCCTGAAGACCGTGTAGTAGCTTTTCGGCTCAGTCAAACTCCATTCAAGCTCATTTGGCTCATTTGGCTCATTTGGCTCATTTGGTCGGACTGAAGGAGTAGTAACACATCTGCGAAGCTTAAAAGTCACATTACCGGAACGCGGGCTTGAAGCCTTATTCGGCCCGCACGATCAGAACATCAAATATCTGGAATCACTGCTCAGCGTGCGTGTCGGCGGGCGCGGCGCGGAGTTGATCGTCGAAGGCGACGAAGCCGACGTCGCCACCGTCGAGCGCATTCTGAAAGATTACGGCCAATTCTTCACCGAAGGCCGCACGCCGTCCGCCAACGAATTGCGCGACGCGTTCAAGCAGATCGCCGATGACCGCACCTCGTCATTGCGCGAAGTGCTGACCGGCCAGAAACGGATCAACCCCTCGGGGCGCAAACAGGTCACCGCGCGCGGCCCCAATCAGAAACGCTACATCGAAGCCATCGAAAACCACGACATTGTTTTCGGGATCGGCGTCGCGGGCACAGGAAAAACCTATTTGGCCGTTGCGATGGCCGTGCAGTACCTGATGTCGAAGCGAGTCAACCGTATCGTCCTGGCGCGTCCGGCGGTCGAGGCGGGCGAAAAGCTCGGATTCCTGCCCGGCGATTTACAGGACAAAGTTGATCCTTACCTGCGCCCGCTCTACGACGCGCTCTTCGATCTGGTGGATTACGAGCGCGTGACCAAGTTTCTGGAAAAGCGCGTGATCGAAGTCGCGCCGCTGGCCTTCATGCGCGGGCGTACGCTTGCGGACGCCTTCATCATTCTCGACGAAGCGCAGAACACGACTTCGGAGCAGATGAAGATGTTTCTGACGCGCATCGGTTTCGGGTCGAAGGCCGTGATCACCGGCGACGTGACACAGATTGATCTGCCATCGGGCCGCAAATCGGGACTGGTCGAAGCCCAGCGCGTCGTGAGCGGCATCGAAGGCATCGTCTTCATCCAATTCGACGAGCGCGACGTCGTCCGCCATCAACTGGTGCAAATGATCGTTAAGGCTTACGATGAGCACAACAAGAAGATCAGCCTCTAGCGGAGACAGGGAGACGGGGAGACAGGGGGACAGGAGGACGGAGAGACGGTTGATCGAAGTAATCAATCGTCAGCGATTGCGCAAAATTGATAGAACCGCCGTTGCCCAGTTGTCACGAAAGGTGCTCGATCGAATCGGACGTGAAGGCGCAACTCTCACGGTCACTTTCATCCGCGACCGGCAGATGCGGCGCTTGAATCGCACCTATCGTGGCTTTGACAAACCGGCCGACGTGCTCTCGTTCGCCTACCACGAAGACGAAGAAGTTGCCTCAACCGGGATCGAGCCTCATCATCTCGGTGACGTTGTAATTTCGGTCGAAACCGCCGGGCAGTACGCGCCCGAACTCGGTTTGACTTTTGAACGCGAAATCGAGCATCTGGTCATTCACGGCGCGCTCCATCTGGCCGGTTACGACCACGAAACCGACAACGGCGAGATGAACCGGCTGGAAAGAAAATTGAGAAAAGAACTGCTCCCGTAAATCTGGCCACCCAAAATTATGGAATCCGAAATAGCTTTGACCGGCATCTTCGTACTGGTGCTGGTCGTCACCGCAACAGCCAAAAGCGCTCTCGATGAATTGAGCGATGTCAGCTTGCGACTGCTGTTGAGCGAAAACAACGGATCGCGGCACGCCGCGTTCTGGCGCTCGATCATCGAGCATTACCAGCAATTTCGTTTCGCGCTCACCTTCGGCATCCACCTTTCAATTGCTTCGATCGCGATCCTGATCAGCTCGATCTCGCATCAACTCTGGCCGCGTCATTTTCTGGCGCTCTCGTTCGGCGGGATGATCATGACGGTCATTCTGTTTCGCCAGATTGTGCCCTTGCTCATCACCCAGAAAGATCCGGCGCGCGCGCTGCTCCGGCTTCGCTTGCCGCTAAGACTGTTGTTGCCGGCGCTCGGATTCATCGCCCACCCCCTTTACCGTGGGCTGCGAGGGATGCGGCGCGAGACCGAAGCTCAAACCCAGGCCGAAGCCAAAGAAGATGGTGACGATGACGACATCGAGCTGCAGGCCTTTCTCGACGTCGGCGAGGAAGAGGGCATCATCGAAGAGAGCGAAGGCGAGATGATTCAATCCATCATTCGCTTCAGCGACCGCACGGCCGCCGAAGTGATGACGCCGCGCACCAACATCGTCGCCGTCGAAGCCGATGCGACGATCGAGACGGTGCGCGACCTGATGATCGAATCGAAGTACTCGCGCCTGCCCGTTTACCGCGGCCAGATTGACAACATCGAAGGCGTAATCTACGTCCGCGACCTGCTCAAATACTGGGCGCTCGGCGAAACGGATCGAAAGGCCATCGAGATCGCGCGCCCGACTTACTTCGTGCCCGAGACCAAGCCGATTGACGATCTGCTGCCCGAAATGCAGAAGGCCAAGACGCCGATGGCGATTGTGATTGACGAATACGGCGGTCTGGCCGGACTGGTCACCATCGAAGACCTGGTCGAAGAGATAGTCGGCGAGATCGAAGACGAGGATGAGCCGGAACCGGAGGCCACAGACGCAGACCTCGTCGAAGAGGCCGAAGCCGTCGTCGCGCGCGGGCAGGTCGAGATCGCCAAGATCGAACGGAGGTTCGATGTCGAATTGGCGGCCGACGACTTCACGACGGTCGCGGGACTGGTTATCAATCAACTCGGCCATCTGCCCGCAATCGGCGAGCAGATAGAATTTCGCGGCCTCCGCCTTGAAGTGATCGAAGCCGATGAACGCCGCGTCTCGCGGGTTAGAATTCAAAAGCCGGCTCAGGCTTTGGGAGATGAAGCGAAAGTGGCCGAAGCTACGGCCGTCGCGCGAGCGGAAAACAAGCGCAACAGCAAATTCTGAAATGAGCACCCCTCTATCCAAATCCGGCTTCGCCGCCCTCATTGGTCGCCCCAACGCCGGCAAATCAACCTTGCTCAACGCGCTGGTCGGCGAACACATCGCCGCCGTCTCCGCCAAACCGCAGACCACCCGCACGCGCATCAAAGGCATCGTCACACGTCCGGAAGGCCAGATCGTCTTCGTTGACACGCCCGGCATCCACAAACCCGGCTACGCGCTCAACCGGAGAATGATGGGGCTGGTCGTTGACGCATTGCAGCAGGTTGATGTCGTGCTGTTGATGTGCGATGCGACGGCCAGTTTCGGCGCGGGCGACCGTTTCGCGCTCGATCTGGTCAAACAAGCTGCGAAGCCAACGTTCCTGCTGCTGAACAAAATTGATCTGCTGAAAGATAAATCGCGCCTGCTGCCGCTGATCGAGCAGTACAGCCAGGAATACGACTTCGCCGAAATCATCCCCATCTCCGCGCGAACACGCGACAACCACGAGCTGCTGATCAACAAGTTGTTCGATTACCTGCCCGAAGGCCAGCCGCTCTTCGATCCTGAAACCTTCACCGACGAATTCGAGCGCAACATCGCCGCCGAGCTGGTGCGCGAGAAGATTCTGGAACTGACCAGCCAGGAGCTTCCCTTCGCCACCGCCGTCCGAACCGAGATGTGGCAGGAGGCGGAAGACGCCACCGAAATCCACTGCGTGATCTACGTCGAACGCGAATCGCAGAAGCCGATCATCATCGGCAAGGGCGGGCAAATGCTCAAAGAGATCGGCGTGAAAGCGAGGCGCGACATCGAGAAGCTGCTCGGACGCCACGTCCGCCTGCATCTGTTCGTTCGCGTGCAGGAGCAGTGGCGCAACGATCCACGCACGCTGGATGAATTGGGAATCGAGGAACGATGAAAATCTGGCACGCAGTCGAAGTCGAAATCGCCCGCGTCGGCGAGACGGCGGCGACCACCCAACTCTGGGCATCGAACACAACCGGCGTTGAAATCTCCGAAGATAAAGACCAGCCCGACTTCGTCACGCTGCGCGCATACTTCAACACCGCTCCTGACCTCGAAAAGCTCCGCTCACAAATCCTGCGCAACCTGAAGCTGATTGACCTGCCCGAATTCGCGCTGCGCGGAATCAAGAGCCTGACCATCGCCGACCAGGACTGGCTCGCCGAATGGAAGAAGGGCTACGAGCCAATCGAGGTTGGCCAGCGTCTGCTCATCTGCCCGTCGTGGAAACGCGATCAGGCGCGGGACACAGACCGCATCGTGGTTGAGATTGATCCCGGAATGGCCTTCGGCACGGGCACGCACGAAACCACACGCGGATGCCTGGAGATGCTGGAAAAATACTGGCAAGGCGGCTCGCTGCTCGATGTTGGGACGGGCACTGGCATTCTGGCAATCGCCGCGATCAAGCTTGCTCCCGACTCGCGCGTCGTCGGTTTCGACGTTGACCCGGAAGCCATCGAAGTCGCGTTGGACAACGCGGCGATCAACGGCGTCGCGGACGACCTTGAACTCGAAGTCAACAAGCTCTCGTCATTTCACGGCCAGGAGTTCGATCTCGCGCTGGCGAATCTGACTGCGGACGTGATCATTCCTCTCGCCGCAGACTTTGCGCGGGTCGTCGAGCCACAAGGTGTGCTCGTCGTTTCCGGCATCCTGCGCGAACAGGCGGGCGATGCACTCTCAGCCCTGACGGATCACAACTTTGCGCTAATCGAGTCCAAACCCGATGGCGAATGGGTTACAATGGCGCTGCGTTTCAGTTTATAGTCAACCACTCGGAGGCAAGTGCGATGGAGAAGATCGTAGCCAATCCCTTTCAAGCGGGCGGGATGCTCCGCGATCCCAACCCATTCGTTGGCCGTGACCGCGAGCTTCGTGAGATTCTCAGCCGCGTAGCCAACATGGTCAACGTCTCGGTCGTCGGGCCGCGCCGCATCGGCAAATCTTCGCTCCTGCATCACATCGTCGCCACCGGGCAGCAGCGGCTGAACGCGTCCTATCAGTTTTATTACCTCGATCTGCAACCGCTCGATTCCGCCGAGGAATTTTACGATCAAGCCTGTGAAGCCATCGTCCAAGAGCCGGGCGAAAGCTATGACGACCTGAAGAACGCGATTGAAGGCAAAAAGATCGTTCTCTGCCTGGACGAATTCGAGAAAAGCGTCGAAGCCGATTTCGGCGCGGAGTTCTTCGACGAGATGCGCAGCCTGGCCCAGACCGGCGCCCTCGCGTTAGTCATCGCGACGAAAGCGTCGCTCAACGAGCTTTACCTGCGCTATCAAGGTCTCACCTCAGGCTTCCCCAACATATTCACCAGGGTGGAACTCGGCGAGTTGACCGAAGCCGATGCCCGCGCGCTCGTCACCCAACCCGGTTGCTTCAGCGAGGAAGAGACTGATTTCATTCTCCGGCTCGCCGGCGCGCATCCTTACTGGCTCAGCTTCGTCTGCGCGCGACTTTATGACGCCAAACAGGAGGCGCGAGCCAACAGCGGGAAGGTTGATTTCAACCGAATCGAGCGACTCTTCAAAGACGAATTCAACGGCGCCACAGCCAATGGCGCTGCAACAGCCAATCGAACCCGGCGCATCGCGGCGACCGAACGGCGAGTTGTCGAAGCCAACAGCGGAGCCATCATCACTTCCCTGCTGCTGCTTTTGGCCGGCGTTCTATTCGGCAAGATGAGCATTGATAGCTTGGATCCGAGCGCCGGTTTGTTTATGTCCGGAGGGTTGATCCTCATTGGAATTGCGCTCTTCCTGCTTCGTGGCATCAATTGGATCGGAGGGACTCGATGAAAAGAAAGCGCCAGGCTCGTGGCGCGCCTCAATCTTCAGCAGCCCCAGCCCAAGCACCCAACCCCATCACACTGTCGCTTCCTTCGCCACTGAAGCTTCAATTCGATCCTAACGCGCAACTGCAGATTACCGTCGTAACGCCCGATAAACCAGATACTCCTCTCAAACGCTCGCTGCTCTTGGTGATCGCCATCGTCATCATTCTGACCCTGCTCTGGTTTCTCCTGTCTCTGCGCTATCTCGCGCTCAGCTACCCGCAATCCACCGAATTCAACGCCGCGTCGTTATCCATCGCGATGGTTCATCCGGCTTACGTGGCATACGGCGATGACGCGGAGATGGAATTGACCGTCACCAATCGCGGCAGCCAGAACTTCACCGGCGCCGTTACGGTCAGCTTTCCAGGCGCCGTTCCCGTGCGCCCATTGGCGTCCGAAACGACTACGATGAAGATCGAAAAGCTGGCCTCGGGCGCCAGCGCGACGCACCGTCTGAAGTTCGCGCTCCGCCAACAGGCGCGGTTGTTCAGCGGCGAAGTCATTCCCACTGCACTGCAAATCACCACCGATGAGCGTTCGTTCCAACCTACGCCCGGGCCGCAAATCGCCATCGCGCCCCTGCCGTTCCTGCGGACGATCAATTCCTGGCTGAGCAATTCCGTTGTCGTCGCGGCAGTGGCGGCTCTGATTTGGGAAGTGCTCAGGAAGCGATTCTTCGGATGGGAGGCGAAATGATGCGGGCGGTGAAAAAGTTTCTGCGTGAATGCGTGCGACTGCTCTACTGGGTCTTCTTCAAACCGACAGCGCTGCGCGCGCACATCAACCGGATCGCGCCGGGATACGAAGAGAGATTGCTCAAAGCAGACCGAACCCTGGGCGGCAGGGTGAGTGTGAACTTGCGCGAATTGCGCGAGAATTCTGCGCTGCGCGCTTTTGCGTTGAAAGCCCTGTTCGTCATCATCGTCGCGCCTTTTGTTTTGTACGGGGCAATTGGATTGGCTGTCACGGCCCTCGGCGGCAGCTTTAATTGGCAAAGAAGCTGGGGCTACGTCGCGTTCGGCGTCGCGGGCGGCGTCGCGTTCGGCGTCGCGTTCGGCGTCGCGGTCGGCGTCGCGGGCGGCGTCGCGGGCGGCGTCGCGGGCGGCGTCGCGGGCGGCGTCGCGGGCGGCATCTATTGGGGCGTTGTGGTTGGCCTCAGGGGCGGCGTCGCGTTCGGCGTCGCGGTCGGTGTCGCAGGCGGTGTCGCGGGCGGCGTCGCGGCCACGCGACTTCCGCTTTATCTTTTCGAGTTGTTGCCTGCAATGTTGGCTCATCGTCGCAGCATCCGCAGCAATCAGTTCGAGCATGAAATGTTGCGCTCCCCGATCTTTTTCGATGAGTTCATCTTCTTTCCCCAACCTCACCTTTCCTCAATGCTGCTCAATCTCCTCCAACAAGATTTGACTGCCGGATTGAAATACGCAGCGTTCATCGCCTCTCATCCTTGCCAGAGTTGGGCGGCGCAGAAAGCATTGAAATCACTTTTGGCGCAGGGGCGAGTACCCTTTTTTTTCAAGCTTGATCACCTACTCACCTCACCGCAGCCCTACGAACCGATTACCTTCGATCGCGCCAGTGGGGGGTTATTTCACGCCTCTTTTCGCTATTACACTGTTAGATCAGTGTTAGCTGAGATCGCTGACATAGAGGTACACGGCCTGGCCCAAAAACTAGGACGCAATTTAACAATCTGGCTGGGCTTGAGGACTCGCGAGCCATCGCAGTACGCACCGTTCGCTAGTGTTTACTTCGATCTACTTGGCACCTATTGGGATTACGAGGATGCCACAGTCGGTGTGGAAGACACCGAATCAAGCGCATTTATCGAAAACTACCAACTCGACAGTGCGGTCGCGCAATTAGAAGCTGCGCGTGATTTGCCGCACGGCGAAGAGTTCTACCAATCGCTGCGACTGGTCACAGACTCCTTGTATTGCGAAAGCTTGCAGGATGCCGCCAAACTTCGAGACGAATTCGCGCTGCTGTTCGAGATTGACGATCCGCTACGCCCTCAAATCGTCGCCGTCTTCCGCCACCTGCGCAATGCAGCGATTGATGCGGCTTCGTTCCTGACCGCCGCGCACGAGATGACGCGGCGCGACGCATTGCTCAAGGCGCAAGGGGTTCTGGAAGAAGCGCGGCAGTTGGCCGACATGGTTTACGAGCCGGAGCGTTCACTGCTGCTGGCAGTGATCGAGCACTGGCGCCGGATGTTCGCCGTCGAAGGCGGGCGCGTGGCCGCGCGCGCCGAAGTCGAAGTGCTGCCCAATCCTTACGTTGCCGGACGCCCGATCCATCCAGCAGACGGCCAACTGTTCGTCGGGCGGCGCGATGAGTTCCGCGCTATCGAAGAGAAGTTACAGACCGGGGTCGGGCTGGTGATCTACGGCCAACGGCGCATCGGCAAGTCTTCGATCCTGCTGCACCTGCGCGAGCGTTTGCCGCATCATCTGCTGCCGGTCTACCTGAATCTGCAATCGCTGATGGCCAACACGACTGGTGGATTTCTGTGGGCGGTCGGCAACGAAGCCGTCAAGGAGTTGCGCGGGAAATTGCCGGCCACGCCCACGCTCCCTTCCGCCGAAGAGTTCGTCCGCGAGCCTTACCTGAGCTTCAACCGGTTGCTGGAAGAGATCGAGCGGCAGCTTCAGCCCGAACAGCGCGTGCTGCTCAGCTTCGACGAGTTCGAGGAATTGGAGCAGCGCGTCCGGGCGGGCAAGATCGAAAAGGAGATCTTCGCCTACCTGCGCGGCATCACGCAGACCGGGCGCCGGTTCGCTATGCTGTTCGCCGGATTGCACACGCTGGAGCAGATGACGCGCGAGTATTGGAACCCGTTCTTCCAGAGCGTCCAGACGATCCGCATCGGCTACCTCGGCGAGCTTGACGCGCGCCAACTCATCACCGACCCGATTGACCAGTTCCCGCTCGCTTACGACGAAGAAGCGATTGATCGAATCACCGAAG
>Ga0247727_10016022_pt1 | contig 12177 bp, 6 predicted proteins | sample WisWelCaveWW1625_FD_202498 | JGI IMG/M metagenome (GOLD analysis project Ga0247727, IMG submission 202498) | Biofilm microbial communities from Wishing Well Cave, Virginia, United States - WW16-25 | ecosystem: Environmental > Aquatic > Deep subsurface > Groundwater > Cave microbial mat | place...
TCCTTTATCTGAATTGTTGCAGCGAATTCTGCGATACCTCGGACTGCCCGTCTCCGTCTACACCGGCTTGGCCGATAATTCATCCTAAGCTGTTTTCGTTTACGCGAAAGAACAGTCAATAGGCTCGCCTTTGTGATCGGCAACGAATTTGCGGAAAAGATTGTCCTTGAGCTTGAAGCCAAATTCCTTTTTCAGCAAAGCCGGCAGGAATTTGTAAGCTTCATTTTCCAGCGTAAACCCCACCGTTTCGCTCAAGCCCCCAAGTTCCGTGCGAGTTTTGGTGTGCTCATCTTTCAGCTCTTTGTGGGATTCCGCCAGTTCTTGCAGCGCTTTTTCGGTTTTGCTTTGCGCCGCCGCCAATGCGGTGAGTTGAATCGTTGTTTCTTTCTGGGCTTCGGCCAATCCCGTGAGTTGAATCGTTGTTTCTTTCTGGGCTTCGGCCAATCCCACCATTTGAATTCCGGTTTCTTTTAAGGCTTCAGCCAATCCCGCCATTTGAGTTCGGGTTTCTTTACTGGCCGTTGCTAATTCGGTAAGCTGTAATTTGGTCTCGTTCTGCGCTAGCGCCATTTCCTTGACAATAGCTTTGAGATCATTGAAGTCGATTTTTGTGACAGATTCTTCCCGCTGACGCTCGATCTCTTCGAGAATGGCCAAAAGCACTCCTCTTAATTGAGGGTCGACTTCCTATAATTTTCTGGCCAGTGCAACACTGATAGACATGGGATAAACTCTCGTCATTTAGTGCCCCTTGATTCTAACCATTGCAAGCGCAATATAGCCTTTTTTAATTCTGTTGTCAAGAAGGCTCTGGCGTCAGAGCGAAGCTTAAATAACCCGAATTACAAATGCAAGCCGCGAGATAAATTCTCTTTTGCTATTTTGCCCGCCAAATGCTATTTTAACGGGGTGAGTTTTTGAGGCCTGCAAAAAAAGTACACGTTTAGCCATTTGAAGTGTCTAAGAAGTTCCAAATCTCAGACAACAAATTCCAAATGAACCTCAATCTGCAATATCCAAAATTTCAAACGTCATTGGTTCTTTTGGGCGATTGGTAATTGAGATTTGAAATTTATTTGCGATTTGAATTTTGGTGCTTGGGTATTCTGATTTCTTCACATGGTCGCGCTCGTTCGGTTAAAAGAGGCTCCGTTTCATGGCCACCTATGCCTATCCCCACGGGCATCTCATCTATCGCAAGCTTCGATATGCGTTTCCCCGCATGGTGCGCGGCGAGGGCATTTATCTTTTTGACGAAGAGGGCAAACGCTATCTCGATGCTTCCGGCGGCGCGATGGTATCGAATCTCGGGCACGGAAACCCGGTGGTGGCAGAAGCCATTCGCCAACAAGCAGCAAAATTGGATTACGTCAGCGGCATTCAATTCACTCATGACGCGGTTGAAGAATTGGCGCAGGCGCTGTGCGAAGTTGCGCCGCAAGGATTGGACAAAGCTTTCTTTCTTTCCAGCGGCAGCGAAGCCACGGAAGCGGCGATGAAAATGGCGCGGCAATATTGGATCGCCAAAGGCCGCGAGCAAAAATATAAAATCATCAGCCGCATGCCGAGCTATCACGGCAATACGCTGGGCGCAATGGGGGTGAGCGGCCGGCAAGCTTATCGCGCCATGTTTCAGCCGCTTTATGTCGATCATCCCAAAATTCCGCCGCCGGTTTGTTATCGTTGTCCTTGGGGCAAAACTTTTCCCCGGTGTGATTACGAATGCGCGCACGAGCTGGAGATTGCCATTCAAAAAGAAGGCGCTGAAACCGTTGCCGCATTTTTGGTTGAGCCGGTGCTCGGCTCGACCGGCGCCGCCATGGTGCCGCCCGCAGAATATTATCCGCGCGTGTCGGAAATCTGCCGCAAGCATGAGGTGCTCTTTATCGCCGATGAAATTCTTTGTGGCATGGGCCGCACCGGCGATTGGTTTGCGATTTCCAGCTATGGCGTTTCACCGGATATGATGTTGGTTGGCAAAGGTGTGACCGGCGGCGTGGTTCCGCTTTCTGCCGTGTTGGCGCGACACGAGATCATCGATGCGATTTATGAAAGCGGCAATGATTTCCTGCACGCGCAAACCTTCACGCATCATCCGGTCGCTTGCGCTGCGGGTTTGGCAACGATCCGATATTTGCAAGAAAATAAATTGATCGAGCGCTGTCGCGAAATGGGAAAAGTTTTACATGAAGCTCTGCGACCGTTTCAAAACCACCCATTGGTCGGAGATTTACGCGGCAAAGGTTTGCTGGCCGGCCTCGAATTGGCTGCGAATAAAACCACGCGCGAGCCATTTCCCTGTCGCTTGAAAATAGCAGAAAAAATTTCCGCCGAAGCCTTGTCGCGCGGCTTGATTATTTGGACAAACGCCGGGCACGTTGACGGCATCAACGGCGATGCGATTTTGCTCGCGCCGGCATTTATTGTCACGTGCGAACAGATTGAAGAAATTGTTAATTTATTGGAGCAAAGCCTCGACGCGGTGACAATGAAGATGAAGGAAGCCTAAAGCAAGCACGGTTGATGAAATTTTGTAGCTGTTCAGGTGCTTCAATAAAAAAGCAAAACGATTTGGTCCAAACAGGTTTTGATTCCTCCCACAGATTGAAGAATCCCGCAGATAAAAAGCATCATTGAAAAAAACATTGGCTGACTTGAAATTTTGGGAAGGTTGGTATGCAAGAGCTATTATATGAAGAGCTGACCTTTGTTATCCGACAATGTCTTTTTGATGTTCATAATGATGCCGGTGTTGGATATGATGAAGAAACGTATCATCAAGGATTAATCCGAAAATTTGGACGAGAAAGAGTTTCATTTGTCTCAAAGGAAAAAATTGAACTCAAACACCGTGGAGTTTTAGCCAGAGAATTCAAATTGGATTTTTTAATCGAAGACAAAGTCATTTTAGCGCTAAAATGTTTAACATGTGATTTTCTTCAAGTCAATTACATTCAACTATTCACAGAACTCAAGCTTTGGCGGAAGCATCTTGGCTTACTTGCCAATTTGGGCCAACCCAAAGTGAAGATCGAGCGCCGAATTTTTCATGAAAAACTTTTGGCAGTTGACGAAAACTACGACTACATTAAAGGCCGAATGGGCGAGACAGAACGGCAAACTATGATGAAATTACGTGACGCCGTTCTTTTTGTTGGGGAACCACATGGCCTCGGCTTTGGTAAATCAGTTGTTCGAAATCTAATTGAAATGGAGTTGGCGTTCCAGCATATCAAATTTGAAAAAGGATTTCCAGTTCCGGTGAAGTACTTGGGTGAGACCATTCGAGTTTTCAAAATGCGCAACCTTTTGGTTTCGGATCGCATTGTCTGTGGCATAACTGCTTTGCAAGACACAATTACACATCATGACATTTCGAAAATAAAAAGTTACTTGAAGGCCCTTAATTTAACTACTGGAATGGTGGTTAATTTTGGTAAATCCAAATTGGAGATTAAAGGCGTACGAAATTGAAGTATCTGTTATCGGTGGGATTCTTCAATCGGTGGGCGACTCATCATTCAACATTTGTCGGTTTTGAGGCTTCAGAGATGACAACAACATGGCGATGAACGAAGAAATAAATCTGAGAGAGGAGAAAGTCGATGGCAAAAAAACAATTCAAAATCACCTATTCCACCCTCGGCGCGGATTTGGAAAAATTTCACAAAGCGTTCGACCGCGCGGTGGAAAAAGTGAAAGCCAAGTTGGGCCAAACGTATCCGCATTTGATCGGCAATCGCGAGGTTGCCGGCGCCGGCCAGGTGATGGCGAGCGACAGCCCGGTGGACACGCGCATGACGCTGGCCAATTTTCATCACGCCACGGTGGAAGAAATGAATGCCGCCGTGCAAGCGGCGCGGCAAGCGTTTGCAGATTGGGCCGCGACCGATTATCGCGAACGCGCCAAGCTCATTCGTCGCGCCGCCAAGCTGGTGCGTGCCGGCAAGTATGAATTGGCTGCGATCATGAGCTTGGAAGCCGGCAAGAATCGTTTTGAAGCTATGGGCGATGCCGAAGAATCCGCCGACCTTATGGATTATTATGCCGGGCAATTGCTTGACGCCAAAGGTTTTTCCATGCGCCTCGGCCGTCTTTCATCTAATGAACGCACGCGCTCGGTGCTGCGGCCCTACGGCGTGTGGGCCGTGATTTCGCCGTTCAATTTTCCGCTGGCCTTGCCCGCCGGCATGACCGCGGGCGCACTGCTCGGCGGCAACACCGTCGTGTTCAAGCCTTCGAAAGAAACATTATGGACCGGTTACAAGCTCGCGGAAATTTACCGCGATGCGGGTTTGCCGGAGGGCGTGTTCAATTTCATTGCCGGCGATCGTGAAATCGGACAAAAGTTAGTGGAGCATCCGGAGCTTGACGGTATCGTGTTTACCGGCTCGAAAGCCGTGGGCATGAATTTGTATCGCGAGTTCAGCAAGAATTATATCAAACCGGTGATCGTGGAAATGGGCGGCAAAAATCCTGCGATCGTGATGCCCAGCGCCGATTTGGATACGGCGGCAGAAGGCGTGATGAAATCGGCTTTCGGCTTGCAAGGGCAAAAATGCAGCGCATGCTCGCGGGTCTACGTGCATGAAAAAGTCAAAGCGGAATTCACCACCTTGCTGTTGGAAAAAACCGCGAAGCTCGCCATTGGCGATCCTTCGCAGCGCGATATCTATATGGGCCCGGTGATTCACAAAAAAGCACAGGAAAAATTTGCGGCGGCGGTCAAAGAAGCCAAAGACAGTGGCGGCAAAATTTTGTTCGGCGGCCGGGTTTTGAAAGACGGCCTGTATGCGCACGGTTTTTACGTCGAGCCGACAATCGTCGACGGCCTGTCGGCCTCGCATCATTTATTTTATGATGAATTGTTTCTGCCATTTTTGGCGGTGTGCAACGTTGCTTCACTGGAAGAAGCAATCGACTTGAGCAACCAGGCCGAGTATGGCTTGACTGCCGGCCTTTTTTCCAACAAGAAAAAAGAAATTCAATATTTCTTCGATCATATTGAATCCGGCGTGACCTATGTCAATCGCCGCACCGGTGCGACCACGGGCGCGTGGCCGGGCGTGAATTCTTTCTGCGGCTGGAAAGGCAGCGGCGGCAGCGGCAAAGGCGGCTGCGGCCCATATTACGTGCAACAATTCATGCGCGAGCAAAGCCGGACTTTGATCAAGTGAGTGCAGCCAGATCAGTAATCAGTAACCAGTAATCAGTAATCAGCCATCAGTCATCAGTCACTGCACACTGATGACTGAATACTGGTTACTTTGCAAAGAATTTTCGTTTTTCCAAAACACCATGCCCATGAACACCACCAAAGTCATGCCCATGTCCGAAGCGATTCAGCGCTTTGTGCACGATGGCGATACGATTGCGATTGAAGGCTTCACACACTTGATTTGTTTCGCGGCGGCGCACGAGATCATTCGACAAAGAAAAAAAAATCTCACCGTTTGCCGCCTCACGCCGGATTTGGTTTATGACCAGCTCATTGCCGCCGGTTGCGTGAAGAAGATGATTTTTTCTTGGGCAGGAAATCCCGGCGTGGGGCCTTTGTATGCGTTACGCCGGGCCGTGGAAAAAGGCAGGCCTCATGCGCTAGAGTTGGACGAGTATTCGCATTTCGGCATGGCCATGCGTTTTTGGGCCGGGGCCGCGAATTTACCATTCATGCCTTTGCGCAGTTATCACGGCACGGATTTGCCGAAAGTCAATCCCAACATTCGCAAAGTGGCGTGCCCATTCACCGGCGAGGAATTGTATTGCGTGCCGGCGCTGCGTCCGAACGCGGCCATCATTCATGCCCAACGCGCGGATGCCGAAGGCAACACGCAAATTTGGGGATTGCTGGGCGTGCAGAAAGAAGCGGCATTCGCTTCGCAGCGTGTGATCGTAGTGGTGGAAGAATTGGTCGAGCAAAGTGTGATTCGCCGCGACCCCAATCGCACGGTGATTCCGGGAATGATCGTGCACGCCGTCGTGGTTGAGCCCTTCGGCGCGCATCCCAGCTTCGCGCAGGGTTATTACGACCGTGACAATGATTTTTACATTAATTGGGAAGAAGTTTCCAAAGACGAAAACAAAATGGCGGAATATCTTCAGGAATGGATTTACGATTTGCCCGATCGCGCCGCCTATTGGCAAAAAACTGAAGCCACCACCCGTGAACGTTTGCAGGCCAATCAGCGTCTTAGTGGGGAAGTGAATTACGGGTTTTAAGCCATAAGGCACACAAACTCAAAATAAAATTCTGAAAGTTTTTTGTGCTTTTTAATGCCTTTTTTAACACATGAGGCACAGAGCGCCACAAAGGTTCACAGAGAATCCTTAAAAGCTGAAAACAAAAATCGCTTTGTGAGCCTTTGTGCGCTTTGTGCCCTTCGTGTTGGAAGCTTTTACATTTTGTGCTGCCCGCAGGGCTTCAGTTGGCGGCGCCGACGACAACTGGCGTAGGAATTTAGCCATCTGAACCGTAGTGTCATGCTTCAGCATGACATTGAGTTCACGATTATCAGCGAGGCGCAAAACCGAAGTTTTGTACTCCGCGCTTCATTTCGCTGAATTTTTACACCTGCGTAAATTTCACCAGGCTTTTTTTCACTGGGAGTGATCTATGAAATCCTTCAAACTCTGTGCTTTTGTCGCCTTGACGCTCTCGTTCAGTGAGCATGTTTATGCCCAACCCTCCGCTCCCACAAATTTGCAAGGCGTAGCCGGCGGCCAGCAGGTTATCCTCACATGGACCGCCAGCACATCATTGAATATTTTGCGTTATCGCGTTTATGGTGGAACTTCGTCCAACCCGACAACCAAACTTGATTCTGCGTCTTATTCGGTCACTAAAACGATCACCTGCTTGACCAATGGCACAACCTACTATTTCAGAGTTACAGCAGTGAATAGCAGCCAGCAGGAAAGCGGCTTCTCCAATGAAGTGAGTGCCACACCAACGGGCGGTGGCTCTTTTACCGATCTCTGTTTGCCGTTTGTCGGCGTGTCTCTGAGTTCCGCTGCTTGGGGCGATTATGATAACGACGGTGATCTGGATATTCTGCTTACCGGCGACACGGGTTCAGGTCGTGTAGCTAAAATCTATCGCAATGATGACACAACCATTGTGGATACGAATGCTCCCCTAACTGGGGTCTCTTCTGGCCAGGCAGAGTGGGGCGATTATGACAACGATGGGGATCTGGATATCGTATTGACTGGGATCATCGGCTCACAAGGTGGAATCTCGGAAATCTACCGGAATGACAACGGCGTTTTTGTTGATATCAATGCGGGCTTGATGAACGTTGAAGAAGGCTCTGTTGCTTGGGGCGATTATGACAACGATGGCGATCTGGACATCGCGTTGACCGGAAGATATTTCATTACTTTCGGAAACTATGGACGCGTCGCCAAGCTTTATCGAAATGACGGAGGACAATTTGTCGATGTGTTTGCGCCCTTTCAAGGCGTGACGACCGGTTCAATTGCCTGGGGCGACTACGATAACGATGGCGATCTTGATATAGTGTTGACCGGTGAGACGGGCACCGCTTCCCCTGCTGTTGATCCTGACACAAGGATCTATCGAAACCACCGCGGAAGTTTTGTCGATAGCGGATCTCAGCTAACCGGCGTCTTTGGGGGCTCTGTCGCCTGGGGCGACTATGACGACGACGGTGATTTGGATATCTTACTTACCGGCTCAAGTTGGGGCATGTTTGGTCCAGTTCCAGTCGCACAGGTTTACCGGAATGATCGAGGCGTGTTTGTCTTGGATAACTCAATCGTACTAGACCGAGCCTCATCCGGTCCGGCGGCGTGGGGCGATTATGACAATGATGGTGACATGGATATTCTCCTTACCGGCTCGAACACTTCCAAAATTTACCGCAACAACAACGGCAGTTTCGGAGAGATTGCCGCGAGTTTGATCGGCGTATTCTCCGGCTCTGTTGCATGGGGAGATTATGATAATGATCGCGACTTGGACATCCTGTTGACCGGCAGCGAGGGCACAAACGGGGTTGCCAAAATTTATCGCAATAACACCGTAAGTCCCAACACGCCTCCCAACGCTCCTACCAATCTCAACGCCTCGGTGAGAGGATACACCGCCACATTCAACTGGAATCGAGCCATTGATGCCGAAACCCAGCAATATGGCTTAACTTACAATCTCCGGGTGGGAAGTTCTTCTGCCGGCGTGCAAAACGTTTCGCCCATGGCCGATTTGAATACCGGTTTCCGCAGAGTACCTCGGCTGGGCAATACGAATCATCGAGATACTCTCACCATCAAAAATCTGCCCGCCGGAACGTATTACTGGAGCGTGCAAGCCATCGATCATGGCTTGACCGGTTCTGCGTTTGCACCCGAACAAAGCTTCACGCTCCCCACTGACACAAACGCGCCGGTCGCACCGCAATTATTTGAGCTTGAAGCCAATGGCAAAGACGGGGAAGTGGTTTTGAATTGGCGCGCAAACACAGAAATCGATCTTGCCGGTTATCGCATTTATCGCAACACCGTTCCACAACCTTCCACTCTGCACGCGAGCACTGAGCCGGGCATTATAACCTACACCGATCAGGGGTTGGTCAATGGCAGAACTTATTACTATCGCGTTGCTGCAATTGACTACGCCGGCAACGTAAGCGCGTTCTCGAATGAAGTCAGCGGCACGCCGCCCTTTGGCGCTTTTAGCGAGATTTCGGCGCCATTGACAGATGTCGCCCTCAGCAAAGTAGCTTGGGGTGACTATGACGATGACGGCAATCTTGATATTCTTTTGGTCGGCAGGCTTCCGGGACTTTTTAGCGGAACAGTAGCTGAAATTTACCGTGGGCGAAACGACAGTTTTACACGTGTTGTAAGCTCTTTGGGAGGCGTGAGCGTTAGCTCGTTTGCTTGGGGTGATTACGATAACGATGGCGATTTGGATATTTTGCTAACGGGCACATTGAGCTCAAATCGTGTCTCCAAAGTTTTTCGCAATGATCCCGGCACTAGATTCATGGATATTCAAGCATCTTTAACCGGAGTTTCGGACGGCTCAGTAGCCTGGGTGGATTATGACAACGATGGTGACTTGGACATTTTTCTCACTGGCTCTCGTAGCTCGTCAAAATACGTTTCAAAGATCTACCGTAATGACAATAGGAATTTTGTGCAGGCCGACACTTCCATTGTCGGAGTTGCTTCTAGCTCAGTGGCTTGGGGCGATTTTGATAATGATGGCGACTTGGATGTTGCTTTAAATGGCTCAGGCTCGAGTTACGTCGCCAAAGTCTATCGCAATGACGGCGGAAAGTTTACGGACCTCGCTGCTCCATTGCCAAAAGCTTCTTACGGTTCAGTCTCCTGGGGTGACTATGACAGCGATGGTGATCTGGATCTTTTATTGACCGGGACGACCACCGGCAATGCCGATGACGCGATCTCGAAAATTTATCGTAATGACAATGGAAGCTTCACAGATATCTTGGCGGCCTTGCCTGGAGTGTTGAATAGTTCAGCAGCGTGGGGCGACTATGATAACGATGGAGATTTGGACGTTCTGCTCACCGGCACGACCTCCTCTTCGCAGAGTATCGCCAAGACCTATCGCAACGAGGGCGGTATTTTCGTCGAATTCTCCCCGCTATTAACTGGCGTCGGGTCCGGCGCAGTGGCTTGGGGGGATTATGACAATGACGGCGATTTGGATATTTTGCTCTCCGGATCATCACTTGAGGGATATGTTTCGAAAGTCTATCGCAACAACATCACAACCGTAAATTCGGCTCCTGCCGCGCCTGCCAGCCTCGTTGCAATTGCCAGAGGCGACTCCGTTGTTCTAAGCTGGAATAAAGCCTTCGATAACCAGACTGCGCAAAATGCTTTGACCTATAATCTTCGCATGGGGACCGCTCCTGGCGGCGTGCAAAAAATCTCGCCGATGGCAAATGCCACCACGGGCTTGCGCAAGCTTCCGCAGTTGGGCAATACGAATCACAAGAACAGTTGGACCATCAAGAACCTACCCCCCGGAACCTACTATTGGAGTGTGCAAGCCCTGGACAATTCTTTTGCCGGGTCCGCCTTTGCGCAAGAACGCACTTTTCTCGTGGTTGGCAGTGGAATCGCTTTAGCCATTCACGACACCTCTGCCGCGCGAGGCGATACAATTGATGTTCCGCTCAGAATCACCGACGCCAAAGACATCGCTGCCGCCCAACTTGTTATCACTTACGATCCTCAAATCTTAACCGCGTTAAAAGCGAAGACAACGCCATTGACCGCAGGCTTTACGCCCAAAGACTCCGTGTCTTCTGGGAAGATCGGCATCACACTAGCGCGTGCGACTCCTATTGTTTCAGGCAGCGGCGACTTTCTTCAAATCACTTTTCGCGTCAATCCGAGCGCCACGCCGGGCAGCATGACCGCGCTGGCTTTTGACACGCTTGCTCTTTTCGATCTCACCACGTCGATTCCGGTGCAGGGCGTCAACGGTAAATTCACGGTCTTGGACAATGTCGTGCAAAGCATCCATGTTTTGCCGGATACTGGTTCTTTTGTTGAGAAAGACAGCACTCGCGTTTTCACGGTTGAAGGCCGAGATGCTGGCGGCAACGCCATCGCCATCAACGCGGCTTGGTCCGTTACCGGCGGCATCGGCACGGTTACACCTCCAAGCGGCGGTCGAGTCGAATTCAAAGCTACAACTTTAGACAGTGCCGGCGTCATCGCAACTTACAACAACTTGCAAGATGCGGCTTCAGTCATCGTGGCATTGAAAGGCGACATCAATCGGGATAGGATCGTCGATGTGCGCGACGCTATTATTTGCCTTCGGATTATCGCGAATTTGGAACTGCCGCCTATATCACCCGGCCATCTTATTCCGACGCGCTACGAGCGATGGGCTGCTGATGCAACACGGGATCGCAGCGTGAATGCCGGCGATGCGTTGAAGATTCTTTGCCTCGCGCTGGGCCGTCTTTTTCCCAAAGTCAATCTTGTCGCCAATGCTGAAGAAGCTGTCTTGCGCATTCCGGAAATCAGCGCGATGGCTGGTGACACACTGACTACTTCTCTCTTTGTTGAAGGCAGAACCGATGTTTATGCCGCAGAGGTAGAATTGTCTTTCGATCCCGAGCACTTGCTGATTCTCGCGAGCACACCCGGCTCAAATAATTCCTTGTTGGTTGAAAATGCGAGGCAACCGGGCAAGATCAAGCTGGTGATGATCAATGCCGATGGCTTGCTCAACGCGCGCGGTGAGATGGCGAAGCTGAAAATCAAAGTGCGAAAAACGCTTTCACATGAAGCCGCTTTTTCTCTCGCGCAGGCCGAACTTTTTGATGCGCATGCGCAATCGATTCCAGTTCGCGGGCTTGTCACTAGCGTGAACGAATCGCTTGTCGTGCCCAAAGAATTTGCCCTCTTCCAAAACCACCCCAACCCCTTCAACCCGGAAACGCAAATTCGTTTTCAGTTGCCGGCGGAAAGTCAAGTTTTGCTGTCGATATATAATCTACAAGGGCAGTTGCTGCGCACGTTGGTGAATCGCAAAATGCCGGCAGGCGAATGGACCGAAAGCTGGAATGGCAAAGATGAATTTGACAAACAAGTCCCCTCCGGGATTTATTGGTATCGCTTGCATGCGAAAGAGGGCAAATGGATGAAAACCAACAAGATGATTTTACTGCGCTAATGCCGTCGCACAGGCAAGCGCATTCATAAATTTGAGGAACTTGTCATGAAAACTCATGTGCTCTTTATCCTAGCTGCGCTGATTTCAACGTTGCAAACGCACGCCCAAAGCCCTCCTTTGCCGGATCCGAAGAACGCCCGTGCAACGAGCGACAAGCTCCATGGCCTTAATTTCAGTCCCTATCTCGATGGCCAGGACCCTAATCTCGCGTGTTGTCGAGAAGTCCCGGAGAGTCAACTTCGCGAACGCATGACTATTATCGCGCCCTTCACGAAATGGATTCGAACCTTTTCCTGCCGCTTCGGCCTTGAAAAAGCTGGGCGCCTCGCGCATGAAATGGGATTGAAAGCCGCGATTGGCGCATGGCTCGGACCTGAGAGCACAACTGCCGGTCGTTTGGCGAATGAGGCGGAAATCGATAGTCTAATTAAAAGGGCCAACGCCGGTGACGTTGATCTCGCGATTGTTGGCAGTGAAGTGTTGCTGCG
>Ga0247727_10016023_pt1 | contig 12176 bp, 9 predicted proteins | sample WisWelCaveWW1625_FD_202498 | JGI IMG/M metagenome (GOLD analysis project Ga0247727, IMG submission 202498) | Biofilm microbial communities from Wishing Well Cave, Virginia, United States - WW16-25 | ecosystem: Environmental > Aquatic > Deep subsurface > Groundwater > Cave microbial mat | place...
CGTTGACGCCGTAGTTGCCAATGAGGGGACAGGTCATCGCCACCATCTGCCCCTTGTAGGAGGGATCGGTGAGGATCTCCTGATAGCCGGTCATGCTGGTGTTGAAGACCACCTCGCCGACCGCTTCCCCTTCCGCGCCAAACGACTGCCCGACAAAGGAGGTGCCGTCTTCAAGCAGTAGAATCGCGGGGCTATACAATATCCACCTGCTTTCCAGAAACCAGCACGGCCACGGCGCGGCCCTTCATTTCCCATCCCAGAAAGGGGGAGTTTTTGCTTTTGGATTTGAGGGTGGATGCCTGGACGGTCCAGGTGGCGGTCGGATCAATAATCGTCACGTCGGCCACATCGCCCACGTTCAACCCCCCCATCTTCTTGCTCAGAATACGGGCCGGATTGGCCGTGAATTTACGGATCATCTCAGGCAGCGTGAGCACCCCCTCCTCCACCAGACGTAGCGAGAGCGGCAGCGCGGTTTCCAGGCCCACGATGCCAAACGGCGCCTCATCCATCGTCCGCTCTTTTTCGTGGGCCGCGTGCGGGGCGTGGTCGGTGGCGATGGCGTCAATTGTGCCGTCGGCTAATCCTGCTCGAATCTCTTCCAGATCGGCCCGCTGGCCCAGTGGTGGTTTCATTTTTGCGTCGGTATGGAAGCCGCGCACCTGCTCGTCCGTCAACGTGAAATAGTGCGGACAGGTCTCCGCGGTGATGGCAATGCCACGTCGCTTGGCCTCACGGATTAAATGAACACTGCCTGCCGCGCTGATGTGGGCCAGATGCACCCGCGCGCCCGTGAGTTCGGCGAGGGCAATGTCGCGCGCGACCATGACCATCTCCGATTCCGCTGGAATCCCAGAGAGGCCCAGCGCCAGCGAGACCGCGCCTTCGAAAATGACGCCGCCCGCCGAAAGCGTCAAGTCTTCGCAATGGTCAATAACGGGGATGTCGAAAATTTTGGCATATTCCATCGCCCGGCGCATAAGACCTGCGTTCATCACCGGAAGACCGTCGTCGGAGATGGCCACGCAGCCGGCCTCGATCAGCTCGCCGATCTCAGCCAGCTCCATTCCCTTCTGCCCCTTGGTGATAGCGCCCACCGGCAGCACCCGCGCGGACCCCGCCGCCTGTGCGCGCTCCAAAATCAGCCGCGTGACCGCCGCATTGTCGTTGACCGGCTGGGTATTGGGCATAGCGCAGAGGGTGGCAAAGCCGCCTGCCGCCGCTGCCGCAGTGGCCGTTGCGATGGTCTCTTTATATTCAAATCCTGGCTCGCGCAGGTGGGTATGCAGATCAATCCAGCCTGGGGTCACGATCTGGCCCGTGGCATCTATCACCCGATGCGGGCCGGAGACGGACAGACTCCGCCCCATCTGCCGAATGAGGCCCGCCTCGATCCAGAGATCACCCACGGCATCCAGGCCCGCCGCCGGGTCTATGATGCGACCGTTTTTAATGAGCAGCGCAGTGGGATGATTGTGCCGCATCACTCTTCATCCTATCGTTACTTTAAACCCCGCCGCCCGCCAGCAGGTAGATCAATGCCATTCGCACGGCCACGCCATTGGTCACCTGATCCAAGATGACCGACGACAGGCCGTCGGCCACATCGGAGGTCACCTCCACGCCCCGGTTGATGGGCCCCGGGTGCATGACGAGGACATCCTGGTTGGCCAGGGCCAGACGATGGGCGTTCAGACCATATAGTCGGGCATATTCGCGCAGCGTCGGGAAGAACCCCGCCCCCTGTCGCTCCAACTGAAGACGCAGCAAGATAATCACATCGGCCCCAACGAGGGCCTCGTCCAACCGATAGTGCACCTTCCGACCCCACCCTTCCGGCGCCATAGCCGGAGGGCCGGCGAGATGGACATCGCAGCCGAACTTGCCCAGCGCATGGATGTCCGAATGGGCCACGCGGCTATGGAGAATGTCCCCCACGATCACCACCTTTAGCCCGCGCAATGTCCCCTTCTTCTCCCGAATCGTAAAGAGGTCGAGGAGGCCCTGGCTGGGGTGCTCGTGCGTGCCATCCCCCGCGTTGATGACGGCGGCCCGTAGATTGCGCGCCAGCAGGTGCGCGGCGCCGGAGGCGGCGTGGCGGACGATCAGGATGTCGGTCTGCATCGCCTCGATGTTGCGGGCGGTGTCCAGCAGCGACTCCCCCTTCACGACGCTGCTGGATGCGGTTTGGAAATTGATCACATCGGCGGAGAGCCGTTTGGCGGCCAATTCAAACGAGGTGCGGGTGCGGGTGCTCGGCTCGAAGAAGAGGTTGACGACCGTCTTGCCGCGCAACGTCGGCACCTTCTTGATCTCCCTGCCCGACACCTCCTTGAACGACTCGGCGGTTTGGAGGATCAGCTCCATCTCCTCCTTCTCCATCTCTCCGAGACCCAGGATGTCTTTTCGTTTTAATCCCACAACGCGCCTTTAATGCCCTGCCGCCTGGTTAGACCTCGTCGGCCAGTCGTCGGATCACCACCCGATCTTCCTGCCCCATTTCCGAAAGCAACACGGCCACCGTTTCGTCAATGCCCGTGGGGAGATTTTTGCCAACGTAGTCGGCACGGATGGGCAACTCCCGATGCCCGCGGTCAATCAGCACGGCCAATTGAATCTGTTTTGGGCGCCCCAGGTCCATGAGGCCATCCATCGCCGCGCGGACGGTGCGCCCGGTGAAGAGGACATCGTCCACCAACACAACGGTGCGATCCTCGACATTGAACTGAATATCTGTCTTTTTAAGGAGGGGGGATTCTTTTTTGCGGGAGAGATCGTCCCGGTACAAGGTAATATCCAGTTGCCCTATCGGCGTTGCAGCGCCCTCGATCTCGCCGATTTTTCGCTGCAAACGTTGCGCAAGATAGACACCGCCGGTGCGGATGCCAACCAGCACCACGTTGTCCGACCCGGCATTCCGCTCCAGTATCTCGTGGGCAATACGGGCCAGCGCCCGGGCCATTTCAGATGCATTGAGGATAATTCGCTCGGCCATATTCACCTCGCAAGGGCATAAAAAAACCTTCTTTCACAAACTGCAAAAGAAGGTTTTTCCGGCGCCACATACTTCCCAACCTTCCCAGCCTCACCGGGCCGAATTAAAGGATGGCCAATTCTATGCCGCCGTGGAAACGGATGTCAACGCCATGTATCCGCTACATACATATTGCACTCTGGGTGAGAAAAATTGTCCTGAATGAACTGGACGGGTGGTTTCATTTTAAGAGACCAGTGCGGTCGCTCTGTATTGTGCCACCTGTCTACCGTGACTCCGGCACAGGCAGGCAAGTCTGCCTTCAGCACAGGCAGAGAGGATGTGTTGCATTCTGTCATGGCATGCTCCCAAAGAGCGGCATACTTTGCCAGACGAACCGCTCTTTTTACACCATGGAATAGTCATCGTAGCTGCATCTCCCTCCTGTATCGAGAGAGTGCAATATGGAGTAGCGGATACATCCAATTGACTTTCCGTTCCCCCCGCCGATAGAATCCACGCCGCGTTGTTCTTCCTTGTTCCCCAGTAGCTCAGCTGGCAGAGCAGACGGCTGTTAACCGTCGGGTCGCTGGTTCGAATCCGGCCTGGGGAGCCCCGAAGAGAATGCCACGGCTGCCCCACCTCGTGAGGTGTAAATCGGCGAGGGTGCTCCGCGACCTTTTTGGAGAAAAGGGTGTCGGTGCCCGCGCATTTGACACTCCGTCACCGTCGCTTCCGAAGTCTCTTTTTGAGCCGTGATATGCCGTATCGTTCCGAGCATGTCCACCCGGTTTCTCCCAATCGCCTGATTCACGAGACCAGCCCCTATCTGCGTCAACATGCCCACAATCCGGTGGACTGGTATCCGTGGACGGAAGAGGCGTTCCAGGTCGCCCGGGCACAGGGCAAACCGGTGCTCCTCTCCATCGGCTACTCGGCCTGCCACTGGTGCCATGTCATGGCGCACGAATCGTTCGAAGACGACGCGATCGCGGCGCAGATGAATGCCCACTTCGTCAACATCAAAGTAGACCGCGAGGAGCGGCCCGACCTGGATTTGATTTACCAGAATGCCGTTCAACTTTTCATCCGGCGCGGCGGCGGCTGGCCCCTGACGATGTTCCTCACGCCCGACAAAGTCCCTTTCTACGGGGGCACCTATTTTCCACCCAGCGACCGGCACGGCTTGCCAGGATTTCCAAAATTGCTCCAGATGTTGGCCGAGGCGTACCGCGACCGCAAGGAGGAGATCGCCCGCACCACGTCCGAGGTGCAAGCCGCGCTGATTCAAATGTCCCGCCGGACGTCCGTCACAGCACCTGAGAAACCCATGATCGCCCCCGACCTCCTGATGCAGTCAGCGGAGGACTTGGCCCGCATCTTCGATTCGACGCATGGCGGCTTCGGGGGCGCGCCCAAATTCCCCCAGACGGCCGCGCTGCATCTGCTGCTGCGCGCCTGGCATCAGGCCCGGCCGGCTCTGGATGCCGACGCAACATATCTCACGATGGTGACCCACACACTGGGCGCGATGGCTTGGGGCGGCATTTACGATCAACTGGGCGGCGGGTTCCACCGCTATGCCACCGACCGCCACTGGCTCGTTCCCCATTTCGAGAAGATGCTCTACGACAACGCGCAGTTGGCCTCCCTCGCGTTTGCCGTTTCCCAGGCCACCGGACAGGCGTTCTACCGCGACGTCGGCGAGGAGATTCTGGAATATGTCTTACGCGAGATGACCTCGCCGGAGGGGGGATTTTATTCCACGCAAGACGCCGACACCGACGGGCAGGAGGGCCAGACCTACGTCTGGAACGCTGCGGAAATCCAGGAGGTGCTAGGCCCTGAGGTGGGTGCGCTGTTTGGCCGATATTACGGCGTGACCGCCTCGGGCAATTTCGAGGGACAAAACATCCTGCATCGGTCACGGCCGCTGGAAGCGCTCGCCCAGGAGAGTGGGAAGGCCCTTTCAGAAGTGGAGCAGATTCTGGCCACGGCGCGGGGGGAACTACTGCGGCGGCGGATGAAACGGCCACAGCCATTTCGGGACGAAAAAATCCTCACGAGCTGGAACGGCCTCATGATCGCGGCGTTTGTAGAGGGGTACAACGTGACGCGCAAGGCGTGCTACCTGGATGCGGCGCGGCGCGCGGCGGCATTCGTGATGGGGCATCTGTATCGGGATGAGCGGCTTTTGCGAACGTGGAAGGACGGCGTCGCCAAACTCAACGGCTACCTGGATGACCATGCGCTTTTTGTTCAGGCGCTGGCCACCCTTTACGAGGCGACCGGCGAGGAACCCCACCTTTCCGGCGCATGCCAGTTGGCGACGCAGATGATCGAGCGGTATGGGGATGTGGCGGGCGGCGGGTTTTTCTTCACCTCCTCCGATCATGAGGCGCTCCTCACGCGGGAGAAACCGATTTACGATCAGTCGCTCCCCTCCGGCAATGCGGCGGCGGCACGGGCGCTACTCCATCTCTTCCACCTCACGGGCGAGCGGGCCTATGAAGAAGCGGCGCGCGGGACGCTGGCCGCCTTCTCGCATATGATGGACAATCCCTCCGGCTGTGGCAACCTGATTCTCGCCGCCGATTTTGATCTCCATCGCCCGACGGAGATTGTTTTAATCGGCGATGCCCCGGAGATCGAAGCCTGGCTTTCCGCACTACACCGGCTCTATCTGCCAAACAAGGTGATCCATCAAATCCGTCCCGATCGGGCCGATGCGGCAGATTTGCCCGTGCCCGCGCGTGGGAAACCGCAGGTCGCAGGCCGTGCGACGGCCTACCTTTGCAAAGACTTCACCTGCTCGCCCGCGCTGACAACGTGGGAAGAGATTCAGAAATATCTATGAGCCTGCTCAGCAAAACCCATTTTTGCGGCGGCTCAGCCCCGCGCTAGACGCCCCCGATCCACATCGAGGTGTGCGAACTTCGGACGAGGTAGGCCTTGGCGAAGCGGAAGAACAATGCGGAGGCGTCCGAGGCAAGCGCCGCCACCGTCGGCTACGAGGCCCAACTGTGGCAGATGGCCGACGCACTGCGCGGCAGCATGGACGCCGCCGAGTACAAGCACGTCTGCCTCGGCCTGCTCTTCCTCAAGTACATCTCCGACGCCTTTGAGGAGCGCCAGGTCACCCTGCGCCGAGTAGTGGACGACCCGAAGGACGACTACTACCTCGCGCCGGGAACGCGCAACCGAGCCGATGCCATCGTGCGCCTCTTAAAGGACCCCGACGAGTACCGCGCCCATGGCATCTTCTGGGTGCCGCCCGAGGCGCGCTGGCAACATCTGAAGGCTCAGGCCCGCCAGGGCACCATCGGCCAGATCGTAGACGACGCCATGGTTGCCATCGAGCGCGACAACCCGGCGCTCAAGGGCGTGCTGCCCAAGGACTACGCCCGCCCCGCGCTGGACAAGACGCGCCTCGGCCAGCTCATCGACATGATCAGCAACATCAAGGTCGGCGACGAGGCGAGCCGCGCCAAGGACGTGCTCGGCCGTGTCTACGAGTACTTCCTCTCGCAGTTCGCAAGCAGAGAGGGCAAGAAGGGCGGCGAGTTCTACACGCCGCGCTGCGTGGTGAATCTGCTGGTCGAGATGCTCGAGCCCTACCGAGGCCGCGTCTACGACCCCTGCTGCGGCTCTTCGGGCATGTTCGTGCAGTCGGTGGAGTTCATCCGCGCGCATGCGAGCGGCAACGGCAACGGCGGTCGTAGGGGCGGGTTGGTAACCCGCCCAAAGGCCGACATCTCGATCTACGGCCAGGAGTCGAACCATACCACCTGGCGGCTTGCCAAGATGAACCTGGCCATCCGCGGGATTGATGCCCAGATCGCGTGCGGCGACACCTTCCACAACGACCGCCATCCCGATCTCAAGGCCAACTTCATCCTCGCCAATCCCCCCTTCAACGTCTCCGACTGGGGCGGCGAGCGCTTAGCGGGCGATAGGCGCTGGAAGTACGGCGCACCGCCGGCGGGCAATGCCAACTTCGCCTGGGTGCAGCACATCGTCCACCACTTGGCACCTGCGGGAGTCGCCGGCTTCGTGCTCGCCAACGGCTCGATGTCGTCCAACCAGTCGGGCGAGGGCGAAATCCGCAAAGCGTTGATCGAGGCCGATCTCGTGGACTGCATGGTCGCGCTGCCGGGCCAGCTCTTCTACTCGACGCAGATCCCGGCGTGCCTGTGGTTCCTCGCACGCGACCGCTCGGGTGTAGGGGCGCACCGCCGTGGCCACGTGCTCTTCATTGACGCCCGCAAGCTCGGCCGCATGGTGGATCGCACGCATCGCGAGCTGACGGGCGAGGACATCGCGCGTATCGCCGCCACCTACCACGCCTGGCGCAATGTAGGGGCGACCCGTCGGGTCGCCCCTACCAATGCGTATGCCGACATCGCCGGCTTCTGCAAGAGCGCGCCGCTGGAGGAAGTACGCAAGCACGGCCATGTGCTCACGCCGGGCCGCTACGTCGGCGCCGCAGAGGTTGAGGATGACGGCGAGCCGTTCGCGGAGAAGATGAAGCGGCTCACCGCGACGCTGCGCGAGCAGCAGGCCGAGGCCGCGAAGCTCGACGCCGCCATCGCCGCCAACCTGAAGGAGTTTGGGTATGGCGGGTAGGACGCTTCCACCGTCCCAGGGGCCGGAGGGCGTCGGCCAGATCGTCATCTATCGCGATGGCACGACGCGGCTCCAGGTCCGGATCGGGGGGCGGACTGTTTGGCTCTCGCAACGCCTGATCGCGGACCTGTACGAGGTCTCGGTCAAGACCGTGAACGAGCACCTGGTCAATGTTTACGACGAGGGCGAACTCGACCGCGAGGCAACTATCCGGAGTTTCCGGATAGTTCAGCGCGAGGGAAGCCGGGACGTCGCCCGCTCGGTGGAGCACTACAGCCTGGACGCTATCCTGGCCGTCGGATACCGGGTCCGATCGCATCGAGGGACGGCCTTCCGCCAGTGGGCCACCACTCGGCTGGGCGAGCTGCTGGTCAAGGGGTTCACACTCGATGACGAGCGCCTCAAGGCGGGGCGCACGCTCGGCGCGGACTACTTCGACGAGCTGCTCGAACGCATCCGCGACATCCGCGCGTCCGAGCGGATGTTCTACCAGAAGATCACCGACATCTACGCGACGAGCGTGGACTACGACCCCGCACACCCCCTCAGCCAGACCTTTTTCGCGACCGTCCAGAACAAACTGCACTGGGCAATCCACGGCCGGACGGCCGCCGAGGTTATCGTCGGGCGCGCGGACGCCGCGCGCCCGCACATGGGCCTCACCACCTGGAAGAACGCGCCGCATGGGCCGGTTCGTCGAGCCGACGTGACCGTCGCGAAGAACTACCTGAGCGAGGACGAGATCCGCGAGCTCAACCGGGTGGTGACGATGTACCTCGACTTCGCCGAGGACCAGGCGCGGCGCCGCAAGCCGATGCGCATGTCCGAGTGGGTCGAGCGGCTGGATGCCTTTCTTCAGTTCAACGAGCGGAACGTGCTCACCCACGCGGGGGCGGTCTCGCACGAGCTGGCCGAAGCGCGCGCGCACGCGGAGTTCGAGAAGTTCGACACGGAGCGGCGGCGGCTCGAGGCCGAACGGCCGACGAGCGACTTCGACCGCGCAGTCGAAGAGGTGAAGCGGCTTGAAGCGGGATCGAAGCGCGGCAAGCCGCAGGGCAAGACCCCCGCAAAGAAGACAGTGACGCGGCGCCGCAGGAAGACGGGGGGCGGCGCATGCTGATCTGGAACCAGCAGGCCGAGGCCGCGAAGCTCGATGCCGCCATTGCCCAGAATTTAGAGAAACTTGGTTTTCCATGGGAGAAACGGCGATGACCCTCGACATTACCCCGCTGACAAATGCCGTGACCCGGCTTACAGAAGGATGGACGCGTTACCAGGCAGACACGACCGACATCCAGATACGCGACGGCCTGATACAACGGTTCGAGTTCACATACGAACTTGCGCACAAGACGCTCAAGCGTTTTCTGGAAAACGTATCGCCGACACCTGGGGAGTTCGATTTGGTCAATTTTCAGCATCTGATCCGTTCGGCAAACGAACAGGGCCTGTTGCTTAATGATTGGCTGGCATGGAAGGGATACCGCGACATGCGAACGAAAACCAGCCATACTTACGAAGAAGAATGTGCGCGTGAGGTTGTGGCCGGCATCCCGTCGTTTATTGACGAGGTGCGCTATATGCGGGAGCAGTTACATCGCCGGTTGGCGCAATGACAACACCCTTAATTGACATCCGCCCAGACCACTGGGCCATCGTTGCGGAGATTCTTCTGCGGCACGTGCCCACGTGTGAGGTGCGCGCCTTCGGTTCCCGCGTAACCTGGACGGCCAAGGAATATTCAGACCTGGATTTAGCGATTGTGACCACGCAGCCTTTGGGTCATCTCCGCATGGCCGATCTTCGGGAGGCTTTTGAGGAGTCCGACCTCTCTTTCAAAGTGGACGTACTCGATTTGGCCGTTATCAGCAAGGCCTTTCAAAAGATTATTGATAAAAAGTATGTGGTCATTCAGAAGGGGGAGAAAAAAGACGATGGGATGGCGGGGGGGTGGCGCGCATCGATCTATGGCAAGATTGCTGCGGACTTCTTCGAGGAACCGCTGCGGAGCCTTTGCGATTCCAAAGCTGGAATTCAGACCGGGCCGTTTGGAAGCCAACTTCACCAAGAAGATTATGTGCCTGTAGGTACGCCTATCATCACCGTCGAACACCTTGGTGAAAATCGGATACTCCACAATGGTGTGCCGCGCGTTTCTGATGGAGACCGGGACAGACTATCACGATATTTGCTTCGCAAGGGCGACATCGTCTTCAGCCGAGTTGGCTCAGTTGATCGCCGTGCTCTTGTGCGAAGCGCTGAGGATGGCTGGATGTTCTCTGGCCGCTGTCTGCGTGTTAGGCCGAATCCGCAGAAGATCGATCCCGGTTACCTCTCGTATTTCTTCGGACTTCCCACATTCAAGGAGCAGATTCGCGCCATAGCAGTTGGCGCGACCATGCCGTCACTTAATACGACTCTGCTTAGTGACGTCCTTGTCCCGTACCCGCATGACATCGCCGAACAGCGCGCCATCGCCCACATCCTCGGCACGCTGGACGACAAGATCGAGCTGAACCGGCGGATGAGCGAGACGCTGGAGGCGATGGCGCGGGCGCTCTTCAAGTCGTGGTTCGTGGACTTCGACCCTGTGCGGGCCAAATGTCTTTGTAGGGGCGAGGTAACCTCGCCCCTACAAAAACCCATCGCCGACCTCTTCCCTGATTCCTTCGAGGACTCGGAACTGGGGGAGATTCCGAAGGGGTGGGAGGTGGGGATGCTTGCCGACTTGTCCGCCCTGAATCCGGAGGTGTGGACTAAGCAGACGCGCCCTGCCGAACTCAACTACGTGGATCTCTCGAATACCAAGTGGGGGCGCATCGAGGCGGTCACCTCATATGAGAGAGCCGATGCGCCAAGTCGAGCACAGCGGGTGCTGCGGCCTGGAGACACGATCGTCGGAACTGTGCGCCCAGGCAACGGCTCGTATGCCTTCATCTGCGAGTCCGGGCTTACTGGGAGCACGGGGTTTGCCGCGCTACGACCGCAGAGAACCGAGTACGCGGAGTTGGTCTACCTGGCAGCGACGGCGGCAGATAACGTTGACACGCTCGCCCACTTGGCGGATGGCGCAGCTTACCCTGCGGTTCGGCCAGAAGTGGTTGCCGCGACCCCCATCGTCTGCGCCACCGAAGGGGTGTCCCGCCAGTTTTCTCGAGCTGCGGGTCCTCTTCTCGCAAAGGTCGCGCGCAACGAGCGCGAATCCCGCACGCTCGCCGCCCTGCGCGACGCGCTGCTGCCCAAACTCATCTCCGGCGAGCTGCGGGTGCAGGATGCGGAACGGTTCGTGAAGGAGGCCGTTTGATGGCGCATGATTCCGATACAGATCGTGGGCCGATGGTAGGGGCGATTCATGAATCGCCCCTACACCGCCGCCGGTCTATCCGGTTGCAGGGTTACGATTATTCCCAGGCGGGCGCGTATTGCGTTACCGTCGTGACGCGGGATCGGGCGTGTCTGTTCGGCGATGTGGTGGACGGTGAAATGCGGCTCAATCCGTGCGGACGAATCGTGCAGGCCACATGGAACGGTCTGCCGCGGCATTATCCGGCCATCGTATTGGATGAGTTTGTGGTGATGCCGAATCATATCCACGGGATCATCACATTGATGGATGTGCCGCAAAACGTAGGGGCGGGTTTGAAACCCGCCCCTACCGAACGACGAACCGCCCTACATCGCCGTCGGTCTATCCGTCTTCCGGGTTACGATTATTCGCAGGCGGGGGTGTATTTCATCACCATCGTCACACAAGACCGGGCGTGTCTGTTCGGCGATGTGGTGGACGGTGAAATGCGGCCCAATCCGTGCGGACGAATCGTGCAGGCCACATGGAACGGTCTGCCGCGGCATTATCCGGCCATCGTATTGGATGAGTTTGTGGTGATGCCGAATCATATCCACGGGATCATCACATTGATGGATGTGCCGCAAAACGTAGGGGCGGGTTTGAAACCCGCCCCTACCGACACGACGGCGAAACGTCACGGCCTGCCGGAAATCATCCGCGCTCTGAAGACGTTTTCCGCCCGACGCGCCAACGCCCTGCGTGGCACGTCGGGCACGCCGCTGTGGCAACGCAATTATTACGAGCACATCATCCGCAACGAGGAATCCCTCAACCGCATCCGTGAATACATCGTGAATAACCCCATACAATGGGACTTGGACCGTGAAAATCCTGTAGGGGCGATTCATGAATCGCCCCTACAGAACGGCAAATCGCCCCTACAGAACGAGGAACCGTGGCGCATCTGACCGAATCCGACATCGAAGAGGCCGCCCTGGACTGGCTGGAAGACGCTGGCCCGGCGGTTGCGCGGCGCGCTGGCACGGTTGAACGATTTCGACGCGCCCGACCACAACGATTGGGTGGCCGTCAATCCGTTCACAGTGGCCCAGGGACAGCACACGCGCCGACCGGACGTGGTGTCTTCGTGCTGGGGAATAAAGTATGAGTACAAAGAACAACACCCCCGGTGGGGAGGTGCTGGTCTACGAAGCGGCGGACGGTTCGGCGCGGGTGGACGTGCGGCTGGAGCAGGAGACGGTCTGGCTGACGCAGCGGCAGATGGCG
>Ga0247727_10016024_pt1 | contig 12176 bp, 6 predicted proteins | sample WisWelCaveWW1625_FD_202498 | JGI IMG/M metagenome (GOLD analysis project Ga0247727, IMG submission 202498) | Biofilm microbial communities from Wishing Well Cave, Virginia, United States - WW16-25 | ecosystem: Environmental > Aquatic > Deep subsurface > Groundwater > Cave microbial mat | place...
CGGGGATTGCGCTCGGCTTTGTAGTGATTGAAATTGTATTTGAGATTGAGCAGCACGACCGGCGCGAGTAGCTGTAGTTATAAAAATCTTCACCCGAAGAAGTCGCTTCGTTTTTTGTCGAGCGCAAAACATCGCGCACTTGCAACGTGGCCGAGAACATCTTGTCGAAGAACTCTTGTTTGATGGCGGCATTAGCGGTGAAGAAGCCTTCGCGGCGGCCTTGGGTTGCGACCGAGGGGCTATGGTAAATGCCGTCGAATTGCAACTGCGTTCCGCCGTTCAGCTTGAGTGAATTGCTGCCGCGCAGATTCCAATTAAAACTCTCGCGCGCAAAGGCTTCATCAAACAAAACGCCTTCGATGCGATATTGATAAAGATTGCCGGTTAAATTTGCCGTCCATTTTTTGTTGAAATCATACGTCCACAAAAGCTCGCCGCCCAGCGTGTAATCCGCGCCGAGGTTGGCCGCGGAACGCAGCGTCACGTTGTCGGCATAGACCGAGCGCACGTCTTCGATTTTGTTGTGCGTCTTGCGCGCATAGGCTTCCAGCGACCACTGGCTTTTCACGAAGTTCATTTGATAGCCGATTTCATACGAATCAATATACTCCGGCCGCAGGGCGGGATTGCCCACGCGCACGTTGTAAGCATCGACCCAAGTTAGAAACGGCTCCAACTCGCCGCCATTGGGGCGCTCGAGGCGCCGCGTGTAATTTGCCATGGCCTGATGCCTCCCGCGAATTTGACGCGAAACGTGCAGCGAGGGAAAATAATCCCAACGATCAATCACGAAGCGTTCTGTGGCGCTCGCGGAAAAAATCGCGCGGTCGGTTAATTCGCCGCGCAGCCCGAGCTGATAACTCACGCCCTGCCAGGCATTCGCATACAACGCATAGAGCGCATGCACGTTTTCATCATACTGCGTGAAGTTGCTAAACTGCTCGCGCGCGACGTATGCGCTCAACGTGGTGTCATATTCGGACAAACCCGTGCGATCTTCCGAACGCTCCCACTCACTTTGATAACCGGCTTCAAATTTACCCTTCTCGCCCAACGCCAAAGTGTAATCGACCTTTGCGCGGATTTCACGCGAGGGCCCGACTTCGGTGTTGCGCTGCCCGCTGATCATGTTTGCCGCGAGCGTGCGCAGGGCATAGGTGTTGGCCTCGTCGCCCTCGCGCCGGCTGAAAAATAATTCGGCGGAAAACTCGTGGCCTTTGGGCGCGAAGCGATGTTTATAACCCAAATTCGTCGCGTAAAAGTTTCGCTCGCGTTCGCGATCCGCAATGCTCGAATATTCTATCGGCGCAGTCTCCGGCCTCGCGCTTTCGAAATACTGCAAGGTCGCGCCGCGCACGGAGTTGCGTTCGCCCTGGCGCGCACCGAGGTTGATTTCGTCGTTGCGGCCCGGCTTCCAATGCAGTTCGCCGCGCACCCCCAGGCTGTTATCTTGCCTGCGCGAATCGCCGTTGGAATTAATGGTGGAGACCAGCCCCTCACGCGTGGTTTGATTTTCTTCGCGCTCCGAGCCGACAGCCAAGCGCCGATTGTAATCCACCGCCAGCGTCGTTTGATAATCGCGATTTTTGTATTCATACAAAAAGTCGCCGCCATATTTTTCGCCCGCGCCCAAATTGAGATTGGCAATGCCGCCACGGCCTGCGCGCCGGTCTTTCTTCAACACAATGTTGATAATGCCGGAAGCGCCTTCGGGATCGTGCTTTGCCGAAGGATTGGTGACAATCTCGATGTTTTCCACGGTGCTCGCGGGAATTTGCTGCAAGGCTTCGCTCGGTTCCAGTATGGAAGGACGGCCATCGATGAGCACCGTGAAGTTATTGCTGCCACGCAAGCTGACGTTGCCTTCGATATCAACGGTGACCGAGGGAACGTTTTCCAAAACGTCCACGACCGTGCCCGAGCTGGCCGAGGGTTGTTGGCCGACATTGATGACCTTTTTATCAAGTTGATAGGACACGGCAAGCGCCTCGCCTTCCACTTCCACGCCGTCGAGGTTGAGCGTGGTTTGCTGCAAAAAGATCGCGCCCAAATCTAGCCTCGGCCGCGCGGGCGTGATTTCGAGATCGGCCACGCGGCGCTTTTTGAATCCGAGGAATTGCACGTCAATGTAATATGCGCCGTACGCCGGCGGCTCGAGGCGAAACTCGCCCTTCGCGTTCGTCGCAATGCCTGCAACCATCGCGCTGTCTTTTTTAGAGAGCGCAGCGAGAAACGAGCGAGCATGTTCGGCAACTGAGATCGGGTGAAAGCCTGGTTAGCACAGAGGCACGCCCTTACTAATTTAAAAATTCAAAAAAATTACTTTTGAAATAAGAAAAGTCTTCTATATTTGCCTTCACTTTTTAAAACCACCCCCTCCATCTCCCTGCGCGGGCGAAACCACGCACCAGGATTTGGCGAACTTCAGTCCGAACCTTTTAGGAGGATTGCCATCCATGTCCAAGAACTTTTCTCGACGCTACGAGGTGTTGGCCGCGGCCAAGAATTGGCACTTGCGCGAAGCGCCGCAACAATTGACCGCGGACATCAACGCGATCTTCGGCGAGCACACCTTCAATCTCGACATCATGCGCGAAAAACTACCCAAAGAGGTTTTGCAAGCGCTGCAAGCCACGATTGACAAAGGCCAACCTCTCGACGCCAAAATCGCGGACGTGGTGGCGTTGGCCATGAAAGAGTGGGCCGTGGAGCACGGGGCCACGCACTTCACGCACTGGTTTCAACCGCTCACCGGCAGCACGGCCGAGAAGCACGACAGCTTCGTGACCCCCAATGCCGGCGGCGGCGCGATGGCAAAATTTTCCGGCAAGGATTTGATTCAAGGCGAGCCGGACGCCTCTTCGTTTCCGAGCGGCGGCATTCGCGCCACGTTTGAAGCGCGCGGCTACACGGCTTGGGATCCGACTTCGCCCGCGTTCATTATCAAAAATCATCACGGCGCGACGCTGTGCATTCCCACGGCGTTTGCTTCGTGGACCGGCGAAGCGCTCGATACGAAGACGCCGCTTTTGCGCTCGATGGAAGCTTTGAGCCAACAAGCGCTGCGCGGCCTCGCGTTGTTCGGCGTAAAGAACGTTCATAAAGTTTATGCCACCGTCGGCGCGGAGCAAGAATATTTTTTGATCGATGAAGAGTTTTATTATCGCCGTCCGGATTTGGTGACCACCAGCAGAACGCTCTTCGGCGCAAAGCCGCCGCGCGGGCAGGAACTTGAAGATCATTACTTCGGCTCAATTCCCGAGCGCGTGCTGGCGTATATGACCGAGGTGGAATATCAGCTCTATCGTTTGGGCGTGCCCATCAAAACCAGGCACAACGAAGTCGCGCCCGGTCAGTTTGAAATCGCGCCGATCTTTGAGAACTGCAACATCGCCGCGGATCATCAGCAGATGACCATGCAGGTGATGCGCAACACCGCGCGCAAGTATGGCTTTGTGTGCTTGCTGCACGAGAAGCCGTTCGCGGGCATCAACGGCAGCGGCAAACACAACAACTGGTCCATGTCCACCGACACGGGCATGAACCTGCTCGAGCCCGGCGAGACGCCGCACGACAACATGCAATTTCTCTTCTTCTGCGCCGCGGTGATCAAAGCCGTGGATCAATATCAAGACTTGCTGCGCGCGAGCGTGGCGTATGCGGGCAATGATCATCGCCTCGGGGCCAACGAAGCGCCGCCCGCGATTATGTCGATCTTCCTCGGCGATCAATTGGAAGACATCTTCAATCAAATTGAAAAAGGCAAACCCGAGAGCAGCAAATCGAAAGATTTGCTCGGACTCGGTTCTTCGGTGCTGCCGCACTTGCCGCGACATGCAGGCGACCGCAATCGCACCTCGCCGTTTGCGTTCACGGGCAATAAGTTTGAGTTTCGCGCGGTCGGTTCGAGCCAATCCATCTCGTTTCCCAATATCGTGCTCAACACCATCGTGGCCTCCGCCATCGACGAGTTGACCACCAATATTGAATCGCGCTTGCAAGCCAACGTCGCCTTCGAACAAGCTTTGCACGAGGCGTTGCAAGGCGTGATGAAGCAACACAAACGCATCATCTTCAACGGCGACAACTACACCGAAGAATGGCACAAAGAAGCGGAGCGTCGCGGCTTGTTCAACCTGCGCAACTCGCTCGACGCGTTCGAGCGCTTGCACGACAAGAAGAACGAAGCCGTGTTCGCGAAGTATCGCGTGCTCAACGAACGCGAGCTGGCCGCGCGCGCGGAGATTCTCTTCGATCAATACTTCAAAACCGTGAACATCGAAGGCGAAACCACCGCGAGCATGGCGCAGACCATGATATTGCCCGCGGCGATTCGCTACGTGCACGAGCTGGCCTCGACCATCGATGCCGCCAAACGCAGCGGCGTCGAGCCGGTGGGCGTCATCAAAACTTTGCACGAAGTCAACGCGCTGGTGAATGACTTCCGCGAGGCCTTGCAACGCTTGCACGAAGTCAATGCCGATCTCGGCGGCGACACGGTGCACCAAAAGGCCTATCACATGCGCGACAAAATCATTCCCGAAATGCGCAACGTGCGCACGCTCGCGGCGAAGCTGGAGAAAGCACTGCCCGATGACTTCTGGCCCATGCCGATTTATAGTGAGATGCTGTTTGTGAAATAAGGCCGGATGCCGGTAACTTGTCGCCATTCAGCAGTAACCACACGCCGCTTGTTTTATGTCGATGAGCAAGTGGCGTTTTTATTTGGGACCAGCATAAAATGAAAACCGATTCCTTCTCGGGAGTTCTTCGAAAGCGGCCGCCTGAAACGGTTTTATTTGAACGACTTGCCAGAAACCCGTTGCCTCAAAACTCGGCTTGGCGTTTTGGATGGGGATTTTTATATTGACGCATGCGCGAGCTTTTCATGCTCAGACTAAAATTCTGAAAGTTTAGGGCATACGAAGTGACGCCCGTGCCGCGTTCTTCCCGGCGCGATTTGTCCGAGCCTCGTTTGGCCGACCACTTTTTGCGCGAAGAAAGCTTGTGCGTAACGTTGTGGGCATGAGCAGTCTTGCTCGCCGAACAGTTCAGCCACGGCTTGGCCGTGGCTTGCATTAAGCTTGTCACGACATTTCAAAAAAAAGCCACGGCCAAGCGTGGCTGAACCGTGCTTCCGATTTATTTCTTGCGTCATACAACCCGCTAGACAACTGTGAGATGCCATCACGCAAGGAGGCTGTGAGATGAATGAAGGCCGGCAAGGCTATTATCACCACCCGACCGTGCAGGGCGAGCAAGTGGTGTTTATCGGTGAAGACGATTTGTGGAGCGTGGCTCTGAGCGGCGGCATTCCGCGTAGACTCACCAGCAACCTCGGCATCGTTAGCTCGCCTCGCCTATCGCCCGACGGCCGCTGGCTGGCCTTCTGTGGCCGCGAAGAAGGCCAGCCCGACGTGTACGTGATGCCTGCAGAGGGCGGTGAAATGCGCAGGCTCACCTATCTCGGCACGGTGGCGAAGATCGCCGCATGGTTGCCCGATAGCCAAACCATTCTCTTTCTCAGCTCGCATCGCAATACTATTCCTCTCGATCAACCCCTTGTCTATCGCGTTTCACTTGCCGGAGAATATCCGCAAAGCTTTCTTCCTTGCCCCACGCGCAATCTTTCTCTCCAACCTCACGGCGCCGGCCTGGTGCTCGGCCGCAACAACGACGACAACGCGCGCTGGAAACGCTATCGCGGCGGCACCTGCGGCGAAATTTGGATCGACCCCGCTTTTCCTTACGAAGACTTCAAGAAATGGCGGGGCAATTTCGTCAAACTCAATCTCCCCCAAGGCAATCCCAACGGCCCGATGTGGATCGGCGAGCGCATCTATTTCGTTTCGGATCACGACGGCATCGGCAATATTTATTCATGCAAGCTGACCGGCGAGGATTTGCGCGCGGAAACACGGCATCGCGAGTTTTATGCGCGGCACGCGAGCACGGACGGCAAGAGTATCGTGTATCAAATGGGCGGCGATATTTGCGCGCTCGAAGTCAAAAGCGGGCGCGACCGCCGCATCGACGTGCAATGGCGCAGCCCGCTCGTGCAAACGCAACGCAGGTTTTCCACGGCCACGCGCCACTTGGAATTTTATCATCTCCATCCCAAAGGCCACGCGCTCGCGCTCACTTCGCGCGGCAAAATTTTTAGCATGGCGCATTGGGAGGGCGCCGTCGTGCAATACGGCGTGCGTGAAGGCGCGCGCCATCGCCTGGCGCATTGGCTGCACGACGGCAAGCGCCTGGTTGCGGTGAGCGATCAAGAAGACGGCGAAGAGAAACTCGTGGTGTTCAGCGGCGAGCCGGAAGTGGAGCCGGAGCGCGTTTACAATACGCCGCCCGGCAGAATCCAAATGCTGCTCACTTCGCCCGTTGCGCCGCTGGCCGTGTGGACCACGAGCCGCCTCGAGTTGTGGCGCATGAATTTGGAAAACGGCGACTCGCGCCGATTGGATCACAACGAGTTCGCCGAAATCAACGGCCTCGCGTTTTCGCCCGACGGCCAATGGCTGGCGTATCGCAAAAAAAATTCCGCGGCGCAGAGCGCGATTTTTCTCTGCCGCGTGGAGAGCGGCGAAGTTTACCGCATCACCGCGCCGGTGCTGTATGACATGAATCCCGGCTTCGATCCCGAGGGCCGCTATCTCTATTTTATTTCCACCCGCGTCTTCAATCCGTTCAACGACACGATTCAATTTGCCGTGGGCTTTCCCGGCGCGATGAAGCCCTATCTCATCACGTTGCGCAAAGACTTGCCAAATCCGTTTCTTCCTCTGCCCGCGGCGCCGGGCGAAGAAAGCGCGGCGATGAAAAACGGCCATACGAATGGCGCACCTTCCGCCGATAAAACCGCGGAAAGCGGCGCCGGCGAAAAGGCCGAGGCCAAAGAAAAGACGAGCGAGCCCCTGCGCATCGATGTGGAGGGCATCGAACACCGTGTCATCGAGTTTCCGGTAAAGGAAGGAATCTATCGCCAGGTTTTAGGCGTCAAAGACAAAGTGCTCTTCACTTCTTTCCCCCTACAAGGACGCGCGGATTTGGGCGATACTTCGGCGTGGCAGGAAGAAGACGAGCGCGGCACGCTTTGGGTTTATGATTTCATCAATCAAAAACTCGAAGCGCTCACGAATGATGTGAGCAGCATTCAAGTTGCCAATGGCGGGAAAACCATGAGCTATCGCAGCGGCCGGCGCATTCGCGTGCTCAAAGCGGGCGAGAAACCGGCGGAGAACAGCGAGGCCACAACGCGCAAAGCCGGCTGGCTCGACCTCGGGCGCATGAAGTATGCGCTCGATCCGCGCCTCGAGTGGCGGCAAATGTTTCGCGAAGCCTGGCGTTTACAGCGCGAGTTTTTTTGGAATGAAAAAATGTCGGGCGTGGATTGGCAAAAAGTTTATGCGCGCTATTATCCTCTGCTCGAACGCGTGGCCACGCGCTCGGAGTTTTCCGATTTGATTTGGGAGATGCAGGGCGAGTTGGGCACTTCACACGCGTACGAAGCCGGCGGCGACTATCGTTCCGTGTCCTATCATTCCATCGGCCGTCTCGGCACGGATTTGGAATTTGATGCCGAACAGCAGCGTTACATCTTCACGAAGATTTATCGCGGCGACGTGTGGATGAAAGATTGTTCCTCGCCGCTGTGCGGCCCGGGGTTGAATATCAATGAAGGCGAGGCCTTGCTTGCGATCGGCGGCGTGCGCCTCAGCGCGACGATTACGCCCGGGCAGGTTCTCGCCAATCAAGCCGGGCAAGAAGTCGTGCTCACCATTCAAGGCCGCGAAGAAAGTACACCGCGCCACGTGACGGTGAAAACCCTCTACTCGGAATATTGGCTGCGTTACCGCGATTGGGTCGAACGCAATCGCCGGCGCGTGGAAGAAGCTTCGGCCGGGCGGCTCGGCTATTTGCACATTCCGGATATGGACACGCGCGGCTTGATCGAGTTTCATCGCTATTTTTTGGCGCAAACCAACAAGTCGGGCCTCATTGTCGACGTGCGCTACAACGGCGGCGGCAATGTTTCGTTCGTGCTGTTGGAGAAGCTCATGCGCCGGCCTTTGGGCTTTGGCGTCAAACGCTGGGGGGTGCCGCTGCCGCGTCCGCAACATGCCGTGCGCGGGCCGGTCGTCGCAATTACGAATGAGTTTGCCGCCTCCGACGGCGACATCTTCTGCCACAGCTTCAAGTTCCTGAAAGTCGGGCCGCTCATTGGCAAACGCACGTGGGGCGGCGTCATCGGCATTGATAATCGTTACACTCTCGCCGACGGCGGCCGCACCACGCAGCCGCAATATTCGTTTTGGTTCTCGGACGTACAATGGCACGTGGAGAACTACGGCGTCGATCCGGATATTGAAGTGGACTTCGATCCGGGCGCACATTTGCGCGGAGAGGATCCGCAATTGGAACGCGGCATCGTTGAAGCTTTACGTTTGTTGGAAGAACAAGGGGAAGAGTTGCCCAAATTCGAAGACCGACCGCATTTGCCGCTGCCGAGTTGAGGAGGTCCGAAAAGGCCGGGCTGCGCCAGTTGCCGAAGGAGTGAAACAGGTAACTGAAATTAGGGGGGTTGCTCAATCATACAATGAGTGGCTTGCTTTAAATTTAAACGCCACGCACATTCATTCCACCAAGAATGATTTACCTTTGAAGCGATTGAGCAACCGTAAGTTTATGGGTCAAGCTTTGACGTTTTGCCGCTCGCTGAGAATCTCCAAATCAGGAGTAAATTCCGTCCGGAGAGGCTCATCTCCTCTTTCTTTTCTCACCATGCGGGAATGCAAAGACATGTTGGGGTCAAACAAAAATTGAAACAACAGCCGCGTTAGAGACTTATGGGCGAACAAATGGCCATACCATTCTGGAGCCGCCTCTTTTATTTTAGGCAGTCTATTCCATGGCACCGAGGGAAAATCATGATGTTCATTATGGTAGCCGATATTGAGGCTAACCAAGTTGAATGGACCATAGTAGCTGTAAGTTTCCTGGGGAGGGCGAACGAGGTAGTGCTCCTGGATCCAACGTGCGCCGAGCGGATGCAAGCCTACGGAAAAGAACAGTGAAAGAAACAAGTACATGAACGCCTTCGGACCGAAAAGAATATATAGGCTCACATCGAAGCAAAAAACCGCGAGAAAGTTGAACAAAATCCAACCATCCACGGGCTTAATTTCTCGGAGCCGCGGTGGTCTCATAACTTGAAAAACGGGAAATAAGAGCAGCCACAAGGTCTTTCTGAGTGATGAGTTGCCAACCAGTTTGGCCTCCCAGTTACTGGCGAGGTCCGCATCAAGCTCATACACGCCCTGGAAGGCATGGTGTTTTAAGTGATATCGTTTGAACGAGACCGAACTGGGCACCGCCATGGGCAAGTTTGCAAGGACCCCCGACAGATAATTGAAAATGGTTCTCTTGAAAACCAAATTGTGAGAACATTCATGGACCATCATGCCTAAAGCATGTGTGGCAATCGCACCAACGATGTAAGCCATCAAAAAAATCAGCCACCACGCTTGATCTTTCAGTGCAACAGCCAAGCCGGTTTGCAGTGCGACGACTGCCAAAATAGGCAAAAATGTGTAAGGATTTTTGCCCATGAGTTGGCGGATTTCGGGGTGCAGGCTTAAAATCTCTCTCGTTCGAGCGCGATGGGGCTCTGAGGTAGCGGAAAAAGAATACCCTTCGTTTTTGGCGTTCATGACACGCACTCCTTTCATTTCAGTGCCTCGTTACTACAGACTTCTATCATTGGGTTACGAAATCTGACTTGATATGCTGCGTTGCCCTTTCTTTTCTGGCACAAACAGAATGTGTGAGGTCGGCGCGCAAGTTGGGCGTTTGCCACAATTGCGGGAGCAGTTTACTTTTCCTTGCTTACGTCTTATCATGATTGCGAGCCTGCCTCAAAAATAATATGTACTCTCGAATTTCACTTAAGATCCGCAAACAGTCGTCATTGGGTGAGAAAAGTCGGAGTCGGTGCGGGGGCTGATCTTATTGGTGGATATTTGCAGAAGAATTACTTCAAAGTCAAGTGAAGTTTTGCGGTGGGGAAAAACCCCTGCGAAGATTCGCAACCTTCGCAAGGGTTCACCAGCTTCAATCGTTTTGCCCCAGATCGTTTTTTATTCGCCGATACCAAATTTCTGCAAGGCTTCTTGGGCACGTAAAACCCGAAAGGGAAGCCCTTTTACTTCCTCAAAGAAGTCTCGATTTTCGGAGACGAGGGTTTTAATACCCATCATTTCCAGGTGCGTGGCAATCGCTGCATCGCCTAATTTGCACCCTAGTTTTCGATATTTGGTTATCATCTCTGGCTTCGCTTTTTCCCAGGAAAGCTCGGTATGATTCGGATTCAAATGAACCAAACGAAAGAAACGTTTCAATTCCTCCGGAATAAGGTTGGCTTGCAGTTCGAGGAAAATCTGATAGGGCGTTTTCACGTACAGCTTATGCAAGTTTTGCAGCAACTGATAACAATCCGATTGTTTGCGTAATCCGAAAATCCAGATATTCGTATCGAAAACAATCCATTCATCATTCATAGCCGATACTCATTTGCAGCAATCTCCTCCCTCGACTGTTTGAGCGCCGCCATCACTTCTTCGGCGCTTTGCTCCAACTTCCCTTCTTGTGATAAACGCATTTGATACGTCTGCGAGAGCGCCTGCAACTCTTCCTGAAACTGAAATTCTCTAATTTTACTTGAAAGCTGCTCTTCCGGCGTGCGCGCTTTAATTTTCAGGAAGAGGACAAAGTCTAGCGCTTCCTGTAAAAGCGCCGGCGGCAAAGAGCCGAGCTCCTGTATTAAGGCCTCTTGATATGTCATGATTAAATCTCCAGAAGGTCAATTCAACCAGATTGGTTTTTCGAAATCAGGTCGTGCGTATAATGACGAACCCAATTTAGCACATTATCTGAATAATGCAATTTTTTGTTGCGGGGAAAAACCCTTGCGAAGGTTTGCAACCTTCGCAAGGGTTTACAAGCTTGAATCGTTTTACCTTTATAAGCCGCGGCCTATTCAAACCGCAGCGCCGCGATCGGATCCATCTTCGCGGCTTTGCGCGCGGGATAGATGCCGAACACGATGCCCACCAGCGCGGAGATGCCGAACGAAATCACCACGCTGAACGGCGAGATCACCGTTTCCCATCCCGCGAAGAGGTTGATGCCCTTCGCCAGGATGAACCCGAGAATAATGCCGATCACGCCGCCGGTCACGCTCACCAGCACGGTCTCGTTCAAAAACTGGCCGAGAATATCGTGCTCCGTTGCGCCCAGCGCGCGGCGCGTGCCGATCTCTTTCGTGCGCTCGGTCACGCTCGCGAGCATGATGTTCATGATGCCGATGCCGCCCACGAGCAGCGAGATTGCCGCAATCGAACCCATGACGATGTTGAACACGCGCTGCGTTTTTTGGCTTTGCACCAGCAACTCCGCCGGGATGATGATTTCATAATCCTGCACGCCCTCGTGCGTGCGCTCGAGTAAGCGCTTCACGATTTCCGAAGTCGTGAGAACTTGGGTTTCCGAAGCGACTTGAATCGCGATTTCTTCAATCGCATCCGGGCGGTCGTCGTCGGCAAAGCGTTTGAGCGCGGTGGTGATGGGAATGTAAATATCCTTGTTGATGTTGCGCAGCTTGATCACCGAAGCCTTGCCTTCCTTGATGGTCTTCGATTCCATCACGCCCACGACGAGAAACCACGTGTCGCCGATTTTGATGCGCCGGCCAATCGGGTTGCGATAGCCGAACAACTCCTGCCGCACTTCGGAACCGATGACGCACACGCGCTTGGCTTCCTGCACGTCCAGCGGCGAGAGGAAACGGCCTTCTTGCGGATGAAAGTTGGTGACGTTTTCATACGACTCGTCCGTGCCCACCACGCGGCCCGTGGATTCTTTATTGCCCAACATGACTTCGATTTCGACGAAGCGCAACGGCGTAACGCCTTTCACGTGCGGCAAGTTCGAGCGAATCAATTGCCCGTCATGATAGGTCAAACCGCGCGCGAGTTTCTTTTCCGCCTCTTCGGCTTTTTCGCCGGTGAGCTTGATTTGGTTCACGCGAATATTGTTCGTGCCGAGCAATTTGATTTGCTCGATGGCCGAACGCTTGGCGCCCTCGCCGATGGAGAGCATGGAGATCACCGCGGCCA
>Ga0247727_10016025_pt1 | contig 12174 bp, 13 predicted proteins | sample WisWelCaveWW1625_FD_202498 | JGI IMG/M metagenome (GOLD analysis project Ga0247727, IMG submission 202498) | Biofilm microbial communities from Wishing Well Cave, Virginia, United States - WW16-25 | ecosystem: Environmental > Aquatic > Deep subsurface > Groundwater > Cave microbial mat | place...
TGCGTGCTGACTGACATTTCTGCTTGCAGGGCCGCGCCGGTCCCACAGACTGATTTTTCTCTCCCCCTAGCTCTGCAAGGGGAGAGAAAAATCACCTCGGCGAAGTCGAGGCGGCGCGGCTTTGCAGTGGGCGCGGCGGCCTTCAGGAGGAACTTATGCTGACTGAATTGGTCAAGCTGGCACTAAAGAACGTCAGCAAGCGTAAAAAGCGTGCTTTCTTGGTAATGCTTGGTGTTTTCATAGGTATTGCGGCTGTTGTTGCTCTTGTTAGTCTTGGTCAGGGTTTGCAGAAGACAATTAATGACCAATTTGAAAAAGTTGGTGCTGATAAGATAATGATTCAGGCAAAGGAGATTGGTTTTGGTGGCCAGTTTGCTCCTGGCCAGTTGACTAAGCACGAGTTGGATATTGTTGAGAACGCGCATGGTGTTGAGCAGGTTGCTGGAGCGTTGTTCCGTGCCGCAAATGTTGAATTTAATGATTTGCAGCGCACACAATATGTCATCAGTGTGCCTGATACGCCAAAAGCTGTTGAGTTAATGATTGCGTTCAATACATGGGAAGCGGATGAAGGCAGGCTATTATCGCATCGCGATAGCCAGAAAGCAGTAATTGGCTATAATCTTGCACATAGGACTGTTTTCCATAAGAATGTTGGTGTTGGTAATAAGTTGAAGGTGAATGGAAAGACTGTTGAAGTGGTTGGTATTTTGAAGCGTATAGGTGATCCAGGGGCTGATGGCGGCATTTCCATGCCTGAGGCTGATGTGCGTGAAGTGTTGAACGAATCAAAAGCATTTTCATATATTGTCGTTCAGAGTGCCAAGGGCGGGAATCCTGAGGCTGTTGGTGAGCGTATTGAGAAAGCTATTCGTCGCGACCGTCATCAAAAGGAGGGCAAGGAAGACTTCATTGTGCAGACGTCAACTGAATTGATAGAAAGCTTTAATGCTGTTTTCAATATTATTCAGGTTGTTTTTGTCGGCATTGCTGCGATTTCGCTTTTGGTAGGTGGCATTGGAATCATGAACGTCATGTTCACTGCTGTTCTTGAAAGAACACGTGAAATCGGAGTCATGAAAGCGATTGGCGCGAGAAATTCTGATGTTTTGACTTTGTTTTTGACAGAATCTGGCTTGCTTGGTCTTGCTGGCGGTGTGATTGGTGTTATACTTGGCGCTTCATTAAGCAAAATAATAGAAATCGGAGCGAACACAGCATTCGGTCCGGGAACGATTACTGCAGTGTTTCCTGTTTGGCTTATTGTTGGTGCGTTAGTATTTAGTTTTGTTATTGGTGCAGTGAGTGGAGTGTTGCCGGCGAGAAGGGCGAGTAAATTGAGACCGGTTGAGGCGCTACGATATGAGTAAGATGGAAACAGTGAGGATTAGTGATTCTACTAAACACGTGAAATCATAACAATTTTATACTTAAGTGCTTACTGATTTAAACGGGGTGATGATTTAAAGATGACGCGCAGCGGAATGCAATTTCTTCAATTTAAAAGCCCATATGGACGCCCATGGCAACGTCAATTTCTTAACCTCGACTTTTTAAAATACGAAAAAAAGAGAATCAAAGATGTCCGAGAGTGGCATGCAAGCTTCCTGAAAGCTCGTTGCGGCGATAAACTAAGTGAAGTTCGTCTCTATGTTCTTCCGATTGAATTGGATAGTAAGATAAAAGCAGCAATAGCCTTAAAAGGAAATTATTCTTATGTTGGACTTTCAGCTTTGAGGAACTGTGCGCAAATTCCTTTTTTGCTGTTGATTCCTGATGGCAAACCACCTCCTCAGGAGTACTCTATAATACGAATTATCAATCCCAAGAAAGACTTTATTCACGATAAACACACAAACAGAGTAGAATATGTTTTGATTGCAGAAGATTTTGAAGAACTTGATTCTGCCTGTGTATATGTTGATGTGCCATATGAAAGGCGAAGCATAACTCAGTTTATAAAAGAAAACCTGACGGGAGATCTGGAACTCGCACAATCGCTTCAACCCACAATTTCAGGTGCTCCATATGTGCTCAATGATAAGGGAGGAATAGCATTATCTGCTTTCATGCGGGGTGATGGATTTACAAGCGAGTTTGTACGAACTTTGAAACTGATGCAGCCTCCGGAATTTACAGATTTGGGCATGGAGTCCAATAGTTCCGGAAAGTTTCATCTGAGCAGAGGAGTGAAATTTAGTCTAACTGATAAGGTTATGCCTGGTAAGAATTTTTTTACGGCCTTTTCTTCAGGAAATTATGCTGTTCTTAATGCTGAGTTAATCGAAAGACAATTACACAATGGAGAATACTCAATAGCATGTGGTCTGACGCCAAAAGGCGACGACCCGTCCGAGCTACTCCAGGACATATTATCAAAGTTTGTCAAGACAGAAATTACCACTCCCTCAGATTTCGAAGAATTGAAGCAAGCTGATATAAACTTGAGTTATGCGCAAGAAAAGATTGATGAGGATTTATGGTTACAAATTGTAGACCAACGACAAAAACAGCCAGCGACGAATTTGAGTCCTAATGAAGCATCTAACTGGTTAAGACGTGTTAAAGTGCAATGGAGTGCCATATTAGAGGCTCTTAACTTAAAAGATGCCCAGCACGAAGCAAAAGTTTACACAGCAACTTCACTGAACAATATACTGAGAGTGGCTCAAAGTATTGCACGTGAAGAATGTAAACCAGACGTCACAGAAGCGGAAATTAAAAAATCATTTGAATTATTTGCAAGGAACTCATTAGAACTTACTGAAAATCGACAGATTCAGCATATGGCCTTGACGCGTTTACCGTCAATGTTTGAAGATGCAAAATTCAAGGCAGTAAGAGCCGAACTCAGCGTGAACAAACTTAACATAACTGATTTATTCCAAAATGTTAAAGAATACTTCAAGGACCTTGAGGATCTACAAAAACTTGTTGATAAACTTAAGCTGAGCGGTTATGTTTTTGAACCTAAGCAAGGCGTTTATTACTGGGTTTACTGATATCATTTACTCAATTCTTTCCAGAGTCTGGACATTCAGAGCAAACGGGCAGATTGAAGCCGGTTGAGGCGTTGAGGTATGAATAAACTATTTCTTTTCCAATTTGAAGTTTATTTTATAGGTGTAAAAATCAATATTTGAAGTAACCGTGAGGGCTCTGTGAATTTTTATATCATCTTCGAAGGCGATAATGATTCCGCGCACAGACTGATTTTCTTCTGCTAATTCCTCTTTTACATAACCCATATATCTTTGGACTTGACCAACCACAACATCACTGGCCCTGCCTTTTTTGAGTTCTATAACCAAAATTATCTTTTTGTCTTTGCTGATAGCTAGAATATCTATTGGTCCAGTATCGCTAGGATACTGTTTCCCAACAATCTCTCCATCTTCTTCATATATATCGTACTGTTTGCCCAGTTCAGTAGATTTCCAATTTTGGACCAAGAAGTCTTCCAAATGTCTTTCTAGAGCAAACTCGCTGGGATCTTCGATTGTCTCATCTGTAGAGATGATCGCTTGCGGTCGACTGCCAGCGATCAACGCTTCTATTTCTTCAGAATACTTTGATATATTGCTCACAGTTCCGATTGACCCAGTGGAATTTCTAAGTGCTTCACTCATTTCATCGCGTGAAATAGTGCGAGAAAACCAGCGTACGGCACGTCTGTGTGGGAGAATTTGATCTTTGTGATATTCGTAACCACTAGTAACTTCACCAACAAAATAACTGCCTTTGCCATCTGGGCAAAGTACAATATCGCCCTCCTGGATACCTTTTGTAATTGTCCAAAGCATGCCGCATGCAAGTCCTGCTGAAACCTTTGTTTTACCTGGATTTTTTTCAAGAAATAACGGGATGAACTGTTTGTTAAAATCTCGCCAATTATCAGGCAAGTGCTGTGTCAGATCTTTATTTATGGCAAAATCTGCACCGATGAAATTACCCTTGTACGCTTCATTTGCATATGAGCTCTTTCTTCCCAACATTATGCGATAGTAGTTTTTCATATTTTTCTACAACGAATGATGCGTCGGTCTTTGTATATAATTCTTGTGGGCATATTGGTGAATTATCATGCGTTCGATTTGAATTGTGGGAAAAATTCCCAAATGTTTTTCAGCTTGTCTTTATCACATCTATAAAACCAGCCTTTCCATCCTTTCTGCTGTCGAGCAATTTTCTTAAATTTAGACACTTCAATAGCCTTAATTCTAAATTTTTGTGTAAAAACATCTTTACTAATAGGCACATCTTCATCAACCCAAACATATACAAACAACGCTTTGGCTTTACGGCCATATAGCTTCTCAAGTGTTAATAGAGACTTAATGTCATGGATGGTGACTTTAGAATCACCTACAAGCTTTGAAAAACCTTTTACATCTATTAAGTAAATTTTATTTTTTGTGTGGCAAATAAAATCGAAATTCTTTACTAACTGCCCAGTCTGTTTAATATCCTGCTTGTAATCTTGGCGTACAGATATGACCGGAACGCCAAACCTCAAACAAAGTGAGTAAAACAAATATTCATGATATGAAACTGGCATAAGGTATGTACGAATTCAATACTATTTAAACTTGATTAAAATCCGGAAATCTTCCGGAATGTGCATTGCCTGCGAGGAGGGCGAGTAAGTTGAGGCCGGTTGAGGCGTTGCGATATATTGTTACAATTTTAAAGAAAGCATTATAAACGATACTTTTTCTTTTAGATCTATGTCAAAAGATAAGATTCTTGCAAATGCAAAATTGTATTTTAATAGCATAAACCTAAATCAAATTTATAACTCAGATTGCGTTACGTTTATGGAAAAAATTCCAGATAATTCTATTGACTTGATATTTGCAGATCCACCTTATAACCTCAGCAAAAGCAATTACAATATCAAATTCTCAAAAATGACCTCTAGAGGTTCAGATTTAAATACGCATAAAGGAAGCTGGGACGTTTTTACTGATGAAGAGGAGTATGAGAAATTTTCAAAGAAGTGGATAAGCGAATGTTTTAGAATTCTCAAAGACGGTGGTTCAATCTGGGTGGCTGGAACATATCATAATATTTACTTGATGGGGTATATAATTAAAAAAACTGGATTCACTTTGCTAAACGAGATTTTGTGGCATAAAACAGATGCTACTCCGAATATCTCTTGCAGTAGATTCGTAGCAGATCATGAAAACTTCTTATGGGCACGAAAGGGTGAAAAGCACACTTTTAACTATGAACTCATGAAGAGCCTAAATATGGGTAAACAAATGAGAAGTATTTGGCCAAAAGGCAAAACGGCAGGCGGAAAAAAAATTCATCCAACACAAAAACCTGAGTGGCTACTTGAAAGAATAATACTTGCTAGCAGCAAAGAAGGAGAAGTTGTGTTTGATCCATTTATGGGGAGTGGAACAACGGCCGTGGTAAGTAGAAGACTTAAACGAAGATTCTTGGGCTGCGAGATAGATAAAAATTATCTTCAAATAGCAAAGGAAAGGCTAAAACGAGCAACTCAAAAAAAAGAGTCCAAAAATGAACGAATCAACTGAGAATTTTACTTTTTTGCCAAAAGAACTGATTCCGCAGAAAGCAAAATATTTTGTTTGGTATACTGGAACGCTAGGTCAAGCTGAATGGCTAATTACTTTCAGCAAAGAACTAAGAGGAAACGCTTTACCAGTTTCTTGTGAAAAAAATCTGTCTAACGCACCTGAATCAATCGCACCACTGCTAGTTCTTGAACAACCTGATTTGATCGTTACCGATGAAAAATATAATCCGCTCATATCAATAGAAATAACCGAACAACAGGCATTCGGTACAAATGCGCAGCAAAGAGTGGCAAGACTTTGGTCGGCCGTAGCAAATAAAATACCCTCTGCATATTTATTGCCTTTGGAAAGTTATCAGATCGAAAAACGTGAAAATGCAGAAAAAATAGAGAGACTTCTTAGTGAGCCGGACGATGACAAAAGAACTTTTTTACTATTCTGTGAAACACTGTTAAATATAAATTGTGAAAGAACCTATCTTAATGGAATTACATCGATAGAAGATCTTAAAGAAAAAATAAGAAAAGGAGACTATTCAAAAATTGCAGGCATTACAAAGGAAACAATTAATCAACTACAATTCTTTTTGAAAAGATTTGTTGATAATGAGGGCGAAACAGTTCATTTGCAAAACATTCCGCCGGAGGAACACTATCATAAAGTGGGAGATTCTTATTACGTTGCTTATATAAGAAAGCCTGAAGTCACAGACTCGATGCTACTGGAGTGGTTCAATAAAGCGTCAATGATTATCCAGACATATACTTTTAAGTTGCAAAGTGAGCTTGTTAATTTATTTAGAACAGATGGACGGATACATATAATTCACGATGCTGAACACTCGCACCTATCTTATAGGAATTTGCCTCCTGGACCGAAACAATTACCCGTGGTTCATAAATTCGGAGGAAATAGAAAAGATGAAATCGAACTATTTTTTGATTTTGTTGATGCAGCAATCCAGAAAGATTATTCTAATGATTTTCTAAGAAAAAGAATGATGTGCGCCGGAGAATATTGGGATGAATCAATAATTGATAAGTGGACCAAAGATCCGAACAAACTAGAAATGATTACGAGCGGAGATTTCTGCATTGACAAAGCCGCTTTCTTCAAAGTATTCTTTTCAGGCATGGAAAAATATTTTCAACAATATCTAACTTCATTTGATAAATTTGATAAGGTGCATATCTATAAAATCTATAATGCGGCACCTGGAAGAGGACTCTATGACCCATATAGCGGAAACCTTGCCGTAAGAGATATTTTGTTTACAAGAGAGGTAGTTAAAAATGATGATTTAATTAAGTTTAATCGAATTAAGCCATTAGTCTTCCTTGTTGACTTCAAAGGAGAATCCGCCAAAGGTCATCCGTTTATTTTTCGGATAATTGATCGAATTTATGATAAACACTTTTCTGGAGATTCAACCAAGAATACCAGTGTACAAGATAAACTGATCTGGTTGTTGAAAAACTTAAAGTTAAATCAGCTTCCCAAAGATATTCGATGTCATGTTCTCTTTTCAGACATTATTGTAGTTAGAAGACACTTTGAAACAAATAAGACTTATGAAATATTATTTGGGGTTCCAACACTTCTAAGAATGGGGATAATAAAAGATTCAGACACGAGCATTAAAAGTTTAAGGATTGAAAATGGTAATAACTGAAGAATTTGTAACTAGAGCGGCTGCGTGGAAGCTTACGAAGAGTGGTTGGGAAATAATTGTTGTTCATCCGCCTGGCGGTCAAGGGCCGTTTACAATTCCCAAACCGCCTCAAAGTAAAGCAATAGAACGAGGAAGCTATCATCCAGATATCGTTGCAATTAAAAAGGAAAAAGATGAAGTTAAAATTTTATTAGTTGAGTGTAAGGTTAATAAAACCGAACTAGGCGAAGACATAAAAAAGTTTGAAGAACTCGCAAATAATCCTAATTCTTTGTATTTTATTTGCTTCAGGTGTCAAAAGTTTGAAGGAGGACCAAAATTAGGTGTAGATTACGATGCTCTGTGTAAAAAGAATATTTCTGAATTACCGATAGAATTCGCTTTTGCTTATCGGCAAAATACAGGCATACTCGAAATTCCTGTGAAGATCAACCATTTCAGATGCACAGAGCTTAGTTTTTCTGATAAGGAACTTTTAAACAAACTAAATTGAAGACTTAATAACTCTGACTTTCTGTTGACTTAATGACTGTTCGTAAATATGTAATCTTTTTTTCATTATTTCAAAATATTCTTCATTGTTCTCGATACTTATAGAATTCCTTCCAAGTTTCATTGCGACGGCGCTTGTTGTTCCGCTACCAGCAAAACAATCCAGAATAATATCGCCAGAATTACTAAATATCTCAATTAAATGTTTAATTAACTTTTCGGGTTTTTGAGTCGGATGTGGTGTTCTTTCATTTCCCATACAAATAGGCGTTTCTATAAAATTGTGCATTTCATTTTGTTTTTTAAAATTGAATGTGTATGGAACTTTCTTTGCATCAAAACCTTTCACTGCCCATAAAATTGCTTCACAGGATGATAAAAATCCTGTTTTTCGTATTTGAGGTGCCGGATTTGTTTTATGCCAAATTATTGTAGCGTGATGGACTAGACCGAGCCGCTCATAAATTCTTCTAATATCGCTAACATATTCTAATTTGCAAAAAACAAGAAAGTTACCGGATTGTTTGAGAACCTTAACTGCCTTAGTTATCCAATCTTTTGTAAACTCTAAATATTGAGAGTCACCAAAATAATCCCATGAGCCAAAGTCTTTTGATAATTCTTTTCTTCCTTTGAGAACTTTCGTATTTTTGTTAGCAGTATTGTACGGCGGATCAACTAATATAACATCAACACTGCTCTCTTTTAGAAGATCCATGATGTTATTGCAATCTCCTAAGTATAAATCATGACGTAACTGTTTCATCTGTTGAACACAACTTTGCATCATTCTTTTTAATTGTTTGCTTTATCTCATTTTTAAATTTTACGTGAAGATGTCCAGTGGCAAGTGAAACTAAATCTCGTCGATAAAAATCCGTAAACTTTCCGGAATGTCCAGTGAGTTTTCTGGTAAAATCCCAGAATTTGATGAAATTTTCCGTAAAATTCACGACAAGTCCAAGAATTCCGTAACCCTTCCGAAATGTCCAGTGAACTTTTCCGAGTTCGATATCTTTTTAAGCCCACTTGCCTTCTAAACTATATGCACAAATCTCTTTATCTGCTCTTACTCTTTATGGTAGCCTGCACTTCAGTCGAAAAACCTGAAATAATCCCTGCTGCTCCAAAACTAGAAGTGACAGCTGAAGAAATTCCCGTTGCTCCTACTGAGATTGTGGTTTCTGAACCCCAAACTCCTGAATCTTGCCTTGCTCTTGGCTGCCTTCGTGGAACAAATGTAGTTGGCGATGTAAAATCAGATATTTTCTACGAGTGCAATTGTACTTTTGCCAAATGGATTAAGCCAGAAGACATGTTGTGCTTTACAAGTGCATCTGCTGCAATGGAAAGTGGTTACAGGCAGGCGGAAAGCTGTTAAAGCCATAATAAATATAAATGACAATCTTCCTAATCATCTAAAAGAGGTAATATGCAAAAACTTATTGTTTCCTTGCTCGCATTGATAGCTTTAGTTGCAGGCGTTGGCTTGGTTATTACCAATAATACTTCTTCAGCTGCTGTTGTGGCCTATCCTCCTTACTGGGTTCCGTATATGGATTTGGAAGGAAGTATTTATGACAAGAATGGCGGGCCTTTGTGGAGTTCTTCTGCTGTGGGGCAATGGTATAATACTTTGTTAGCTGTTGCTCCTGATGGAACTGTGATTGGCTCTGGTGCTGCAACCAGCAGAACTTATCGTATGACTCTGGATGCTTGGTCAGGTGTTGTATATGTGAAGATTGGGCATGCTGATTATCTTGACCCTTACAAGAGCCAGTTTGAAGATTGTGGAACGCTTTATCTGGATGAAGGCCAGGCGCGTTACCAGTTTAATAGAATGAAAATTTATGTTGATATTGTTTGTGACAGGTGGGAAGCGCCTTACCGTTAAGCTGGTTCTATTGTTAGGATATTCTCCATTGGTTTTATGACGGTCTTTGCATGTGTTAGCAATTGCATTCCAATTAGTGAAAAATTAGCTTTTGAGGTGATTGCCTCAATTCTTATTCGTGAATGCAGCCAGCTTATTTCAGCTTCATAAGTCTTGGCTGAAGCCTGTTTGCCATCTGCCATAAAATATTTTATTGATCCTAGCGCTTTAAATTTGCAAGCACGAGCAACGCTCTCTGGAATTAAGAGGAAACCATTAAACCCGGTATCTACAAGCGCCTCAATTTCAGTTGGGCCTACAGATAAAGTCGCAAAGGGCATTCCAAACAAATATCGTGTTTTCATATGCACCCAATAAAATACATGGCCTTTGCGCCTATTCGCATGAAGTAAAACAATTTATCTGGATATTTTTGTCGCGCTTTGTCAGCAGCTTCTATGGAGTCTTTCCCGACGAAGTAATCGCCGCTTTCTATTTCAATTGCGACAATCTTGCCTTTATCCTTCATTAATTTGTTCCTAATTCGTTCGTATATAGCGTGCCCTTTATCGACATCAACATCCATGGTTATATTCAATAATCGCTCCTTAATAAATCCATCGACGAGAATTTCGGAGATTTTACGGAAATTCTTTGGGTGCCTTCACATTTTTGTATTCAAAACTCGAATACTTTCCGACTTTCTTCAAATGGTGAATGCTCCAGAGTCCTACTTCATATGTCTGACTTCTTTCCAGAGCTTGACTACCCATAGCCACACCAAGAGTGTTACACCTACCCATAATGCAGTCATCAAAACGCTGCCAACACCATACATAGCCCCGCCCATCATACTGCTATGGTATACCCTTCCCCAGTCTCCTGTTGGCTGTGCAGCAACAGAAACAGCTGCCAATATGCCTGCTAATAGAATTGATTTCATTGATATCACCTCTGTGTGGCTATGATGGCAGTGCGCTATTTAATGGTTTTGGCGTGCCAACATTTTTAAACTACGAGTGCATGAATTATCAATATGGGTAGAGCGGGGATTGTAGTCTTCTTAATCATGCTGGCCTTACTATCTTGTACTGCGCCCCAGCCTCAAGAAAAAATTATGATTCAATGCGTCGATGGGACTCTTGTTGATGATGCAGCAAAATGTCCTTCTGTAAAACAACCAGTTATTGAACAGGTAAGAGAAACAGCGGAAATTCCTAAAGAGCCAGAGCCAATTGTGGAAACCACACCATCAGAAACGGTTTCAACACAACCTGTAGTTTCATCCGAAAAAACAATAATGCAGGAACTTCTTGAGAAGTCGCCAAACCTGTATTGGTTTATTGAAGGAACATATGGCGCAATTGTTGCTGGTAAAAAGAGAAGTACGGGGGAATATGATCAATATTGGAATTACGTATTTCGTCTAATGTATTGGGATACGGACTCAAAAATAGTTTATGTTTTGGCACCATATCATATTGCTGAATCCTGGTGGTTGGAGCATCAAGGTAAAAAGTCGCCTAAAGATACATTGGGTTCTACAAAATATCTGCCTGCATTCTTTAAGCTTGAATTGACTGGAAATGAAGAAATCGATAAAACAAGAATACCTAAAGAGTTCAACAAGTATTGGTATGATGCGAAGGAAACAGAATTAGTGCGCATCATTAAGCCATTTTATGTCAAAAGTCCAACCGATTGGATGATTGAATATAAAGATGATATGCCTTTGAAAATTGATAGAACTCCAAGGATGGTGCCTTGGGGCGGTTCAAATGTTCAATCAAGCTTAACCATATATTACACGAATCACGAAAATCCCAGCTGGATAACGGTATTCTCTATAATGGAAAAATATAACTTGCCAGCAATAGTAGAATATCAGGATGACGCCGGCTCAAAAGTTAAATATTACAAATTTAATTTCGACACCACTTACTTCAAACAAGGAAAAAGCAATGTCAAACTCACAGAAAAACTTGCAGAACTTCCAGAAGGGAGCATAATTGTAACTATTGATGAATTTGAAGAATGGATTGAGAATATCGAAGGCTAATTATCTCAAATAATTTTAGGTAGTTCTTTTTTTATAATTGTTGTGGTTGGAATAATAATTTAAAAGAAAAAAATTATGGCGCGTTGTACGCTACTGCCGCCTGCGCGTCAATTCTTCCCCATCCAAAGATGGTGTCCTTGCCTGCTTTGCCAAGGTCTTTGGCTGTCTTTGTCAGGGATGTTTCGACTTGCGAAGCGCTGTAGGCTGGATGCGCGACTTTAATTAAAGCGACTGTTCCGGAAACAACAGGTGTTGCCATGCTTGTTCCTGAGTAGCTGGCATAGTTTGTTCCAAGAACGCTTGACCAGAGGCTTACTCCGGGAGCTGTCACGTCAACTGCGCTGCCTCTTCCTGAGAAGCTTGCAATCTTGTCTAGCTTGTCTACTGCGCCTACAGTTGTAGAGCTGCTGATGCAGCCTGGGATTGAGACTCCAGGATTGCCGCTGTTGCCTGCTGCAACCACTACAAGCACTCCTTTGCTTCTTGCATAGTCGATTGCTGCCTTCATGTCTGGCATTACTGTGTC
>Ga0247727_10016026_pt1 | contig 12173 bp, 12 predicted proteins | sample WisWelCaveWW1625_FD_202498 | JGI IMG/M metagenome (GOLD analysis project Ga0247727, IMG submission 202498) | Biofilm microbial communities from Wishing Well Cave, Virginia, United States - WW16-25 | ecosystem: Environmental > Aquatic > Deep subsurface > Groundwater > Cave microbial mat | place...
GTTGGCGATCAAAATCTTGGCGCATGGTTGTCTCCATGAAAGAAAAAGTGCGCAGGCAAAAGTGGTTTCATTATGTGACGACCCACCAACAGAGAATGTTCTAAATTTTCTGCGCGCTGGTAAAAAATAAAGCACCGCACTGAATAAAAACTAGAAACTTTGTATAGCACTCGCGTTTTCGGACGGACACTATTTAAGTGATACCATCGTTCAAAAACTTCCCTCCATCGCTGCTATGGTTTGCATTGTGACGCCACGCTTTGTCCTGTCAGAGTGGTGTCGCAGGGAAGTGGAGGAATTCTTTCAAGCCGTAGATGAAACCAGTGTTTTGCGCATCAATAACAAGGCGCGGATTTTCAAAGTGGTCAAATCTCCTGTATCACGCGACAAACAACCGCAACAGCTACAAGGCTTGTTGGGGTATGAGTTCTTCGAAATTGATGAGCAGAGCGGAGTGCCCTATGAATTCCTGCCAGAACTTGGAGATGAAGCCGAGATTAAATTTTTTGCAGAACTTGAAAAGCTCGTTTATGACCTTGCCGACTTGCTCATTCTTCTCAAGGGCAAACAGGAAACAAAGTAAATCAATGAGTACTAAGCAGCCCCATTTCGTTGCTTAAAATCAATTGATCTCTCTGGAGTTTCAAATGTCCTACGTACCCGGCTTTGAGCAAGACCTTTTCATTAGTCATTCGCCCATTGATAATAAGCCGTTGGCGAAAAGCGAGGAGGGGTGGATAACTTTTTTCGATTCGGCCTTCCGAGCCCTCTTGCCTCAAATCATTGGCGCAGAAGCGCAAGTCGTAAGTTCAGAAACGGCGAGAAGACTTTTTAATTGTGCAGCACTCATTTCCATTTTATCGCCAAGCTATATCAAAGCAGAATCGTGCCTGGAAGAATTAACGAAGTTTTGTCAAATCGCTGAAAAAACTGGTGGTCTTCGCTTTAAAAACACGGCACGTATCTTTAAAGTGATCAAAACCTATCTTCCACCCGATAACCACCCGCAGGAGCTAAAGGGATTTCGAGGATACGACTTTTTTGAAATGAACGAACAAACTGGCCGTCCGCGAGAGCTTAGGCCGGAGCTTAACGAAGAAGAGCGACCACGATTCTTTGCCAAGCTATATGATTTAGTATACGATATTGATTCCTTATTCAAAGAACTCCTTGCGGACAAGAATCGTCAAATGATTGATGCTTCTGAAGCCATTTGCAAAACGATCTACCTTGCCGAAACCACTTCTGATCTTAATGACGTTCACGATCAAATCAGGCGCGAGTTGTTGAACCGCAATTGCGCGATTCTACCCGATATCGAACTGCAAGGGCTGAATAGCAACGAATTGTGTGACTATGTTCGTCAGGCTTTGGGAAAAAGCGAATTTTCGATTCATTTAATTGGTCAACACTTCGGCATAGTACCCGAAGGTGATACGCGCTCTCTCATCGAAATTCAACATGAGCTAGCTACCGATCGGGGACCCAAGAATTCGCGTCTGATCTGGATGCCGCCAGAACTGAAAACCACAGATTCCCGTCAGAGGGAGTTCATCGATTCGCTACGCCGGTACGAGTTCAGTCCGGAAGAAAACGTCGAATTGCTTGAAACGCCTTTGGATGAGCTTATTGCTGCCATCTCGCACGTATTGCGAGACGAGAACAATGAGAATGATGATAGAGCTTTATCTCCGCGCGGACAAACATTGTCGGTCTATCTGATTTATGACAAGGTTGATGAGCAGGCAATAAGGCCGCTTACAGAATGTCTTCGTGACGAACGCTTTGAAGTGGAATTGCCCGCATTTGAAGGGGATGAGGCCACACGGCGTAAAGCGCACGAGGGAAACCTGCAGTTGAGCGACGCGGTATTGATTTTTTGCGGGCAAACTCCTGATGCTTGGTTGAGCTGCAAGAAAGACGATGTACAAAGAACTTATGGCATTGGACGCGCCCATCCACTTCTCGCGCAGGCGATTTATTTAGCAAGTCCAGAGAAAGATTTCAAGAAGGACTATCAAAGCCACGAATTCACGGTGGTAAAAAATTTTGATAGATTCTCGCCTGCTGCTCTGAGCGAGTTTATTTCTATCCTAAAGAGAGGGGGTGGTTAGTGGACAATTCAAAAACTACCTTCAATCCTTTTCCAGGATTGCGTCCATTTGAATCCGACGAAAGACGTTTCTTTTTTGGACGAGAAGGGCAAAGCGATGAGCTTCTACGGCGCTTGCGGATCACCCGCTTTTTGGCGATGGTGGGCACTTCGGGAAGCGGCAAATCTTCGCTCATGCGTGCGAGCTTGATACCGGCTTTGCACGGCGGTTTTATGGTTGACGTCAGCGCGCACTGGCATATCGCCATCATGCGGCCCGGGGGCGACCCTATTGGCAATCTTGCGGTAGCTCTTAATGAGAGAGGGTTGTTTCGCGTCAGCGCTGAAATGGCAAGATATCAAACGGCAATGCTGCGCGCGGCATTGAGTCGCATTTCGCTCGGATTGATCGAGACAGTAAAACATGCGGCTTTGCCTGTAGGCCAAAATCTGCTTGTAGTTGTGGATCAGTTTGAAGAGTTGTTTCGCTTCAAATCTAATGCAATGTTAGGTCATCAGGGCCATGAAGCAGCACATTTTGTACAATTGTTACTGGAAGCGGTCCGGCAAACAGAACTGCCGATTTATGTTCTACTCACCATGCGCTCGGATTATTTTGGCCATTGCGCCCAGTTTCGCGATCTTCCCGAAGCCATTAATGAAGGCCAATATCTCATTCCGCGCCTCACACGTGAACAACGCCGCCAGGCCATCGCTGGCCCCGTGGCTGTTGCGGGAGGACAGATCACTCAGCGACTGGTCAATCGCTTACTCAACGACATGGGCGATAATCCAGATCAATTGCCGATTTTGCAGCATGCGCTGATGCGCACTTGGGATTACTGGCAGGCGCATCGACAAAACGGAGAACCACTTGATCTGCATCACTACGAAGCCATTGGCGGCATGGCAACCGCCCTTTCACAACATGCTGATGAAACTTTTGCTGAATTGTTCGATGAACGTAGCAGGCAGATCGCCGAAAAAATTTTCAAACGCCTCACTGAAAAAGGTTCGGACAATCCCGAGGCGCGAATACCTTCAAAGTTAAAAGAAATTCGAGCTGTCGTGAAAGCCGACCTTGAAGAAGTAAAGACCGTGATTGAGCCATTTCGCCGCTTCGGTCGTTCGTTTTTGATGCCGCCAACGAAAGAGAAGCTTGATGACGAATCGCTTATTGACATTTCGCACGAAAGCCTCATTCGCAACTGGCGGCGATTGAACAACTGGGTTGAAGAAGAAGCGCTATCAGCGCAAATCTACCGGCGATTGGCTGAAACTGCCGTGCTGTACCTGGATGGCAAAGCTGACCTCTTGCGTAATCCAGAGTTACAATTGGCGCTGAATTGGCGGGCACAAAATCAGCCCAATATTGACTGGGCCCAACGCTATCATCCCGACTTTGATCTCGCCATATCATTTTTGGAGGAGAGCAAAAAAAATCGTGATGCCCAAGCGAAAGCAAAACGCAGACAAAGAATAAAAAAGATGATGGGATGGGGTGGGGCGATGATTCTAACAACTTTATTGGTTGCGGCGGCCTTTGTGATCTATTTCAACAAAAAAGCGAGCGATGCTCAGATTGAACTTGAACGTAACAAAAACCTAGTTTTGCAGCAAAAAGCTGAATTAGGGAAGAAATTGACTGCTGCTGATTCAGTTCATAATTTAGGTTATGATCAAATGGTCAAGATGAATTACAATGAAGCTTTGGAATCCTTCAAAAAAGCGTATGCAATATTTGAAGGGCTTAAAGAAGAACAAAAGCAAATTCAAACACTCATAAACATAGGAAGAGTGTACGGTTTCAAAAATGATTCTATAGGGGCCAAACAGTTTTATGATTATGCACTAGAAATCAGTAGGCAAGTGGGAGACAAAAGATCTGAAGGGAAGGCACTAGAAAGCATAGCAGCTTTAATGGAGCAAAAAGGTAATTTAAAAGGGGCGTTAAAATTTTACTCAATGTCCGATTCCACGTATCGTGAAGCTGGCGATCAAGGATCAAGTGGTCGTATAACCGAAAGATTAGCGGTTTACTGGGACGATATACGAGAGGTTGATAAAGCTATTCAAAACTACCGAAGTGCTTACAAAAGCTATGAAGTAGCAAATGATCAGTTGGGTATAGCTAGTGTAAAAAAGGCTATCGATAGAATCACCGCTATGCATGCATCATGGGGATTTCTTGTAGATTTGCATACATCCACAATCCATGACCTAACAGGAGAGGAAATAGGTGTTGGTCGAAATACTGAGTATGAGAAACTCAATCGTATCGATTATCCGAATAGTCTGATTTCAAGGCGTCATATTGTTATTCGCCGTGATCAAGTTGTTGAAGATTTGAGAAGTCGCAATGGCACTAGTATCAACGCGCGTTTGCTTCCTTATGGTGTTAATGCAAAACTTTCAGATGGGGATCTGATAGTGCTTGCTAATATCAAGACATTGCATTTTAGGATAGAGCGACCACACTCTTTTTTGAATATCCCACTCAAAACCTGGGCGATTTTTATTGATAACCAATCGAGAAGCTATCATTATCTCGTCGATTTAGAGTATTCTCTGGTTCAGGAAAATGGCACATTGGCCCTTCGGGTAGGTTTCACCGAACTAGCATTGATGAAGCTCCGATGGCTTCAAGACAAAGCTAAGATGTTCGAAATGGAAGATGGATGGAAAACCATATTCACTTTGAAAGAAACAGACTATGATTACAAAACATACATTCTAAAATCGAATGAATGGGTGGAAGCACTGGATTTGCCTCTCTCCTACGTTAAGCTGAGTCCAGATGGAGAAAGAATTGTGGAGGAAGGGCCTGCCTTTCAAATCGTACTATTTCATGAACGCACCCCATGACTATGGCGCATCAAAAGCATGCCATTGTTACTTGTGGTCGGATTTTATAATTTGAGCATTATAGGAGAAACCCCATGAACACGATTAGCCTCACGCTTCCCCAATCGCTTTATCAACGCATGCAGGAAGTGGCAAGCAAAGATCAAATCTCGGTTGATCAGTTTGTGATTTCCGCTTTTGCAGAAAAGATTTCGGCGTTTATGACGAGGGATTACTTGGAAGAGCGCGCCAAGCGAGCGAGCAAAGCGAAGTTTGAGCAAGCAATGGCGAAGGTTCCCGAGATTGAGCCAGAAGAGTATGATAGAATCTGAAAAATGAATTTGGAGCATATGTCGAAAGAAGCTTTGCAGCATGAGCATCGTGCCCAGTGCTTAAAAAGATCCCTTCTGGATGACAGGGCGATAGAACTTGATGAAATCGCCCATCACGTTTCAACGAGAGGAGTGCTGTATTGGATTCGGCTCGAATGCTAATTGTGGAAGACAATGCCGACTTGTGTCACACCCTTGCCGAGGTTTTCCGCAAGAGCGGCCACAAAGTGGTGACCGCGCTCAACGGCGCAGAGGCGCAACGTCTGCTCAAAACTTTTTGCTTCAAATTTAAGCTTGCGCTTCTTTACTTCGCATCGTATGCTTGAAGCATGAAAAATTCCCAAGCTGCCAAGACGTATCCCAGCCTCATTGACGATCTTTCCGTACTGATCGAGCAAGGGCGCCGCATCGCTGTGCGGTCGATCAACGTCGCGCTCGTCGCCACTTATTGGCTCGTTGGGCGTCAGATCGTCGAGTATGAACAGCAAGGGAAAGGCAGGGCCGAATATGGCGAGGCCTTGCTCAAGCGGCTGGCCAAAGATTTATCTCGCCGATACGGGAAGGGATTCTCAAAACGTAATCTTGAGTTGATGCGCAAGTTTTATTGCTTCTACCCAATTGCGCAGACAGTGTCTGCGCAATCTTCCAAAGCATTGCACTTCATTTTATTCAGAACAGAGGCGAACAATGAAAAACCAACTCATACAATCTCATCCCAACATTATGATGGGCAAGCCAGTCGTGGCAGGAACACGCATTACCGTCGAATTGATTTTGGAAAAGTTGGCGGCAGGTGAACCCATTGAGCAAATTTTAGAGGCTCATCCGCGCTTGACCAAGCAGGCTATTTACGCGGCCATCGAGTTTGCAGCGCAAGCGCAGCGCGCCGACGTGGTTTACCCGCTGATGGAGCAAGCAGCATGAATCTGTTGGCGGACGAGGGCGTGGATAAACCGATTGTCGAACTGCTTCGGCAAGACGGACACGAGGTTCTTTATGTCGCTGAAATGGAGCCGAGTATTCCCGACGAGACCGTGCTGCAACGAGCAAATGAATACGAAGCGCTGCTCCTCACACAAGACAAAGATTATGGCGAGTTGGTGTATCGTCGCGGCTTGGTTCATCTTGGCGTTATTCTGATAATGAAACAAGCAGTCGATTTTTCAGCACGAACATCATTCCCAGCGCTTAAAAAGATCCCTTCTGGATGACATGTGCATGACCCATCTCGGCGAAACTCGGCGACTTCAGCGAGCTTCGGCGGAGAAATAAAATCGCCCATCACGTTTCATAAACAGGAGCACCCTATTGGATTCAGCAAGAATGCTGATTGTGGAAGATAATGCCGACTTGTGTCACACCCTTGCCGAGGTCTTCCGCAAGAGCGGCCACAAAGTGGTGACCGCGCTCAATGGCGCAGAGGCGCAGCGCCTGCTCAAAACTTCTGCGATCGACTTGATGCTGCTCGATCTGCGTTTGCCCGACATGCTCGGCATCAAAGTACTGGAGTTCGCCAAAGAGCTTGACCCCGAAATCATGGTTATCATGATGACTGCAGTGGCGAACGATCCTCGGCCCGCGGTCGAGGCCATGAAAGTGGGCGCGTTCGATTATCTCACCAAGCCGTTTGAGCTTGATGAGGTGAAGCTCGTCGTCGCGAAGGCGCTCGAAACCGCGGGCCTCAAACGCGAAGTCTCGCGCCTCAAGCAGCAGCGCGGACAATTTCCCGAAACGGAATTGTTTGGCGACAGCGCGCCCATGCAGGAAATCAAAAATCTCATTAAGATCGTGAGTGAAACGCCGCGCACCTCGGTGTTGATTCAAGGCGAAAGCGGCACCGGCAAAGAGCTGGTCGCGAAATCAATTCACCAGTGGAGCGCGCGGCAAGACAAGCCGTTCGTGCCCATCAATTGCGGCGCGATTCCCGAGAACCTGCTCGAATCGGAATTGTTCGGCCACGAGAAGGGCGCGTTCACGGACGCGAAGGCGCTGAAGAAGGGCATGTTCGAGTTGGCCGATACCGGCACGGTCTTCCTCGATGAAATTTCCAGCATGCTGCCCGCATTGCAGCCGAAACTTTTGCGCGCGCTCGAAACCCAAACCTTTCGCCGCATCGGCGGCATTGCGGATATTCAAGTGGACGTGCGCCTCGTGGCCGCCACGAATCGTGATCTCGGCGAGATGGTGAAACTGGGCGAGTTCCGCGAAGATTTGTATTATCGTTTGAAAGTCATGGTCATCGTGCTGCCGCCGTTGCGCGAACGCCTCGAAGACGTGTTGCCGCTCGCGCAGCTTTTCATCGAAAGAAACAATCGCGAGTTCAACAAAAACATTACCGGCATTGCAGATGAAGCCGAGGCGTTGCTGCGCGATTACAAATGGCCCGGCAACGTGCGCGAGTTGAAGAACGTCATTGAGCGCGCCATCATTCTTTGTCAGGGCACCGTTATTAAGCCCGAACATCTGCCCATGGAATTGCGCGACGAAAAGAGCCGCCACTCGGTTTTCTTCGCCGCCCCGATGACGACTGCTGCATCCGAAAATGACAATGACTTTTCATTGGAGCAGATGGAAAAGATTCATATTCAAAACGTGCTGAACAAATTCAAAGGCAACAAATCGCGCGCAGCTAAAGCGCTGAACATTTCGCGTTCGACGCTGCGCGAGAAGATGCGGCTATACGATCTCGCCGGGTAAATCTGGCCGGAATTTGATCAAGCTAGTGTTCAATTTTTCACCTTTCTTCTTTTTTCTTTTACGCCTCTTTTCCTGCCCACTCGGTTACGAAAACTTTATTGCCCCGTTTTCTGCACCTGTTTCGCAAAGCTTTATCCGGACTTTATTCCTTTATCCTTTTCGTGCTCAATCACTTCGTTTTGCTATGGTATATGCCTTGCATATTTTAGGAACGGCTAAAGGGAGTTTTATAAACGACAACAGGGTTTTTGAAGGTGAATTCATGAGCACTGCCGAACTAACGCGAGAGACTTATCACGAACTACGCGCCGACGTCATTCAGAAAAGCATTCTTATCGTGGATGATGAAGAAGACCTCACGTGGAGCATTTCGAAAACGCTGGCGAGGCACGACAAAGATTTCGAAGTGCTGTGCGCGCACAACGGCGATGAGGCCATGGAGGTTTTAGCGCGGCGGCCAGTCGACGTGGTCATTTCCGATATTCGCATGCCCGGCCGCGACGGCTTGCAATTGCTGCACGAAATCAATGCGCGTTATCCTCGCACCAAAGTGATCATCATGACCGCGTATGGCTCGCACGAAACCCGCAAGCAAATCGCGGCAAAAGGCGCGACGTTTTATTTGGAAAAACCTTTCGAGATTCGCTCGCTGCGCATGCTAATTTACGAAGCCCTGAATTTGGCGCCGCCGAGCCGCAGCAGTTTCACTGAGTTTGATCGCCCGAGCGCTTCCGCCTCGGATAAATTAGAAGGCGGCTTCTTCCTAAAAGAAAAACTGGAATCCTATTGCGGCAACCTCAACGCAGTGATGTTGATGGCATAAATTCAAAACGAAAACTTCGCAACACCTCCTCCGCTTCATTCTTCTGCAATTTCCCGCCGAGAAATCAATTGATTCTTTAGGCACAGTTAAGTATCATCTCGCCCATTCAACACTCTTTCTTTGGCGCAAACAATCGACTAGCAAAGCATCCTGTAAACGGATTTTACGAATATAGCGGATCGGGCTTCTTGCTTTCTTTATCCGAATAGCTCTTCCGGCTCGAAACAAAAATTCTAAAAGTTTTTCGGCCTATTCGCGGATCAAGAACGCGCGCGGACAAAGCTTTTCGGCGTGCGCTTTTGATCCGTGTGCTTTCAAGTAACGTTGCGGCTTTATCCGCTTGATCTGTTCAATCCGCTTACCAAAAGCTTTTTCTTTTGATAATGAAACCACCTCGCAAAGCGTATGATGACTGAACTCGATGGCACTTCATTAACGCTGGAAACGCTGGCGCACGTCGCAGAGGGCGGCCAGGAATTACAACTCGCGGCGAACGCGGTGGAACGCATGCAAGCCTCGCGCGCATTGGTTGAAAAAATTCTCGCGAGCGGCAAAGTGATTTACGGCGTCAATACCGGCTTCGGCAAACTCTCTGATGTGCGCATCCCGCCCGATGATATCAACACATTGCAGCGCAATCTGATTCTCAGCCATTCTTGCGGCGCCGGCGCTCCGCTTTCTTTGCGAGAAGTGCGTGCGTTGCTCGCGCTCAAAATCAATGCGCTGCTCACCGGCTATTCCGGCTGTCGGCCCGTGCTCGCGCAATATCTTTTGCATCTTTTGCAGAATGACGTGCTGCCCGTGGTGCCGGAAAAAGGCTCGGTCGGCGCTTCGGGCGATCTCGCGCCGCTTGCTCACATGGCGCTCGTGCTGCTCGGCATGGGCGAAGCGTATGTGAAAGGCAAAAAATGCACGGGCCGCGAAGCGTTGCGCGCCGTGGATTTGTCGCCGCTCGAATTGGAGGCGAAGGAAGGCATCACGCTGATCAACGGTACGCAGTTCATGGCCGCGGTCGGCGCGCTCGACTTGTTGCACTTGCGGCAGCTCGTGCGGGTCGCGGATATTTGCGGCGCGATGTCCGCCGAAGCCTTGCTCTGCACGCCCGTCGCGTTCGATCAACGCATTCAAGTCGCGCGCGGCTATGCGGGACAGCAGCACGTTGCCGCGAATTTGCGGCGCTTGATGGCCAACAGCCCGATTCGAGCCTCGCATTTGCAGTGCAATCGTTTGCAAGATGCATACTCCGTGCGCTGCATGCCGCAAGTGCATGGCGCGATTCGCGATCATCTCGTGGGCATTCAGGAAATCTTTCGCGTGGAGTTGAATGCCTCGAGCGACAACCCGGTGGTGTTCGCGGAGGACGGCGAGGTGCTCTCCGGCGGAAACTTTCATGGGCATCCCATTGCCACCGCGTGCGATTTCATGGCGATTCTCGCGACGCAGCTTGCGAACATCAGCGAGCGCCGCATTGCGTTCATGATGGATCCGTATCTCAGCGATCTGCCCGCGTTTTTGATCAAGCGCAGCGGCCTCAATTCCGGTTTTATGATTGCGCAAGTGACCGCCGCGGCCTTGCTCTCGGAAAACAAAGTGCTCGCGCATCCCGCTTCGGTGGATTCGATTCCGACCTCGGCGAACAAAGAGGATTACGTCAGCATGGGCGCAGCCGCGGCCGTGAAAGCGCGCAATGCCATCAACAATGCCGCGCAAGTTTTGGCGATTGAGTTATTGTGCGCGAGCCAAGCGCTCGATCTCCGCGCCCCGCTCGAACCCGGCCCGGCCACCGGCGCAGTTCACAAACTCGTGCGCGCGTCGATTCCCATGTTGATCGACGACCGCGTGCTCGCGGAAGACCTCGCCGCTGCTGCGCATTTGATTTCATCGGGGGAGGTGGTGCGGAGGGCGGAAGGAGTTGTTGGAGAGTTGTAAGAAATCCGTTTTCTTCAAAACGCAGGCTTTGAGATTATATCATGTGCATTTGTCGTTCAAAATTTTTCTTGACACAAAAATTATTTCGCAGTACGTTTGCAAAGCGTCTGGGATGAGTCGCAAAGCGTCTCAACTTACGGCTTTCAGCCGTAACCCCAGTCGCTTTTTTATTTCCCACCTCAAAAAGGGCTGACCAATGTTTATCTGCTACATTGACGAGTCCGGCACTCCCGATATACCAGGCAATACCTCCCACTATGTTCTGGCGGGCGTGTCCATTCCGGTTGAAAAATGGAAAGACTGCGACAAAGAAATCGAAACCATCAAAACCAGATACGGCCTGGCACAAGAGGAAATTCACGTTGCGTGGATGCTCAGGCATTACCTCGAACAATCAAAGATTCCCGATTTTGCCTCTTTGGATTATCAGCAGCGCAGGTATCAAGTAAATGCCTTGCGCACCGCGGAACTCTTGCGGCTTCAGCGCAGCAAGAACAAAAACCACTATCGACAGACCAAAAAGAATTTTCAGAAAACCGATTCTTACATTCACCTGACCTATGAGCAAAGAAATAGCCTGATCGTGAGTTTAGCGAGAACGGTTTCGGGCTGGGGGTTTGCTCGATTGTTCGCAGAATGCATAGACAAAATACATTTTGACCCTGCCCGATATAAAAACACGGTTGACGAACAAGCCTTTGAGCAAGTCATTTCACGCTTCGAACAATACCTGCAAGTCACGAGTTATAAGCCCCCGCCGTTTGAGCCAATCAAAAATTTTGGCTTGCTGATCCACGACAACAATCAAACCGTGGCGTTGAAGCACACGTTGCTGATGAAAAAATTTCATCGTGACGGCACCCTTTGGACCAACTTGGAAAATATTATCGAGACGCCGCTCTTCGTTGATAGCGAACTCACAGGAATGGTGCAAATTGCCGATCTCTGCGGCTACTCATTGCGACGATACCTTGAGAACAACGAAGACGAATTGTTCGATTTGATTTTCAAACGCGCGGATAGAAAAGACGAAGTCGTTGTGGGCGTTCGGCATTTTACGGGACCGGCATGCGTCTGCAAAATATGCCGCGCGCACAAAAAGAATCCCTTATCGAACTTGCCGTGAATACGGAAGAAGTTCGTTTGGCAATGCGCTATGAAAAAAAGCTTGCCTCATGATCGACCTTTCATTGCCAAAGTATATCGTGCTCATCCTTCCGAAAGCGACAAATTAAAACCTTCCGGCCAAATAGAGCTGTGGAAGTCTTTTCGTGAAGAGCAATAATCTCACACTGACGTCTCATTTCCATTCAGGCCAAATGGCTCTACCCTAATCTGAGCGATTTTTTCATCGCCGGTGAAAAACCTTTTGGGAAGTGCTGGTTTGATCGGTATCTTGTTCGCACATTTCAACGCCTCAATCACACTCAATAGGTGCGCGCCGATGACGACGATC
>Ga0247727_10016027_pt1 | contig 12171 bp, 11 predicted proteins | sample WisWelCaveWW1625_FD_202498 | JGI IMG/M metagenome (GOLD analysis project Ga0247727, IMG submission 202498) | Biofilm microbial communities from Wishing Well Cave, Virginia, United States - WW16-25 | ecosystem: Environmental > Aquatic > Deep subsurface > Groundwater > Cave microbial mat | place...
ACGCCGAACCGCCGTGTACGGACCCGTACGCACGGTGGTGTGACAGGGAAAGCGGGCGACCGCCTACCTATGTCGATTGGACATTCCCGTAGGGTTGACAACAGGCTAGGACACGGCCAGGACCTGTTATCCCGAGCGAAGCGAGGGATCTGTTTTTTGCCAAAACCTGCTGGCCAGCCAATGCGTGAAAACAGCAGATCCCTCGCTGCGCTCGGGATGACGGGCTCTGGTCCGGAGCGGCCGCAGGCCGCTCCAAGACAGGCAAGAATGCCTGTGTTACGGCAAAAAACCTAGCCTGCTAGTAGGAAACCCTAATTCATCCGCCACCGGGCCCGTGGTGTACTCGAAGAGCGGTCTGCGCGACGCCGAGGTGAGCTATGCCTGTGAAGAGAAAGCTGTTGCCGTTGCTGGGCATTGCTTTCGCCGTGGCTGTGGTTGCTACGGGTATCTTCTACGGACTGATAGCGGGCAAGCTGAAGAAGGCCTCCAGCGCCGGCCCTCAGCGGGCCGTGGTGGTGGCGGCCCGCAACCTGGAGCCGGGGGCGGTGGTGACCAAAGCCGACACCCGGCTGGTCTCCTGGTCGGGCGCCGAGGCCCCCAAAGGCGCCTTCACGAGCGTTGAGCAGGTTGTCGGTCTGACAGCCTGGCATCAGGTGCAAGAGAACGAGCCACTGATTCGCACACGGCTGGCCTCCCGGGAAGGTGGTGGAGGCGCCGCGGCCGGCGTGCCTGAGGGCATGCGCGCGGTTTCGATCCATGTGCCCGATTCGCCCGGAGTCGTTCGGCTCCTGCAACCGGGAAGCAAGATCGACATTCAGGTGGTTCGGACCCGCGGCGCCCGCAGTGGGGAGGCCGATTTGCGCACCGTACTGGAGGCCGTGCCGGTGCTGGCGGTTTCACCGGAGGGCGGCGGGCGCAACTCCCCAGGGCCGGTTCTGACGGTGCTGGCCAGACCCCACGAAGCAGAAATGCTGGGAGTGGCTGACGCCGCGGCTCGCCTCCAGGTTGTCTTGCGCAACCCGCTCGACCAGGAGAGAACCACGTCTGCCGGAGTCGATCTGATCAGCCTGTTTCAGGATCGGCCGGCGGCAGCCAGGCGCACGCTGCGCGCCAGTGCGGCCCCGTCGCCGCCGGCGGAGGAGTTGGGTCTGGAGGTGCGAATCGCCCGCGCTCATCCCGACGCCCTTGGCCAGTGGAGGACCGGCTTGGTTTCGGTGGCCCCACACGATCAATTGCAGGTTTCCGCCTTCCGTCCGGGTTGGGACCTGGAAGGCTCTCTGCGCAAGCTCGAAGCCGGCGGCCAGGTCCGGGTGGTATCCAGATCGGCGCTGCGGGCCGGCCACAACCGACAGGTGGGTGTGGAGGCCGGCTCGGCAGCCACTTGTGGGGTGGAGTTGCGGTTCCAGCCTTGGATTACTTCCTCGCACCGGCTGCGGCTGCGGGTCCAGCCGCTGGTGAGCTTGCCGTCGGGAGGATCTCTGGCAACCCGGAGGCTGGAAACCGAACTGGAACTGGCCAGCGGGCAGAGCTTTCTAGTCAGCGGGCTGGTTCCACTCAACGAAAAATCGTGTCTGGCCGGATCGGGTGACCAGGATCTGGTCGTGCTGGTAACGCCGTGGCTAGCCAAGCTCGGCCAACCCGCTCCCCACAGCGCCGTCCTGCAGAAGCCCTGATGCTGGCAGCTTCGACCATCGTGGTGGTGTTCCTCGCAACGTTTCTGGCGTGCGCGATGGCGGTAGTAATCGCCTGGATGATCGTGCAGCGGCGCGAGCCGGTCGTCGCCGACCCGGCGGCCGCGTGGGACGACTCCCCGTTGCTAAAGAACGATGCTTTGAGCACTGTGGCGGTGCTATCCAGCGTCTTGGCCCAATTCGACTTCGTTCGGACGGTCAATGCCCGGATCGCGGAAGCCGGCATGTCTTGGTCGGTTGGCCGGCTCGGGGCCATGATGCTGCTGATTGGAACCGTAGTTCTGGCGGCGGCGGTGAATCTCGACTGGCTGCCCGTTTGGGCCGGCTTGACGGCTTCTGTCTGGGCGGGTCTGGCCCCGTACCTGTATGTGCTGCGGCGCCGGACGTCGCGGCTGGCCAAACTGGAGGAGCAACTGCCCGACGCGATGGACTATCTGGCGCGGGCGTTGCGCGCCGGCCATCCCCTGGGGGTGAGTCTCGAGATGCTGGCCGGCGAATGCTCCCCTCCCTTGGCCGCTGAGATCCGTAAGACCAGCGACGAACGGCAGTTGGGCATGGACTGGTCGAGCGCCTTGGGGAACCTGTCGGTTCGGGCGCCGCTGCTCGACGTCAGCTTCTTTGCCGCCGCCGTGCAACTGCAAAGCCGCACCGGGGGAAAGCTCGGCGACGTGTTGGGCCGGCTGGCCGAGACGGTCCGGGAAAGGATGGCGCTTCGCGGGGAGGTCCGGTCCATCGCCGCTCACGGCCGGCTCACGGGCCTGGTATTGACTTTAATCCCTGTCATCGTGCTGGTCTTGATGGCGGCCGTCAACCCCACCTACGTCCAGATCCTGGTGTCGCACCCGCGAGGCAAGGATCTGCTGCTGGCCGCGGCCGTCTGCCTGGTGCTGGCGCACCTGGTGATTCGGCGAATGGTCAACGTCAAGCTATGAGCGCCGAAATCTGGATCCTGGTCGCTTTCTTCGGCTGCGTGATGAGCCTGGTGACGGTGGGGGGCTACCTGTGGATGCGCCGGCCTGTCGCCGAGAGGGCGGCGTCGCTCGACTCCGGCCCGGTGACGTCGGGTCCCCCGGGCGCCCTGCTGGGGCACGTCTTCGAGCTGCTCGGGAAGACTGTACCCACTACGCCGGCCGCCTTCCGGTCCGTGCGCGTGCGCCTGGTGGCCGCCGGGTACCGATCCCAGGCGACGGTGCCGGTCTTTTATGGTTTGAAGACCGCCAGTTCCCTGCTGCTGACTCTGCTGCTCGGTTGGGGGACGTTTCTGGTGCAGCAGGATTGGTCGGCGGTGCTGCTGCCGGCCATGGCGGCGGCCTTCTTCGGCTATGAAGCGCCAGACTGGATTCTGAGTCGAATGATTCGCGCCCGCGGCGCCAGACTCCGGCGGGCGCTGCCCGATGCCCTGGACCTGCTGGTGCTGTCGGTGGAGGCCGGCCAGTCGCTCGACCAGGCGACGGCCGATGCGGCCGTCGAGCTGCGGCGACCCTGTCCCGATCTGGCTGCGGAACTGACGCTGCTGCACCTGGAGTTGCGGGCCGGCACCAGCCGCCCCGAAGCTTTGCGCCATCTTGCGGACCGCAACCCGGAGGCCGAGATGCGCCGCCTGTCAAGCCTGCTCATCCAGGCCGACCGTTTCGGCACCAGTCTGGGACCCACGCTGCGAACTCACGCCCGGTACCTGCGCCTGCGCTTCAAGCAGGAGGCCGAGGAAGCGGCGCGGAAGATCAGCGTCAAGCTGTTGTTCCCCATCTTTTTCCTTATCTTCCCGAGCATGATGCTGGTCACGGCCGGCCCCGCGGTCCTGCAAATCCTCAACCAACTGCTCCCCATGATCTCCGGCCAGTAAGACCGGCAGGGGAGTATTTACTTGACTCAGGGCGCCCTCCGGGCCCTGGTCGGCCTGTCGGAGAGGCGGACGAGGGCGTCCGCCGCGGCCCAGGGGGGCCCGCCCAGGGGCCCGCCCGGGGCCCGCCCCACAAGCTGCCCCCTGCCGGTTGCGGGCCAGCGCTATAGCCACCCCTTTCCGGTGCCGATATGCTCTACGGGTCAGCGCTGTTCGGCTGTCGCTATGCCTGTCAACGTTCTGATCGTCGATGATTCGGCTGTGATGCGGAAGATTCTGGAGCGGAGCCTTCGCCAAACCCAAGCCGAGATCGGGAAGGTCCTCGAGGCTGGTGATGGCGTCGAGGCTCTGCAAGTGCTGGGGTCGCAGGACGGAGTTAACATCGTCTTTAGCGACGTCAATATGCCAAATATGGACGGGCTGGAGTTCCTGCGGCAGGTCAGGCAATCCGACAAGCACAAGGGTCTGCCGGTAGTGATGGTCACTACCGAAGGCACCGAGGCCAAGGTCATGCAGGCGGTGTCGCTGGGGGCCGACGGCTATATCCGCAAGCCCTTCACCTCCGTGCAGATCCAGCAAGCTCTGGAGAAGGCTCGTGGATAGGAGGCGAAGCCTCGCTAGGAATACTCGCGGCTAGGAACACACATGCTCGACGAACAGAGTCTCACCCAGGCCGTGCGACAGGCCACTGCTGCGGTCTTCTCGACCATGCTCAACCTCCAGGTGGATGCTCTCGAGAACCGCCATGTCTCCGATCCGCCGCCCGACACCGGCGTGATGGCGGTGCTCGGATTTACCGGCGACTGGGTCGGCAGCGGCGTCTTCTACTGCCAGGAAAAAATGGCTTGCCGCCTCAGCTCCGCCATGCTCATGACCGAGATCACCCAGATCACCGACGAGGTCCTGGACGGTGTCGGCGAAGTCGCCAACATGGTCATGGGCAACGTCAAGGACGGCCTGTCGACCGTCATCGGCCCGCTGGCCATGAGCGTCCCCACCGTGGTCTTCGGCCGCAACTTCCAGACCCGGCCACCCCTGCGCCACTCCTGGTTCATCGCCCCCTTCCAGGTCGGCGAAGACCGCTTCGAGGTGCGCCTCTGCCTCAGCCCTAAGGACAACAAATGAAACATGGACTGGCGCCCTATTCGAACAGCTTCCGCTGCTCCCGCGCCGGCGGCTTGGCTTTTCTCTTCTCCTTGCTCAAGGGGCTGCCAATCACGCCTAGCACCGTCAGTTCCGTAAGGGCCGCCCGGGGTACAAAGATCTTCTGGTTGTTGGAGTAGGGATCCGGCGGGGTGATCGTCAATCCCTGCTCGGTCCATTGCAGCAAGTCGTTCGGCAGGATCCCTTCCAGGAGATCGTCGTCCCGGAACCGCATCCGGACCCACAACCCGCCCAGCTTCGGCCGCGACTGAAACAGTTTTTTCTCCTCGCCGGGCGGGCACTCGAAATCCCGCACGAAGTAAACCGCCTTGAGGTCTTTGTACGGGACCACCATGAGCTGGCCCTCGCGGGTCAACACTTCGGCGCCTTCCGGACGCAAGTAGGTTTGGGGATTGGCGTAGCCTGCTAAGCTCTGCCCATCCAACCGGCGAACCAACACTTTTTTTGTCGTGGACCCCGCCAAAATCAGCGTCCTCATCCGTTGCCAGGGGATTCTCGGTATGGTAAGATGCGCGCGGGGCCGTGTCAAGGGCCAGCGGTTAGCTGTAAGTTACTGAAATCTCGGACTTTCCAGGTGGATCAGAACCCGCGGATCACGGAGTTCTTGAACTACTGCCGGGTCGAGAAAGGCTTGGCTGTCAACAGTTTGGAAGCCTACAGCCGGGACTTGGAGCAGCTGAACCGGCACGCCGCAGCCAGGGCGTGGAGTCTGGAATCCGCAGACCGCGACCAACTGCGCGGTTACTTGGAAACCCGTCGCGAAGCGGGCCTCAGCAGCTCCACTTTGGCACGGCAAACAGCCTGCTTTCGAAGGTTTTACCTCTTCTTGCTTCGGGAAGGAATGATCCAAGCCGACCCAACGGCCGAATTGGCCGCCACGCGCAAGTTGAAGCGTCTGCCCAAATACTTGAGCGAGCCAGAGGTCAACCGCCTATTGGCTGCTCCCGATCTGGAGCGGGCGCTGGGGACGCGGGACCGCGCCATGCTGGAGTTGCTCTACGCCACCGGGTTGCGAGTCTCGGAGCTGGTTCAGGTGCGAGTTGGGGACCTCAACAGCGAGCTCGGTGTGCTGCGAACCAGCGGCAAAGGTGGGAAGCACCGGCTGGTACCGGTGGGCCGCTCAGCCATCCAGGCAGTGGAACGGTATGGGCCGGAGCGGCGGCGGCTGCTGCGGGGTCGGGCTTCGGAGTTCTTGTTCGTCACCGGGCGAGGCCGGCCCCTGACACGCCAGTCCTTTTGGTACCGGGTGCGGTTGTGGGGCCGCCAGGCCGGTATTCGCCGCCCCTTGACCCCACATGTGCTTCGCCACAGCTTCGCCACCCACCTGCTGGATCGCGGAGCGGATTTGCGCAGCGTGCAAACGATGCTGGGCCACGCCGACATTTCGACCACTCAGATTTACACGCACGTGGTGAGGGACCGGCTGCGCCGGGTCTTCGACCAACATCACCCCCGGGCCTGAAGACATGAGCGACTACCTGTTCAAGCTCGAAGGCCGGCTGAGTCCGGACCAGCAACAGGTCTTGATTCAGGTGCAGCAGGCTGCCGAGCGTTCCCAGACCAACGTGTTCCTGGCCGGCGGGGCGGTGCGGGATCTGCTGGGCGGCTTCCCGATCCGCGACCTGGATTTCTCCGTGGAGGGCCCGGCGCTTCAACTGGCCCGCCAATTGGATTCCAAGCTGTTTGCCGTTCGTTGGACCGATCCGCGCCGCCAGTCAGCCGAGTTGCTGTTCCGCGGCGCGGCTACCCTGGAGATTTCCGGGTGCCGTCAGGAACGGTATCCCAAGCCGGGCGGCAACCCAGAGATCACCCCCTCCACCATCCAGGAGGATCTCCGGCGACGGGATTTTTCGATCAATGCCATCGCCCTGTCGCTGAATCCCGCCTCGCGAGGCCTGCTGCTGGACCCGACCAACGGGCTGGCTGACATCGAGCGCAAAGAGCTGCGGGCTCTATCCAACCACAGCTTCTACGACGACCCTTCCCGGATGCTCCGGGCCGCCCGTCTCGGCGCCCGGTTCCTGTTCACGCTCGAAGACAGAACGAAGAGCCAGTTCGACAACGCCCGAGAGGCCAAAGTCGCGCTGCGGCTGGCGCCGCGCCTCCGGCTGCTGGAGCTCCGGCAGTTGGCGGGCGAAACGGAAGCTGCCGCAGCTGTCAAAGCCATGGCCTCCGCCGGCCTGCTGGAGGTTTTCGAGCCGCACCTGGAGGGGAAGCTGGATTTGGCAAGCTTGGAAAGACTGGATCGTTACCGTCGCCTGGTGGAAGCGTCCGCCGGGAAGGTAGATTCCTTTGGGCCGTTTCTGTATTGCCTGGCTCGCAAGCTTTCTACTGCCGAACGGGCGAAACTGCGGGATCAGGTCGGCCTTCCGGACTCCGAAGCCAGCGCCTGGGCCGGTCTGGAGAAGCGAGCCAAGGCGCTTCAGAGGGCGGTGGCTGGCAAGCAGGCGGAGGTGAACTCCGGGCTTTTCAAAACGCTCGCGAACCAGGATCCCGCGGTGGTGCTTTTCCTGATGGCCTTCTCGCCCTTTCAAAGCGTGCGGGAAAGGATCAAGAGCTACTTCGCCGAGCTGCGCCCGCTGGCGGGGTCGTTGAACGACAAAGACCTGGAAGACTTAGGATTCCAGCCCGGCACGGGGAAGTTTGCGGCTGCGCGCGGGACCTACCTGGCCTTGAAACTCGACGGGAAGATTAAGGAAAAGGCTGACGCCGCCAGGCTGCTGGCAGAGTACCTTTGAGAGTGCCCACCGCTCACGCCCGGACTGCTTCGACGGAGAATTTCCGGCCCCCGGCGCTGACCTGATAGCGCCCGCCGGCCCACACCGCAATCACCTGCACCGGCTGGGCGGGCCGCCAGCTCAGGACGGGATCGGCCCGGCCTTCCGCGAACACCTCGATGACCCCCGACACCGGCTGCGGCAGGCGCAAACGCCATCCGGCGCCATTCAGCCCGCCGTCGGTCGCCTGGATCACCACGGGCCAGCCCGGAAAAGGCGCCGCCGCAGATCCTGCCAGGTCCGCCCAGCGCGGGTAGTTCGCAAGCGTGATGCGTCGCGCCGGCTTGTCGAACTCCAGGACGCCGAATCCCGGGGCGCGGTTGTTCAACGCGCGCGGCGCGACGCCGTACTGGTGGGGGTTGGCCACCACGTGAACGGTGACCTGGTTGCCGAACCCGTCGGTGTACTCCCCGGTGTTCCGCGGCCAGCCGGACTTTCGGTTGGCGCCTTCCCCCGGCGGGTACCAGCGGCGCGGAAAGATATTGGAGATCGCCGGCGTGCAGATGGCGAAGGGACCGTCGTTGAAGTCCTCGATGCCGTATTGCACGGTGGAGCCCAGGTGCTGATCGCCGGCGATGTGCACGGCCAGGCACGACCGCAGGGTGCGCAGGGCGCGGTTGCGAGGCGTCTGCGGCCAGCCGTTGGAGTCGTGGTCCTGGGTAGGCTTTTCGTTCGGGGCGTAGCCGCCCAGGGGCTGCACGGGCAGCTTGTTGGTAACCGAGTCGCCGGTGGCTTCGGCCGGCAGGGTGGCCAAAGTGCAGAACAGGGTGGCGCTCACCGCCGCCTTCATCTCGACGCCGTCCCAGTCGCGCGCCCATTCGCGGAGGAACCGCTCCTGCCGCTCGCCGAGCAGTTGCGCGCCGGGCGCGTCGCTCTGCTTAGCCGAGTTCCATTGCGGGTTCTGCGGGAAGCCGTTGCGGATGTCGGCGCCGGTCAGGATCTGCTGCGGCGATGACTTCCACTTGCGGTCCTCCAGCAGCGCGAAGCTGACGCCGCCGACCACCAGGTGGCCGTAGTGCACCGTGATGTCCTGGTCGATCGGCCGGGCATCGGGCGGATCGGGCAGGTGGCCCGACTGAGTGCGATAGACCAGGTTCACCCAGCGCGCCGGCATGGTGTAGCCGCCCGAGTCCTGGGCGGCCTGCTGCGGGTTGCCCGGCGCGGCGGCGCCGGCCGGCGGGTACTCGGCCTTGCGCCCGCCGGCGCCCCACACGTTGCCGTGATACACATCGTGATCGTCGGCCAGACACACGCAAGGGAGGTCGCGGGTGAGATCTCCCCAGGCCCAACCGAACAGGTACCACTTGCGCAGGTAGTCGAGCCGCGCGGTTTCCAGCGGCGCCCTCTGGATGCCGTAGCCGCCGTTGGCCTCGTAAAGCTGGTCGCCGGTGAACAGCAGCAGGTCCGGGTCCAGGTGTTTCAGGCTGCGCGCGATGGGAGCGTGCGGGAACCCGAAATCTCCCTGGCAGGTCAGGGCGCCCACCACCAGGCGCGGCTTGTCGCGCGGGTCGCGGCGAATGGTCCCGGAGTAAGTGTGGCCCTGGAAGGAGAGCGTGTAGGGCGCCTCCGTGCGGTCGTCCCACTTGGGAATGCGAAACAGCGCCGTGGCCGATAACGGCTCGACGGCGGCCTTGGCGACGGCGCGACCGCGAAGGCGCAATTCCACCGGTGGAAGATCGCCCTCCACCGGGGCCAGTTGCACCATCATCTTCAGGACGCCGCGGCTCAGGGTGTACTGGTTGAACAAGATGGGCCCCCAGGCGCGCTCGGGGCGCTGAACAGCCTTAGGACCCGCCAGCGTCCACTCGCGAAACCAGAAGCGGACGTTGCCGGTGCGGTCCTGGTTGGGCTTGCCGCTGTTGGCGGCAGCCGGCTCGCCCATCACCGGCAGCGCGCCGGGCGGCGCGCCGGCGTGGCAGACCAGAGCGATGCCGCCTTCCAGCCACTCCGGGGGAACCTCGGCGGCGAGGGATTCATTGCCGGCGCGTAATGTGAGCCGGTTGCCGGCAGCTTCGAGGCGCAGTTCGACCTTGGCGAGCGAAGCCACGCGCGGGCCCCCCGGCTCCAGCTTTCCGATGAAGAGCCGCCCGTCGGTCGTGAGACCGGTCTCCAGGCCGATGCCGCGCAGCGCCGTGTCGCGGTAGTCGCCGAAATGGCCGCGCATGCCGATCCGAAACCCGACCCAGCCGGGACCCGTGGAGCCGGATTCGTCGATTCGGCCCAGCGACACGCGCATGGTGAAGTCTCCGGGTTTCGAGGAGAGCTCGCGGGTGAGCCAGAAGACATTGCGGTCGCCGCCGGAGACGCGGCATTCCATGCGACCGTCCGCCAGCCGCCAGTCCTGGAGCGGGTTAGCCCAGTACTGGGGTCCGAGCCAGGCTCGTTCTTCGGCGGCGCCCGCCATGGGCAGGGCGGGAAAGGCGGCCAGGGTCTTGAGCAGCGAACGTCGTTTCATGATCGACCACCGTTTTAGCATGGTGCACGTCAAGCGTTATCGTAGTATGATGTCTCGTGAAACCCGGATGAAGTTTGCTCCAAAAGGAGGGGCTATGAGGCGAGTGCTCGTGGCGATGGTCTTCGCGTCGGCGTGTCTGGCACAGGAAAAAGCGGCCGCGCCGGTCAAACTCTACAACACCACCAAGCAAAAGTTGATGGAGGGCAAGCAGGTGGTCTGCGCCACCATTTCCTCGCCGGAGCCGGAGGCCTATTGCGCCGTCGCCAACTCCGGCTTCGATTGCCTCTGGATCGAGATGCAGCACAGCGTGCTGAACTACGATCAGGTGGCCCTCATGGTCCGCAGCTGCCCCAGAGCCTCGGCCATTCCCATGATCCGCGTGCCCGACGCCACCGAAGGCGACATTCAGAAGGCCACCGACCTGGGGGCTTTGGGGATCATCCTCCCGATGGTCGATGAGCCGGAAAAGGCCAAGGCCGGCGTCAAGTTCGCCAAGTTCCCGCCAGTGGGACGCCGCAGCCAGGGCGGCGGCCAGCACAGCAAGATCTGGGGCGGCAACTACCGCCAGACCGCCAACGAAAACATCATTGTGGTGGCCATGATCGAGTCGCCTGAGGGCGTTGCCAACGCCGCCAAGATCGCCGCCGTTCCTGGCGTCGACGTGGTTTTTGCGGCCAGCAGCGACCTGGGCAGCTTCTCCGGCTACTCCCCGACCGGCGCGGACCGCAAGGGCAACCCCCAGTATGAGGCTCTGGTCACCCGCATCCACGATGCCACCCTGGAGGCCGGCAAGTGGCTGGGCGGCCCGTTCGCCTGGAAGGATCGCCATGGCTACACCTTCTTCCAGGGCCCCGGCCCCGGCGCCCTGATCAGCGCCGGAGCGCCGGTGGTGCTGGGCAGGCCGGCTGCTACCACCGGCCCCCGCCGAGGCGGTCCCCTGGCCCCGGTCGCCGACCCGCAATAGGATGGCGCGGCATCTGCCACAAGCAGCGGCCGCTGCTAAAGGAGGCATCTCCGTGCGTTGGATTCTGACGATTGCGTTGTGTCTTGGCACATTGGTAATGCTGAATGCCCAGCGAAAGGGCGGCGGCCCGCCGGAAGCTGTCTCCTGGGCTCCCAAGCCGGCCAAGCTCACCCCCTACGAGCCGCCTCACAAGCCCCACACCCGCCTGCCAGACCTGAAAGAGAAGCACAAAGGCAAGTCCGAGTGGTCCGAGTGGGTCGTCAAAGACGACTACCTCTGGACCCAGTACATCCAGTCGGCCCCGGGCAGCAAGGTGTCGCCCCGCTTCCATCCCGATACCCGCGAGTGGTGGGTGGTGCTGGAGGGCCAGATCCGCTTCCAGATCGAGGGTCAGGAGCCCTTCGTCGCCAGCCGGCGCTCCATGGTCCAGGTTCCACCCCAGACTGTCTATTCCATGGAAACCATCGGCGACACGCCGGCCATCCGGGTCGAAACCAACATCCACAATGCTCAAACCTTGTTCCCGGAGCGGCCCAAGCTGCTGACGCCGGGCATCGAGTTCATACCGGTGCGCCTCGGTCGGCGGCCGTTCCCCCACGGGCACGACAACAAGAGCCACCTCAACCTGGACGATCTGAACAAGGCCGATCCCAACTACCGCGGCGGCCGCTTCGTCCACGATGACCGAGCCGTCGCCAACATCCTTTACGGGTACAACAGCAAACTGCCCCCGCTGAATGAGAAGGACCGCGGCCACTACCACCCGGAGTGCGCCGAGTTCTGGGTCATCATGCTCGGCCAGATCCGCTATCCGATCGAGGGCCAGGGGGTCACTATCGCCAACGAAGGCGACCTGGTGTACGTTCCCAAGTTCACGTTCCACGCTCCGCGGTGGTGGGGCGAGGGTCCCAGCTGCCGCCTGGCCATGAACGGTTACGCCAACATTTCTCACCTGCGCGAGGCGGTCGCACCGCAATAAGCGGATCGTGGATCGCGCCGGCCGGGCGGAGCGAGGGATCTAGTTCTCGCCCCGCAGCAGCAGCAGCAGATCCCTCGCTGCGCTCGGGATGACACCGGCTGCGCTCGGGATGACAATTGCGCGGGACCGCCGGCGGCAGCCGGTACCGGTCATCTTATGTGCTTAACCGTTTTTGGGGAAGCGGTCGTGGCGCACGCGCGTGCAGCGGCGAGCTTCAGCTCGCCGAAGGGCGGCGGTGAAACCAGGCAGCGTGGGCTGAAGCCCACGCCGGCACGCTGAAGCGTGCGCCACGATGCACACC
>Ga0247727_10016028_pt1 | contig 12171 bp, 10 predicted proteins | sample WisWelCaveWW1625_FD_202498 | JGI IMG/M metagenome (GOLD analysis project Ga0247727, IMG submission 202498) | Biofilm microbial communities from Wishing Well Cave, Virginia, United States - WW16-25 | ecosystem: Environmental > Aquatic > Deep subsurface > Groundwater > Cave microbial mat | place...
CTGGTGGAGGGAATGCTGGAAGCGACCTTCGACGGCGGGGATCAGGTGAAGGGCGTGCCGGCGGCGGTCAAGCACGCCGCCTCGGTCAGCGCGGTGGTCTATCACGAAAGCGGCGCCGACGCCGGCTACTGGGAGAAGTACTTCCACGGGACGGTGGAGACCGACAGGCAAGGGAACAAGGTCGAGCTGGGGGGCTCGTCGGTGAACAACCTGGCCGATAACCTGCTGCTGTTCGGGCTGACGCCGGGATCGGCGAACCTGTTCGCGGCCACTTACAAGGTCTTCGGCGACATCGTGGTGGCCCAGTATCCGGACCTGGTGCCCAGCTACCCGCCGGTCGGGGAGATTGCGGATACCAGCTATATCCAGGCGATCGCCCGGAAGTCCGCCCCGACCACGCCGGCCGAGCGGCCCCGGTTTTCCCCGGGGGACCGGGTGGAGACGGTGGTGAGCCGCCGTTCCTGGAATATTAACTTCGATACGGGCCAGGCCACCTTCGCTCCGGCCGCCCGGCCTCAGCTCGACCAGTTGTTGCGGGACCTGCTGGTGGCCGGCAGCACGGCGGTCGAGATCCACGGCCACACCGACAGCACCGGCAACCCGCAGGCCAACCAGACGCTGTCGGAGGAGCGGGCCTTCGCGATGAAGAACTGGCTGGAGAAACAGTCGCCGGTGAATTTCCCCGCCGGCCGGGTGCGCGTTTTCTCTCACGGGCAAGCCAACCCGGTGGCGCAGAATACCACGCCCGAGGGCCGGGCGCAGAACCGGCGGGTGGAGATCGTGATCGGCTCCACGGCGGCGGGCCGATGAGCCTCGCCCAGTCGCTGGCCGACGCCTTCCAGCCCAACCGGGCGGTCTCCCGCGCCGCCCTCCAGATCCTCATCGCCGTCCAGGCGGCGATTGTCCTGCTTGTCTGGTGGACCTCGCCTTTCCAGGTGCTGCCCCGGCCGCCCGAGGTTTTTCGCGCCCTGGGCTCGCTGTGGCTCGAGCAAGGGCTGGGTCGCGAGCTGGGGACCAGCTTCGCCATGAATCTCCAGGCCCTGGCCCTCACGCTGCTCATCTCCCTGGGGCTCTCCTACCTCACCGTCCTGCCGGTGTTCCGTCCCATCGCCGCGGCCGCCTCCAAGGGACGCTTCCTGGGCCTGATCGGCCTGACCTTTGCCTTCACCTTGATGGTGGGAGGCGGGCGTCCGCTCAAAGTGGCCCTGCTGGTCTTCGGCATGACCGTGTTCTTCGTAACCTCCATGGCCGCGGTGGTGGCCGAGATCCCCAAATCCAAGTTCGATCACGCGCGAACCCTGCGCATGAGCGAGTGGCAGGTGGTCTGGGAGGTGGTGATCCTGGGCACCGCCGACAAAGCCATCGAGGTGCTGCGGCAGAACGCCGCCATCGGCTGGATGATGCTGACCATGGTGGAGGGCATCTCGCGCTCCGAAGGCGGCGTGGGCGCCATGCTGCTGAACCAGAACAAGCACTTCCACCTGGCCGAAGTCTTCGCCATCCAGTTGCTGATCCTGATCGTTGGGCTGACCCAGGATTACGCGATCGGCGTTCTGAGACGGCTGGTCTGTCCTTACGCCGACCTGGCCCTGGAGCGGCGTTAGCCGGCGCCGGACGATGGCCGCCTCTTTCGCCTACGAGTACCGCGGACCGATCCTCCAGGTGAGCGGCGTCTCGCTGACTCTCGGGGGCCACTCCATCCTGCGGGAGGTCAGCTTCGAAATTCGGGACATCCACCGCTTCGATCAGGTCGCCGGACAGGTGGTCGGGCTGCTGGGACCCTCTGGCATTGGCAAGACCCGTCTGTTTCACATTCTGGCTGGACTTGCCCCCTCGGACACGGGAACGGTCCTGGTCGGGGATCCCGGGGTTCCCGTCGAGCGGGGCATGGTCGGGGTCGTGGCGCAGCATTATCCCCTGTTCGAACACCGGACCGTGGAGGCGAATCTCCAGGTAGCCGGGCGCCGCGCCGGGCTCTCGCGCGAGAAGGCGGCGGAGAAGGCCCGGGGGCTGCTCGAGCGCTTCCGCCTGGAGGACCGCGCCCGGGTCTATCCGGTCCAGCTCTCCGGCGGGCAGCGCCAGAGGGTGGCCATCGCCCAGCAGATCATGTGCAGCGAGCAGATCCTGCTGATGGACGAGCCGTTCTCCGGCCTGGACCTGGTGGCCATCGACAGGGTGCAGGAGCTGATCAGCGAGGTGGCCAACTCGAACACCCTGAACACGGTCATCGTGGTGACCCACGACGTGGTGGCGGCGCTCGAAAGCGCCGACACGATCTGGCTGATGGGACGCGACTGCGATGCGCAGGGGCAGGTGCTGCCCGGGGCCCGGATCAAGCAGAGCTACAACCTCATCGATCGCGGCCTGGCCTGGCGCAAGGGCCTCGCCGCCACGCCCGAGTTCCAGGAGTTGCTGCGCGAAATCCAGGAGCGGTTCCCGATGCTGTGACCAGTGGATCGCCGCTTGCAAAATTGTTCGATCCCATCGTATAATTTATTCGATGTGGATAAACCGGACGCTCGAGCCTCGCCTGACCGCCGCCGTACGCAGCCGGCCGGTGGTTGTCCTCACCGGCGCGCGCCAGACGGGCAAGACTTCTCTGCTCCAAAGGTTGTTCTCCCGGTTTCACTTCGTTTCGCTTGATCTTCCCAGTGAAGCGGAGCTGGCCGAACGGGACCCGCAGGCCTTTTTGCTTCGCCATCCCCCTCCCCTGATCATCGACGAAGTCCAGTACGCGCCGCAGGTTTTCCGGCACGTCAAGGCGGCGGTCGACCTCCAGCGTTCTCGTCCCGGGAAGTTTGTCTTGACCGGGTCGCAGAAGTTCACCCTCATGCGGGAGATTGCCGATTCGCTGGCCGGGCGGGTGGAGATCTTGGAGCTCGAGCCGCTTTCGGTCGAGGAAATATCAGCGGCGCTGCCCGGCCTCGGCATCGAGCAACTGATGCTGCGCGGCGGTTTCCCCGAGCTCTATGGAAACCAGGACCTGGACAGCTACAGCTTTTATCGCTCCTACACGGCCACCTATCTGGAACGGGACGTGCGCACTCTGTTGAATGTGGCCAGCCTGAGGGATTTCGAACGGTTCCTGCGGGCCTGCGCCCTGCGCTCGGCCCAACTGCTGAACAAGGCGGATCTGGCCCGCGATGTGGGAATCAGCCCTTCGACAGCCAACCAGTGGCTCTCGGTGCTGGAGGCTTCGGGCCAGGTCCGGCTCCTGGAGCCTTGGTTCTCCAACCGGACCAAGTCGCTGGTCAAGAGCCCGAAGCTGTACCTGGCGGACACCGGACTGCTGTGCGCGCTGCTGAACATCCAGACGGTGGAGGAGCTGCGAAAGTCGCCGCTGGCCGGCGCCCTGTGGGAAACGTTCGTCTTTGCCGAGCTTCGCAAGCGGGAAACGGCCCGACGGCACGACTGGTCACTGAGTTTTTGGCACGACCGGACTCGGGAGGTGGATTTCCTCATCGACCGTGGCGGGCGCTTCGAGCTCTACGAGGCCAAATGGTCGGAAAGCCCGCGGGCCGGCGACGCCGCCAACCTCGCTCATCTGGAGAAACTGCTCGGCCGGCAGCGCGTCCTGAGACAGAGCCTGGTCTGCCGCGCCAGAAACCCCTACCCGGTCACCGGGTCCGTTCAGGCGGTAACCATCGCTGACCTGTAAGTCCTATCACAGGGTCGCTCGGTGCGACCAGCAGCTTGACAGTAAGCCCGTAATCTGTAAAACTGTAAACGATGGCAGGGGCAAGGTGTCAAGTGACGTTCGACTTCCGGGATCAGCCTCAGTTGCTGGACATGCTGAAGATTCTCGCGGTAAAGCAGAAGACGACCCAAAAAGCGATCGTTGTGGAAGCGCTGACGGCCTTCTTCTCACACCGGCAGGAAGCATTGGCGCTTCTCCAAGCGGCCGATAGCAGCTTCGCGGAATGGGAGAACGAGCAAGACCGGGTCTATGACACCCTTTGACCTGGTTCTTCTTCCCTTTCCGTTTGCGGATCTGCGCTCAGCCAAGCAACGACCTTGCCTGATCCCTTGCGGCTTTCCAGCCCAAGCGGTTGCCGGAGCACTACATCGTCGCCATGGTGACGAGCCAACTGAACGGCCTCTCCTTTCCCGGCGACACGCTGCTGGACAGGTGGCGCGAAGCGGGGCTGCCGAAGCCGAGCATGGTCCGGCTGGCCAAGGTCGTCACGGTGGAGCATTCGCTGATTCGCAAGAAGCTGGGAACTGTGCAAGGGGTGGATCAAGAGGCGTTGCGCCAGCAGTTCCGGCGTCTTTTAGCGGAGGCCATCTAGCCAGAAGAGGACCGTTGCGGAGGCGGCTTCCGTATAATGGGGTTCTCCGCATTCGCTCCCGCAGGAGGTCACTATGAGCAAACTTGCCATGACATTAATCCTGGCCGCGAGTCTGTGCCAGGCCCAGGCGGACAAGCCCCTGCTGCTGCAGCAGCCGGCGCTGAGCAGGACGCAAATCGTCTTCGCCTTTGCCGGCGACTTGTGGCGCGTCAGCCGCGAGGGAGGCGACGCCACGCGGTTGACCACCGGCGCCGGCGTCGAGAGCGGGCCTGTCTTTTCTCCTGACGGCGAGCAGGTCGCCTTCCGCGGCGAGTACGACGGCAACGTCGACGTTTTCGTGGTTCCGGCCACCGGCGGCGTCCCCCGCCGGCTGACGTATCATCCGGGCCCGGACGTTCCCGTGGCCTGGACGCCGGATGGCAAGCGAGTGGTGTTCCGCTCCTCCCGCAGCAGTCATTCGTTCTTCGGGCGCTTGTTCACCATCCCCGTGGAAGGCGGCTTCCCGGCCGAGGCGCCGCTGCCCATGGCCGAGGCCGGCTCGTACTCGCCGGATGGAACCCGCCTGGCCTACATGCCGCTGAGCCCCGCCTTCGAGACCTGGAAGCGTTATCGGGGCGGCACGACCACGCCTATCTGGATCGCCACTCTAGCCGACTCACGGACGGAGAAGATTCCGCGTGACAACTCCAACGACTTTAACCCCATGTGGGTGGAGAATCGCGTCTACTTCCTCTCCGATCGCGACGGGCCGGTGACGCTTTTCTCCTACGACCTGGCTGGCAAGAAGGTCGCCCCAGTCCTGCGCAACGTCCTGGGCAACAACGGGCTGGACCTGAAGTCGGCCTCGGCGGGTCCGGGGGCCATCGTCTACGAGCAGTTCGGGTCCCTTCACCTGCTCGACTTGAAGTCGGAGAAGTCCAGGAAGGTGGAGATCCGTCTGACCGGCGACATTCAGAGTGCGCGGCCCAGCCTGGAGAAGCTGGCCAGCCGGATCCGGATCGGCCGGCTCTCGCCCTCCGGGGCGCGGGCCGTGTTTGAAGCGCGCGGCGAGGTCCTGACCGTGCCCGCCGAAAAGGGCGACATTCGCAATCTCACCGGCACGCCGGGGGTGGCGGAACGGGATCCCTCCTGGTCGCCTGACGGCCAGCGCATCGCCTACTTCTCTGACGAGTCGGGCGAATACCGGCTCCACCTGCGGGCGCAGAACGGCATGGGCGAGGCGGAGAAGATCGACTTGGACGCCGCCCCGGCCTTCTACCACGCCCCTTTGTGGTCGCCCGACGGGAAGAAGATCGCCTATTGGGACAACCGGCTCACCCTCTGGCATTTGGACCTGGAAAAGAAAACTCCGGTGCGGGTGGACTCCGATACCTACGACACGCCGCTAGACGAGCTGAACCCCTCCTGGTCGCCGGACAGCAAGTGGATCGCCTACACCAAGCTGCTCAAGAACCACTTGCGCGCCGTGTTCGTCCACTCGCTGGAAACAAGGAAGAACCACCAGCTCACCGACGGCATGAGCGATGCCCAGCACGCCGCCTTCGACAAGAACGGCAAGCAGCTTTACTTCACCGCCAGCACCGACGTGGGCCTGGGAAACGCGTGGCTGGATCTGTCGAGCCAGGAGAAGCGGGCCACGCGCAGCGTCTACCTGATCGTGCTGGGCAAGGACGATCCTTCGCCGCTGGCCCCGGAGAGCGATGAGGAAAAGGCGACGGACAGCGGCCAGAAGCCGGAAGCCGCAAGCCAGAAGGGGGAGGTGAAATCGCCGGCCGTGGCCGTGACCATTGACCTGGAGAACATTGATCAGCGGATTCTGGCTTTGCCGATCGTGGCCCGGGATTACGCGGGACTGCTGGCCGGCAAGACCGGGGCGCTGTTCCTGCTGGAGAACACGCCGGCGCCTCCCCCGCCGCCGGGGGCGCCCCCGGATTCGAGCGCCGGCGGCCGGACGCTCTACAAGTTCGATCTCCAGACGCGCAAGATAGAAAAGCTCACCGACGGCGTGCGCAACTTCGAGCTCTCCCACAACGGCGAAAAGATGCTCTATCGCCAGGGAGAGCGCTGGACGATCGCGGCCACCGGCGCGGCGCCCAAGCCCGGCGAAGGCGCCTTGAAGCTGGAGGCCATGGAAGCCCGCGTGGATCCGCGCGCCGAGTGGAGGCAGATGTACCGCGAAGTCTGGCGGATCGAGCGTGATTACTTCTATGATCCCGGCTATCATGGACTGAACCTCGAGGCGGCGGCGAAGAAGTACGAACCCTACCTGGAAAACATCGCCCATCGCGCCGACCTTACCTACTTGTTCCGCGAGATGCTCGGCGAGATGTCGGTGGGGCACATGCGCGCCGGCGGCGGGGCCCTGCCGGAAGTGAAGCGGGTGCGCGGCGGGCTGCTCGGCGCCGATTACAAGATCGAGAACGGCCGCTACCGGTTCGCGCGCGTGTACAGCGGCGAGAACTGGAATCCGCAGCTCCGCGCCCCGCTTACCCAGCCGGGGGTGAACGTCGTCGCCGGCCAGTACTTGCTGGCGGTCAACGGCCGGGACCTGCGTCCGCCGGATAATATCTACAGCTTGTTCGAGGGCGCCGCCGGCAAATCCATCCTGCTGCGCGTGGGCCCGGATCCGGGCGGCGCTGGTTCACGCGAAGTGACCGTCGTACCGGTGGAGAACGAATTCGGGCTGCGAAACCTGGCCTGGATCGAGGAGAACCGCCGCGCGGTGGACCGCCTCAGCGGCGGCAAGCTGGCCTACGTATACTTGCCCAACACCGCCGGCCCCGGCTACCGCTCCTTCAATCGCTACTACTTTGCCCAAGTCGGGAAAGAGGGCGCGGTGATCGACGAGCGGTTCAACGGCGGCGGGCAGGTGGCCGAGTACATCATCGACTACCTGAAGAGGCCGCTGATGAGCTACTGGGCGACACGCTACGGCGAGGACTTCACCACGCCGCAGAACGCCATCTTCGGACCCAAGGCCATGATCATCAACGAGTACGCCGGTTCCGGCGGCGACGCGTTGCCGTGGATGTTCCGCCAGCAGCGCATCGGGCCGCTGGTCGGCAAGCGGACCTGGGGCGGGCTGGTGGGCACGATGGGCTTCCCCCCGTTGATGGATGGGGGCAACGTCTCTGCGCCGAACCTGGCGTTCTATAACCTCACCGGCGAGTGGGAGGTGGAGAATCGCGGCGTCGCTCCGGATATCGAGGTCGAGTACGATCCGGCAACGGTGCGCGCCGGCCGCGACCCGCAATTGGAAAAAGCGGTGCAAGTGGTGCTGGAGGAGTTGAAGAAGAACCCCTTGCCGCCGCGCCGCAAGCCGCAGTATCCCAATTACCACAAGGGCCCGACGGTCTCCGGCGACGGAAGGTGACGCCACGCGCACTCGACGGTGGTAGCATCGCCGCCAAAGGAGGGTTCTACCGCGCCACCGACTCAAAGCTGGGCAGGCCGCTTGACAATGTTGTAGATCTTGACTACAACTGTTGTAGACACGTACAACATGATCAGCCTACGCTCCAAACTACGCTGCGACCTCCTGGTCTACTACTTCACCAACCCCACCGCCAGTCATTACTTACGGGAGCTCGCCGAACTGCTGTCCGCCGACCCCGCCAACCTGTCGCGGGAGCTAGCTGCGCTTGCGCGCCAGGGGTTGTTTGTCTGGGAGACACGCGGACGGCAGAAGCACTTCCGGCTCAACCGCAAGCACCCGCTCTTCCACGAGTACCGCCGTATCATTTTCAAGACTGTCGGGATGGTCGGCCAGTTGCGGAACACCCTCTCGCACACGAGTGGCATTCAGGAGGCATACCTCTACGGTTCCTTTGCTCGCCACGAGGCCGATGCGCTGAGCGACATTGACCTCCTCCTCGTGGGCGACGTAATGGTCGAAGAACTGGAGCCAACTATCGGGAAGCTCGAACGTCAGCTCGGCCGAGAGATCAACTACACGCTGATGGACTCCAAAGAGTTCAAGAGCCGGCGGGCCCGGAAAGACCCCTTCCTCGCCGACGTCTGGAAGCACAAGAGAATTAGAGTCGTCCCGCTTCATGAGCAAGCTTAAGCCCCAGCCTGCCAATTTCGAGCAGATCGGCCGATTCCTGGCGGGGGCTGCAAAGAAGCTGGTTGCGGCCAAAAGGACCCTCGCGATTGACGAGGAGGCCAGCTACCAGCTAGCGTACGAGGCCATGCTCAAGGCCTCCCTTGGCTTTATGTTGAGCTTCGGTGTCCGGCCGCGCAGTCTTCCGGGGCACCACGTTACCATCATTGAGTTTGCCGAGGAGAGACTGGGGAAGGAGTTCGAGGGCCTGATTGCCTTGTTCAATCGCATGCGGCGCAAGCGCCATCAGGCGATCTACGACGTGGCCGGGCTTATCTCACGGCGGGAGGCCGAACAGGCGCTCGAAACCGCCGAGCAGTACCTCACCGTCATCCGCAAAGAGATCCAGAAGAGGAATCCGCAGGCGAGGCTTCTGTAGGAGACTACATGGCCTCTTGCCCCCGGCCTCCGTCACACCACCGCGATGCGAGAATGCCCGGCCACGAGAGCGCTGCCGACGCACTCACCGGCGGCGCCGTTTCCCATTCTGAATCTCCGAAAAGACCCCCACGGGCAGCATTCGGAAGTACACAAGTCACTCCTGCCACAATGGGCCAGTTCCTATGAGTGAGAGCCGAGGGTTGACGCGCCGCGAGTTGATCGTGGGAGGCTTGGCGTGCTGGCCGGCGCGGTATGGGAAACGCCAGGAGGCCATATCCTGGCTATCTCCACCAGGGTATTGTAGAATGTCGCGCCTGCGCCCAGGTCGGTCAACCGATCCGAGGTCAGGACGTTGACGTTGTTCCCATCTGCGGAGCGCTTGTTCCACCGCACGGCCTCGGCGCAGACCACGCCAGGCGCCACCGTCTCGCCGACCGCGGCCAGCAGGCGGCAACTGCCCCGCTCGTTGAAAACTCGCACCCAGTCGCCGTCGCCGATGCCCCGGGCGGCGGCCTCCTGCGGATGAATCTCCAACCGGGCGCCGCCGTCGTCGGCGCCAGACCCGTGCCCGAAGGTGGAATTGATCCGCTCGGCCGACTTGGGCGTGATTAGCTCTAGCGGATACTTCTGGCGCAGACCGGGGTCGCCCAGCCGGGATTCCACCGGCGGGGCGTAGGAGGGCAGCGGATCGACCCCCAGGGCGCGTAGAGAATCGGCGCGCAGCTCGCACTTGCCCGACGGGGTCGGGAAACCACCGCGGGCGAAGGGCAGGAAGGGCTCCCCGGGGGGCGAGACGGGCAGCCGGACCGAGCCTTCCCGGTCCAGATCCTCGAGCGTAATGCCGCGCGCCCAGGGATGATCGGTGTCCAGCAGCGCGCGGATCATCTCGTCCTCGGACTCCTCGAAGCAGGGCTCGGAGAAGCCCAGGCGCCGGGCCAGGCGGCGAAACATCTCGACGTTGGAGACGGACTCGCCCAGCGGAGCGATCGCCGGCCGCGCCAGTTGCAGATAGTAGTGCCCGTAGGCGAAGTAAAGGTCGGTGTGCTCGAGGAAGGTGGTGGCGGGCAGGAGGATGTCGGCGTAGTCGGCGGTGTCGGTCTGGAACTGCTCGCTGACCACGGTGAACAGGTCCTCGCGCAGCAGGCCCTGGCGGACGCGGTTCTGGTCCGGGGCGACGGCGGCGGGGTTGGAGTTGTAAACGAACAAGCCCTTGACCGGCGGCGAGTCGGTGTCGAGCAGGGCCTTGCCCAGCTCGACCATGTTGATCGTGCGGGGCCGCCGGCCCAGCGGGGACTGGAGGCACAATTCCGGCATCTCCAGCCGGTCGCGGCACAACTGGAACGCGCCGCCGGTCGAGAGCTGCAGTCCGCCTCCGGCCTCCCGCCAGGCGCCGGTGATGGCCGGCAGCATGGCGATGGTCCGAACGGCCATGCCGCCCCGCTCGCTGCGCTGCAACCCGTAGTTCAGCCGGATCGCTGCCGGACGCACGGTCGCGTACTCCCGCGCCAGCCGGATGATGTCCACGGCGGGGAGGCCGGTCAGCGCGGCGACCCGCTCGGGAGGATACTCTTTCACCCGCTCCCGCAAATCGTCGAATCCCAGCGTGTACTGCTCGACGTAGTCGGCGTCGTGGAGCCCCTCGCCGATCATCACCTGCATCATCCCCAGCGCCAGGGCCGCGTCGCTGCCCGGCCGGATGGGGAGATGCCAGTCCGACAGCGTGGCGGTCCGCGTCCGGCGGGGATCGATGACGTAGAGCCGCGCGCCGTTTCGCCGCGCCTCCACCAGAAACGGCCACAGGTGGACGTTGGTGGCCAGGATGCTGGCGCCCCAAGCCAGGATGAGCCGGGCGCGGGCGAACTGTTCGGGCTCGATGCCCACCCGCGCCCCCTGGGTGGTCATCAGACCCACCGATCCCGCCTCCGAGCAGATGGTCCGGGCCAGGAGCGAGGCGCCGAAGCGGTGAAAAAACCGCCGGTCCATTCCGGAGCCGTTCAGGTACCCCATGGTGCCGCCGTAGCTGTAAGGAAGCACCGCCTCGGGGCCGAACTCGGCGGCGACCGCGGTGAGCCGCTCGGCGATCGTATCCAGCGCCTCCTCCCACCCGATCCGCTCGAAACGCCCCTCCCCTTTAGCCCCCACGCGGCGCAGCGGGTAGAGCAGGCGATCGGGGGAGTACACGCGATCCAGGTAGCGGGCCACCTTGGCGCACAGGAATCCCCGAGTCACCGGGTGGTCCGGATTGCCGCGCAGGCGCCGGGCCCGGCCGTCTTCCACCTGAACCAGGACCGAGCAGGCGTCCGGACAGTCGTGCGAGCAAACGGAACGAAGAGTCTGGGCCACTGCTTCGATTATAGCTTGTGATATCGTTTACTTCTATGCACAGACTTGCTCTGACCCTGGCCTTGGTTCTGCCGGCGCCGGTTTGGGCCGCCGGAGAGCTTTCCAATCGACGCGCTCCGGGCTTCTCCCTCCCGGATATGAAACTCAAGCAGCACGATCTGGCGGACTATCGCGGCAAGGTGGTCCTGCTCGAGATCATGCTGACGAGCTGTCCCCACTGCCTGCAGTTCGCCAGGATTCTGGAGCAGGTGAGCCAGAAGTACGCTGGCCGGGTGCAGGTGCTTTCCATCGTTAATCCTCCGGACACCAGCGCCACCGTCGCCAAGTTCGTGCAGGAGCAAAAGGTCGGCTACCCGCTGCTGTTCGATTGCAGCCAGGTAGCGGGATCCTACATGAAGGCCACTCCGCAGAAGCCCAGCTTCGATATTCCCCATCTTTTTCTGATCGATCAGAACGGCTTCATTCGGAACGACTTCGGCTACGGGGTCTTGACCCTGAACATCTTCGAAGGCAAGGGGCTGTTCGCCCAAGTGGAGAAGCTGCTGTCGGGCGCCCCGGCGAAGAAGTAGCAGGCGGCGGGCGGCGCGCCCGGCCGGAACGAAATCTCCAGCTCGCGGAGCAGCGAGGCGACCGCCGCGCCGCGGCCGCGCAGCGGGGCCAGGCCGTGGGTGTGACGATCACCAGGTGGCGGCCGGCCTGCGCCCCCTCCCACGCCGCCGCTTGATGGGAGTAAAGCTGCTCGATGCCCCGCCGGCGCAGCGCGGCGGCCAGGGCTGGGTGAACCTCGTTCCGGACCGGCGACCATTCAGCCGGACGGGCCGGGATCCGCCGAAGGGCGGTGATGGGAGAATCCTCTGGACCGGCCAGCTCTTCCAGATCGGCCAGAGCGTTTTCCGGGCGGTTGTCGTCCTGGACCAGGGCCTCCGGAAATCCTCCGGAAACGGCCGCATGTCAAGGCAAAGTAGAAATGTCCCCTTCTCGGGCAAAGTAGAAATGTCCCCTTCAGACCCAGGCGACCGGAGGTGCGTGTTAGATTGTAGGCGTCCGCGAGGAGTC
>Ga0247727_10016029_pt1 | contig 12171 bp, 11 predicted proteins | sample WisWelCaveWW1625_FD_202498 | JGI IMG/M metagenome (GOLD analysis project Ga0247727, IMG submission 202498) | Biofilm microbial communities from Wishing Well Cave, Virginia, United States - WW16-25 | ecosystem: Environmental > Aquatic > Deep subsurface > Groundwater > Cave microbial mat | place...
CGCCACCTCGTCATCCGACATGCCGACACCGGTGTCCGCGAAGATCACCTCGGCCTCGCGGGCGCCGGCGGGGCGCGCCCGGACGGACAGCGTGCCGCCCTCCGGCATGGCCCGCAGCGCGTTCTTCGCCAGGTTCCAGAAGACCTGTTTCATGCGGTCGACATCGACCCACCCGGGCACCGGCTCGGGGCCCGCCTCGATCCGCACCCGGTGGTCGGGGCGGCGCTCCTCGCTGTTCTCGAGCAGGGTAACGGTCTCGCGGAGCAGCAAGCCGAGATCGGCCTCCTCCGGATGGAAGCGCCCTGGCTTGGCGAAGAGCAGGAAGTCGCGGATGATCCCGTCGAGCCGCCGCGACTCCTTGACGACGATCTCCATGAGCTCCCCCGCCTCGCCCCGGGGCCGCAAATCACGGCGCAGCACCTGCACCGACCCGCTGATCGACGCCAGCGGGTTGCGCAGCTCGTGCGCCACCCCCGTGGCCATCTCGCCGAGCGCCGCCATGCGCTTCTTGAGCGCGACCTCCTCCTCGAGCGCGCGGATGTCGGTGAGATCCTGGAAGATGTAGATCAACCCGACCGGCGTGCCGTCGCGCTCCTTGAGGATGGAGACCGTGAACCCGAGGAAGAGGTCCTTCCCCCGGGCGTCGCGCCAGTCGATCTCGAAGCGGTAGCGCTGCTTCTCGACGAGCGCGGCGCGGATCCGCCACAGGAACGGATCGTCCTGCGCCAGCAGCGCCAGGATCCCGCGCCCCGGGAGCGTCGCGACCGGGTAGCCGGTGATCTCCGCCGCCGCCCGGTTGGCGAAGGTGATGCGGCCCTCCGCGTCGGTGGTCAGGAGCCCCGAGTTGATGCTGTCGATGATGTTCTCGTTGAACGCCCGCAGCTGCGCCAGGTCGCCGCGCCGCTGCTCCAGCTCCTGTCCCGTGCGCCTCAGGCTCTCGGTGAGGTGCGACGCCAGGTAGGCCAGCGCCAGGAACGAAACCAGGTGCGCCAGGAGGGCGTAGACCGCCCGCACCGCCGGGACGGGATCGTCCATGAACAGGGCGCGCGGCGCCGCGGGGAAAAACCCCCGCTGCATCAGCACGACGAGCCCCGCGTACAGGAACCACGACCCCAGGGCGACCATGGAGCCGCCGCGGCGCGTCATCAATATGCAACCCGCGACGATCCCCGGCAGGTAAAGGAAGGAGAACGGGCTCTGCACGCCGCCGGTGAGGAACACGAAGCCGGTCACGATGGCCGCGTCGCCCATCACCTGGGCGTAGGCCTGCGCCACCGGCGCCCGCCCCGAGCGCAGCGCGGCGGCGTACAGCAGGGTCAGGAGATAGGCCGAGCTCGCCAGGATGTAGAGCGGCTTCAGGGGCAGCAGCGGCCGGTACAGCAGCTCGATGACGAAGGAGCTGACGAGCAGGGTCGTCGTGACGACGACCCTGAACGTCATGAGCCACTGGAGCCTCCGACCCAGCTCCTGATCGCGCGCGGGCATCCATGCGCCCTAGGCGATCTTGCCGATCAGGCTGAACATCGGCATGTACATCGAGATGACGATGCCGCCGATCATGATGCCCAGGAAGAGAATCATGATCGGCTCCAGGAGCGCCATGAGATTCGCGACCGCCTCGTCGACCTCGTCCTCGTAGAAGTCCGCGATCTTGGACAGCATCGCATCGAGCGCGCCGGTCTGCTCGCCGACGCTGATCATCTGGACCACCATGGACGGGAACACCCGGGTCTCCTCGAGCGGCCCGGCGATCGTCTTGCCCTCCTCGATGCTCTTGCGGGTCGCCATGATGGCGTCCTCGACGATGCTGTTGCCCGCCGTGCGGGCGGTGATCTCGAGACCCTCGAGGATCGGGACGCCCGACTGGATCAGCGTGCCGAGGGTGCGGCAGAAGCGCGCCACGGCGATCTTGCGCATCACGTCGCCGAGCACCGGTATCTTGAGGGTGAAGGCGTCGATCTGCCGCTTCCCCTTGTGGGTCTGGTACCAGCGGTGCAGGAAGAACGCCAGCGCCCCGAGCCCGAGCACGATGACCGGCATGAAGCGGCCGAGGAAGCGGCTGACGGCGATGGTGACCCGGGTCGGCAGGGGCAGGGTCGCGCCGAGGCCCTGGAACAGCATGGCGAAGGTCGGGATGACCTTCCACAGGATGATGACCACGACGCCGACGGCGATCGTGATGACCGCGGTCGGGTAGATCATCGCCGAGCGGACGGCTCCCTGCAGCTTGACCCGCTTCTCGATGTAGGTCGACAACCGTTGCAATATTGTATCGAGAATGCCGCCCGACTCGCCGGCGGCGATCATGTTGGCGAACAGGTCGTTGAACACCTTGGGATGCTTGCGCAGCGAGTCGGCGAGGGTGGCGCCGCTCTCGACGTCCTGCCGCACCTGGAAGAGGACCTTCTGGAAGACCCGGTTCTTCTGCTGGCCCCCGAGGATCTCGAGGCACTGGACGAGCGGCAGGCCGGCGTCGATCATGACCGAGAACTGCCGGGTGAAGATGGCGATCTCCTTCTGCTTCACCCCCCCGCCGAACTTCGGGATGGCGAGCTCCTTGCCCTTCTCGGTCACCGCCGACACCATGATCTGCTGGCGCCGGAGGAGGGCGATCACCGCGTCCTTGCCGTCCGCGGTGACGGTCCCTTCCTGCATCTTGCCCATCTTGTTCCTGCCCTTCCAGGTATAGACGGCCATGGTCGCCTCCGGCTTCCTACTTCTTCATGGTTCGCGCGGACATGGTGCCCGCCGCGGTCGGCTGGTGGATGAGCCCCGACCCGCGGTTGATCATCTCCTGCAGCTCGTCCGGGTTGCTGCTGTGCGACAGGGCGGTGGTCAGGGCGAGGTGCTTCTTGAAGTACAGGCTGGCCAGCGACTGGTTGAAGGTCTGCATGCCATACTGTGACTGGCCCGTCTGCATCATCGAGTAGATCTGGTGGATCTTGTCCTCACGGATCAGGTTCCGGATCGCCGAGTTCGGGATCATGATCTCCATCGCCAGCACGCGCCCCTTGCCCGAGGCCTTCGGGAGCAGGGTCTGGCACATGATCCCCTCCAGTACGAACGACAGCTGCACGCGGATCTGCGATTGCTGGTGGGCCGGGAAGACGTCGATGATGCGGTTGATCGTCTGCGCGGCCGAGTTGGTGTGCAGGGTGGCGAAGGTCAGGTGGCCGGTCTCGGCGATGCGCAGCGCCGCCTCGATGGTCTCGAGGTCCCGCATCTCGCCGATGAGCACGACGTCGGGGTCCTGGCGCAGCACCGACTTGAGCGCGTTGCTGAAGGAGTGGGTGTCGGCGAACAGCTCGCGCTGGTTCACGATGCACGACTTGTGTCCGTGCAGGTATTCGACCGGATCCTCGATGGTGACGATGTGACCCTTGTCCTCGTTGTTGATCTTGTCGATCATCGCCGCCAGCGTCGTCGACTTTCCCGAGCCGGTGGGTCCGGTCACCAGGATCAGGCCGCGCGGCTTCTCGCACAGGCCGGCGACCACCTCCGGCAGGCCGAGCTCCTGGAACGACTTCACCTCCCACGGGATGGTGCGGAACGCCGCCGCCACGGCGCCCCTCTGGCTGAAGATGTTGGCGCGGAAACGCGCCAGGCCGCGCACGCCGAACGAGAAGTCGAGCTCGAGGTTCTCCTCGAACCGGTGCTTCTGCTGGTCGGTGAGGACGCTGTAGGCGAGCGCCTTGGTCTCCGGCGCCGTCAGCGGCGGGAGCTGCAGCGGGACGAGGTTTCCATCCACGCGGATCTGCGGCGGGGAGTTGGTGGTGACGTGCAGGTCCGTCCCCCCCTGCTCGACGAGCGTCTTGAGAAGCTGATGCAGCGTGACCGCCATGGGTTCCCTCCTAGAGCACCGTTTCGCGAACGACCTCCTCGACGGTGGTCTGGCCCGCCTTGAGCTTGCGCAGACCGGAGCCGCGGAGGGTGATCATGCCTTCCTCCATCGCCCTGTTCTTAAGCTCGATCGCCGACGCGCCGGTCAGGATCATCTCGCGCATGCCGTCGGTGATCTCCATCACCTCGTACAGGCCGACACGGCCCTTGTAGCCGGTGTTGTTGCAGTTCGGACAGCCGCGGCCCTTGTAGATCTTGACGCTCGTGGCCTCCACGGGCGAGAAGCCGATGTCGGCCAGCGCCTGCGCCGGCATCGGCACCTCGTCCTTGCAGTCCTTGCACAGCCGCCGCACCAGCCTCTGGGCGCAGATCAGGTGCACCGACGTCGCCACCAGATACGGCTCGATCCCCATGTTCATGAGGCGGCTGACGGTCGACGGCGCGTCGTTGGTGTGCAGCGTCGACAGCACGAGGTGACCGGTGAGCGCGGCCTTGACGGCGATCTCGGCGGTCTCGAAGTCGCGGATCTCGCCGACCAGGATGATGTTCGGGTCCTGGCGCAGGAAGGAGCGCAGCGCCGCCGCGAAGTTCAGCCCGATCGACTCCTTCATCTGCACCTGGTTGATGCCGTGCAGGTTGAACTCCACCGGGTCCTCGGCTGTTATGATGTTGGTCTCGGGGGTGTTGACCCGGCTGATCGACGAGTACAGGGTGTTGGTCTTGCCCGACCCGGTGGGCCCGGTGACCAGGACCATCCCGTACGGCTTGAAGATCGCCTTCTCGAACCGGGTCAGCGACTCCTGCTCGAACCCGAGGCGGGTCATGTCGAGCATGAGGTTTTCCTTGTCGAGGAGCCGGAGGACGATCTTCTCGCCGAAAAGGGTGGGCAGCACCGAGACGCGGTAGTCCATCTCCCGGTTCTTGCCCTGCAGCTTCATCTTGATCTTGATCCGGCCGTCCTGCGGCAGGCGCTTCTCCGAGATGTCGAGCTTCGCCATGATCTTGAGACGCGACGTGATCGCGTCGCGCAGTTTCATGGGCGGCTGCATGATCTCGTAGAGCACGCCGTCGATGCGGAAGCGGACCCGGAAGTCCTTCTCGTACGGCTCGATGTGGATGTCGGACGCGCCGCGCTTGATGGAGTCGGTGAGGATGAGGTTGACAAGGCGGACGACCGGGGCCTCCTCGGACGAGGCCTCCAGCTTCGCGAGGTCGACATCCTCCTCCTCCTCGAGGACCTCGAGGTTCTGCTCCTCCTCGTGGGCCATCTCGTCCATGACCTTCTTGAGCTCGAGGGCATGGATCGATCCGTAGTAGCGGTCGATCGCCTCCTTGATCGACACCTCGGACGCCACCACCGGCTCGACGTTGTAGCCGGTCATGAACTTGATGTCGTCCATGGCGAAGACGTTGGTCGGGTCGACCATGGCGAGGGTGAGCGTCGAGCCGGTGCGGCCGACGGGCATGATCAGGTACTTCTGCGCCACCTCGCTCGGGATCAGCTTCACGACGCTGTCGTCGATGTCGACCTTGGCGAGGTGCATCGCCGGGACGCCGTACTGCTGCGAGAGGACCTGGGTGAGGTCCTCCTCCTTGACGTATCCGAGCTTGACGAGGTTGAGGCCGAGCTTGCCGCCGCTGGCCTTCTGGTAGTCGAGCGCTTCCTGGAGACGCTGCGCGGTCAGGAGCCCCGCCTTGATCAGCATCTCTCCGAGCTTGACGGCCATCGCGCTCCCCGTTCGGACAGGCGGGCGTGCGCCCCGGCGGGAGGCGCGTGGCCCGCGCTGTGCGTCCAACGGGCAATGTGGAGACCCGAACAATTTTTGTCAAGGCGATAGTCAAAATTCGTATAGTTCTCCTTACATATTTGACACGTTCGCGTGTCGATACTACATTCATGCGGCAAACCGCTGGATTTGTGGATGATAAGAGCGCCGGACGCGATCGCGGGGTCTGCCACGGGGCGATGGAGTCTCGGGCCGCGCATCCTCTCGGCCGCCGGACGGCCCGGGGAGAGGCCGGGAGCGGCGCTGGTCGCGGTGGCCGCCTTTCTGGCCTTCGGGGCGGTGGCGCTGGGCCGCTATCAGCCCCTGACCTACCTCGTCGGCGACGGCCCCTACTACGCCGGGGCCGCGGTCTCCCTGCTGTACGACGGTGACCTCGACCTGCGCAACCAGCTCAGGGGCGGGCTACCAGTGCACGGGCCGCAGATCGCTATCGGCGCCCGGGGCGAGTGGTACCCGAAGCACCCGATCCTGCTTGCCGTCCTCGGGCTGCCGTTTCTGGCGCTCTTCGGCATGCCGGGCCTTCTGCTGCTGAACCTCCTCGTGCTGGCGGCGCTCGCCGGAGGGATGGTCCGCCTCGGACGGCGCTTCGCCCCCGCCCCCGCCGCGGCGCTCGCGGTGGCGGCGCTTCTCCTCGGCACGTTCGTGCGGGAGTACGCCTACAATCTCTCCCCCGATCTGCTGGCGGGGCTGCTCGCGACCATGATGGCGCTGGCGCTCCTGGAAGGCAGGATGGCGGCCGCCGGCCTGCTGCTGGGGGCGATGGTCATGGCCAAGCCGCTCCTCGTCACCTTCGTTCCGGCGGCCCTCGCCTACGGGCTGGCGCGCGGACGGCTGCGGGGCGGCGCGCGGCTGGCACTCGGGGGCCTCGTGCCGGTGGCGGCGTCCCTGCTGCTGAACTGCGCCCTGTTCGCCTCGCCCTTCGTGACCGCCTACGATCGCAACATCACCGTGGTCGGCGGCACCGCGAGCATCACCAGCCATCGCTCCCTGTTCGACAACGATCTCATGGCAGGCGCCGCGGGGCAGATCCTCGATGCGCGCCACGGCCTGCTGGCGACCGCCCCGGCCCTGCTGCTGGCCGTGCCGGGCGCCCTCGTGCTGCTGCGCCGGCGGCCGGCCGAGGCCGTCTGGCTCCTGGGCTCGGCGGCGACGCTGTTCGTGACGCTGTGCGCCTACCGCGACTGGAACCAGAGCCACTACGGTAATCGCTTCCTGATGGCGGCGGTGGCGTTCGCCGCCCCGGCGGTTGCGGTCGCCCTCGAGACTCTCGGTCACGCCGCCCGCGCCCGCTTTCCCGTGCGCCGGGCGACCCGGGCGACGGCGGGGCCCTGATGATCCGCGACCTGCGCCGCGCTCTCGTCCCGTTCGTGGTCACCCGCCTGGGTCTGCTCGCGGCCGGACTCATGGCGGTCTATCTGATGCCCTCGGGGCTGACCGTGCAGAAGGGCAACCTGACGCGGCACGCGCCGGGGCCGGCGGCGCTCGAGATCTGGGCCCGCTGGGATGCCGAGTGGTACCTCCTGATCGCGGAGAGCGGCTATGGGGATGACGCCGCCTTCCTCGGCCGCGGCGTGGCCTACCGGAGGGGCGACGACACCGGCTTCTTCCCGCTCTATCCCCTGCTCATCCGCGCCGTAGCAGCCACGGGCCTCTCGTATCTTGCGGCCGGCGTGCTGGTCGCGAACCTGGCGCTGCTCCTCGGGCTCGCGGGCCTGAGGGGCCTGGTCGCACGCGACCATGGGGACACTGCCGCCGACAGGACCGTCTGGATCCTGCTGGCGTTCCCGTCGTCGTTCTTCCTGTCGGCGGTTTACGCCGAGTCACTCATGCTGGCGACGCTCGTCGCCGCGGTCCGCCTGGCGCGCGACGGCCGCCCGCTCGCCGCCGGACTCGCGGCCGCCCTGTGCGCCCTCGCCAAGCCGACCGGCATCCTGGCGGTGCTGCCGCTGGCGTGGGAGGCCGGCGCGGCGGCCGGCCCCCCCGGCGCAGCGGCGGCGACCGGCATAGCGACGGAAAGGGGCGCCCGGAATCGACCCGGGCGTTTCGGAAGGGTCGCGCTGGCCCTGGCGCCGCCCGCGGCGGCCCTGGCGTGCTGGATGGCGTGGTGCCACGCAGCCTACGGGCGGATGGCGCCGTTCCTCGATCGCCAGGAGCGCTGGCGCGGGCCGACGGGCGGACCGTGGCGCGCTTTCCTCCGCTACTTCGACCGCCCCGAGGCGCACGGGGCGCACCATTCGACACTGGAGTTCGCCTGCGCGGCGCTCTTCGTGCTGCTCGTTCCCTGGATGTGGCGCCGCCTCCGCAAAGGCGAGGCGCTGTGGGCGAGCGTCTCGATCCTGCTGCCGCTCGGCTCGACCCTGTGGTCGTTCACGCGCTTCGCGGCCTCGGTCTACCCGGCGTTCGTGCTCGCCGCGTTGTGGTCGGGAGGATCGGACCGCCGGCTCGCCGGTCTCCTGGGCGCGATGCTCCCGCTCGGCGGGTTCCTGATGGCGCTGTACGCGGCGTGGTGGTGGGCCGGCTAGTCGAGGTCGAAGCGCAGCTCCATCGACGAGCGGGCGCCGAGAGCCCGGCGCAGCATCGTGATGAGGGTGTCGTCGCCACCGTTCAGCTCCAGGCTGTCGATCGCGGCGCCCGACACGTCGAACGTGCAGGCGTCGATGCTCTCCTCGACCAGCTCCTCCTGCAGGAAATCGAGCTGCGCCTCGGTGATGGTCCCGATCTCCGCCTCGTTGTCGTTGTCGTAGATCCGAACCACGCGCGCCTCCCAGGGGACCCCGCAGGCGCCCCTGCGCAAGATAGGCGGCGGCGGGTGGCCGGGCCAGCGCCGGCTCACAGGATGGCGGCGATCCGCGCCGCCGCGTCGTCCGGTGTCAAGCCGTCGACGTCGACGTGCAGGGGGGCGGCCCGGTAGGAGGGCAGGCGGGCGCGGTACAGGGCCCGCGCCTGCGCCGGTCCGCGCAGCAGCGGCCGGCCGGCGCCGGCGCCGCAGCGCGCCAGGGCCACCGGGAGCGGCACCTGCAGCCAGACGGCAACCCCCGCGGCATCGATGACCCGGCGCGACGGCTCGTAGGCGTAGGTCCCGCCGCCGCACGCCACGATCGGCGGCGGCCGCCGCTCGAGTCCCGCGAGGATGGCGCGCTCGCGCTCGCGGAAGTAGCGCTCACCCGATTCTTCGAGGATGGCGGCGATCGTCCGGCCTTCCAGGGCGACGATCCGTTCATCGAGATCGATGAACACCCGGCCGAGCAGATCGGCGAGGGCGCGGCCGACCGTCGACTTGCCGGCCCCCATGAAGCCGACCAGGAATACGGCGTCACGCGCCCCGGTCATGCCGCCCGCGCGCCGCGGTCAGGAGGCCGCGGCCGCCTCCCCCTTGCGCTCCAGAAGGCGATCGAGGTAGCCGGTGTCGAGGTTGCCGCGGATGAAGTCGGGGTCGTTGACGATGCGCCGGTGCAGGGTGACGTTGGTCCTGATCCCCTCGACCACCATGACCTCGAGCGATCGGCGCATGCGCGAGATCGCCTCCATGCGGTTGTTGCCGCGCGTGATCAGCTTGGCGATCATCGAGTCGTAGTGCGGCGGGATCCGGCACTCGGGGTGCGCGGCGGTGTCCACCCGGACGCCGGGCCCGCCGGGCAGGTGGAAGGTCGTGATGAGGCCGGGCGACGGCACGAAGGTCTCCGGGTCCTCGGCGTTGATGCGGCATTCGATCGAGTGGCCGGTGTGGACGATGTCCTCCTGGCGGAAACCGAGCGACTCGCCGGCGGCGATCTTGATCTGCTCCTTGATGAGGTCGATGCCGGTGACCATCTCGGTGACCGGGTGCTCGACCTGGATCCGGGTGTTCATCTCCATGAAGTAGAAACGCCCCTCCTCGTCGAGCAGGAACTCGATCGTCCCGGCGTTCTGGTAGCCGACCGCTCGCGCCAGCTTCATGGCGGCGTCCGCCATGCGCCGCCGCAGCTTCGGGTGCAGCGCCGTCGACGGCGATTCTTCCAGGATCTTCTGGTGCCGGCGCTGGATCGAGCACTCGCGCTCCCCCAGGTGCACGACGTTGCCGAACGAGTCGCCGAGCACCTGGAACTCGATGTGGCGCGGGTTGCGCAGGTACTTCTCGAGGTAGACGTCGGGCACGCCGAAGGCCGCCTGCGCCTCGGTGCGGGCGGCGCTCAGGGCCGCCGCCAGATGGTCGGCGCCGTTGACGATGCGCATCCCGCGCCCGCCGCCCCCGGCGCTGGCCTTCGCGATGACCGGGTAGCCGATGCGACCGGCCACCCGCTGCGCCTCCGCGTCGTTCTGCACCGGACCCCTGCTCCCGGGCAGCACCGGCACGCCGGCCGCGACCGCCGACTCGCGCGCCCTGGCCTTGTCGCCCATCAGCCGGATGACATTGGGGCTCGGGCCGATGAAGCGGATCTTGCAGGCCTCGCACACCTCGGCGAAGTGCGCCGATTCGGCGAGGAAGCCGTAGCCGGGATGGATGGCGTCGGCGTCGGTGATCTCGGCGGCGGCGATGACCGCGCCGATCTTGAGATACGAGTCGGCGTTGCGCGGCGGACCGATGCAGATGTCCTCGTCGGCGAACCGCACGTGCAGCGAGTCGCGGTCGGCGGTCGAGTAGATGGCGACGGTCTTGATGCCGAGCTCGCGGCAGGCCCAGATGATCCGCAGCGCGATCTCGCCCCGGTTGGCGATCAGGATTTTTCGGAACATGGCCGGCCGGGCGCTCAGGCCGCGGGCCGGGCCCCGGACACCCGGATCTTGAAGAGGGGCTCGCCGTACTCGACCGGCTGCCCGTTGGAAACCAGGACCTCCAGGACCTCGCCGTCGCAGTCGGCCTCGATCTCGTTCATCAGCTTCATCGCCTCGACGATGCACAAGACCTGGCCCTTGGCGACCCGGTCGCCGGGGTTGGCGAACGGCTTGGCGTCCGGGGCGCCGGCGCGGTAGAAGGTGCCGACGATCGGCGACCTGACCAGGTGCAGGTCGGGGGACTCCGCCGCCGGGGCGGGCGTCGCGGCGGGGGCGGCCGCCACCGGGGCCGCCGCGACCGCGGCGGCCGGCGCGGGCGCGGGATCGACGGCGCCGGGCGGACGGCGCACCAGCTTGAGCTTCACCCCCTCGCGCTCGATCTCGAACTCGACGAAGTTGCTGTGCTCGAGGTACTCCATCAACTGCTTGATCTCGTCGTCCAGGATCATCAGGTCTCCCGATCCGCCTCAGCCGATGACTTCGCGCAGCTGCAGGCCGGTCCTCCAGGCCTCGTAACGCGCCTGGCCCGCGATCGCCCCCGGCCCCATCACGAGGCAGAGGAAATACCCCGCCCCGACGGATCTGAGGATGGTGAGCCGGGCCCCCCCGGCGATGGTGATCTCGTCCGGGGGTCCGCCGTGGCCGTCCGGCGTCCCGGCCGCCGTCCGGCGCACCATCTCGATGCCCGTCGCGGCCGCCCATTCGAGATTGAGGCCGGGGTCCCTCGCCACCAACACGACCGGAATGCCGTCCGGGCCGACGAGGGCGGCACCGAGAGCCCCGGGCAGGCGATCGAGGACCGCGTCGAGGACGGGCTTCATCGCCCCGTCCTCCCCGCGGTCGTCGACGCGCGACGGACCGTGTCGAGCCACTCCTCGAGCCTGGCCGTCACCCGCCGGCGGGCGTCGGCCTGAGCCGCGGACGGGGGCGCGACCGTCGTTGCGGGCGCCGCCGGCGCCCCGCCCGACTCGATCTCGGTCAGGCGCTGTCGCGCCCGCTGGTTCCCCGGGTCGACGCGGAGCATCGCCCGGTACACCTCGATCGCCCGATCGACAAGTCCCTGGCGCATGTAGAGGTCCGCGAGCGTGCTGGTCTGCAGGGCGTCGCCACCGCTCGCCGGGGCCGGGCGGGACGCGCGTTCCGGGGCCGGGTCCGGCGCCGCGCCCGCGGGGCTCTTCATGACGGGGGGAAGCGCGCCGACGCAGGGCGCCGCCGCCCCGGTGGTCGCACCCAGGTCCACATCCTCGGGCATGTACTCCGGTTCGGGATCCGCCGCGGGCGGCGCGCCGGCCGACCTCGCGGCCGGGGACGGCGCAGGCGGCCCGGCGGCCGCGGCGCCGCCGGCGGCGGGCACGCCGGCGGGAGTTTCCCGGCGCGTCACCGATTCGAGAATCGCCTCGATCTCGCGATCGCGCGGGTAGCGACGCAGGAGACTCCGGCAGGTCGACTCGGCCGCGGCCAGGTCACCCAACTGCTGCTGGGCCTCGGCGAGGAGCTTCCCGGCCAGGTGGTGCTCAGGCAGGCGTCCGAACACTTCTTCGAGCGTGCCGCGGGCGATCTCGGGCTGGCCGGATTCCAGGTACGCCCGGCCGAGAGTGATGCGCGCCGCGTCGAGGCCCGGGTGGCGTCCGAGCCCCTCGAGGCAGACCGCAATGGCCTCCTTGAGCCGGCCGTTCCGGCGGTGCTCCTCGGCGAGCTGCAGGAAGGCTCGCGGGTCCTTGGCCATCCTCTCCCCCGGCGGACCGCTGTGCGCGCGACTCTGGGACATGGGTGGCGCTCCGGTATAAGTGAT
>Ga0247727_10016030_pt1 | contig 12170 bp, 9 predicted proteins | sample WisWelCaveWW1625_FD_202498 | JGI IMG/M metagenome (GOLD analysis project Ga0247727, IMG submission 202498) | Biofilm microbial communities from Wishing Well Cave, Virginia, United States - WW16-25 | ecosystem: Environmental > Aquatic > Deep subsurface > Groundwater > Cave microbial mat | place...
GAACTTTCGGCGACGCCAGCCGCAGTTTCATCGCTGGCAACAGACTGTGGCCGCCCGCCAGCACTTTCGCTTTCGCGCCGTGCTGCTGGAGCAGGGAAATCGCTTTACGGACGGTTTTGGGGGCAACGTAATCGAAGCTTGCAGGGATCATGCACTCCTCCTCGGTTGGTTGACAGACCTCTTAAGTTAAGCTGTTAATCAGTTACTCAGTTACAAGTGAACTCTTTGTAAAAAAAGCAAAAATTCAATTCCACGCGGATTAAAAAACCCCGCTGATAGTTTAAAAATTTCCGTGTGGTTTTTTGATCCGTGTGTAATTCTTTGGTTGCGGCTTGTCCGCGTTAGGGCATTCAAACTCAGAAAAAAATTGACTGGAATTTTGATCAGATACACAGGCAAGCGTCGTGCGCAGCAATCGGTCCACAGTTGAGGACGCTTTCAATGACAACAGCGCCATACCGGGCAAATGGACAAAGGCGAAGATAAACAAACTTTCGGTGGGATGCAAGAGTTTTGTTCTAAAAATAGTGTTTGGGGACGATGTTCGACGCGCTACTTACCGTCCCCAAACGGTTTGTTTGTTCGTCTCACCGAAAACGGCGAGACCGGTTCAGGCTCTGGACGTTGGCATGCACGCTCCAACCGTCCGTAAACGGTTGAACTCCGGCATCCTGGCAGGTTAAACCTGTTCCAGCGTCTTGAGCACAGCGGAAACCAACACCGGCATTTCTGTTGGTAGGATTGTTCCTGTTGCGCCGAGCGCAACGCAGGTTCTCGGCATTATTGTTCCACGCCCCGCCGCGAACCAGCCGCTGCTACGAGCCCGCACCGCTGCGTTACAAGCAGTTCTTGTGAATGTGAAGTCCGAGTTGGGCACGACGAGCTTTCAAACTTAGAAAATCCTGCAGCCCAGTCGGACTTCGCCTTTATTTGAATGGTCCATTTTTTCAAAAAAAATTTTTCCCCGCTTCGCGGGATAAGAGCGTAAAAAGCGTAAAAAGAGCAAAAGCTTAACGAACGTCCTGAGCACAGCGGAAACCAACACCGGCATCTCTGTAGGCAGGATTGAACCAGTAGCGCCGAGCGCAACGCAGGAGCACGGCATTATAGATCCACGCCCCGCCGCGAACCAGCCGCTGGGTTCCTTGAGTTGGACCTTTCGGATTAGACGACGGGCTGTTCTTATAATAATTTGAACTATACCAGTCGGCACACCACTCCCAAACATTGCCCAGCATATTCGCCAAGCCAAGCGGGTTGAGATTTTCTTTGCCGGTGCGTGGATTGATTTCATCGACGGCATGAGCTAACGATCTTCCGCTTTCGCCAAACCACGCGTGATTCGGCAATTCTTCTTCGGCGTCGCCAAAATAATATTGCGTGCGCTTCGCCTGTTTGCCGCCGCGCGCCGCATATTCCCACTCCGCTTCAGTGGGCAAACGGCCGCCAATCCACAGCGCAAAATAATAGGCTTCATACCACGTGTTGCCCGTCGCCGGAAGATTTTCATCTTCGTCATATCGCGTTGCAAACTTAAAATCGGCGAGCAGCCGAACAGTCACCGGATGTTTGGTGATGCGGAAACGATTGATCTTCACCCGATGCGCCGGTTTTTCATCATTTTGATGCTCATCATCGCCCATCCAAAACTCCCCGCCTTCCACGTCGATCCATTCAAAATGATTGGCGGGATCGGCGAGAAATTTTTTCTGGCGCTCGGCGGCATGTTCGAGATCAAACAGCGCGTAAATCAAGCCATCCGGTTGCAGCGGTTGCAAACCGATTTTCTCCAACAACTCTTGCGCGTGAAAAATCACTTCGCAATCGCGCTCCTCGCATTTGATGAGCAAAATCTCCAGCGTTTCTTTCACCAAAGTTTCGCGCTCACGCTCCGGCAGCAGCGGCAAAGATTGCGCGAGGCCGTCGATGAGCAAAAGTTTGCTTTGATTGCCTGCTTCTTTTTCAATCAACGGCTTGAGCAATTCCGCGGGCGGGGTTTGCACTTCGGTGGTGACGCGCAGCGCCAAGGGCCGGTTGATGTTCCACAGGCCGGTGATCAGTTTCACGACGTTGTCATCGTTGGGCAACAGCCCCGCATAAAGCCGCACGACTTCTTCCCATTCTAGGATGGCGGCGTGGCGGATGACGAAATCCAGATTCTTCTCGTCCCGCAAGGCCAGCGCGGTGAAATATTCCCACAACGAGCGATGCACAAAGGTGAAGCCGTCTTTATCGCGCTGCAACAGGCCGGTGTCGCGCTGCACGCGGTCGAGAAAACTTTCCGTCGCGCCGAGCGTGGCCGCGGTGTGTACACGCCGGCCCATGACGTTGACCTGATCGACCGGAAAATCTGCTTCCTGCCAGAGGAAAAAACGCAGCGACAATTCTTTTAAAATTTTAAGCGTGTCCGTCGTGCCGGTTTTGGAAGTTGCGGCGTTTTCCCAATCATAGCCTCGACGCAGCAGCGCGTCCGTGCAATTTTTATAAAGCTCGCTGCGGCGTTCGATGAGGCCGGCATCGTCGCCCTGTGCGAACGTGTAGCAAATCATGCTGAGCAAAAACGGATTCTCGGCGAGGGCGCGAATGCGCGGTTTGTCGGCCAGCACGGCTTGCAGCGCCGCAATTTTTCTTTGATCATGGGCAAACCATTTTTCGAGATAAGCGTCGATCATCTCCGGCGTCAACTTCAACACGTCGAGGCCGCGAAATTGCGGAAAATCGGCGCGCGCCAAACCGATGGGCCTGGAGGCGACGATGATTTTACAGCGGGGATATTGCTGCGCCAGTTTGTTCAACGCTGCGGCAAAGTTTTTTGCGGTTTCGGCATGCTCGATTTCATCCAGACCGTCGAAGAGCAGAACGCTATGATTCTCCAAAAAGTTTTCCGGGCCGCAGAGCGCGTCATACATTTCTTTGCTATCGCAATTCTGGTTGATCTGATTTTGAATCAGCTTTTCCAAAGTGGTTTCGCTCAAATCCAGCGCTTTGCAGCGGAAGTAAATGGGAAGATAATTTTTTTCGCCGGTCGCGCCGAGGCCGGCAAAGCGGTGCGCGAGATAGCGCAGCAAAGTCGTTTTGCCGCTGCCGGGCAGGCCGCGCAAGAGAAAGTGGCCTTCGACTGCGCTCAGGCCGCGTAAAGTCGCGTCACCAAAAAACAGTGAATCAATATCGAGCGGCGGATTTTTGGCCTCGGTTTCCTCGTCGCGCCAATCCTGCAAATGCAGCGCGATAAATCCCTGCGTGATGTCGGCCATGCGGTCGGGGCCGTCTGCTTCGCGCCGCCTTTCGCCGAAGAGATGGATGGTGGAGAATTTTTGTTGGAGCAGGCGGCAATAGCGCCGCTGCAATTCTTTTTGATTTTGCCGGCCGGTGAGCGGCGTCGAACCGGCGGGAAAATGATCGAGCAGGTGCTGCGTCAAATGCCGGCGCACGAGGCCCGCAAACTCCGGCGGGTCTTGAAACGTCCAGTATAATCCCTGCGGCGCAAACTCTTCGCGAAAACGCAGCACGCGGGAAAATTGTTCATAATCTTCCGCGGTTTTTAGAGGCCGCTCCGCCTCTTTGAAATAAATCATGATCCGCGGCTTGCCGGCGGTGTGAAAATTTTTGAGCGCGGCGCGAATCTCGTGCTCCGTTCCGGAGGCGGCGGTTTTGGTCGGCGTGCCAAAACGCTTCCAGAAAATGCCGACCACGATTTCGGCGTTTTGAATATCCAACGCGGCATCGATCACGCCCTGCGGCCCGTCCGGATGCACGTCGGGAGCCGCGTCGGTTTCCCAGCGTGCCAGTTCGAGATGCAGTTGGCGATCTTTCGCGACGCCGCGATTTAGCTCGGCGATGACGTTCGCCATCACGTCACGTTCGGCGGCCACGTCGCCGGGAGAGGAGAGAACGAGGCGGAGGTGTTTGATTTCCACGAATAATTTTCTCCTTTATGCCGGCTCCGGAGCGGTAATCTTTGTCCGGCGGTTGGCGAAATCCAATAAAATGGCCGATTGCAATTTAAGAAAAAGATCACGCCCCGCTAACGCTGTGCGATGAGGATTGATTTGGACAAACGGGCTGTCATCCCATTTCGTGACGCAATTCATCGACAATTTTCGGCTTAATGCTTCACCGGTTGGCAATATGACCTCGACATTGAATTGCTGACGAAAGTATTTAAATGTTTGGCCGAGGTGTCTGGAGGCATCCGGCTCCAGTTCTTCATCCGTTTCAACAAGTTTATGAGCCACAAGTAGATCGCGATTGACAAAGCTCGCGCTTGCGCCGGTATCAAAATCCGCAACCAAGTCCAAGGAAGCGGTCTGTGCATGCAAAGTGATTTCTACTGTCGGGTAGAAGTCGTTGTGATAAACCGTAGAATGCCAACCAAAGCGGCTTTCCTCAATGGCAATAAACAAGTCATTAATAAAGATGAAAGGCCGTTTGCCGTAACGCGAGCCGATTTCGCGAATTTGCCCGACTTGCGGGTAACTGTCGAGATTGTCATCGAACGCGATAACTTCGCCATCCATCACCATAATCCAGGCCGCATGCAGGTTGGCAAATTTTTCCTCAAGCCATTGCCAATTTTGCGCTTTCAATTGCAGCTTGAGCTCGCCGCGTTCATCAAAAGAGAGTTTGCGAAAAGCTTCCGGCGGCGGGTTTTCACCGACAAATTTGAGCGGCGGTTTAGAAATCTCCCGCGCCGGCTCAGTTGCGGTTTCCCGCGGCAACGACGGCGTTGCAAGGCTTACATTGAAAGCGTCGTCTTGCAGGGTGAGCAGCACGGCTTGCAGGGTTGCCTCATCAGCCTGGGCGTATCTGCTTTTGACTTTTTCGATCAGCGTTTCGTGAGTCATGTTTGCACCTCGGTTTTCAAATGATAACACATAATACGCATTTTGTTAGGAAAATGCAAGCCTGCCAGTGAAAGACTGAAGGTTTTACCACTCCGCCCCCCGATATTGCGCCGGGGCCTTGCCATGCGCTTCGGTAATTTGCGGTTTTTTGAGCAACGGCTGCTCCGTTTTGATTTCGAGCAAGTGTACGTCAAAGCGCCAGTCGTCGCCGAAGTCGAAATGGTAAATGAAGGATTGATTGACGGCGAGGCCTAATTCGCCGATCGTCACCTCATCCGCTGAAATCCCTTCGCTGGAATGGGGTGATTCAAAACGCTCTTCGGAGTACCAGCGATTGTCCATATAAAAGGCGTAAAGGTGATCGCTGTCAAAATCAAAAGCCTTCTGGATCGCAACGTGCAAATCGTGCAAAGTGTGTTGGCTGGAAAGAGCGATGATGCGCCAAGCGCTTGGGCCGAGATTGACTTTGAAAACAAAATTACCCTGAATTTCTTTATGTATTTCACGCGGCAAAGCGGAACGCAATTCGCCCGCGGCGCAAAGATGGCGGAACAACCCGAAAAAATCGGGGGCTCCTTTTTTCTTAAACTCCTTCATGGTCGGCAGGAAACCGACGCTGCGCAGGGCCGCAAGATTCCATTCGTCATAAGGGCGGTGGCGCAAGAGAATGCCGGTGAGGACGACACCCAGGGCTGAAGGCGTTATTCGCGCCACCGGATAATATTCTTTCGAGCCCAGGCGTTGGTAAAGATTTTCATCGCGCTCCATTTCATACCAACCGAACAATGAGAAACCCTGCACGAGGGCTCGCGGCATTGAAAAGTCCAGGCGTCTTAAAATATCCGGGTCATCCTTGGCGAAAAGAGGCGACTCCGGCTTGCACTTGGAAAGTGCCTCTAAAAAATTGCTCACTTCGTAAGACAAAGTGAATGATCGCGTCTGATTGCCGATTTCCTTCCACGAACAATCGATCCACAACGTTTCCAGCAGGGAAAAATATTTTTCTGCGGCGGAAAACGCGCGATAAGCCGCCAGCCGTTCGGTCGCTTCTAAAGCGAATTGGTTTTATGATAAACTTTGCGAAAGAGTTTTCCCGCCAAAGCAAGATGATAATAGAGATGCAATTGCGGGTAAAATTCCTGCGAAGTGCGCGGCGTGTTTTCCAGATTGGGAAGCGTCATCTCTTCATTCAACGCGGCGAGGTGTTTGTAAGGAATGTGTTCCGTCGCTTTGCCCAAAGCGAAGGCGTTTTGCTCCAGATATCGCGTGAACGTCTCGAAGTCTTTGAGCAGCGGCGTCGGCGCGGTTTTAGTGAAATGAAAAGTCCTAATTGCGTCAGTTTTAGGCATGTTTGTTCTCGTGGTCGATGATAAGATGAGAAACTGATTGACTGTATGGAGAAAAATTACTATATTTTTCCGAACCTCGCAAGGAGATTAAAATGCAAACCGCCACGCTAAAAAAAGCGACACAGGAATTGGGCGTTTCACCGGAAGACGTCGTGTTTTATAATAAACTCGGAAACAAAGCCTTCATTGAGATCAATCTCAAGCTGCCGGCGTCGCCGGCAACGGATGGCGCTGAAACGGCTGCGAAGATCGCCGAGAATCACGACATTGAAACAGCCGTCAAATTTCTGGCGCAGGATAATTTCGCGGTCGAAGACGGCCTGGAGCGGATTATCTGGCTCCGCGAAGGCGCCGGTGAGAAAATCCGGCTGATCGAAGTTAACCGCAACGGTTTTCCGACCGGAAGAATTGAAGCGTTTTATTTTGCGCCTTTTGCAGAGGTGCCTTTTAAAACCTATCTAGCCGACGTTACGCCCGAGGAATGGCGGCAGATTTTGAGCGGCAAGATTCCACTGCCGGAAGGTTGGACGCTCGAAGAAAGCAGAGAGTTTCTTCGCTCGGAATTCGAGGTGACAAGTGTGGGCTGAGGCTTATCTCGAACAGGCGCGCTCGGATTGGCAAGTTTGGGAGCTTATTCGCCAACATGAGTTGCCCAATTGCCATGCCTTGCATTATCTGCAAATGACCTGCGAAAAACTCGGCAAAGCTTTTTTGATCGCCGGCGGAACGATTTCCCCGCAGAAAGCAAAAGCCTCGCACCATGCCTTCAAAAGTTTTTTGCAAGTGGCTTCACGAAATCCGACGCTCAGGAATTTGTTCAAGATGCGTTCAGTTCAGCTTCAAGCACATATCAGGCAATTGTTGCCTCTTGCTGAAAGCATTGAGCGTTTAGCTCCGGCCTTGTCACAGGATGGCCCAAACGTCGAGTATCCCTGGGAAAGCCCTGATCGCCGAATTCATACACCGGTAAAGTATACTTTTCCGGCTCTTCGTGAATTACAGCGGCCAGCGGGTACGAATCTCTTAAAAGTCGTTGATCTTGTGCAAAAGGAGTTTTATCGCCTGTTTACGGAAATTTGAACGATATAAAAAACTGCCACGTGGTACCGATCGGTCTTTACCTCACCACTCCGCCTCAACAAAAAGCATTTCGTGCAAAATGAAATTCCGGTGGTCACTCCGGATGAATTTCTTAAAATTATCGGGATTTTAAAGTAACCAAGTTGTTCATAGAGCATAGTTTTGACACCGATTATGTACAGGTCGCTCCCAGTTTGGCTATTAGCGCTTCTACGATTGTTACATCCGGCGCCATGCCGAGCCGCTTATACCAATAGAGAGCTTCACATGCATTCTTGAGAGCATCTTTTTTACGCCCCATCGCAACCTCTGCAATAGCCATTCTATGTTTGAGCGTTGCTACAAAGCTTTTGGTTCCTTTTTGCTCAAAAAAAGGCAAGCTTTTTATGCAGAGATCATAAGCCAATTGATGCTCTCCTCGCTTAATGGCGACAGCGGCTAAGTGGCCCCAAACGCCTGCGGTGATATTTTCATCCTTGGGAGTTCCTGCAACCAATGATTCACCCCAATTTTTTACGTCATTAAGATACTCCCAGGCTTTGTCAAGTTCATTCATGTCTCGCATCAATTTGCCATACTCACTTTTAACTTTGGCGCGTAGGTGGTCAGAATTCAATTCGTTGGCCACTCCCAATCCTTCCTGGCAAAATTTTTCAGCTTTTTCAAAGTGACCACGTTTGCGTGCAACGACCGAAAGAAAATGCACCGTACTGCAAATCCCTTCTTGATCTTCCAAACTACGAAATATTTGATGCGATTCATCGAATTCTTCTTGAGCGCGATCGTACTTGCCCCAATGCTGAGAAAGCCATCCCATATCTCCAAAAAATCTAGCCGCCGTGCGAGGATTCCCAGAAGTACGTGCCAAACTGAGGGCACGTTTCGATAACTCGTATTTCTCGAACCACAACCCGACTACATCGCAATAGTGGGTAGCACTGAATGTAAGTATGAACACGTCTTCGGCATTACCGTTCTCGTAGGCATAGTCTATCGCAGCAAGCAAGTTGGGGCCATCCTCAATAAACTCGTCATTCTTCCAGCGCCAGAAAAATGCCACTTGGGGATCACCACAAAGCGTTTTTAAATAATCCAACCATCGGCGAGCGAGAGTTTTTTTAAGCATTTGATCAGCAGCCAGCTCACCAATGACGTAACTTTTCGTTAACGGGAGCAGGCTAAAACGGTCGCCGGATTTATTCACAAGAGATAGCTTCTCAAGCAACACCAAACCTTCATCACGACCGATTACATTCTTGCCCAACCCTGCTGTTTCACCAAGGGCTTCACGACTTCCATTGGTAGCAAAAAGTCCGAGCGCCAAAAGCAGAGTATGGGCTTCTTTGCCACGAATCATTGAACCGGCATCCTCGAAGCAAAACCGGGCAATATCGCTTGATGGCTCGCCTAACTTGGCAATAACACTTTCAATAGAATATCCGAGCCCCATTTTGGCAATGCTCCAGACCATAGCGAGAGGCACGCCACCCGTTCTCTCATACAATATTAGCATTTGATCTGGGCTCATATTGGCATTCTTCTTTTTGCACTCCTGTTGCATGAGCAAAATGGCATCATCTTTTGGCATGCCTTTCAACCGAATCGGGTAAGCCACATCAATTCGATGACGTGTCGTCACAATCGCTTTGGTGGGGGCGGGCAAATCGCGCAAAAATTCAAGCACAGCTTCGTCGTCGACGGTTTCCAAATTGTCAATAATGAGCAGTGTCCGTTGCAAGGTCAAAGCTTTGCGAATCACATTGCTCCTTTGCTCATCATCAGCGTTGTTAATGTCTTCACGCTCAAGGGTTGTTGCAACCATATTGAAGATATCCCGCAACGTTCGTAGTGCATATTTTTTCGCTTGAATTCCTTCTGCGGTAAGAACAGTTTGCTTGGCAGAAGTCCAAATAATCGCATCGAAACATTCGTCACTTGCGACTCCTTCGCGTCGAAGGTAGCGATGAGCGACTTCGAGCGCCAGAGCGCTTTTTCCAATTCCTCCAACGCCATCAATGGTTATCACGGCGTGCTGCGAGTGAGGATATGGACATAATTGTCGCATCAACTCTTTCAATTCAACATCGCGTCCAACGAATTGACCGTACTCCGGATTAGGCAAATTGTGCAGGAGTTCGTGAAATTTTTCAGACTGAACTGGTGCGGTAGAGTTGGAGTTTTTCTGTTTGCGTGCACTCCACCAGTCTCTCAGCGTATGCTGGCCAATGAATGCCATATACAGCAAAGCACCGACGCCAGCGGCTGCTCCCAGTAATTCGAACATAATAAGAAATCTCAAACCTGTTCTGCGGTAAACATCTTGGTGCGGCGGTTGGCGAAATCCAACAGAATGGCTGTTTGCAATTCTAAAAAAACGTCGCGTCCGGCAAGAGCGGTGCGATGGGGATTGATGCGGACGAAAGGGCTTTTGTTCCATTTCTCGACGCAATGAATAGGCAGTGTGCGACGCAAAACTTCACCGGAGAACAGTTTGACTTCAACATTAATCAGCCTGCTGACACAGCCAAAAGCCTCGCTAAGATGTCTGGAAATTTCTACATACTCATTTTCGTACGGCTCGATAACATGATGGGATTTGAGGAGATCGTAATCGGCAAAACTTGAGGTCGCACCGGTATCAAAATCTGCGTCAATTTCAAGCGAACCTGAGTCGCTTTGCAAAACGATCGACACCGTGGGATAAAAGTCGTTTTTATAAACCGTTGAATGCCAGCTTTCCTCAATTGCAAGCAAAAAGTCGTTAATGAAGATAAACGGCTGTTTCCCATAACGAGAAAGGACTTCACTTATTTGCTCTCTTTGAGGATAAGTTTTGAGAGTATCTCCTGACGCAATTATTTCGCCATTCACCACCATCAGCCAAGCCGCCTTGAGTGTGTCAAACTTTTCTGCAAGCCATTGGTGATTTTTCTCCTTCAACTGTTCACTCAGCGCGCCGCGTTCATCGAAAGTGCGCTTGCGGTAGGCTTCGGGGGAGGGATTTTCGCCGACAAATTGCGGTGGCGGCTTGAAAATAATAGCCGGTTTCTTTGCTACATCCGGGGCTGATGGCAAATCTGACCAGCGCAAATCCACTTTGGCATCTTGCAAAGTTTGCAGCACCGCGTGAATGGTTGCTTCGTCCGCGCCGGCGTAGTTTTTTTTGACTTTTTCAATGATGGCTTCATGCGTCATGGTTGCACCTCGGTTTTAAATTGACCATGCTAAATTACAACCTAATTCTACAATTTGCAAGAAGGATTTAAACAAAACTTTATTTCGAAAACAAAGTCGCGGGACAAAAGCAATCACCTTCGCCCCGCGACTAATATTTGCAGTCAAGATGACTGCGCTACGACGCTCGCTCCGCCGCCAGCTTCAGCGCGCGTCCGGCGAGCACCGTCGCGAGGTGCGTGCGATATTCACCTGAGGCATAAATATCGCCGAGCGGATCCGTGATCGCATCGGCAACTTTTGCGGCAGCCGCAGAAATAGCAGCGTCATCGAGTGACGTTCCCATCAACGCCGTTTCCGCTACAACCGCGCGAACGGGATTCGTCGTGGCGCCGCCAACCACGACGCTGGCATGAGAACACGTTCCATTTTTCACACCAACAATTGCGGCCACACCGACGACGGCGTAACTCGAGGCGGGGTGACGATGTTTCAAATACGCGCCGCCGATTCCTTTTGCCATGATCGGCACTTGAATTTCGGTCAACACTTCGCCGGATTTCAGCGCGGTCGCGAACAAATCGACGAAGAATTTTTCCGCGGCAATGCTGCGCTTGCTGCTGGTGACGAACTTCGCGCCGAGCGCCATCATTACCGTCGGCAGATCGGCGGCGGGATCGGCGTGCGCGAGACTGCCGCCGATGGTGCCGCGATTGCGCACTTGCGTGTCGCCGATTTGCAGCGCGGCTTCGCTGAGTATCGGGCATTTGCTCGTCAACACTTTCGACGTCGCCAACTCGGCGTGTGTCGTCAATGCGCCGATGCTGATTGATGTCTTCGTCGCTTTGATGCCGGAAAGTTTGAGCTTGCCGATATCCACCAAAACCTTTGGCAGGGCTTGCCGCAGTTTCATCGCCGGCAGCAAGCTGTGGCCGCCGGCGAGAATCTTGGCTTTCTTGCCGTGTTGCTTGAGCAGCTTCAGCGCTTCATTGAGCGTTTTCGGCTGATAATAATCGAAATTGGCAGAATACATTTTCATCCTCCTCGCTCAATGATTTTGGTTCATGGCACGCCAAACACGCTCGGGCGTGAGCGGCATGTCAATGTGTTTGATTCCCAGCGGCGCGAGCGCATCCATCACGGCGTTGGCGATGGCGACGGTCGCGGCAATCGTGCCCATCTCGCCTGCGCCTTTCACGCCCAGCGGGTTGTGCGGCGAGGGCGTTTCGATGCGCGCAGTTTCGATCATGGGAAACTTGTCAGCGTGCGGCACGGCATAATCCATCATCGTCGCGGTGAGCAGTTGGCCGTTCTCGTCGTAAACGCCGTGCTCCCAAAGCGCCTGGCCCACTCCCTGCACGATGCCGCCGACGACCTGCCCATCCACCACGAGCGGGTTGATGACTTTGCCCACGTCGTCCACCGCCACGTAGCGCTGGATGACCACTTCGCCGGTCTCGCGATCCACCTCGACTTGAACGATGTGCGCGCTGTTGGGGAAGGTGAAATTGCTCGGATCATAAAAGGCTGATTCTTCCAGCCCAGGCTCGAGGCCGCTCGGCAGATTGTGGGCGGTGTAGGCAGCAAAAGTCAGTTCGCCAAAGCTCTTCGCCTTGTTGGGCGAGCCTTTGACGTAGACTTTGCCGTTTTCCTGATCGTACACCATGTCCTCTTCCGCGGCTTCGAGCTGATGAGCCGCGATCTTGCACATCTTCTGGCGAAT
>Ga0247727_10016031_pt1 | contig 12169 bp, 12 predicted proteins | sample WisWelCaveWW1625_FD_202498 | JGI IMG/M metagenome (GOLD analysis project Ga0247727, IMG submission 202498) | Biofilm microbial communities from Wishing Well Cave, Virginia, United States - WW16-25 | ecosystem: Environmental > Aquatic > Deep subsurface > Groundwater > Cave microbial mat | place...
TGATTGACCGCACCCTGGAGCTCTTCAGGTCCACGGGCACACCGTTCGAGTTCCAGATGCTCCAGGGCGTACAGGATCCGCTGAAAGAAGTCCTCGTCCGCGGAGGACATCGGGTCCTCGAGTACATCCCGTACGGGCCCACGTGGCTCCCGTATTTCCTCCGCCGTCTCCGAGAACGACCCCGGAACGTCTTCACACTGCTCAGATCGTTCGTAGGCGGATAATCGGCCGGTCTCTGTGAATCGCCCGGTCCCGCTGGTGTTCGAAGTGCCCCGTCACGATGGACTGCGATTGACGCAGGCCCGAGCATCTCGGCGGTCCGCCAAAAGGTTAAAGGTCCGGGCCCGATAGACACGCGGGTCGTCGCCTCGTGGCCGTTTCTTCCTACCTCGAACTCATGAAGCTCCGCATCGCGGCCCTCCTGCTTTTTGTCGCCGCGACAGGGTACCTGACGACGCGCGGCTGGGACGTGGACCCGTTCGACTTTTCCATCCTTCTCATCGCAGGACTCCTCGCTTCGGGCGGCGCGAGCGCGATCAATCACTACATCGACCGCGACCTCGACTCCGCGATGGACCGGACGAGGGGGCGACCGCTTCCCCAGCACCGAATCGAGCCGCCGAGCCGAGCGCTCGCCTTCGGTCTCGTCCTCGAAGTAATCGCTCTCTCCGCGGCGGCGATTCTCGTGAACGTCCTCACCGCGGCGATGATCCTCCTTGGCCTAGTCGTCTACGTCGGGGTCTACACCCTGGGCCTCAAGCGAACCCACGCAAGCAACATCGTCATCGGAGGGCTCGCGGGATCCTGTCCGGCTCTCGCGGGGTCCGCAGCGGCGATCGACGCGATCAGCCTTCCGGCGGTCCTCATCGGCGTCCTCGTGTTCCTTTGGACTCCGGGGCACTTCTGGGCCCTCGCATACCGGCTGCGCGACGACTACCGCCGCGTCGGAATACCGATGCTTCCCGCGGTCCGGGATGAGGGCACGAGCGTACGGGCGATCGCGGTGTCGACGGGCCTCGTCCCCCTCTCTACGTTCGCCTTCTTCCTGGCGCCGACATTCCACAACGGCCTGTATCTGACGATCTGCGCGGCAGCGGCGGCCGCTCTGTTTGTCGTCACGGCCCGATTCGTCCGCCGTCCTGCACCCGACACCGCCCTGAGCGGATACCGGTTCTCCGGCACCTACCTCGCAGCGATTCTCGGAGCCATGATCGCAAGCGCCATCTGGTTCGCGCCCGGCTGACGACGAAGCTCGATTCCGCCGCGAGTACAAGCACCCTAGTTTTATTAGGTCCGCGACCTTGTGCGACACACAACCGGGGCGCAGGCCGTGTGACCCCGGAGGGGCCAGCAAGGCACGAGCATGGGCGATGGCGCGAGACAGACGTTGGATGTCCCGCGGATCGACAAGGGCCTCGACGACATCTACGTGAAGGAAACGTCAATCTGCTACGTCGACGGCGAGCGCGGGCGCCTCCTGTACCGCGGATACGACATCCGGGAGCTTGCGGAGAAGTCCTCGTTCGAGGAGACCGCGTACCTGCTCCTTCACGGGCAGCTCCCGAACCGCTCCGAGCTCGAGGCGATGCGTGCGGACCTCGGAGCCGCGCGGCAGTTGAGTCCCGATATCCTCGCGTTCCTGAGGAAGATGCCGAAGGATGCGGCTCCCATCGATGTGGTCAAAACCGTCGTCTCGCTCCTCGGAATGTCCGACCCGGACCGGAAAGACTCGTCCCCAGAGGGCAACCTTCGATCGGCCCGGCGGATCCTCGGCGGACTTTCTGCGATCGTCGCCGCCTACGACCGGATCCGGCGTGGAAAGCGACCCGTCCCGGCGGACCCGGCCCGCATGCACGCCGAGGACTTCCTCCGGCTGGTTGTTGGTCGGAAGCCGAGCAAGGACGCGGCTCGGGTCATGGACGCGGCCATGGTCCTCTATGCGGACCACAGCATGAACGCCTCGACCTTTGCCGCGACCGTCGCGGCCTCGACCCTTGCGGATCTCTCGAGCGCGATCGTCGCCGCGGTCGCGGCGCTGAAGGGTCCCCTCCACGGCGGGGCAATCGAGGCCGCGTTCAACACGGTTCGGACGATCGGGCGGCCGGAGGCTGCGGAAGCCTTCGTGCGTGAGGTGCTCCGAAACCGGGGGAAGGTGTTCGGCTTCGGGCACCGGGTGTACAAGACGTACGACCCGCGCGCCCTCATCTTCCGAGAATACGCACGGCGGCTGTGCGCGAAGGCAGGAGCGTCGGACCTATTTCAGACCGCAGAGGCGGTGCAGGAGACGGTCGTCCGGGAACTACAATCGAAACAGATCTATCCGAACGTGGACTTCTACTCGGGCCTCGTGTTCCATGCCCTCGGCCTCCCGTCGGACCTCTCCACCGCGGTCTTCGCGATGTCGCGCGCCGCGGGGTGGAGCGCCCACGTGATCGAATACTGGAAGGACAACCGGATTCTTCGTCCTCTGGACTACTACGTCGGACCGAAGGATGCCGCGTACGTGCCTCTCGCCGAACGGCCGTGAAGGCATCCCTCAATCTTAAGCGGCTCCTGGCCCTTGCCGAGACGACCTCCATGTCCACGGAACGCCTGAAGCTCATCGCTCCCTCCAGGGGACATGGGATCGTCATCGACGAGGGAGGGCTCCGCGTACCGGCAGACCCGGTCATCCCGCTCATCGAGGGGGATGGGATCGGGCCCGAGGTGACCGGCGCCGCACGGCGGTCCATCGACGCTGTCGTACACGCCACGTACAAGGGGGAGCGACGTATCGCCTGGTTCGACGTGCCCGCGGGCGACGCGGCCCTCGCGCGTCATGGCGAGGCGCTCCCCGACGCGACGCGGGACGCGATCCGGAAATATGTTGTCGCCCTGAAGGGCCCCCTCACGACGCCCGTGGGTGGAGGGCTCAGGTCCCTTAACGTGACCTTGAGGCAGACCCTCGAGTTGTACGCAAACGTGCGGCCCGTCTATTGGCTGCCGGGAGTCCCCACTCCGGTTCGCCATCCGGAACGTCTCGACGTCGTCATCTTCCGGGAGGCGACGGAGGACGTCTATGCGGGTATCGAATGGGCCAAGGGATCCACCGGCGCCACGCGCATGATCGAACTCCTGCGGGACGAGTTCAACGTCCGCGTCCGGCCCGACAGCGGCATTGGGATGAAACCCATGAGCGAGTTCGCCTCGAAGCGCCTCGTGCGCCGCGCGATCCGCCACGCGATCGATCACGGACGTCGGTCCGTGACCTTGGTCCACAAGGGGAACATCATGAAATTCACGGAAGGCGCGTTTCGGGAGTGGGGCTACCAGGTCGCTCGCGAGGAGTTTCGCGACCGAACGGTCATCGCCTCCGAAACGCCGGACGGGATCGCTCCGCCGGGGAAGGTCGTCGTGAAGGACGTGATTGCGGACAACATGTTCCAGCAGCTCCTCCTCCGACCCGAGGAGTACGACGTGATCGCGACCCCGAACCTCACCGGGGATTACCTAAGCGACGCGGCCGCGGCCCAGGTTGGCGGCCTCGGAGTCGTGCCCGGCGGAAACATCGGAGATGCGCATGCGCTGTTCGAGCCGACGCACGGGAGCGCGCCGAAGTACGCCGGCATGGACAAGGTGAACCCGACCGCAGAAATCCTTGCGGGGGTCATGATGCTCGAGTACCTCGGCTGGGACGAAGCCGCCGTTCGGCTCCGGGAGGCGGTGAAGGCGACAATCGCCTCGAAGGTCGTCACGTACGACCTCGCACGGCAGATGGAAGGGGCTCGCGAGGTCGGGACAAGCGATTTTGCGAAGGCCGTCACCGACCGGATCCGCGGAGCGTGATTCGGCGACCGGATCGGCGCGGCATCCGACCGAATCGGAACTCGAGCGGGACCTTTGCGGAGAACTCCGAAACCAGGAAGTCGACCACGAGCATCGCTCCCTCCGTTTTCGCATCAAAGGTAAGGACCCCAGCGAAATTCCGTACCGTCCCGCGATCGTCGTACGGCGGGGGCAGGTCCTCTTCCTCATCGAGGCGATTCCGTCCGAGGAAGCGGAAGGGACCACGGCGAGGATCCTGAGCAGGTTCCTCGAGCAGCACTCATCCGAACTCGTCCTCGTGGTTGTGGCGCCCCGCCCGATTTGCGAGCGATTTCCCGCGGACGCATACGACGAAATCTATGCCGCAGACGATCTGGCCCGCGCCGTCCGCCGCGTCCGAGACCAGGCTACACAGGGAATCGTCGAGCCGTTCACAAAGCTCCGGCCCGAGTGATGGCACCGTGCTTCGTGCCCCGACCCGGTCGTTCTTAAATAACGTCGGGGCCTTAGCAGGCGAGGCAGGGCGCAATGCCTCTTCCATGCGACCCGAGCGGCAACGTCCCGTGCCGCGTGCACCTTGCATTCCTGCCGGAGTGGACGGGATGGGTGCTCCAGGTCGTCAACGCGATCGTCTGGATCGTTTTCGCGTATGGCCTTCTCTCCCGGTGGAGGCTTTGGAGGAGGGGGCGGGCGGCATCCGTGGGCGGGTCGTTCTGGCAACATCTCTCGATGCTCCTCGCTGCGTCGGTCCTTCAGAAGAAGGTCCTCCGCCGCCCGTTCGCGGGGATCTTTCACACGCTCCTGTTCACCGGGTTCATCGCGCTCGGCATCGGCACCACCTTGATCGCGCTGAACGTGGACATTCTCGGGCGGTTCGACATCGACATCCTTCGGGAGCAGCCGTACCTCATCTATGAATTCGCCCTTGATCTCATGGGACTCGCGTTCCTCGTCGGTCTCGGCATGGTGTTCTTCCGCCGGCTCGTGGCCCGGCCGAAGTACCTGTCAGGGGGCCGCGGGAGCCTGTACCTTCCGGGGATGCTCCTCCTCCTGCTGATCCAGGGGTTCGTCCTCGAGGGAGTCCGGATCGCGGTCCTCCAGCCTAGGTGGGCCGAATGGTCGTTCGTCGGGTACGGCCTTTCCATCGCTTTTCGTTCGCTTGGCATCGACGAGGATCTCGTATTCTCGAGCGGTTCCGGACCCGAGTTCACGGTGATCCCCGTCGCCTCGCTGGCCTGGACGTACGGTTTCCTCTGGTGGTTCCACGCGGGCGCGACGTTCTTCTTCGCAGCGAGCCTTCCGTGGACGAGGGCGAGCCACTTCCTCTTCAGCCCCGCGAACACGTACCTGGAGCGGATTGCGCCTTACGGAAAACTCGACACGCCGTTCGACATCGATGCGTTGACGCGGCCCGACGCGCCGGCTCCCGCGCTCGGCGCCGCGTCGACGAAGGGCTTCACATGGCTGGACCGAGCGCAGCTCGACGCGTGCACGATCTGCGGCCGTTGCACGGCCGTGTGCCCCGCCTGGTCTACGGGCAAGCCCCTGGACCCGATGCGGGTGATCCTCGACCTTCGGGAGGCCATGGAGAAGGAAGAACGGGGGCAGCCCCTCGGCGAACCGCTTCCAGATTTCGTCGGATACGACGAGCTGTGGGCCTGTACCACGTGCATGGCCTGCATGCAGGAGTGTCCTGTGTCGATCCGGCACGTGCCCTTCATCGTCGACCTTCGGCGGAACTACGCGATGGAACTCGGACGGATCCCCGAGGAAGCCCAGCCGATGCTCCGCAACATCGAGACGAACTACAATCCGTGGGGGGTCGCATGGGACCAGCGGGCCCGTTGGACCGAGGGACTCGACGTGCGCACGATGTCCGCGGCTGCCGCCTCGAACGAGCCCATCGACGTGCTCTATTGGGTCGGATGCGCAGCCTCCTTCGACGACCGGAATCGCAAGGTGGCGCGGACCTTCGCCCGGCTCCTGACGAAGGCAGGCGTGCGCTTTGCGATCTTGGGTCCGGAAGAACGCTGCACGGGCGACCCGGCGCGTCGCCTCGGGAACGAGTACCTCGCCCAGACGATGATCAAGGCGAATGTCGAGACATTGGCCCGGTACGGGGTCAAGAAGATCGTGACCGCGTGTCCCCACTGCTTCAACACGCTCAAACACGAATATCCGGACTTCGGGGGGCAGTACGAGGTCCTCCATCATTCGGTGTTCCTGGCCGAACTCCTGGCGACCGGCCGCCTCGCGCCTACGAGAGAGCTTGACGAGGTGCTCACGTACCATGACCCGTGCTACCTGGGACGGTACAACAAGATCTACGAAGAGCCCCGCGAAGTGCTCCTCAAGCTTCCCGGCGTAAGGAAGGTCGAGATGGGCGCATGCCGGGAACGGGGTTTCTGCTGCGGGGCCGGGGGGGCCCGGATGTGGATGGAAGAGCGGATCGGGGAGCGCGTGAACCACCGAAGGTTCGACCATGTCGCGGAATCGGGGGCGAAGGCGGTCGCCGCCGCGTGCCCGTACTGCCTCATCATGCTCGATGACGCAGCCAAGACGAAGAATCGCGAGGACATCGTCCGCTACGACATCGCGGAGCTCCTCGAGAAGTCTCTCGAGTGAGAGCGGATTCCGAGACTCCGCCCGTACGTTTCGGGCCTACACCTCGAGCACATCGATTTTTCGTGCGAGCTCGAAGTCAAGATCCGTGAGGCCTCCCTTGTCGTGCGTCGTCAGGCGCAGGTTGACCCGCGCCCACGAGTTCTCGATGTCGGGATGGTGATCCATTTCCTCCGCGAGCTCGCCCACCTTGTTGATGAACGCGAGGGCTTCCGGGAAGTCCTTGAACGTCCAGCGCCGCTCGATCGAGTTCCCCATGCGGGTCCAACCGGGGACCTCCGCCAGGCGGGATGCGATCTGTTCATCCGAGAGCAGGGCGCGTCGAGACATGGAGCACGACGAAGAGGCGAATCCCTCGCTTAAGCTTCTCGCTGTCTGGCAAATTTCGACCAGGGGCGTGCATCACCGAACGATGACGAGGGGCGTTTGCGCGACGATGTCGAATCCCCACGCGACGTCGAGCCCGACCTGGAGGACGTACGCGTAGTAGGACGTCGCCCCGCGGAAGGCGGACGGAACGTCCGCCGGGATGGGAAGTTCGAATTCAAAGGGGACACCGACGCGTACGATCTCCATGGGGATGCTCCACTCCCGGCGGTAGGACTGGGTCGTCTCCTCGGTCCCATCCGCGCGAGCCCACTCATAGCCGACAAGCCGGACGAAGACCCGTCGGACTCGTGCGCTGCCGAGTCGGTCGAGTGTGATCCGACAGCCGATCACCTCCCGCGCGAAGAACCGGTCCCCGTCGAGCTCAACGTACACCTCGGGCCCCTCACCTCCCGACCGAAATCGGGCCGGCCGGGCGAACTGACGGACGCTCCGCCGATCGTAGAAGACAGAAATCTCGCCGGTCCAGACCGTGTCGAGCCACAGGGGGATGTCGAGACGGGCCGTCAGGGTGTACTTGATCCATGCGTGCCGGCCCTGGTACGATGGCAAGGCCTCCGTGGGAAGCTGGAATCGGAAAGGGAGACGGAAGACCCCGGGATGGACCTCACCCGCGCCGAGGAGCGGGAGGCGCCAGGTCACATGGTCGCGCGACGTGCGGTAGACGCGGTGGTTTTTCCCTGATCCTCTCTCGATCTTGGTCTCCTCGCGGCCGAGGACGTCGACGTAAAGACCATGGCACTCGACATCGCGGGTGGTCTCGACGACAACGGTTCCCTCGAGAATTTCCCCCGTGTAGTACGCGGTCCGGGGGATTTCGACGTAGATGGTTCGAGGCATGTCGTTCACGCGCCTGCGGTCATGGGGCGTCACCGAACGAGGAAGCGCGTCCCGCAGTAGTCACACGTCGCGATGCCGAAGCGGTCGACGATCCGGGGAGGGGCCCCACAGTTCGGACACGCGAGCTCGAGGGGCCCCTGCATCCCCGCGGGGACCATGGGCTGTTGGATCGGCGGCGGAGGGGGAAGGACGTGACGTCGGGTCGAGGTCGACACCGCGAGGAGAACGATGCCGATGACGAACAAGAAGAACGCGCAGGGCGCCACAGCGAAGGCCGACGACACCCCAAGCGTGGGGGACAGAACGGCTCCGAGGAAAAAGGCGAGGAACCCGATCAGGACCAGAAGGACCCCGACGATCTGCCAGGGGCTCGACCTCGGGCCTGGGGAAGGGGTGAAGCCCGGCCCAGGGGCCATCTGCCGATCGATGACGGGTGGCGGAGGTCCGACGGCCATCCCCCCGCCATCTCCCGAAGGTCTAGATGAAATCTCCGAGGGCTTCAGGCGCCGAGTTCCTTGAGCACCGCCGGAAGAAGTTCGAGGGCGTTCGCGACGAATCCGACGTGGGCCACCTCAAAGATCGGTGCACTGGGGTCCGTGTTCACGGCGATGATGAGGTCGGCATCCTTCATCCCGCTCACGTGCTGCATGGCCCCGCTGATGCCGCAGGCGACGTACAGCCTGGGTCGCACGGTCTGCCCGCTCTGGCCGACCTGGCGGGTCTTCGGAAGCCAATCCAGGTCCGTAAGAGGGCGTGATGCTCCGACGACTCCGCCAATCCGACGCGCGAACGCCTCGATGAGAGCGAGGTTCTCCTTCTTCTGAATCCCGCGGCCAGCGGCCACGATCACGTCGGCGGTGGCAAGATCGATGTCTCCTACCGCAGGTCGATCCAGCCGAAGGAACCGGGTCGGGATCTTGGACGGATCGAGGGCCACGTGCACCCGGGTGACGCGTCCTCCCACGGCCGGCTGCGCGGGTTTCGTCACGCCGGATCGGAGCGTGACCACGTAAGGGCGCTCCGAGGTGATCTCGAAATCACCCTGGATCTTGTCATTGAGCATGCGCCGCGTCGCGACGAGAACCCCGTCGGACAAGGCGACGTCGACGCAGTTCGTCGCAAGCGGGAGGTCCGCGGATCCCGCGAGGTGCGGCGCGAGGTCGTAGCCCTGCGACGTGTGCGCGATGAGGACCACCCGAGGCGCCGTCCGTTCGATCAGCCCCGCCAGTGCCTGCGCGTATCCGCCTGCCGTATAGGCGCCGAGAACCGGGTCGTCCGCGTAAAGGACCTCGTTTCCAAACGAGGCGAGGGACTCTGCGAGGGGGGCCGCGTCGTGCCCCAGCAGGACGGTCAGCACGCCCCCGCCGGATGAGGCCGCGAGATCCCTCGCCTTTGCGATGAGTTCCGGGATGACGGGGGACAGCGCCCCCTCCAGGTGCTCCGCCACGACGAGGATTTCCTGACTCATCCGATCACCTGCGGACGAAGCCCCTGTCCCGGAGAATGAGCGCGAGACGCTTCGCCTGATCGGCGACCCGGCCCGCGACCATCTCCGCGCGGCCCTTCGCGGCCGGCGGCGTCAAGCCCCGGATCCGGAAGCCGTAGGAGCCCGCAAACGCGTTCCAGGATGCGGCGCCGAGGTCCGAGGGAGTGAGTTCCCGGATGGGCTGCCGCGCCGCCCTCATAATCGCAGAGAGGGGCGCGTAGCGGGGCTGGTTCGTTCCGAACTGAATCGTGAGCAGGGCGGGAAGCCGGACCGCGTAGCTTCGTTCAAGCCCGCCTTCGAGTTCGCAGGAGACCTCGAGCCCTCCGTCCGCGACCTGGACCTTGGTGACGACGCTCGCATGGGCCATCCCAAGGATTCCCGCGACGAGTCCCCCCGTCGCGGAGCTCACCATGTCGTCGGACTGAACGCCCGTGAACACGAGGTCGTGCGGCACGGTGCGAAGGGCCGCGGCGAGAATCCGCGCGATCTTTCCGGGGTCGAAGGAGGCCGCCTCGTCGAACGCGACCCGCACCGCCTCATCGGCGCCCTTCGCGAGCGCTTCACGCAACATCTGTTCCGTGCGTTTCGGCCCCACGGTCAGCGCGAGGACGCGTCCCCCATGCTTCTCCTTAATCCGGACCGCCTCTTCGAGGGCGAACTCGTCCGCCCCGTTCGTCTTGTAGGACAGGGTCTCGCGCCGGATGTCCTGGCCGCCCGGAGCAACCTGGAACTGAAGGTCCGGATTCGGGATCTGCTTCAGGCAGACCACGACGTTCAGGGGCACGCCGGGGTGCGTACGGGAGGACTCTATTTAATCGTGTCGCGCGAGACGGCTGGCACGGAAGCATTCGGCTCGAGTCACGTCGCGCGGGCACTCCGCCATGCGTTCCACCACGCGGTGGTGATCCCGATGCCGCCGATCAGGTATCCGACGAGCGCGACGGCCATGAGCCCCGCGATCCAAGGGACGATCGGACCCAGGATGTTCTCGTGGATCCACAGACCTGTCTGGCCCCCGCCCCCGGACTGCGTCGACAGCCCCGCGACGCCGGCTTGGTATCCGCTCCAAGCCATGACCAGGGACGCGACGGCTCCGCCGAGCCCTCCCACGAACAGGTGGACGAGGGCGGCGAGGTTCCGCCATCCCCTCAAAGGCCTCCCCATCGTGACCTCGAGATGGTGATAGAACAAAGCGCTGAGACCGAGGCCCACAATCCCGATCAAGAGAAAGGACAGGAGGCCCATCACGAACCAGGTCCCGGCCCCTCCGCCCGCAACGATCCGGGACGAAGCCGGCCCCAGGCTGTAGTTCGGCGGGGACAGACCCGACAGAACGTTCCCGACGACCAAGACGGTGATGATCAGCCACGCGGCCGCTCCGAGGAGGAACGTCGCCCCGATGAAACGACCCGCCCACCGACTCCGGTCCTGCGTCATGGGAAACCTCGAGCGGCCGTCGGCGGATAATCCTTGTGAAAGTACCGAGGGGAGGACGCGCCGCCCTCGGTCCGGTCGCCGCGTCATGCGGGAGGGTTCGACACCTATGGGAAGATGCCCCGCCAGCGGTACGCGTCCACGACGCGGTTGATCGCGACCATGTAGGCCGCCTGTCGCATGTCGATTTTCTTCGAATCGTGCATCGCCCATACGGCATTGAACGCGTTGACCATCTGGTGCTCCAGCTTCTGGTCTACTTCCGGTTTCGTCCAGAAGAACTCGGACAGGTTCTGGACCCACTCGAAGTACGACACGGTCACGCCCCCTCCGTTCGCCAGGATGTCGGGGATCACGAGGACGTTCCGCCCGAACAAGATGTCGTCCGCCTCCGGGGTCGTCGGACCGTTCGCGCCCTCCCCGACGATCTTCGCGCGGATCCGAGGCGCGTTCTCGGCCGTGATCACGCCCTCGAGCGCCGACGGCGCGAGGACGTCCACATCGAGCTCGAGGATCTCCTCGTTCGTGACCTTCTTCGTCCCGGGAAAGCCCACGACCGAGCCCGTCTTCTCCTTGAAGACCGAGACCTCCTTCGGGTCGAAGCCTTTCTCGCTGTGGATGCCCCCCTTCGAATCGGAGACCGCGATTACCTTCGCCCCGAGTTCGTCGTGGACGAGCCGCCCGAAGTTATACCCGACGTTGCCGAATCCCTGGACCGCAACCGTCGCCCCCTTCAGATTCAGGCCGATCTTCTTTGCGGCCTCGCGAACGGCGTACATGAGTCCGCGAGACGTCGCCTCGTCGCGACCGAGCGAGCCGCCGATCACGAGGGGTTTCCCCGTGACGACGCCAGGGACCGCGAACCCTTTGTTCATCGAGATCGTGTCCATGATCCAGGCCATCGTCTGGCTGTCCGTGTACACGTCGGGCGCGGGGATGTCCTTCTCGGGTCCGATGATGATCGAGATCTCGGAGGCGAACCGGCGGGTCATCCGCTCGAGCTCGCCCCGGGACATCTCCTTCGGGTTGCAGATCACGCCGCCCTTGGCGCCGCCGTAGGGGATCCCCATCACCGCGCATTTCCATGTCATCCACGACGCGAGGGCGCGCACCTCGTCGATGGAGACGTTCCAGTGGTAGCGGATTCCCCCCTTGAAGGGGCCGATCGCGTCGTTGTACTGGACGCGGAAGCCCGTGAATACGCGGATGGACCCATCGTCCATCTTCACGGGGAAGTTCACCGTGAGCTCGCGGCGTGCGTGCTTCAGCACGTTGAGCATCCCGGGATCGACGCCGAGCTTCTTGCCGGCGCGGTCGATCTGCTTGCGGGCGATCTCGAACGGATTGAGTGTTTCGCTCACCTTGGACATGAGACACCACCCCTGGAAAGCCCGTGCGTTCCCCTGGAGCGAGCGCGTGTAGCGAGAGGTCCCCTTAAAAGCTTGCGTTCGTACACGGCTGCGGCGAGTCGGCGATTCGGGCCCGGGCTTGACACACGGCTCGGCGCCCCGGTCGGACCTGTCCTCGGGGGCGGATCAGCACTCGCTGTACCCGCACGCCCGGCACTTCACGCAGCCCTCTTCGTACACGAGGGGC
>Ga0247727_10016032_pt1 | contig 12167 bp, 9 predicted proteins | sample WisWelCaveWW1625_FD_202498 | JGI IMG/M metagenome (GOLD analysis project Ga0247727, IMG submission 202498) | Biofilm microbial communities from Wishing Well Cave, Virginia, United States - WW16-25 | ecosystem: Environmental > Aquatic > Deep subsurface > Groundwater > Cave microbial mat | place...
AGATGCAGCGGGTCTGGTCCTGTCAGTGATCACCAAGAACCGCGGGAATCTGATCATGGTTGGTTTCTTGTGGTTTTCTGGTTCCTCCGACTCTGGTTCCGAGAGTCTGATGCACGGTGGATCTGGTTCCCCCGCCCGGATCGGCCTGGCCCGCCATACCCGCGACTTCTGCCTGGGGGAGTGTGTGGCTTCCCCGAACAGCAAATCGGGCCTTGTGGTGCCTTCTGAATTGATTGGTGCCGGCCAACCTACGGGAAGCGTCAGCAGCCCATGATCAAGATGCCGCGGTTTCTGGTGATCGGCAACAGGCGTGATCCTCTACGAGCTGATCGCCGGCCGGCGCCCCTACGAGAAATCGAGCAACGTGGCCGCAAGCGTGAGAACGATCCAGGAAGCAGTGCCTTCACCGCCCAGCCGGCTCGGTGCCGCCAGCGATCGTGATCTGGACACCATCGCCCTGCGCGCTCTCGCCAAGAACCGCGAGCGGCGTTACGGCTCGGCCGCCGACTTCGCCGCCGATCTGCAGAACTGGACCGAAGGCCGGCCGATCGAGGCGAGACGCGACAGCACCCTTTACGTGCTGCGAAAGACGTTGCGGCGCCACTGGATCGTGTCGTCCGCGATCCTGCTGGTTTGCGTCGTATCGCTCTCTGCCGCCGTGATCTCGAACCACTTCCGCGGCATCGCCAACGCCGAGACGGCCCGTGCTGAGAAGCGGCTGGCGCAGATCGAGAACGGGATCGAGATCCTCGGGTCGATCTTCAAGGATCTGGAACCGATATTCGAGGTGCAGGATGGCCGGCCGCTGCGAGTGCTTCTCGGCGAGCGACTCGAGAAAGCGGCGAGTCAACTGGAGGCGGAGTCGGTGGGCGATCCGACGGCCGTGGCCCGGCTGCAGCGGACGCTGGGCAGTTCGCTGCTCGCATTGGGTTACCCGGTTCAGGCGGTTGCGCTGTATCTCAAAGCCCACGCGACATTCACCGCAGAGCTGGGCCCCGATCACGGCGACACCCTCGGCAACTGCACCAACATCGGCCTGGCCTACCGCACGGCAGGAAAGATCGAGCTCGCCCTGCAGCAGTTCGAAGAGGCGCTGGAACGGACCAAAGCGAAGTATGGGCCCGCCGATCCCATGACGCTGTCCTGCATGCAGAACCTCGCATCGTGCTACCAGCGTGCCGGCAAGTTCGACCTGGCGCTGCCGATGTTGGAGGAAACGCTCGAGATCCGCAAAGCGGCGCTGGGTCGAAGCGACCGCCTCACGCTCACCACGATGAACAACCTGGGCTCGGCCTATATCGAAGCCGGCAAGCTGGATCTGGCGGTATCGATTTGCGAGGAGACGTTCAGGCTCGCGCAGGAGTCCTTGAGCCCCGACAACCCGATCTTTCATTCCAGCCTCAACAATCTCGCTTTGTCCTACAAGAATGTGGGGAAGCTTCACCTCGCCTTGCCGCGGCTCGAGGAGGCGCTCGACCGGGTCAAGTCGCAGCTCGGTCCCGACCACTACATCACCCTGACGGTGATGGCCAACCTCGCCTCGGCCTACCGGGCCGGCGGGAGAATGGATTCGGCCCTTGCGCTCCTGCAACAGGCGGCGGCCAGTGTGGAGAAGCGCAGGTTCGCGCATGAGTACGCCGGGCGGATCGTGGACAACTTGAGCAGCTGTCTTGAACAACAGCTGCAGTACGAACCGGCCGAAGCCTGGCGGCGCAAGTGGCTCGCGATGCTGAAGGACAACGACGCGGCGGACCCGCTGGCCTATGCCGACGAGCTCGCGTCGCTCGGCCTGAACCTGATGTACCAGAAAAGATGGGCGGAAGCCGAAACCACGCTCCGCGAGGGCCTTGCCATCCGGGAAAGCAAGCAGCCGGACGCCTGGGAGACCTACAACATCAAGTCGCTGCTCGGCGGGGTGCTGCTGATCCGCAAGCAGTACGACGACGCAGAGCCCTTCCTGCTGGAAGGCCTCGAACGCACGGATTCTCGCCGCGGCGAGCCGCGGCTGGGTCGCGATCGCAAGAGAGAGATACTTGTCGTCCTCCGTGAACATGATCTTGTACTCGACGAACCGGTTCAGGAACCCGCGCAGCTCCTCCTCACTCAGTCCAAGCTTCCGCTGGCGCCGTGCAATGTCTGCAAACGCTCGAACCTCGGTGCAGTAGAGGTAGATCTCCCTTTCCTCGCGCGAGAACCGGCCCTGGCGGAACTCTCCGAACCGGCGGTCTTCCACGATCAGGAAGGAACCGCCGTCACGGTAGAGCAGGAGCTGTCCGTTGCCTTTTTGCTCGTAGAGCTTCACCCACTGGGCCACGGCGTCGCGCAAAGGGGTCCAGTCCGCGGCAGGTCCGACCACGTCGAAGGAGAGACCGAACAGCTTCAAGCGCCGCCAGACTTCTTCCGGCAATCCCGGTTTCATCTCGTCGCAGTTGCGGACGTTGGCGATCCCGAACTGCTCCCGCAGTCGCCCTGCCTCCCACATCAGGAGAAACTCGTACGGTCGGATGTTCGCTCGCATCTCGTAGAAGATCTCGAACTGCTTGTGGAGGCTCTCGAGACCCTGCGCAAGCTCCACGACACCTTTGTGCCGGACGATGTTGTCGGGGAAGAAGAGCTTGAGGTTGGAATACCGGTCGCTCAGCTCGCGGATCTCGGCGATCACTTTTGCCGCCGACTTCTCCCGGTAACCTGACCACTGCAGGTTCTGGTTGCAGAAGTAGCAGGTGTCCTTGGGATTACCGGTGCGCCTCGCGCGATCCCACCAGCATCCTCGGGAACCCTCGACGGCCAGCGTCCAGTCGAATCCGTATTGCTCGGCCGCTCGAGCAAACTCCTCGTATTCAGGCGTCGGGAGCTCGTCGAGGCTGACGACTTCAGAGAGGCCTGCTCCGCGGTCTTCATCGTGCGGTCTCTCGCGCGTCAGGAGACCGACGATGTCGAGACCCCCGGCAGCTTTCGAACCCAGCGAAGCCAGCAATGCCACGAACGGCCGCTCTCCCTCGCCTTGGACGATGAAATCGATCGCCGGATACTCCTTAAGGATCGAGGGTCCCACTCGACTCGAGATCGTCGAGCCACCCAGGACGATCTTCACGTCCGGCGCGATCCTCTTCAGGCGATCGGCCAGGGCGATGTTGCCGAACAGCTGGCCGAAGCAGGTGGTCAAGCCGACGACGTCGAAGCTCACGAGCTCCGTGGCGAGACGGTTCAGGTTCTGGTGCAGCGTTTCCTGGATGAGAGCGTAGAGCTCCTCGCCCGTCCCCTTGTCCTCGAGCCGCTCGCGACCGCCGGCCTTTCCGGCAACCCATCTCACGAACTCTTGTCGGACCGCGTCCGACCTCTCGGGATAGAGGAGCGGCGTGTAGAGAAGCTCGCCCATGAGATAGCAGTCTTCGGAGATCTGGTGGTACAGCTCCCGGCCGATGGCATCCGCGATGGAAAGGAACTCGTAGTGTCCCTTCACCCGCACGTCGGGACGATGGCGGCGAACATGGGCGAGAAGCGCGGCGATGGCCGGGGAAGGTCGATCCGCCCGGGACCAGGGAAGCGCCACCAGAGCCACGCGCAGTCCTGGCGGCGCCGTGCTGTCGCTCGCGTCAGGCCGGAAACGGTCGAGGGTCGTCTCCTGCTCAGAAGCTCTGGGATCGCGCAGGTCGCTTGGTGACATGTTTCATCGAGCTCCTCGGAACGGGATCGAACGGCGGTCTCGTCGCTGGTTCGCCGAACTGAGGCCCGAAGGCGACGAGTTCGTGCCTCCGGGCCCCTGCCCTGCGTGCATCCGTCGATCAGGACTGAACGCACGTTTCACAGCGATTGGCAGCCTGCCTGCCCCCCTTGACGCTGGTCTTGAGCTTCATGTTTGTCTCCTTTGGCTCTGGTGCCGGGGCCCGCGCCGATCGTGAGCCCGCTGTAGGAAGAACGCGGGAATGGAGACGACCTTGCAGGAGAAATCCGCTGGCCCGCGAAAGGCGCTTCGAGCTCCGCACAAAGTGAACGAGGGCCCGAAGGTCACGAGTATCCGTGCCTCCGCGCCCTCGCACTGTTCATCCGTCGATCAGGAGCGGACGCACGTCTCACAGCGATTCGCGGCCTGCTTGCCGCCCTTGACGCTGGTCTTGAGCTTCATGTTTGTCTCCTTTGAGCCAGGCCTCGATTGACCGAGGCAATGTGATGTTCGACCCACGCCGATCGTGAGCCCGCTGCTGGAAGAACGCGGGAATGGAGACGACCTTGCAGGAGAAATCCGCGGTCCCGAGAAGGGACGCGTCGAGGCCATGCGCCGTAGACCCGCCGGCTCGCGAAGGGTACGTCGAGCCTCGCGCCATGGTGACCGGGAGAACAGGGAGGCGGACGACGACCGAAAGTGAACGAGCCTCCGTGCCTCCGGGCCCTCGCACTGTTCATCCGTCGATCAGGAGCGAACGCACGTCTCACAGCGATTCCCGGCCTGCTTGCCGCCCTTGACGCTGGTCTTGAGCTTCATCTTTGTCTCCTTTGAGCCAGGCCTCGATTGACCGAGGCCATGTGATGTTCGACCCACGCCGATCGTGAGCCCGCTGCTGGAAGAACGCGAGAAAGGAGGCGACCTTTCTGGAGAAATCCGCTGGCCCGCGAAGGACACGCCGAGCCTTGCGCCCTCAAACAGGGGAAGGTCAAGAGGAGCCACACCGGGTTCGAGCCGGGAATCACCCGCCGGGCGGCTGGAGAAGCCTTCTCAGCTCGGCCAGGTTTGTGATCGTGAGCCGCAGACCCTGGATCGTTCGCTCGTAATGCTCCGCGCCGATGGGAGCGACGACGAAGTTCCTCCCTTCCGGGTAGATCTCCCGGAACACTCCAAGGGCTTTCGCGTCGAAGGCTTCCGGATCCCACCTGCATTCAATCACGTCCACCGGTCCACGCGGTCGCGGCACGACGAAGTCGATCTCGCGCTGCCGCTTGTCGCGCCAGAAGTGGATCTTCAACGGTTCCGCAATGCTGAGCAATGTGTCGAGCACCACGTGTTCCCATAGGAGCCCGCAATCTTCCGTCCGGAGCTCGCCAAATCCTCGTGCATGGCAGACGAAGCCGGTATCGAAGCCGTCGACCTTGGGCTGGTGCAGCAACTCCTGCCGGCCGCCGCCGTGGAACGGCCGGAGCAGGTGGACTGCGTGGGTCACCTGCAGCACATCGAGAGAGTGAACGATGGTCGGGCGACTCAGCCCGCAAGCTCTCGTCAACGACGTGTGCTCGATCAGTCCGCCGCTTTGCCGCAGCAGGGTCTCCAGGAGCAGCATGAATGCGGCGCGCTTCTCGTCGTGCCTGGCCAGCAGTGCCTCGGGCAATCCCCCGCGAAACAGGCGGTGTCGCAGATCCGTGACGCCGAATGCCGGCAGTTCCTCGACGAGGACCGGGAGCAGATGAATCGAGCGCTTCCTTCCGGCGAGGGAGTCACGAAACTTTCTTGTCGCCGCGAGAGTCGACGATCCTGTAGCCAGGATCTTCAGGCCCTGGCGCGTGTCGGCTCCGATCTTGAGCAGACGGCTCGGATCCGGAAGCTGGTGAACTTCGTCCATGCACCAGGATCGGCGCCTGAACGGTTTCGTAGAACGCTTCGGGATCGCGCAACCGCTCCACGACACGCGGCAGATCAAAGTTGAGTAGGAGGGTCTCCTGCAAACTCTTGGCGAGCGTCGTCTTCCCGACTCGGCGCACTCCCGAGAGCCAGGCGATGGGCGCAGGGGGAGCGCGGCCCGAGTAAGCTGCCCTCCCCTGCGCCGTGCATGGGTTTTGACCGCATGGACAAGGCGACGCAGACGGAGGCGGCTTCGACGCACCGCTGATCGGCAAGGGCTTCCGGAAGCGAAGAAGAGCCCTCGAGTCTGCGTCCCGGAAGGTTGTAATGCATCCCCAGCCCCTCATCGCAGTGACTGACGTCGAAGCGAGCAGCCGCTGGTATCAACGTCTTCTCGGCCTTCAGAGCGCCCACGGTGGCGCGGCCTACGAAAGGTTGGTTTCGAAACGCGAACTGATCCTGCAGCTGCACTGCTTCAGGGTCGAGCACGACCATGGGCCGATCGGTGATCCTGACGACAGACCCTATGGCAACGGTGTGCTCCTGTGGTTCGAGATCGACGACTTCGACGCAGCCGCCGCCCGTGCCGCCGCGATGAATGTGGAGGTCGTCATGCCGCGCCATCGCAACCCCCCTGCAGGTGACGGCGGCCCGAACCACTGGGAGCTCTGGCTGCGCGATCCCGACGGCTACACCGTCGTGCTCGCCAGCCCGGACGGCTCGGCGGGGTAGCGTTCCTATTGCGGGATTGTCCTGCTCTACGGCTTCCACGGGAGACCGCACCATGAAGACGGCGACCACGTGCTTTGAGGAGGTCTTCGCCCAGCTCAAGTCCCTGGGCTCGGAGCATGTCCGCAAGCTGTACGCCCAGCACGGTGCCGGCGACAATCAATTCGGCGTATCGCTGGGCAACCTGCGAGGTCTTGCCAGGAAGATGAAGACCAACCACAAGCTCGCTCTAGAGCTCTGGGTCACGGGAAACGCCGATGCGATGATCCTGGCCACGATGCTCATGGCGCCGGACCAGCTTTCGTCCAGGGACATCGAGCGCATGGTCAAGTCGCTCACGTATTACAAGCTGGTCGACGAGCTGGTCGGCAACGTCATCGCGAAGACTCCCCATGTCAACGACTTCGCTGACCGATGGCTGGACTCGCCCAGGGAAATGATCGGACGAGCCGGTTGGAACCTCCTGATCGCCAGGATCCTCAAGGGCGATGCCGACGGTCTCGACTTCGAAACCCTGTTGAAGAAGATCGAGACAAAGATCCTGTCGGCTCCCAAGCGCAAGCAGGAATCCATGAACCGCTGCCTGGTGGAAATCGGGGTCCACATGCCCCGATTCACCCGGAAGTGCCTGGATCTTGGCGAACGTCTCGGAAGGTTCGACAAGACGCCGGTGCCGCAGGGCTGCTGTTCGACCTACGCACCCGAGTGGATCGCCGCTGCCTTGAAGCGCAAGAAGTAGTCCCGTCTCCAGCCTCTGCTGGGCGAGACCCAGTCGGTCATGGTTTCTTGAAGAAGCACAAGCGAAGGCAGCCAGGCCTGAGGCTGTCTGCGGAGATTGCGCATGCCGACGCGATCCTTGAGCCCTTCCTCCAAGCCGAATGCGAAGGGATCGAGAAAGAGTTCGAAGGCGGACGTCCAGGCAGTGCTCGCGTCGCTGAAGCGGAGGAGCACGGCCTGATCCTCGTTGAGCGCGCCGCCATCGACGAACGGCATTTCGTCAAGAAGGCCGTGAACATGGCCCTGCGCGCCATCGGCAAACGCAGTCCTGCGCTCAACGCCGCCGCGGTGAAGATGGCACAGCACCTTTGCGCCTCACCGCAGGCCGAGGCGCGATGGATAGGCAAAGACGCGCTCAGGGAGCTCACCAGTCCTTCGGTGACCCGGCGGCTCGCGGCGCGCCGTCGCAACGCGGCTGAACGATGATCACTCGTCGCAGCGCGCAAAGCATGATGGAGGTCCCCTCGGAATGAACGCCCGGAAGCCACGGGTTTCCGTGTCTTCGGGTCCCGTAGTGAGCATCCGACGATCAGGACCGAACCCGCGTCTCACAGCGATTGGAGGCCTGCTTGCCGCCTTTGACACTGCATCCTTGCAGGAGAAATCCGCTGGTTCCCGAACGGTGCGTCGCGTCGGCATTGCTGACAAGGACTTTCAGGCTGGCGATGCTCTGCACCTCGCTTGCTTCAGACTTTCTTGGAGATTCGACATGAAGGGTGTGCAGTTCCTCTTCAACGCGAAGGGAAGAAGAACAGGTGTACTAATCGACCTGGTCAAGAATCCCGATCTGTGGGAGGACATGTTTGACCGGGCACTGGCTCGGAAGAGAACGCACGAACCTCGGGAGTCATTTGCGGTCGTCAAGAAGAGGCTCCAGCGTATTGGAAAACTTCCCGCGAACCGCGGCGAATGAACCCTTGCCAACTTACGGTCGCCAGGTCCGCGAGAAAGGAACTTGAGAGTCTGGATGCGCCACTGGTCGCGCGAATTGTGACGAGAATCGATGCCCTTGCGACTGAACCCCATTCGATTGTGTTCACTTCCGGCCACAGTGCAGCGAGAGGGCAGGCTTGTCCAAGCCGACGAAGGCCGACGACCTCAGCGCCCGCCTTCGAGCAGCCGCTCGAGATGGGCGCGTACTCTCCGGGTGATCGGGTGCTCCGGCCCCCAACCCGGTTCGAGGACGGCGAGCGCTCGCCGGTAGCAGCGTTCCGCCTCGGCAGAGCGTCCGGTGGCGGCGTACAACTCGCCGAGATTGAGGAGCGGCGTACCGAGGGCCGGGTGCTCAGTGCCCAAGGTCTTCTCGCGGATCGCGATCGCCCGCTTGAAATCCTGTTCCGCCGCCGCCGGCTGACCGAGCGCACGGCGCGTGGTCCCAAGATTGTTGAGGCACACCGCCACGTCCGGATGGTCCGGGCCGAACAGTCGCTCGAGGTCGGCGCGCGATCGTTCGTACAACTCCAGCGCGGCGGCAAGTTGTTCGCGACCCTCGAGAATCGCCCCGAGCGTCATCCGGCTGATCACCGTGTCGTAGTGATCGTCTCCGAGCACGCGCTCCTTGATCGACAGCGCCTCGCGACACAACGGCTCGGCCTGCACGTGCTGGCCGCGCGCATGCGCAAGACCTGCGAGGTTGTAGAGGACTGCGGAATAGCTGACTGGATCTTCGGCGCTGCGCGGCTCGAGAATCGTGCGGGCCTCGCGATAGCAGGACTCGGCGCGCTCGAACTTTCCCCAGTACTTGTACAGCACGCCCAGCGCACACGCTGACGAGGCAATCTCAGGATCGTCCCTGGGCAGCGCCCGCCGGGTCAGCTCCAGCGCCTGCAGCAGGAACGACTCCGCGTCGCCGAGCCGCCCTTGCGCGCGCGCGCAATCGCCGATCCCGCGCAATCCCCTGCGCCGGATCGCCTCGACCGCCGCCGCCGTCTCTTCGTCCAAGTCGGCGCGCCCGGCAACCGCGCGCAACCCCAGCACCGACTCGGTGATCTCCACCGCACGCCGCGCCAGCCGCTCCGCTTCCGCGTGCTCGCCCTGCGCCGAACGCAGGCTCGCCATTTGGTTCAAGAGGTTGGCGACGTCCGGATGCCCCGCGCCACTGGACTTCTCGAAGATCGCCAGCGCGCGGGTCAGGGCGCGCCCGGCATCGGTATATCTCCCGTGCGACTGGTAGGCGTCGGCGAGATCGTCGAGGAGCAGGCCGACTTCGTCGTGGTCCTTCCCCAAACGCAGCTCGAGATCGGCGAGTTTGAATTCGAGGCTGGTGACGGTCGGCTGGACAGGCGGCGAACGATCCGGAGCTTTGCTCGGGTCGCCTGCGCCCGATTTGAGTTCCCGCTCTGAGTCTTCGAGGTCGAGCATTGTGGATTCAGGATCGTTCAGCGCTTCGTGCGCCTCTCCACTTGGACTGTCCCGCCGGCGGTGGGCTTGGGCCTACCCGACCCGTGCAGCCCGCGGTTCGGCTGCCTGGAGAACGCTTCTGGGGAATCGATCCTTACAGCGCTCCCCTCGCTCGGCCGTTTCCTCCGGAGTCGCGTTCCGTGGCGGGTGCCGACCCGACCTGCCATCTACCGCCTTTCAGCAAGTGAACGGCATTGGCGTTATGGGTGCGCGATCACGAGCAGCGTTCGTGCGCGCCGGTTGACGCAGTCCACGACCTTGCGGAGGGTCTTTGGATCGAGCGCGGCAAAGCTCTCGTCCAGCAACACCAGCTCGGCGTTCTGCAGCAGAGCTCGGGCGATGTAGATGCGGCTGCGCTCTCCGTGCGACAATTGCCAGCCCGTCTCTCCCACCATCTGCTGCAGGCCGGACGGCATCCTCTTAAGCAACGGCTCGAGCCCGAGCTCCGCGCAGATCGACTCCGCATGTACGAGGTCTTCCTCCGAGGGCGGCCAGGCACGTCCCATCAGCAGGTTGAAGGCAAGAGTGCTGGAGAGAATGTGGTTCTCGTGGAACTGCGGCGCAGCCGCGACGCATCTTCGCCATGCGGCATCGCCGGCGGTGGAGAGGTCGAGGCCCTTCTGCAGAAGCAGGCCAGACTCCGGGCTGCGCAGTCCCGTGAGGAGCGAGCAGAGCGTCGACTTGCCGCTGCCCGACGGGCCTTCGAGCAGCAGGCGGTCACCCCGCGCAATCCTGAGGCTCAAGCCGCGGAGCACGGGCTCACCACGATCCCGGTAGCGAAACCACAGATCTTGAGCCGAGATCACGGGCTCGGGATCGATTGGATCGTCGACCTTCGACGATGTCGCGCCGTACGATCCCCTCCGGACCGGTGAGCCGGCCGCGGCGAACAGCGTGACCACCTGCTTCCAGCCGATGTGCGCTCCCAGGAGATCCGAAAGCCCCAGGACCAGTGTCCTCAAGGCGCGATAGGAAACCAGGATTCCACCCAGCGTCACGGCGAGGAGGGCCGGAGACACACTGCCCGGAACAAAACGAAGGGCGAGGCCAAAGATCCCCACCACCAGCCAGGCGCGCGGAATGCTCGCCACCAGGCGAGCCCATCGATCCATGCGCTCGGAGTCGAAGTGGTAATGCTCGAGAGAACGGTCCTCACCCTCGTGCCAGCGATTCGGATTCTCCTGCGCCAGTCGCGTGCGGTGACCCACCATCTTCTCGACCAGCTCGTGAGTGAGATGAAGCCTCGTCTCCGTCCAGTTCCGTCGGAGCGCGAGAAGCTTGCGAGCTGCGGCCAGCGTGACGCCGACCCAGACGATCAACATCAAGCCCAGGAACCAGCTCGAGCACGCGAGGACGAACAGCAGCAACGCGAGCGCGATCTCCACCAGAGAAAGGAGCGCGAGAAGCCCGCCGCTGATCGCCAGCGACTCGACCGCTTCGGACTCGATCACCCGGGAGAGCAGCCGTCCCACGCCCTCCCGTCGGATCGCCTCCGGATCGAGCCTTAGCGCGCCCAAGAACAGCCGGCCCTTGAGCAGCGAGCCTGCGTCGATGGCAATCCGTCCCGCGGCCGCGGTCAGTTGCAGACGAAGAGGTATCAGCGTCAGGACCAGAAGACCCCAGGCGAGGAGCCAGCCGCGATCCAGGTTTCCCTCGAGGGCCCCTTTGCCCACCATCCACCACGAGAGCATCCACAGAGCGTATTCAACTCCGTGCAGCGTCACGAGCGCGACCAGGCGCGAAGGCAGGCGCGCGTGGCGAACCTGCCTGCTGCTGTCCGCGCTCAAGGGAAGCCTCAGGAGATAACAGCCTCCGATCCGCTCCCGGCACAATCGCTCGCGCAGCACCGATTCGCGCGATCGCTGCAGTTGCCTGCGGGGAACTCCCGCATCCACCAGAATCCGCTCGATCTCGGCCGAGACCGAGGATTCCAGCGCAAAGCACAGGGACGAGCGCACGATTGCTGGTGACAGAGAACGCACGGCAAGCTCCGGATCGAGCACCAGGAGCTTTCTCTTCGTGGACCGGACGAGCAGGAGAAGGCGCGTCGTGTCCTCCGTCGTCACCAGCACCAGGGCCGGGGCGGCGCGCGCGAGGAACTCATCCATCTCGCCGTACAAGACTTCGACGGGCTCGACCTCCAGGCCGAGGCGGTCTGCCTCTCGCTCGATGAGGGACCCGATCGCGACACTGTTCGAGTCGAGGTGCGCGCGGATGCGCGACGGCGCGGAACCGTCGCTCAGATGACTCGCGCGCGCGAGGGCTTCCACAGCCTCCCCGGCGCGTTCCAGGGCCCAGGAGCAGCGCTCGAGATTCGTGCTCATGGCGCCTGCCCCCCTCTCCGTTCCGCGAGCAGGCCATCCTCGAGCCACAGATGCCCCCACGTCGCCGACGACCAGAGAGTGCTCGCCAGCTCTCGTTCCGCGTCGTGGAGCGCGCGGAAGAGGGAGCTCTTCTTCTCGAGCAATTGCGCGGGAATCCCGTCTTCGACGATGCGTCCCGCGTCCATCACGAGCACCCGATCGAGCTCCAGGATGTCGCCGACGTCGTGGGTGACGCACAGCAGCGTTGCATCGTGCCAGCAGCTTCGCGCGCGTTTCAGCAGTGCACGGCGCTGCTCCCGGTCGAGACCTCGGAACGGCTCATCGAGAAGCACCAGGCGCGTTCCCTGCTTCAGCATCGCCCGCGCAAAACGAACCCGCTGGCCCTC